>OFLL01000029.1_pt1 | contig 121917 bp, 91 predicted proteins | sample 1540861 | NCBI WGS metagenome assembly OFLL01 (sample SAMEA4413039, study PRJEB24355) | metagenome | biome: human; feature: gut; material: faeces | place: United Kingdom | collected 2010 | reverse complement strand
GTGATCTCAACAACGGTCTTACCGTTAGCGGTCTCCGGAGTAAAGGTCTTCTCACCCTCACCCAGAACGGTCTTGCCATCCTTCTTGGAAATCAGCTCAGCGTTAAGGGTGTACTTCTTACCCGGAACCAGACCCTCATAGGTCACCGTGTCCTCAACCTTTGCCCCAGCAACAACCTGAGTCGAACCCTCAGCAAACTTAGCCTGAGTTCCGATCGACGGCTCTACAGACTCATCGTCTGGAAGACCAGGTTGATCCGGCGGCATAACTCGCTGACCGTGGGGATCTCCCCCTGGCTTCCCATCAGGTCCAATAATGGTGATGTAAGCGCCCTCAGGAGCCTTTGGAACCATCACGGATGGATCACGAACAAATTCGACAGCAAATCCATCACTGTTTCTTGTGGTCTTTATCTCGAAGCCAGTAAGCTGTTTAAACTCTTCTGCACTTCCGCCATCATTCTTGAAGTACGGATACCACTCATTCCCATATGGTTCGTTGTATTTGTAGTCATCACCGGTAATGGTCAGAGCTGCAACCTTCCGGTGAAGCGAATTAGAACCAAGAAGCGCAGCCAGATATACCGCGTAGGTTCGCGCAGCGGCCTTATCGTTTCGCTTGACGGCATCCTGCTGCTTCATAGCTACATTGATAGCGGCATCCCGGAACTCCTCGGGAATCGGAGCCTTTACCGCAGTTGAAGCAACATATTTACTATTATTCTGCATCGGAATCGAAGCAGTAGCATCGATACACCATGCCCAGCCTACATTGTTGGCCTTGTTTCCTTTGTGATAGTAAGTACTAGCCGGTTTTCCGGCCCACACCAGCGGTCCCCAAGATGTATCAGTAACGGGATCATCAGTCTTTTCACCCATAGTCATATTCGGCTTGAAGTCGGTCGGCTCAGCCGCATCCGCCTTCGTCCAGGGAACGGTGACCATGGCCGCAATCACTGCTATTGCTGTGAAAACAGCAGTAAGGACCATCCACCCCTCTCTGGAGATATTCCTTAATTTACTCATCGTTTCCTCTTCGAATGATGTGAATGTCTACAAGTTGCTTTGCACAGCAGTAAGTTTCCGCTGAGACAATCTGAAATCTGGACGTAGGTTTTTACACCCTGACCGGCGATTCTCCTTAAGAATCTCACGTACTCTTATAGTCCACTCAGGATGCTATCATCACTCACAGCTAGTCGCAAGATAGTTGATTGCTGCATAACTTTTCCTTATGCCCCCATAGGGCTATATTTTAGCAGGTAAAACGTGCTGTACGCTTGACCTTTAGGCCGTTTTTCGCCAATTTGTTCGCCCAAATGTTGACACGGCACATAACTCAGATTTTCTTAGATTTCTCCATTTAAGATTTCTTAAGTTTTTGCATAAGCGTTTCCTTAAGGCGGCACTACGCCAACTAGATTCCTCGGCGGAAGATGGCTCGCGCGCATCACTCTGGCCCGCCGACAAGTAGCCCCCAGAAATGCACAGAAGTGGCCGTGCGTAACACGCGGCCACTTCAATCACATCCAGTACCCCGCTCTCCAGTCAGGGCGCGGGGCACCATTCCCCTTAACTTATAACGTCACTGTTTCTTTAATCGTCGGTGGAGCGGATGAGTTTCGGGTCGACGTCGACAACCGGCTCCGGCACCTCAATCAGCTCAATGTCGGAGGCGGCATTGGCAGTCGGCTCCACGGGCTGTGAATCACCGTGGACTGTTCTATCAGCATTCGGCCCCACAGTGATCTTTCCGGCCGCGAGTGCTGCCCTGTCGCGGGCGGTCTCAACGTCCTCGGCGGTCGTAGCCACCATGCCCATGCGGCGTCCGGCGTAGGCCCAGGGCTTGCCAAAAAGGCGCACGTCGGTCTCTTCATAGGATAGGGCGGTGTCGAGGCCGGAGAAGGAGACGTCATCAAGCTCGGCGTCCGCGTGCAGGATGACCGCAGCACCGGGGCTGACCATCGTCACGTCAATGGGGAAGCCCAAAATCGCGCGGACATGAAGCTCAAATTCAGAGAAGCGCTGCGTGTATCCGGTCAGCATGGCGGTGTCCAAAGGACGCGGTGAGACGGAGGAGAAGTACACCTCATCGCCCGCTACGAAGAGCTCAACACCGTAGACGCCGCGCCCGCCCAACTCGTTAGAGATACGCGCCGCGACAGAGCGTGCGTTCGCCAGTGCGTCCTCACTCATCGCCATGGGCTGCCAGGACTCCACCAAGTCACCGTTCTCGTGGCGGTGGCCAATGGGCTCACTAAACCATGTGGCCATCTTGCCCGTAGCCGGGTCGATGGAGCGCACAGCAAGCAGCGTGACCTCATAATCAAAGTCAACGAAGCGCTCCACCACTACGCGCTTGTTATCGGAGGACACGTGGCGCACCATGGCCCAGGCTTCCTCCACATCCTCTTCTTCCTTAAGAAGGACGTGCCCCTTGCCGGAGGTCGTAATATCCGGCTTCACGATGCACGGCAGTCCCAGCTCCCCCACCGCCTCTTTCAGCTCCTCAGCGGACTCAGCAAAGCGATAGGCAGTTACGGGCAGGCCGATGCTCTCAGCCACCTCACGCACGCTCTCGCGGCACTGTGTGAGCTCACACGCCCGCGCTGAGGGCACGACAGTGGTGCCGAATTCCTCTATGCGCTTCAGCGCCTCCACCGCGACGGTCTCCACTTCCGGGACCACATAGTCCGGTTTGATGCGCTCTGTCAGCTCCCACACCTTGTGCGGGTCCCTGATGTCTGCGATGTAGCTAAAGTGCGCAAGCTGCTGCGCGGGGGCTCCTGCGTAGCGGTCCACGGCGTGGACTTCTAGCCCTAAGTTCTGAAAGGCAATTACCAGCTGCTTGCCCAGCTCTCCCGCCCCCAAAAGAAGCACCTTGGTGGCGTTTCCCGTCAGAGGGGTTCCGATGTGGCCTGCGATGTCGCCTACGGTAGTCATTCTCGAATTATCGCACACTTCTGGTGCTGCATTGCTAGGCGACGTCCCCCAAACCCCCACCCACTCAATCTCACCGTTCCCTCACCCGAGCATCAGCTCACAATCCGGTTCCTGTTCTAGGATCACCAAAGCCCCCTCCCCCACCGCAGGGAAACGGTGGGAGAGGGGGCTTGGTCTTTAGACTGACCTTCTATGTGTCAGCCGGCCCCTAAGGGCCGACTGGCCCTCGGTGTGCGTCAGCGTCTCTCTTACTTGGAGGAACCGTTGGAAGAACCTGCACCCGGAGCACAAGCATCAGCGATAAGGCCGATAGCCAGCGCACCAGCAGCAATCAGAGCCACAGCACCAGCAACCTGCTGATAGTCAGCACCGAAGCGCTTCAGCTGCGCATCAATACCAGCAACCTTGCCAGCCAGCGGACCATTGAACACACCCGCCTGCTTCTGCAGCTGAGTATTCAGATTCTGAATCTGCTTATTAATCGGAGCAACAAAGTCCTTCAGACCCGGAATATTCATCTGGGAAGCCAGACCAACCGGAATCAGGAACAGCAGCGGAATACCAACACCCAAACCAGTGTTGATGCAACGCTGAGACAGGTTCGAAGAACCATCCCAATCAGAAGAACCACCCGGCTTACCCGGCTTGGTGATCTCTACCTCAACGGTGTCGATAACCTTGCCCGAAGGATCCTTAACCTCAACGACAACCTTGTCGCCCGGCTTCGCATTCTCACCCGGAGTCACCGTAATGGTGCCGTCCTCACCAATCTCGGCCTCGCCCGGCCCCTCGGTCTCAACCGTGGTGCCGTCCTCAACCGAACCGCCAGTGTTCGGAAGCTCTACCGGCTTATCCGGCGTAGTAGAACCATCATTCCAATCCGGAGCCTTATCCTCCGACGGCTTGGTGATCTCAACCTCAACGGTGTCGATAACCTCGCCGGAAGGATCCTTAACCTCAACGACAACCTTGTCGCCCGGCTTCGCATCCTCACCCGGAGTCACCGTAATGGTGCCGTCCTCACCAATCTCAGCCTCGCCCGGCCCCTCGGTCTCAACCGTGGTGCCGTCCTCAACCGAACCGCCAGTGTTCGGAAGCTCTACCGGCTTATCCGGCGTAGTAGAACCATCATTCCAATCCGGAGCCTTATCCTCCGACGGCTTGGAGTTCGGATCCTTCGGATCGGTTCCAGCCTTGTTCTCTTCCTCGTCGGTAGCACCATCATTGTCATCATCCGGGTCAGTGACATCTGGGTCACCATCGCCGTCAGTATCACGCTGAATAGTGATGACCTTGTCACCAGAGACCTCGTTGCCATCAGCATCGGTGATGGTGACGGTGACAACAACGTCACGCGTCTCCTCATCCTTGCCCCAGTCATCGAGCTTATCCGGGGTACCAGTGACCTTGCCGGTCTCCGGATCCACAGTCAAACCACCCGGTAGGTTATCAACGGAAACCGTACCGCCTTCCGGAACATCCTTAGCCGTGTCAAACGGGTCAGTCTCCTGTCCCTCAGTGATGGTGACCTTGTCAGTGTTAATCGACGGGTCAGCAATCGTCACCGTAATGGTGTCAATAACCTCGCCGGAAGGATCCTTAACCTCGACGACAACCTTGTCGCCCGGCTTCGCATCCTCACCCGGAGTCACAGTGATATCACCAGTTTCCGGATCAATCTCTGCAGTACCGTCGCCCTCAGTGACCTCCACCGTAGTACCCGGCTTCACATCACCAGAGTTCGGATCCTTCTCAACTACAGCCGGCTCATCCGGAGTGGTAGAAGCATTATCGCTCCAATCCGGAGCCTTATCCTCAGACGGCTTATCGGACGGATCCTTCGGGTTAGTACCCTTGTCCTTCTCGTCCTTATCGGAGACGCCGTCGTTATCGTCGTCATCATCCTTGGAATCAGGCGTACCGTCACCATCGGTGTCCAGCTCGAACTTCGCGTTAGCGTTATCCGTAGTGCCATCCGGGTAGGTCACCGTAACCGGAACCTCAAACTCCTCGACGGTCTCGCCATTCAGCTTCTCCGGAGCAGTAACAGTGATTACACCAGTGTTCTCATCGATCTTGACCGTGTAGCCCTCAGGAGCCTTGAAACCGTCAGCGATCTTGAACTTCGAATCAGCAGGAGCCTTGGCATCCTTACCGTCCTTATCAGTGAAGGACGGAGTGGACTTCGTCTCCTCACCCGGAACAACAAGCTGGTCTTCGTAGGACGGCTCTAGGGTTGCAGCGTCGGTCGGGTTACCCGGCTCCAACGGAGTAGCCGGAATCGAACCCTTATCCTTCGGGTTAGAACCCTTCTCCTCCTCATCCTTATCCGGGATGCCATCACCATCGTCGTCATCATCCTTGGAGTCAGGCGTACCGTCACCATCAGTATCCAGCTCGAACTTCGCGTTAGCGTTATCCGTAGTGCCATCCGGGTAGGTCACCGTAACCGGAACCTCAAACTCCTCGACGGTCTCGCCATTCAGCTTCTCCGGAGCAGTAACAGTGATTACACCAGTGTTCTCATCGATCTTGACCGTGTAGCCCTCAGGAGCCTTGAAACCGTCAGCGATCTTGAACTTCGAATCAGCAGGAGCCTTGGCATCCTTACCGTCCTTATCAGTGAAGGACGGAGTGGACTTCGTCTCCTCACCCGGAACAACAAGCTTGTCCTCATACTTCGGCTCAATCGTAGACGCGGTGGCGTCCGCAACCTTGAATGGAGCGTCAGCGCGAGCGACGATACGGCCCTGGGTCTTCGGGTTGCCCTCGTCGTCCTTTACAGGGTCGCCGTTCTCATCGCGAACCGGAACCTGCAGAGCTTCGTCACGCATCACTACTGGGAACTTGAAGGTCTTGCCTACCTGCTCAGCGGTCGGCTTAAAAGTCACAACACCGGTCTTAGGATCAACCTTGACTTGGTCTTCGGTGACCCCCTCCGGCAGCTTGCCAAGCTCAAACTTGGGGTCCTCAGGCTTGGTTTCTTCAGCATCGGTAGCTGGGTTGTCGAACTTCGGTTCGGAGGTAGCCGGCTGCTCGGCCTTCGCGTCGTCGACTGGGTCGTACTCGAGGTAGTCGCGAGTCACGGCAAAGGCATCCACCGCCAGAACGAGGTCGTTCTTCGAATCTGGGTCACCGCTAGTAACCTTCAGGCGAGCGGTGAACGTGTCACCAGTCTCGGCATCCGCTGGAACATCCAGCGCACAGCTCGGAATCTTGGTGGCGGAATCAGCCTTAGCGGTCTCGCAGGTCTTAACGACCTTGCCGTTCTTGTCGACCCACTCGATGTAGTAGTTCAGGTTGTCCGCAATCGGCAGGCCGGCAGTGTCGGTCTGGACCTTGTCGCCAATCGCTGCCCAGTTGTCAGTGGTATTCTTCTCCACCACGTCGAACTTCAAAGCCTGCGGAGCAAGCGCAATGTTCCAGCCCGTGTAGCCATCGGTGGTGTTACCAATGAGGGCACCGTCGCCACCGAAGAGCTGAGCGTTAGCGCCAGCATTCAAGTCAGCACCGAAGCCCGGGCCCGCCCACTGGCCAAGCGACCACGGGTACAGCGCACCGATGTTGTCCGGCAGCGGGTTGCCGTTCTTGTCAAGGATACTGACGTAGCTCCAGTGCATGTTGACATGCTTTGACTGACGATTACCGTTTGCCCAGGATCCCTCATCATGCGAACCTGCCAGCTTATGCAGCTTGTCTGCAGGTGGGTTAATGCCACCACCGGTGCCCGTGTGGTTATTTCCATACAGCCCCTTCCAACGCAACTCGAACTTACCGTCTGCGCTAGTAGTGGTGGTCATGGTTTCTGCGATCCAGCCTTGTGGATCCGCAGCTATCTGCTCATTAATCCACTTCTGAAGCCCCTGTTCATCGACAGGAGTCCAACCCTTGCCTCGCAGCGTCTTACCCGCAAAGTTATCCTTCGCGTACTGCTCAATCTTTGTAACAGCCTCATCACTCAAGTAAGAACCAACAACCTTCAAACCAGGCGCCGCAAGATCCTTACTATTAAATGCACTTTGAGTGTTGTGGTTCAACGCACCTAGCAGCACATGCATGTTCCAGAAAGCTCGGCCGGCGTAGGTACCATCGTTACCGCCCGTTCCGGTGCTCTCTACCCACTGGTTTTCCGGCAGGTGCTGCGGCAGTTTATCCTTCTGCGCATATTGAATGGTCATTCCCGTGACCTTGTTGCCACCCCATGCGCCATCACCCTGCTCGGTAGGCGTCGCAGCATCACCAATAGCTGGGAAGATGCCTGCAGCCGGCTGGTGCACCAAACGGTACTTATCCGTCATGTCATCCGGAAGCTCGGTCCAGACACGGATTTTCTCACGTTTGTGATCGCGTTGTGGGACCGTCTCTCCAACCGACGCATCAGCCTCAAACTTGCGGTTCACACCCAGCGCGTCAGTGTACGGCGCCATGTTGATAGAGAAGTTACCGTTCGCGTCCGACTCGGTGTAATAAATCGGCGACGAATGCTGAGTCTGCGCGCCCTCGTACCACTGGGCGTACACCTTCACGCCAGCAAGCGGGTTACCAGAGCCCTGGACATTGCCGAAACCAACCGCGGCTTCGACAATCTCCTTCACAGAACCAGAAATTGTGCCCTTCTGGTCAGCCTGGCCCGGGGAGTAGATGGCCTTGTCGGCACCAGTTGCTGCCGGAGCATCAGCAGCAGGCTGAGTTTCCTGCGCGTTAGCAACAGCGGCGAAAGAGGATACGGGAGTTACTGCGTGGACGAAGGGGCCCACCATAGCAATAGAGAGCGCAGCGGCAGCAATGGTAGTGCCGCGGCGGCGTACAGCAGTACGCTTTATTTCCTTCTTGTTCATGGCAAGAAGTCCTTTCCTTAAGACTTGAAAGAATTAATCACGCTAGGGAAACGTGACCGCGTAAGGGGCAAAACCGGCTTACGCAACCGAGAGCCGCTCAACTATTTCTCCCTGAATGAAGGTCAGAGGTTCCAGGGATGTATGAACAAACTCCTTTTCAATGTTATCTCTGTTCACAAGTTAAAGAAACCGTACGGTTAGCTGAAAACTTCATAAACACCCATCGCCATTAACAGTGCAACATATTTCACATTCCACCTGCGGTTTCATGCAAGACCCCAACGCACCATGCCGACTGTTAATTAGATCACACCGTAACATTAGTAACATTTTTCTCAGGATTTTACGCCCAAAGGGGGGGGTGTTGTGGACAGCGAGAAGACAGGGAGGGGGTTGGAGGGGGGCGTCGCCAAGCAAGGCGTATTGAACACGCAAATACCCTCATATAAACGCGAAACCGCCCCGCTCCTCCCTGGCACGGGAGAAGCTGGGCGGTTGTTGCGCGGCACCGTCACCGTTAGGCGGTGCCTGAGGTTCGTTCGTCTTGGACTGGCCGGCGCCTTACTGGTCCTGCATGACGTCGTGGCGCACGATGGTCTGGTCGCGGCCAGGGCCGACACCGATGTAGGAGATGCGGCAGCCGGAGAGCTCCTCCAGACGCAGGACGTAATCCTGAGCCTTCTGCGGGAGGTCCTCAAAAGTCTTGCAGTCAGTGATGTCCTCGTCCCAAGCCGGCATGGTCTCAAAGATGGGCTCCGCGTGGTGGAACTCAGACTGGGTCAGCGGCATCTCGTCGTAGCGCTTGCCGTCGACGTCATAGGCCACGCAGATGGGGATCTCACCGATGCCGGTGAGCACGTCCAGCTTGGTCAGGAAGTAGTCCGTGAAACCATTGACGCGGGTGGCGTAGCGAGCCACCACGGAGTCATACCAACCGCAGCGGCGCTTGCGGCCGGTGTTGACACCGATTTCGCCGCCGGTGGTCTGCAGGTACTCGCCCCACTTGTCAAAGAGCTCAGTGGGGAAAGGACCAGCGCCCACGCGGGTGGTGTAGGCCTTGATGATGCCCAGGGAAGTCTTAATGCGCGTAGGACCAATGCCGGAGCCGACCGAGGCACCGCCGGCCGACGGGTTCGAGGAGGTCACGAAGGGGTAGGTTCCGTGGTCAACATCCAGCATGGTCGCCTGGCCGCCCTCCATGAGGACGTGCTTGCCGGCATCCAGGGCTTGGTTCAGCTCCAGTTCGGCCTCAATAACCATCGGGCGCAGGCGATCGCGGTAGCTCAGGAAGTACTCCACAACCTGCTCCGGATCGATAGCCTTGCGGTTGTACATCTTCACCAGCATCTGGTTCTTAATGTCCAGGGCGGACTCGACCTTCTGGCGCAGGATGGACTCATCAAAAATGTCCTGCACGCGGATGCCGATGCGGGCAACCTTGTCGGCGTAGACAGGACCGATGCCACGGCCGGTGGTACCGATAGCGCGCTTGCCCAAGAAGCGCTCCTGCACGCGGTCCAGGGTCTGGTGGTAGGGCGCCACGAGGTGCGCGTTGGCGGAAATCTTGAGGCGCGAAGCGTTAGCGCCGCGGGCTTCGAGGCCATCGATCTCATCGAACAGGGCCTCCAAGTTAATGACCACGCCGTTGCCCAGGACCGGGGTGGCGTTTTCAGAAAGAATGCCGGCGGGAAGGAGCTTCAGCTCATACTTCTCGCCGCCGACCACGACGGTGTGGCCGGCATTGTTACCGCCGTTGGGCTTCACTACGTAATCGACCTTGCCGCCGAGGATGTCGGTAGCCTTGCCCTTGCCTTCATCGCCCCACTGGGCGCCGACGATGACGATCGCTGCCATGTTGGTGTCACTTCCTATTTATTGAAGTCAAATACGCACCTACTTTACCCGGCATGGCGGTACGACGGTGGGTTTGTGACATGGTCATCAGGAATTGATGCGGTGTCGGTACGGGTGGGCTAGACGTTTTCGGTGTTTTCATCGTCGGTGCTGCCGTCGCCTGAGCCCTCCTCATCGAAGTAGATGGTGTCATTGGTAAACATCAACCGCGACTTGTCCGGGGTGCTGACGATGATGCCGTCATCGACAACAGCGATTTGGGCTTCAACATCACCGATGCCGATTCGGTAGAGCCCGTTGCCCTCGATCTTTGTGCCGTTAGTTGGGATTTCATCGTCATACTGAGTGAACTCAGTACTGCCCTCTAGAGGCAGGAAGGTCACCAGGTTGAATTCCATACCCTCCGGCATTGGGGTCTTACCACCTTTGATGGACCAAGTCCCGCCGTCGCCATGCGCACAATCAATGGCGTTGTTTTCTTCAATGATGCCGCAGACCATGTTCCAGCCATCGGCGGAGATGGTGAAGAGCTCTTCGCCGCGGAGGTCTTCTTCATCCTTAGCCAAATCCGCGGACTCGGTTGGTTCCGAATCCACGTCGATGAAGAAGATGTCCGAATCCACGCCGTCGAAGGAGGTTTCCATGGACGGCGCCTCGGTTCCTGGGCGTTTGTATGCCTTTCCTTCGACGCCAACGACGTCGCCTTCAGTCTTGGACTCAAAAGTGTAGCCTTCGCCGTCTTCCTCCACCTCGAAGGACGTTGACGTGATGTAGAGGGCATCCTCGTCATAGACCTCACCGTTGACGAAGAAGACAGGAACCTTGACGTCCTCCCCATCAAACTCGCCCTCCAGCACCGCGTAGCTGAGGAACTTGCAAGCGTCGTATTCATCTTCACTGACGCTCACGTCTTCAAATTTCTCGGTCGAGCCCTTCACATAGGCTTCTTTATTCTCGAGGACCTTGCTCAGCTCGGTGTCCTCGAGTTCTTTATTCTCGTCGCAGTCAGCGTTGGTGCTCGAGGAGGACGTGCTGCTCGATGTCGACGTGGCCTTCGACGAAGTAGGCGCCGCCGAACTCGTCGTGGACTCGGCGGCAGCCTCGGTGAATGCTGGCTCCTCGACTTCCGTCAGTGCACCGCCGATGAGGCTGCACGAGCTCATCAGAAGCCCGGCGGTGGATACAAGTGCAAGAGTTGTCATGCGAGTGGACATGGTGCTTACCTCCGGCTGTTAGGGGCTTAAGAATTGATTGCTAAGAAGTTGGGCGTTGCCTTGGAGCCTACTGACGCGCTGTGATGTGAACTACTTTTCTGGGGAAAGCTCCACTGTCTGCACGCCGCGCATGGCGTGTTTTAGCGAAGCTCTTTCCACGCTTCTATGCTTCTTGTATGATCTGTGCGCTTGTAGACTGCGGCGGCCACTTCACCGACGCCCATACCACTGCCCTCGTCGAGGCCTCACAGCGCGGAATGCGCGTCGAGCACTTCCGCTTCGCAGAGGTTCCCAGCCGGCAGGAGTTGAAGGCTATTGATGCCCTGGCCAGCGAGATTCTCCCGGAGGATCCCACTCCTTCGCTGGATGAGATTGCCGCACAGCCAGACGTGAGCCACCTCGGTGCGCCGGGTCCAGCGCCCCAGGCCCCGTTCCTGCGTGAGCCACTGCGCATTGTGGTCATCGGCAGCGATGCCGCGCTAAGCGCCGTGCTGACCCGCATGATGCGGGCGGATTACCTGTGGGCCGAGGTAGGCTACGTTCCCACTGGGGAGCACTCCACCGCGGCGATGAATTGGGGCTTAAAAGCTAGCGAAACGGGCCAGGGCCGCCAGGGTCTCGGCGACCAGGGAGCAGTGATGGAGGACGCGCTCTCCTTTGCCATGACCGCACCCGTCAAGCCGGTGCCGCTCATCCGCAATGACGCGGGCCTCGCCGTGGCGGGTTCGGCAACGATTGCTGAGTGGTCAAACGAGGAGATCACTGGTGAGATCATCGTTGACGATGCCGTGCTGCTGCGCGCGGACCGCGAGAAGGATGTCTTCGGTGCCAAGCTCGTGCCGATGACGGATGCGCCGGGCATCGTGGCGGCGAAGGCGGTGACCAGTTTTGAAGCGGACGCAGCGCCGCGCCGTGGATTCCTCGCGCGCCTGCGCAAGCCTGTCCAGCCAGGGCAACTCGACCCAGCCAGCGTCGTGCAGGGCCGGGCGGTGCAGGCAGGGGGACCGGCGCTCAGCGCCAGCGTCGATGGGGTCCGCGCCAAGCGTCCGGTCAAGCGCGTGACGTTCTACCGTCACCTGCGGGACCTACAGATAGTGCGGCCCTAAGTCTCGCGGTTGAAGGAAAACGAAAAGAGGATTCGGCCAGCATTACCTTTTCGGCACTAGGCTCGAAACCGAATCCTCACCGCATGCGCATTGTGCAATGCACCTAGGCGGTCTGCGGAAGACTCTACCACTCCCCCGTGTTCCCCACGAAGCTGGTTGGAAGCGCACACATACCCCCAGTTTTGTGCAGCTGAGGCGTGACCTTTTAGCCCTAGTCCTCTTCCCGTACCTCCGGCGGGTAGGCCGGGTGCTTCGAGGTCGGCACCAGCTGCGCCACGGCGGACTCACGCGACATGCCGCACACCATGAGCAGGTCCACGATGACGGAGCGGGTCTGGGCCAGCACAGCATAGGCGGAGAGCACTGCTTCCTCGCCGGCGACGTCCATCGAGCAGCGCGCAGCCAGCTGGCGCAGGCGTTTGACTATCTCCGGAATGGCATGCGCCTCATCCACACGGCGCTCATGCGCGGTTTGGTGGGTATAGAGGTCAGAGAGCTCCATCGTGATCTCGGCTAGCTCGTCGATAAGCTCCACTTGCTCGGCAGTGGCCTGGTCGCCGTCCTCGGCGAGCACGAGGGCGCGGCGGGACAACACGCGGGTGCCGCGAACCACGTTATCGACGGGCGTGAGGATGCGCTCCAGCGAGCGGACGTTGCGCTGCGAGCTCCATAGGAAGGGCGAGAGTTTAGCGGTCTCCGCACCGCCCTTGGTGGCGTTGAGCATGTTGTTAATGTCGTCCTGCGTGCCGCGCACGGCATCGCGGGCCTCCATGATGGTTTCTGGATCATTGTCCGCAAGGCCCCTGGAGACATCGGAGAGGACCGAGGCCGTAATGCCCAGGACCTTCGAGACTTCCGAACGGCCCGCCCGCAGGGGTGAGGAGGGAATCAGCACAATCATCGTGAGGCCGATGACCGCGCCGATGATGGCGTCGATGGCGCGGGAGAGCCCGCCCATTTCTTCCGGCGGAAGAATGGTGGCGATAAGGATGGCGGCGATGACGATCTGGTTGCTCACCATCTGCGAGCCCGTGACGAAGGAGCCGATCACCAGCGCCAAACCGATGATGATGGTCATGTGGATGGGGCCGGTCCCGAGGGCGTCGACAAGCAGCGTGCCCACCAGCACGCCCACGATGCCGCCGATAGACATGTCGACGGCGCGCTTGAGGCGGTCACTGCCCGAAAGGCCGAGGATAATGATGACGGCCATCGGGGCAAAGAAGGGCTGCTCGTGGCCGAAAAAGTCATGCGCAACGTAGAACGCCAAACCGGCACCGAGGGTGCTCTGAATCATGAACACCAGGCGGTTGCGAATGCGCGTGAAGCGCGACTTCAGAGATTTATCCACCAACCGCAGCTGCTCGCGGGTGGTCCTGCGGACGCGTTTGGCCCCCGGTGACGAATTCGACGATGACTCTTGCGCTTCCATGATTCCGGTATTTTACGCGTTCTGCTGATGGGGTTGGGTATGCAAAAGCCACCCCTCGAGGGCGAAGGGTGGCTTGTTGAGATGTGCTGAATCAGCACGGCGTCCAGGAGGAGCCGGCGTCAGCTGGGCGTTGGTTTACTTAGAAACGGTCTTGCCCACAGAGTGCAGGTCGGTGCAGGCCTCAACCACGCGGTCAGCCATGCCCTGCTCAGCCTTCTTCATGTAGGAGCGCGGGTCGTAGACCTTCTTGTTGCCAACCTCGCCGTCAATCTTGAAGACGCCGTCGTAGTTAGCAAACATGTGGCGGGCAACCGGGTTGGTGAAGGCGTACTGGGTGTCGGTGTCCACGTTCATCTTGACAACGCCGTAGCCCAGAGCCTGCTCAATCTTCTCCTTCTCGGAGCCGGAGCCGCCGTGGAAGACGAAGTCGAAGGGCTGGGAGCCTTCTTCCAGGCCGAGCTTCTTCACGACGGTCTTCTGGCCCTCATCCAGGACCTCCGGGCGCAGCTTCACGTTGCCCGGCTTGTAGACGCCGTGGACATTGCCGAAGGTAGCGGCCAGCAGGTAGCGGCCCTTCTCGCCGGTGCCGAGGGCATCGACGGTCTTCTCGAAGTCCTCCGGGGAGGTGTAGAGGTTTGCGCCAGCCTTGGCCTGAACACCGTCCTCTTCACCGCCGACGACGCCAATCTCAACCTCGAGGATGATGTTGGCGTTGTGGGCCTTCTCGAGGAGCTCCTGGGCAATCACGAGGTTCTCATCGATCGGGATAGCGGAGCCATCCCACATGTGGGACTGGAAGAGCGGAAGCTCGCCGCGGTCAACGCGCTCCTGGGAGAAGGCGATCAGCGGGCGCACGTACTCATCCAGGACTTCCTTCTGGCAGTGGTCAGTGTGCAGCGCAACGTTAATGCCGTAGTGCTTTGCAGCCTCGTGAGCGAAGGCAGCCAGTGCCTTGGCGCCGGCAACCTTGTTCTTCACGGACAGGCCGGAACCGAACTCGGCGCCGCCGGTGGAGAACTGGATGATGCCGTCGGACTCAGCCTCGGCGAAGCCGCGGAGTGCGGCGTTGATGGTTTCGGAGGAGGTGCAGTTAATTGCCGGGAATGCGAAGCCGCCCTTCTTGGCGGTATCCAGCATCTGGTTATAAACCTCAGGGGTTGCAATAGGCATGAAATTCCATCCTTTGGAGTTGCTGTGCAGTAAGCCGTGCCGTCTCACATCCAGCGAAACAACACGTTCCAACATCCAAGTATGCCTATTATTGTGGTTTTCCGCCGCGAGAAGCGGTGTGACCTCACTTAAACCCCGGCTCCCACAGGCTCAAACAGCCCTTTGAGCTGGGCATATTCTGCCGTCAGGCGGATTCTGACTTGTACTTCACAATTCGGGTGCAGGCTTCCAACAACATCCAACCGGACAATTGAACGGACAAATCGCGCTCGGCCACGCGGATAATGCCCACCTTTTGGCCCAAGGAGGAAGGCCCAAAACCGTAATTGTGGGGCAGCTTCGCATCCGCGGTCCAGTCGGAGCCGAAAATGGGCAAGCCGTCCACTTCTAGGCGGTGTTCCCAGACGGATTCCGCCGAGGCCGTCACCAGCCGTGCGGCCAGCTTCTTCGTTGCGCGGTTAGCCGGGGAATCACCCGGCAGGCGCACCGCCACGTCAGCCAGGTAGCGGGCCAGGATGCCTTTGAAGAGGCCGCCGTCGCCGTCGCCAGTCTGCCAATCAATGACACCCGTATACGTTGCCATTCCCGTCGCCACCGCCTGGACGAGGCCGCGGATCCGGGTGGTGTAATCCATCATGTCCGCGGCGAGCTCGGCCTCATGAATGGTGTCGATGTCCTCCACGGAGCGCAGGCCCGTCTGCTTCCGCAGCGCCAGCACAATCTCCAAGCAAGCACCGAGCACCACGCCCTGGCAGTAGGGGTGAATGTTGCGGACGACTTCCTGCCCATCCATGCGCATGCGGATGCCGTCCATGACGAAGCCATCGTCATCGATCAGGTGGTCGTAGATCCAATCCACGATGTGGCGGGCCTCATCCACGCGCCCCATGCGGGCGAGCATGATAGCGCCCGGCCCGTTGGAGGGAACGTTGAGGAAGGTCTCGCCTTCGCGCCACGGCAGCACGCCCACTTGGGAATCGATGCCATCGCGGATGTTGTGCTGCAGGGCGCCCAGCTTCTTGTAGGGGCGCTGCTTCTTCAGCTCACCGGCACGGGAAATAGCCAGGGCCATCCAGGCCTTGTCGTCGTAGTAACGGTTCTTCGTCAGCGCGCGGAGGTTGCGCACGTGGATGCCGCGGATGGTATCGGAAATGCGCGCGCGGCGGGCCTTGGTGTTCTTGCGCAAGGCGGCGTCGACAAGACAGTCCAAATAGTGCGCCTGCCACCAATAATGCCAGTGCACAAAGAGCGATTCCTTGGTGGTGGGCGGCCAACTCACCACGGCAAGGTTGGTACGGGGCAAGCCCCACACGGCTTGCGCGTGGCGCTCATTGATGGCTGTCTCCGCGAGGTCAGCGCGGTGGGACCATTTCTCTAACACTGTTGTCTCATCATTCTTAAATGTGAATTCGTTACCTAGATGTAAACACAGTGCGCGGGATCTCACCAAGCTTTTGATAAATCGGCGTGCTGTCGAATCCATGCATGCATGGCGATGCCTGCGGCCACGCCCGCGTTGATGGAGCGAGTCGAACCAAATTGCGCGATGGAACAGGTCATCAGCGCCGCATCTTGTGCCTCCGGGCTCACCCCCGGCCCCTCCTGTCCGAAGAGGAGCAGGCAGCGCTCGGGCAACTCCGCGGTCTCCAGTGGAACGCACCCGGGGGTGTTATCGATGGCCACGACGGTTAAGCCTTGGTCGGCAGCCCAGGCCATCAGATCGCTGACGTTCGCGTGGTGCATGAGGTGCTGGTACCTGTCGGTCACCATGGCGCCGCGCCGGTTCCAGCGGCGCCGGCCCACGATGTGGACGGTGTCGACGGCAAAGGCGTTGGCGGTGCGCACCACGGTGCCAATGTTGGAATCGTTCTCGAAGTTCTCGATGGCGATGTGCAGGGCATGCCGGCGCTTATCGATGTCCTCCCGGATCGCCTCGCGCGTCCAGTAACGGTAGGCGTCGACGACGTTGCGACGATCCCCTTCCGCGAGCAGCTCGGGATCGTATTTCTCCGCCTCCGGGCCCTGCGGGAGCGAGCCCTCCCAGGGGCCGACGCCGTGGCGGCCCTCATTCCATTCGGTAGGGCCCTTGGCTTCCGCTTCGTCCTCGGGCTTAGGCAAGGTCGAGGTCCTCAAGGCCCAGCAGGTAGCGGTACTCCAAGCCCTCGGCGGCGATGGCATCGCCAGCACCGGTGTTGCGATCCACCACGGTGGCCACGCCGACGACCTCAGCGCCTGCCTTGCGTAGTGCCTTCACCGCGGTCAGTGGGGAGTTGCCGGTCGTGGTGGTGTCCTCGACGACGAGCACCTTCTGGCCCTCAACGTTAAAGCCCTCGATCTGGCGCTGCATGCCGTGCTTCTTGGCTTCCTTGCGGACGACGAAGGCATCGATATCGCGGCCGTCGGCGTGCATGATGGCCAACCCGACCGGGTCCGCGCCCATGGTCAGACCACCGGCGGCGGCGTAGTCCCAGTCGGCGGTGAGCTCACGCAGCAGCGCGCCGATCAGGCGCGAGGCCTCGTGCTGCAGGGTGGCGCGGCGCAGGTCCACGTAATAATCGGCCTCCTTGCCGGAGGACAGCGTGACTTTGCCGTGGACGACGGCCAGCTCCTTCACCAGCTCTGCTAGGCGTTGCTTCTTCTGCTGATCCAGGCTCATCGCTCGCTCCTTAAAGTCTGTGGCTTTATAGCCTTGAAAAATCCGCCCTGTAGTTTACCCTCTTGCCGCACGATTGCCCGCGACTAGTGCTGGTGCCGGGCTGGCAGGCCTAGTCGAAGATGGAGGAGCCGCCGTCGAAACGGCGTGGGAGGCGGGCCTGGTTATTTTCGGGGGCGGGGTGTTCGTGGCCGTCGGCAATCGCGTCCACCTCGTCCGCACCCAAGCTGGAATGGTCGATGGTGCCGCGGGCCTCGCTGGTGGTGCGGCTCGGCATGACCACCGGTTCGGTGGGGCGCTGGATGGTCGGGGTATCGAGGGAATCATCACGATCCGGAACTGCTGTGGGCCCGGTCGGCTCCGGTTGCGGAGGCTCCGGGATATCGCGGCTCGGGTCGAGCTCATCAACGCGCAGCACCTGGGCAGCTTCGGAGCGCGGTGGGAGCACGCGGGCGGAATCGGCGAGCGTGGCCAGCGGCTCGAGCAGCGCTTCCCACTCGGCGCTGCGCGCCTGCCGGGTGGTCTGAGCAAGCGCCCACTCCCCCTCCATCCACACGGCGGTCACCGCGGCGGGAAGGCGCCTCAGCGCGTCGGTGACGCGGGCATCGATGAGGCGCTGTCCCACGCCGGCGTCGGTGGCGAAGACCTCGAAGCCTTCCTCCTCACGCACGTACACCAGATCCTCAGAATGGTTCTCCGCTTCCTCGCCTGCTCGGCGGAAATCCACAACAATGTCGGAGGCCGCGCCGGTGCGCATGGCCATAACTGGGATTGAGCCCATGTCGAAGAGCAGCGTCTCATGGCCGCGGACGCTTCCGGCCACGATATCCCGGGGTTCCTGGCCGCGGGCGGCAGCGCCGCGGGTCCACTCATCGGCGAGATAGGAATCATGCTTGATGTATTCCCAGCCGCGCTGCTGGCCAAAGGCCTTGCGCTCGCGGCGGGCGCTGCCCGGCACGAGGTGCCTGGCGCGCTCTGCGCGCTCGGCAAAGCTGTGCGCTGGTGCCGGTTCTGCGCTTGCTTCTACGGCCGGCTCTGCCTCAGGTTCCGGGGTGGTCTCCAGCTCGGATGCGATGGCTGGCTCTACTGTGGGCTCGGGTTCTTCGGCGAGCACAGGTTCGACCTCGGGCTCTGGGAAGGCCTCTGTGGTTGCTTCGGGCTCAGCGGGTTCAGGCTCAGCAGGTTCAGGCTCGGCGGCTTCAGGGGCCGCGGCATCGGTTGCGCCGTCGGCGGAATCGGCGGCAATGCCGTCGGGATCGGTGACGGTGTCGGTTGCTGCGTCACCGGCGGAGTGTGCGGCGCGCTGGCGCTGATCCAACCAGAGCACGATCACACCGGCCGCGAGCGCGAGGGCGGCGAGGGATAAGAGTACGAAAGGCATCATTGACCGACTCTAATCGCCCGGCGCGCCCGATAGGCGCTGGCACGCTGGTCACGCGCGGATTCTAGACGTGCTCGCGGTCCCCGCGCTCCACGGGATTGGCCGGGTTGGCCGACCACTGTGACCAGCCGCCAACGAAGTGGCGCAGGCCGGTAAAGCCCACGTGCTCCAGAACGGCAATGGTGAGCGCGGAGTGATTGCCGGAGCCGGAGTAGATGATGGCACCGTCCACGTTCTCCTTGGTCACGCCGTGCTGGTCAAGTATCTCCAGGATTTCTTCCTTGGACTTCCACACGGTGATGTCCTGCGTGTGGAAGAGGCGCTCGGGCAGGTTGACCGCGCCCGGAATGTGGCCGGCCTTCAGGTCGAGGTTCTCGCGGCGGCCGGCGAAGCGATTGCGCGTGCGAACGTCGAGAAGCAGGCCCTTGTGCTCCTTGACCTCATCGATGGTGGCCGTGGGCATCGAGCCCGGCTTCCCTTTAAGGTTCGAGGTCATGCCCAGGTTGCCCGGACCGGTGAGCGTGGGCATCGCCTGGGCGCGCCAGTTGGACAGGCCGCCGTCGAGAATGCGGACATTCTGGATGCCCGCCCAGCGCAGCGTCCACCACGCGCGGCCGGCGAAGAGGCCGCGGCCTTCGTCGTAGACCACGACCTCGCTATCCTCACGCAGGCCCCAGTGATCGATCCACTCTTGAATCTTCTCGGTCTGTGGGAGTGGGTTGCGCCCGACCTTGGAGCCCGGCAGGCCCACGAAGGCCGACGCGGCGTCGGCGTACTGGGCGGTTGGAATGTGAAGGGAAGAAAAAAGATTGAAGGCCTCGCCTTCCCCTGGGGCCCAGAGGGAAGCGAGGATGGTCGTCTTGTCACCGCGGTAAATCTTCTCACTCAGCTCGTGAGGGGAGATCAAAATGCTCATGCCCCCAGATCATAGGGGCATGAGCGGGTGCTGGCGACCGGTGAGCGCAATTAGCGCTCACCGCTTAGTCTGCGGATTACGCGGTGCGGGCAGCCAGGTCGAGGTGCTCGCCGCCGTCGGCGACGTCAACGTGCACGGTATCGCCATCCACGATGTCACCTGCCAAGAGCTTCTTGGCCAGCTGGTCACCGATGGCCTGCTGGATCAGGCGGCGCAGCGGGCGGGCACCGTAGGCCGGGTCGTAGCCACGCTCCGCTAGCCACAGCTTGGCGGCATCGGACACGTTTAGCGTCAGGCGGCGGCCGGACAGGCGCTCGGCCAAGCCCTTGAGCTGAATGTCCACGATACCGGTGAGCAGATCCGAAGTCAGCGGCTCAAACATCACGACATCATCGAGACGGTTGATGAACTCCGGCTTGAAGCTGCGCTTGACTTCCTCCATGACCTCCTCCTTGGTGCCGCCGGCACCCAGGTTCGAGGTCAGGATGATGACCGTGTTGCGGAAGTCCACGGTGCGGCCCTGGCCATCGGTCAGGCGGCCTTCATCGAGCACCTGGAGCAGCACGTCGAAGACGTCCGGGTGGGCCTTCTCGACTTCGTCGAAAAGCACCAGCGTGTACGGGCGGCGACGCACAGCCTCCGTGAGCTGGCCGCCGGCGTCGTAGCCCACGTATCCCGGAGGGGCACCGACGAGGCGAGCGACGGAGTGCTTCTCACCGAACTCGGACATGTCGATGCGAACCATCGCGGATTCATCATCGAAGAGGAAGTCCGCCAGAGCCTTCGCCAGTTCCGTCTTACCCACGCCCGTGGGGCCCAGGAAGAGGAAGGAACCGGTCGGGCGATTCGGGTCAGCCACACCGGCGCGGGCGCGGCGCACGGCATCGGAAACCGCGGTGACGGCCTCCTTCTGGCCCACCACACGCTGCCCCAGCACGGATTCCATGTTGAGCAGCTTCTCGGTCTCACCCTGCAGCATCTTGCCGGCCGGGATGCCGGTCCAAGCGGAGACGACCTCCGCGATGGTATCCGGAGTGACCTCCTCAGTGAGCATGGTGTTGTGCTGCTGCTGGGCCTTCTCCTCAGCGACGGCCAGGTCCTTCTCCAGCGGCGGCATCTTGCCGTAGTTGATCTCGGAGGCCAGTGCTAGGTCACCATCGCGCTCCGCAATCTCTGCCTGGCGGCGCAGATCCTCGAGTTGTTCCTTGATGGTCTGCACATCATCGATGGCCTTCTTCTCATTGGCCCAGCGGGCCTTGAGCTCACCGAGCTTCTCGCGCTCATCAGCCAGCTCCTGTTGAAGGGCTGCCAGGCGGTCCTTCGAGGCTGCGTCCGATTCCTTCTTTAGGGCCAGCTCCTCAATCTCGAGGCGGCGGACGATACGCTCCAGCTCATCGATCTCCTGCGGGGAGGAGTCAATCTCCATGCGCAGGCGGGAGCCGGCCTCATCGACCAAGTCGATGGCCTTATCCGGCAGGAAGCGGTTGGTGATGTAGCGGTGCGAGAGCTCCGCGGCAGAGACCAGGGCTGAGTCCTGAATGCGCACGCCGTGGTGCACCTCGTAGCGCTCCTTGAGGCCACGGAGGATACCGATGGTGTCCTCCACGGAAGGCTCAGCGGCGTAGACCTGCTGGAAGCGGCGCTCCAGGGCGGCATCCTTCTCGATGTACTTGCGGTACTCGTCGAGGGTGGTGGCACCGACCAGGCGGAGCTCGCCGCGGGCGAGCATGGGCTTAATCATGTTGCCGGCATCCATGGAGCCTTCACCGGTGGCACCGGCGCCGACGATGGTGTGCAGCTCATCGATGAAGGTGATGATCTGCCCGTCGGAAGCCTTAATCTCATCGAGCACGGCCTTGAGGCGCTCCTCGAACTCGCCGCGGTACTTCGCGCCGGCGACCATGGAGCCGAGGTCCAGGCTCAGCAGGGTCTTGCCCTTGAGGGATTCCGGTACGTCACCCGCCACGATGCGGCGGGCCAGGCCCTCCACGATGGCGGTCTTACCCACGCCGGGCTCACCGATGAGCACCGGGTTATTCTTCGTGCGGCGGCTAAGAACCTGGACCACGCGGCGGATCTCCTGATCGCGGCCGATGACCGGGTCAATCTTGCCCTCGCGGGCGCGGGCGGTTAAGTCAGTGGCGTACTTCTCCAGTGCCTGGAACTGCTCCTCGGGGTTCTCCGAGGTCACCTTGGCCGCGCCGCGCACGGAGGGGAAAGCGCCCTTGAGTGCGTCATAGGTAGCACCGCGGGAGGTCAGCAGCTCGGCGGCATCCGACTTGGAGCCCGCGATGGCCGCCAGCAGCACCTCGGTGGAGACGAACTCATCACCGAGCTCGCCGGCCAGCTCCTGAGCGCGGGTCAAGACGTTGAGGGCGTCGCGGTTAAAGTTCGGGTTCGCCATGTTGGCGCCCTCGGCCTTCGGGAGGGCGTCGATAAGCTGGCGCGCCTCCTTCAGCACCGTCTCCGGGTCCACACCGGTGGCCTTGAGCACCGGGGCGGCGATGCCGTCCTTCTGTTCCAGGATGGCTGCTAAGAGGTGTGCCGGGCGGATGTCCGGGTTACCGTTGGCGGAGGCCGTCTGCAGCGCTTGCTGCAGGGCCTCCTGAGTTTTAGTGGTGGGGTTAAAAGAACTCATTGTTGTGTTTCTCCGTTTCTACTGTTTGTCCAAACCTTCCCGCGACAACAGTGGCGAAGGAAGCTTCACTGTCTATAACGCCATAGAACTTGAGTCTGTTCCACTCAACTAGAACTTTTTTAAATTTCTGCGTCTACGCCAGGTTGATCGGCATACACTCAAATTTCCCTTTTCCGCTGATATGGAGTGCCTTTACTGACACGCCCCCTATCCTGGCACGCGGCGGAAACAAGAAAACCGGCCCCTCTGCCCTGCTGGATTCAGCAGAACGGAAGAGCCGGTGTTTATCTAGGTTTATCGACGATTAAACGGGCTAGATAGTCTGCGGCTGCTTGCCGGGAAGCTCGTAGGCAAAGGTTGCTAGGACCACGCCCGTCACAAAGTAATAGATGGACCACTTTTCCTCGAGGTCAATACCACGGAACTCACCCATAGAAGCCAGGTGGCACATGCCGTCAGCACCGGCCCACAGGGTGAAGTTCTTGATATAAACCAAGCGATCCTCCGGTTCGTACCCAGCCTCCCGCAGCGCTTCACGGGCAAAACGCATCAACAATGCGAAGGACTCACCCATCTTTGTCTGCTCCTCGCCATCCGCGCTCAGCGGAACCACCGAACCAGAGGCAGCGGCGATGCAGGCACTATAACGTTCGGGGTACGTCACCGCGTAGTCAAAATAGGCCACCGCTACGCACAGGAGCTTGTCGACGGCCGATGCATCCTCCGGCAGCTGCTCCAGGAGGTAGAGGCTGCGGGCTTCCAGCTCACAGTCGGTTTCCTGCTCCACGGATTCACGCAGCACGAAGTCATTGTCCACCAACGAAGCAATGAACACATCGGAGACCTCGAAGTACTCGGCCACGTTCTCGATGGTCACTGCCTTCAGCCCGTCGCACGCCGCCAGCTGGATAGCGCGTTCCATGACGGCCATGCGCGCGCGTTCCGCAGGAAGCTTCTGTAAATCCTCAATCGCAGAGATATCGAGAGCTGGATCGCGGTCCGGAACAAAGCCGGCGAGCATCGCACGGTAATCCTGCATAGGATCACGCAGGCTCGACATTTCTAGCGACTCCGCCGCCTTGAACAGCGTTCCGATGAGCGCCTTGCATACCTCGCGCAGGTTGAAGCGCCGCACCACCGAGTGCTGGTGCCGTAGCACGCCGAGAACGCTGAGGTGCGCCATGCCATGAACAGTGGCCAAGGTAGCAACGCTGAGCTTTGCCACCGATTCGAAACACACATCGCTTCCAACCTGGATTTTTTCCTCCGCCGCGATGAGCGAAATGCTTTCGTAGATCAGGTCCAAGGTCCGGTTATAGGACAAATTGCCCTGCAAGAGAGCCTGCCATTCATCCTCGAAGACATAGGCCTTCTTTTCAAAGAGGTAGCGGAACAGCTCCGGCTCACGCTCGGCGTACTCGTAATAGGCCTCAGTAAAAGTTGTCAGTTTGGTAAAAAGATCGGCGTAGCCTGGGGCCGCATCGAGCGTTTCCTCAAGAAACTTGACCTTGCGGTCAGTCACATATTCGGGGATCGCCCGCACGATGGTCTCGCGGTCAGGAAACTCCGCAAGCACCTGAGCAGCACTAAGCTCCGCCAGCTTGGCCACGGATTCGACGGAGATGGCCTCATCTCCCTCCGCAGCTCCGATATGAAGCGCAGACTCGAGTACACGCTCACGAAGTGAGTCTTCATAAAGAAAATGCATACGGCTTCCTAAGTTTGCGCTCACATAGAGGAAGAAAGGCAGACACTGGGCGAGCGCCACGCTAATAACTTCTTAATTTTACCCCTATCTTCAGTTAAAGAGCAATGTGTTCAAAAAGCTCCCCTTCAGTCAAGCCACACACTTACCAATAAAACAATCCCCCAAGCCACAGCCTGGGGGATTGCACGCGAAGAGCTTTAGCGTCTACTTCGATGAGCCGACGTGCCCGATGCCTTCCTTGAAGATGGTGCCGCGCGGCGGCATCATTCCGGTGAATTTGAACACGAGGTAGATGACCACCGCGATGCCCAGGGAGATCCAGCCAAAGCCAGCGGTGAAGCCGTACATAACGGACAGCGGCGCGATGATGGTCCAGGAAATCTCGAAGGGACCGAAGCCGATGTAGGCCATGCCGTACTCCGACAGCGTGCCGGACTTGAGCTTGGGGTCCACGATCTTGAGGATCGCAATGCCAGTAGCCACGGTGGCCGTGGCCCAGCCCCAGCCGAAGATGCCGCGCTCAATCCAGCGCTCACCGAAGAACTCGGCGGGGAACCACATCAGGAAGAAGATGCAGTAGATGGTGCCCAGGACGAAGAGCAACAGGAGGGCCTGCCAGTAGGCTGCGACGGCTGCCGGCACGATGGCCGCCACACCAAAGGCAATGAGGTAGTCAGTCGCCGCACCGGAGACCGAGCTCACCGTGTCCTTATCCAGGTAGTCCTTAGCACCCACCATGTTCATCACGGCGCGGAAGAGCAGGCCCACGACCATGGACATGGCAAACAGCGGGATGGAGACGTTCTCCCAGATGGAGGCGATGCCCTTGTTAATCCCGTAGGCGGTCATCACGGTCAAGGCGATGAAACCAACGTGGAGGGTGATGGGCTCGATGGCGGAGGGGTTCGTCGTCGCGCGGCCCAGCGAGGGGCGATCCTCCAGGCGCGAGATGTAACCGCGGCGCAGCTCCTCTGGGAGCTGCTTCGGAACGTGCGAAACCTTGCCCTTGCGGATGCCCCAGTTACCCGCAATGATGCCGCCGACGATGGCGGCCAAGGTCCCCACGGTAGCGGAGGTAAAGCCCAGCGAGGAGGCTGCCTCAGCGCCCACGCCCTCCAAGGCACCGCCGACGGCCGCGGCGGTACCGAAACCGCCGGTAAAGCCAACGGGCAGCATCATGCCGAACCAGTCGGGCGTGTCGAAAGTAGGCTTAAACAGCAAGAGGCCAAGGATGATGAACAGGCCCCACTGGCCGGTGAACATCATGGTGGAATAGCCCCACATGTTGCGAGCGCCCTTGCCCATGTTGCCGCCCATCTCCATGGAGAAGGCCATGGAGGCAAAGACCACGGCGATGAGCAGCGAAGTGTAATCACCGAGATTGTCAGAAAAACCGATCCACCCCAAGACATTGGGCCCCAAGAGCAAGCCGAGCAGACCGGCGGTGATGGGGGCAGGCAGCAGCAAGTCCTGGAATACGAACTTGATCTGGTGGCGCAAAACGTTGCCGATAACCATGAGCAAAGAAATCCAGCCCACGTCGGTCATGATTGTGTACGCAGAGAAATCTTCCATGCGAGATCTTCCTTCCATGCCGCGCATCGCGGCATCCTTGAGACGAGACTCACCCACTTTCGGGAAATGAACCGTAGATTACACTACAACTCCCTCCCCGCTTTGCCACCCCTGACGTATAACCCTAGGGGGTTTTGACGCTACCCCCAGGCGCTAGGATGGGCGGGCATGAGGGAATTGGGTGAGCACCTGCGCAACCATGCCGAGGACTATCGCGATGCAGTACACAGGCACTTTTTTGCCACCGTGGCCGAATCCCGTCAAGTCTTTGCCCTGTCAATGAAGGACACGCACCCCTCACTGGCCCCCGCGCTGGCGTGGGTGCTGGAGAATGTGGAGGACGGTGGGGTTCAGGGGGACGTCGCCAAGCGCCTAGCGCAGATGGGGCGTGATCATCGCCGTCACGGTTTCCCCCCTGAGGTGTATCCCAAATTCGAGGCCTCCCTGGTGCAGGGGCTCGCGGTGCTGGGGCTGACGCCGCACCAGCACAACGTGGCAACGCGCACCATTTCCAGTGTGTGTTCAATCATGCGCAGCGCCGCCCAGGAGGCGGATGCCGCCGGCACTCCCCCGGCTCACAGCGCCCAGGTGGTTGCGGTGGACAAGCCCAACCGGAACACCGCTGTGGTCCGTCTGGAATCCGGCATGGCGCTGGACTACCGCGCGGGCCAGCACGTACCGGTGACCTCGCAGCTCACGCCCGGTACCTGGCGCCCCCTGACCCCGGCTGCGCCGTCCGATGATTCGGGGCAGCTGACATTCCACCTTGCGCTGGCGGGTGAGGCCTCCTCCATGCTGGCGAAGGCCCAGCCGGGCGATTGGTGGACGCTGGGCATGCCCGCCGGTGAGCCACCGCAGCTCGATTCCGAGACCACTCTCATTTCCTTCGGCACCGGGTGGGCAGGCGCCCGGGCACTGCTTCTCGACGCCCTGGGGAGCACCCTCCCCTCCGGGCTCCAGGTCTATGCTGTGGCCCCCTCGCCGGGCGAGCACTATGACACGGAGTTTCAGGCCAACCTGCAGGCCCTGGTTCCGGGGCTCACTCTGCGGCACATCGTTCGGGATTCGCAGGATCCCTGGCTGCTCGGAGCACGGCCGCCGGCCGCCGGGTTCAACCCAGTGGTGGCCAATGAACCGATGGAACCGGTGCTCGCGGCGGGAACGGACCGCCGCTTCGTGCTCATCGGTCCTGCCGATCGCGTCGAACTAGCGCGCGCGGCGCTGCTCGACGGTGGCGTTTCGGAGGAGGCAATCACCACGGATAGCTGGCAGCGTGGCCACGAGTGGGCGGCCTCCGCCGCGGAGCTTGACGGGTGGGGCGATGACTGGGAGGCCTGGGCGGCATGGAAGAAGTCCCAGTGGGCCTAAGCGCTAAAGCGCTTAGGCGTGCACACGGAGCTTAGTCGTGCACACGGAGCTTAGGCGTCCAGAATGGGGAGGGACTCACGAACCTTCGCCACGGTGTCTGGGTCCACCTCGCCGTAGAGGATCTCCGGCTCATAGCCCACCTCCGCGAGGCGCGTGCCATCCGGCGCCACGAGGACGGAGTGCCCGATGCCAGTGGGCCCGGAGGCCTCCCCCGCCTTCGCCTCCCCACCGGGGCGAGCCTGACCCGCAGCCAAGATATACGTCGTGGAATCGAGCGCGCGCGCCGCGCTGAGCAGGCGCCACTGCTCCAGCTTGCCAGGGCCATCCGCCCAGCTGGTGGGCACGACGATGAGCTGGGCTCCCTGGCGGGCAAGCTCCTTAAACTGCTCGGGGAAGCGGATGTCATAGCAGGTGGCGACACCTACGGTAAGCTCCCCGGCGTCGAAGACAACAAGTGACCCACCGGGCCGGACGGTATCGGATTCCTTGTACTTGAAGGCGTCGTAAGTGTGGATCTTTTCGTAGCCGCCGAAGACGCCCGGCCCCGCGATGAGCGTGACGTTGGCCACGCGGTTAATGGTCTTCTCTCCCCGTTGGACGGTATCCGCCGGGGCGAACATTCCCAGCACCACGTACACGCCGAGTTCTTCTGCCAGCGCGCGCACGGCGGTGGCGGTGGGGCCATCGAGACCCTCCGCGTGCGTATCGAGGCGCCCGGAATCAAAGCTCTGGGTGGTAGCTTCCGGCAGGACGATAAGTTGCGCGCCGTTGTCCGCGGCTTCCCGAATCTTGTCGAGGGCTGCGGCGAGGTTGTCCTCAACGTCTCCGGTACTGGTCAATTGAACTGCTGCTACCTTCATGCGGCCCACGGTAGACGAGCCCGGACTAGTTATCCACAGATTTCGCGGATCGCGACGGCCGCCCTTTACGGCAATAGGAGAGCTGGCGCAGTCTCGATGCTATGAACCACCTCGACATTGACCGGGCTGCCCGCGAGCAGATCCGCTACCTCTTCGGCCATGCCTGCCCCGCCGCGTTTCCGTCCTTGCAGGAACCTCCCCGTACCGCCCGCGCCCTTGCGCTCCTCGGCGCCCAATGGGAGGACGCCCGGCGGGCCAGCGAAGAAGCTCGGAGGACGCAATTGGAAGAGCTTGACCATTTCGTGGGGTTGGCCCACGGTCTTGATGCAGAGCTTTCCTCACGTTTGGGAGGAGCGCAATGAGCGCGGCCGGGGCGCTTCGGTTGGAAGCGTTAGGGATGGAACGAAACGCATCTGAGCTGGAACGTTATATAGCTGCGTCGCACCATCATTGGGTAGGTCTAGCGATTTCTGGCGTTGGCGCCGATGCCGCGCGGCGTTCCTTGCACCGCGCCAGCGACAATCTGGTGAATCCCGTGCAGCAGATGCGCCTTGCCGCGCGCATTCTGAGCCTCTACGCACCACTGCAGGAGAGAATTGAACAGCTGCGCGCACGCGCTGTGCGGCTGGCTTCGGTCCCCGCTTTTGCAGAACCCGCCAGCGTGGCGCTGGGGCAGTTGGACGCGCTTGCCGACGTCCTCGATTGGGCCTGCGCCCGCCAACTCACCGCCCTGTGCACTCCGGAGCTGGCCCAACCGCCAAGCCGTTTGGAGGATTTCGGCGACCTCTCGCTGACCGAGTTGCACGAGCTCCAGCTGACCATGGCCAGCGAGGAGGTTCGCTCTCTGGCCGCGGCTAACCCTGATGTCACCGTGCTCGAGGCCAGCCCTGGGCGGCTGGTGGCGCTCGTGGACCCAGAGAACATCGGCACACAGGCCGCCCAGGTCAGCACGTTTGTGGGCGGGGTAGGTTCTTCCGTTACAGCAAGCTGGCCCACTGCGGTGGAGCGCGCACGCGCCATCGCCTGCGCCACCCATGGGCCTACGGTGGCGTGGATTGGCTACTCCGCCCCGCCCACATTGTCCCGCGCGGCACACGAAGACCCGGCGCGCCGCGGGGCCGCCGAGCTAGGCCGCTTCCAACGCGCCTTGCGGCAGCGCTTTCCTCGGGCTCAGCACATCCTCATCGGCTATTCCTATGGCTCGGTGGTTGTAGGTAAGGCCGCGCAGCAGGACTATGTTGCGGATGACGTCGTGCTCGTCGGCAGCCCGGGCGCCTCGGCGGATAGAGCGTCGCAATTGCATGGCAGGATCTGGAGCACGCGGAACACCGAGGATCCCATCACGATTACCACCGGTCCGCATGGTGGCATCCATGGCCCCGATCCCACCTCCCCCGCCTTCGGTGCAACACCTCTGCCAGGTGCTAGCGGACTTCCGGGCGATCATGGCTCCTATTGGAAAGACCCCGCATTCCTGCGGGGTCTGGGCATCATCGCACGACGCTATTAGTAGGCAGCCACGTGGGGTTGCTGCCTTTTAGAAGAGGCCGGCGTGCTCCTCAGAGTAGGACACCAGCATGTTCTTCGTCTCCTGGTAGTGGGACAGCATCATGAGGTGGTTCTCGCGTCCGATGCCAGACTCCTTGTAGCCGCCGAAGGCGCTGTGCGCCGGGTAGACGTGGTAGTGATTCACCCACACGCGGCCGGCCTGGATTTCTCGCCCGGCGCGGTAGCAGGTGTTCTGGTGGCGCGACCACACACCGGCGCCAAGGCCAAAGTTGGTGTCGTTGGCTATCTGGATGGCTTCCTCGAAGTCCTTGAACGTGGCCACGGAGAGCACCGGTCCGAAGATTTCCTCGCGGAAGATGCGCATGTCATTAGTGCCGCGGAAGACGGTCGGCTCAATGTAGTAGCCGTTTTCCAGGCCCTCCACCTTGTTCACGTGGCCGCCGACGAGAGTTTCCGCACCCTCCTTCGGGCCCACCTCAAGGTATTCGGTGATCTTGTCCATCTGTTCCTGGGAGGCCTGCGCGCCCATCATCGTTTCGGTATCGAGCGGGTGGCCAATCTTGATTTTCTTTACGCGCTCCACCGCCAGTTCTAGGAATTTGTCCGCGATGTCTTCGTGGATCAATGCGCGGGACGGGCAGGTGCAGACCTCGCCTTGGTTGAGGGCGAACATGACAAAGCCCTCCACGCACTTCTCCAGGTAGGCATCGTCCTTGTCCATGATGTCCGCGAAGAAGATGGACGGTGACTTGCCGCCGAGCTCCAGCGTGACGGGGATGACCTTGTCCGCAGCAGCCTTGTTGATGATCTTGCCCACCGGGGTGGAGCCGGTAAAGGCGATTTTGGCGATGCGCTCCGAGGTGGACAGAGCCACGCCAGCTTCTTCGCCGACGCCGTTGACGATGTTGAGCACGCCCTTCGGCAGGAGGTCCTCAATAATCTCAATGAGCAGCAGAATCGATGCCGGGGTTTGCTCAGCCGGCTTCATCACGATGGTGTTACCTGCGGCCAGCGCCGGTGCAATCTTCCACGCCGCCATCAGCAGCGGGAAGTTCCACGGGATAATCTGCCCCACCACACCCAGCGGCTCGTGAAAGTGATAAGCCACGGTGTCCTGGTCGATCTGGGACAGGCGGCCCTCCTGTGCGCGGATGGCGCCGGCGAAGTAGCGGAAGTGATCAACAGCCAACGGGATATCGGCGGCGAGGGTCTCGCGCACAGCCTTGCCGTTCTCCCAGGTTTCCGCGACGGCGATCTTCTCCAGGTTTTCCTCGATGCGGTCCGCGATGCGATGCAGCAGGAGCGCGCGCTCCGCCGGGGTGGTCTTGCCGAAAGTCTCGAAAGCCTTCTCCGCGGCATCGATGGCCAAGTTGATGTCTGCTTCCTTACCTCGGGCCACCTGGCAGAAAACCTCACCGGTCACCGGGGTGATGTTGTCCATGTACTCACCATCGACCGGCGGTACCCACTCGCCGCCGATGTAGTTGTCATAGCGCTCGCGGAAGTTGACGATGGCATCAGGGGTGCCTGGGTTTGCGTACAAAGTCATGTGCCTAGTGCCTTTCTCATGGATTCAGTACCGTAACGGTGGCCGCACGCACAATCGCATCTACACGTGACGGGCGGCACAACTCTGGACGCGAGTGTAGCGATAAGTATTGCCAAACTCACGTTTTCAATGAGGAAAGCTTTTGGGGTCGTTGACCAAAGGCGCCTTGCTGCCAAAGTTCGAAGGCCCAGAGCAATTTTGAACAAGAACTTTGGCAACAACGGCACTTTTTAGGCGAAGAGCACGCGGCCTCAGGCCGAGCAGGGCTGGCTGGGCCCCAAAACAGGAGAACCCCCTCCCACAAGGGAGGGGGAAGTGCCTAGCTGTCGCGGCGTCGGTTGCGACGCGGCTTCCACATCACCACGGATGTCGAACGCGGTACGTGGACCAGCTCGCCGCGCGATGGCCGCACCTGGCTGCGCAAGCGCTCAACTTCGGCCTGCAACTCATCACGCTCGGCGGCGAGGCGGTCACGCTCCGCGGTCAGCTCGATGATGGACTTGATACCAGCCAAGTTCACACCATCATCCTGCGAGAGCGTCTGGATCTTGCGCAAAAGCTCGATATCGCTCTCGGAATAGCGGCGGCCCCCGCCGGAGGTGCGGGCCGGGGAGACCAACCCCATCCGGTCATACGTGCGCAGGGTTTGAGCATGCATGCCAGACAGTTCCGCAGCCACGGAGATGACGTACATCGCCTTGGGCTGCGCCGCATCACTTCGGTTCATCCTGTCTTTGCTCATCACGCACCTCCTCCTAGCGGGCTACCGTGTTGCCGGCCCAGCCGGCACGCGGGTCGAAGCCGGAGTCCTTCTCCGCCTGCGCATAATTGCGCAGCGCCGAGGAGGCAGCGGCATCCAGGGTGGAGGGCACGGTAACTTGTACGGTCACCATGAGGTCACCGGCCTTGCCGCCGCGCTTGGCCACACCGCGGCCCTTCACGCGCAACGTGCGGCCGTCGGGAGTGCCCGCCGGTACCTTCACGCGCACGGGCGAATCGAGGGTCGGCACCGTAATGGTGTCCCCCAAGGCCAGTTCCGCGAAGGAGACGGGGACGGTGACGTGCAGGTCATCGCCCTCCCGGGTGAAGACCTTGTCGGGCTTTACCGTGACCGCCACGAAGAGGTCACCGGACGGCGTGCCATTCGGGCCAGCTTCACCCTGACCAGCAAGGCGTACCTTCTGGCCATCGATCACGCCTGCGGGGATGCGCACCGTGATGGAGCGGGTGCGGTGCACCGTTCCGGAACCGGAGCAATCCGCGCACGGGTCCTCGGCGCGCTGGCCGGTGCCATCGCAATCCGTGCACGGCGCCGAGAAACCGAAGGTACCGCGCTGCTCAGAGGTGAAACCGGTGCCATCGCACGTCGAGCACGTCGTCAGCTTGCCGCTCTTTGAACCGGAGCCATGGCACGTGGTGCAGGGAGCTTCGCCGCTGAGCTGCAGCGGAATGGTGGTTCCCTTCGCCGCCTCGCGGAAGTCGAGGGTTATTTGCGTTTCGACGTCGGCCCCCCGCGACGGCCGAGCTGTGTGGCCAGCACCACCGCCGCGGTTGAAAACGCCACCGAAGATATCCCCAAGACCGCCGCCTTGAGACGCTCCTCGAGCGGATCCTCCGAAGATGTCCGAGATGTCGAATTCTTGCGCACCCGGTCCACCCATGTGCGTGGATCGAAACCCGCCGGGAAACCCGGCGCCTCCTCTCCGTCCAAAGCCGCCGCTGCGCATCATGGCCTTGAACTGGTCATAGTCCTTGCGGGTCGCTTTATCAGAGAGCACATCATAGGCCTCAGCCACCTGCTTGAATTTCTCCGCCGCCGCGGGGTTATCCGGGTTGGCATCGGGGTGGTTCTGGCGGGCCAGCTTGCGGTAAGCGTGCTTAATCTCTTCGGCGGTAGCGGATGAGGAGACCCCCAGATCCGCGTAATAATCCTTGTCTGCCCATTCTGGCTTAGCGTTCACTGGGCATCTCCTCCTTTCAGGAGAGTCGATTCATGGTTGGGTTTTAAGATTTTTTGCTAAGTAAAAAAGCTAACTAAGTAGTGAAAAGAAGAGTGGCGCCAAGGAACATTGAGCCCTGACGCCACCTGCAATACCTATTCTGCGTTGTCCGAGCTATCCGGACTCTCAGCGGTATCGGCGGACTCTGCAGGGTCGGCGATAATCACCATGGCGGTGCGCACAACGCGCTCCCCCACCGTGTAGCCGCGGCGCAGAACCGTGCCGATGACCTGCTCGTCACCGGTGGACAAGTCCTGGACCGCTTCGTGCACCTCGGGGTCGAAGGCATCGCCCTCGGCGCCGAACGGGGTCAGCTGGTTCTTGGTCAGCACGCCCGTGAGCTTGTCCGCGATGGCCTTGAGCGGGCCCTCGTTGAGGTCACCGTGCTGGCGAGCGAGCTCCATGTCATCAAGGATTGGCAGGAAGTCTGCCAAGACCTTGGCCTTGGTGGTCTCGATCACGGCCTGGCGGTCGCGCTCGGTGCGGCGGCGGTAGTTGGTGTACTCCGCGTTGAGGCGCTGCAGGTCCTCGGTGCGCTCAGCGAGCTGAGCTTCCAAGGAGTTTTCCGCAACGGTCTCCTCACCCGCGGCCGCTTCATCGGTGATGTCGCGGGCGGCGTCCTCTACCGCGGCCTCTGCCTCAGCGGTGTTCGCCGTGGCGTCATCCACGGCGCCGTCGGCAGAAGCGGCCTCGGCGGCGGCAGCCTCCGCAGCCTCAGCGGAGGTTGCCTCAGGGTCGGTATTGGCCGGGTTGCCCGGGTCCTGAGGGGAGGTCATGGTTTACTTCTCCTTGTTCTCGTCGTCCTCGTCGACAACCTCGGCGTCGACGACGTTCGGGTCACCAGCGGCGTCGCCAGCAGCGGCACCCTCGGCGCCCGCCTCAGCAGCCTGTGCCTCGTACAGGGCCTTGCCCAGCTCCTGGGACTCGGTGCCGAGCTTCTCGACGGCCGACTTAATCGCCTCGATGTCATCGCCCTTCAGCGCCTCATCGACGGCATCGGCAGCCTCGGTCACGCGGTTCTTCAAGTCCTCCGGCAGCTTGTCGGAGTTCTCATCCATGAACTTGCGGGTCTGGTAGGAGGTGGACTCGGCCTGGTTGCGGGTCTCCTGCTCCTCGCGGCGCTTCTTGTCTTCCTCGGCGTGTGCCTCGGCGTCCTTGACCATGCGGTCGATCTCTTCCTGGGACAGGCCGGAACCATCCTGAATCTTGATGGTGTTCTCCTTGCCGGTGGCCTTGTCCTTAGCGGAGACGGAGACGATGCCGTTGGCGTCGATGTCGAAGGTGACCTCGATCTGCGGCACGCCACGCGGTGCCGGGGCAATGCCGCCGAGCTCGAAGGAGCCGAGCAGCTTGTTGGCGGAAGCCATCTCGCGCTCGCCCTGGTAGACCTGAATCTGCACGGAAGGCTGGTTGTCATCAGCCGTGGTGAAGGTTTCGGACTTCTTGGTCGGGATGGTGGTGTTGCGCTCGATGAGCTTGGTCATCACGCCACCCTTGGTCTCGATGCCGAGGGAGAGCGGGGTGACGTCGAGAAGCAGCACGTCCTTAACCTCACCGCGCAGCACGCCTGCCTGGAGAGCAGCGCCGACTGCCACGACCTCATCCGGGTTAACGCCCTTGTTCGGGTCCTTGCCGGTCATCTCCTTGACCAGGTCGGACACGGCCGGCATACGGGTGGAACCACCGACGAGGACCACGTGGTCAACCTGGGACAGGGACAGGCCAGCATCCTTGATGACCTGGTTGAACGGCTCCTTGGTGCGGTCCAGCAGATCCTGGGTGATCTTCTGGAACTCGGTGCGGGACAGGGTCTCATCCAAGAAGAGCGGGTTCTTCTCGGAGTCCACCGTGATGTACGGCAGGTTGATGTTGGCGGACTGGGAGGAGGACAGCTCAATCTTGGCCTTCTCAGCAGCCTCACGCAGACGCTGGACAGCGCGCTTATCCTTGGTCAGGTCAACGCCCTGGGAAGCCTTGAACTTATCGACGAGCCAGTCGACAATGCGCTGGTCCCAGTCGTCACCACCGAGCTGGTTGTCACCAGCGGTAGCCATGACCTCAACAACGCCGTCACCGATCTCCAGCAGGGAGACGTCGAAGGTACCGCCACCGAGGTCGAAGACCAGGATGGTCTGCTCCTGCTCGCCCTTCTCCAGGCCATAAGCCAGCGCGGCGGCAGTCGGCTCGTTAACGATACGCAGGACGTTGAGGCCTGCAATCTGGCCGGCCTCCTTGGTGGCCTGGCGCTGGGAATCCTCGAAGTAAGCCGGGACGGTAATGACGGCGTCGGTAACGTCCTCACCCAGGTAAGCCTCGGCGTCGCGCTTCAGCTTCATGAGCGTGCGGGCCGAAATCTCCTGCGGGGTGTACTTCTTGTCATCGATATCGATGGTCCAGTCGGTGCCAATGTGGCGCTTGACGGAGCGAATGGTGCGGTCAACGTTGGTGACCGCCTGGTTCTTGGCGGACTGGCCAACGAGAATTTCGCCGTTCTTGGCAAAAGCCACGACGGACGGGGTGGTGCGGGAACCCTCGGAGTTAGCGATAACGGTTGCCTCGCCACCTTCCAGCACGGATACAACCGAGTTGGTGGTACCAAGGTCAATTCCTACTGCGCGTCCCATAATCTTTTCTCCTTGCGTGTTGGGGTTTGTTTTAAGTTGATAGTGCGCGACTCAACTTCTGCCGCGTCCAGTCAGCGACTCTAACAGAAGCGACACTCAAAGTCATCCAAACCTGAGCGCCGGTCACTCAACCTACACAACGCAGGCAAACTCAAAGTTGTTCCCGATCGACTCAACTTTTTTATTTATCGCCAACACGCTGGGAAAACAAACCCGGTTTGGCGGAGACTCACCCTACAGGGACGATTGCCGGCTCACCGTCCACATCTACAACGCGGACTGACAGCCCATAGAGTTCCTCAATAAGGGCAGGGGTGATGACCTCGCGCGGCACGCCCGCGTCCCGCACCGTTCCATCTTTCATCGCCACGACGTGATCCGCATAGCGCAATACATGCGCCAAATCATGAATGACCGCAATAAGGGTTTTGCTTCCTGCCAGCTGCCGCATCAGCCGCATGAAGGAATGCTGGTATCCAATGTCAAGCGCGCTCGTTGGCTCATCCAAGAAGAGCACAGGCGTTTCCTGGGCGAGGGCCATGGCCAACCAAGCACGCTGACGCTGACCGCCAGACAACGCCGCTACCTCGGCCGTCTCCAGTTGTTCAAGGCCCACCTTTGCTAGCGCACGACTAACGGCACGCTCGTCCTCCTGGCTCCTCCACCCCATAAATCCTTGGTGGGCGAATCGCCCGCGCGCAACCAGTTCCCTGACATTGATCCCTTCGGGAGCTATGGATTGCTGCGACATCACGGCGACGCGCCGAGCGTAGCTACGCCGAGAGAATGCGGCTGCATCTTCTTCGCCAATGCACACCGCGCCCGCGTTCGGCATTTCCAACCGCGCCAACACCTTCACCAAAGTGGATTTTCCACAACCATTGGGGCCGATAATGGCAGAAAATTTCCCGGCCGGAAAAGACACATCCACCGAGTCGAGAATTAACGGGGCAGTCCTCCCATAGGACATGCTCACCCCCTCAGCCCGCACGCTCGGCGCACCGTCACATACTTTTAGTTGGTTCACTTTACTGACCTTTCATTCCGGCAGATCGGGATTGCCACAGCAGCAAACCCGCCAGGTAGATGCCACCGGCGCAGACCGTAATAAGACCGGCAGGCAGAGTAATTGGGAAAAACAGCCGCTGCCCTGCTAAATCGGCAGCGAGCAAGAAAAGTGCACCGAGGACTCCAGAGAGCAACACCGGCGTCCTGTCTGGACGCGAGAGCAACCGAGCCATATGTGGGGCCGCGAGGGCAATAAATGAGATTGGGCCCGCTATCGCCGTCGATACAGCGACAAGAACTGTGCCAACCAGAACCATCACCACACGTGCACGACTCACGTTCAACCCCAACGCACTCGCCGTGCTATCCCCCAGGGCAAGCGCGTCACACCAGCCACGCAGCAGCAACCCAGCGACGCACGCCGCGCCTCCCAGCACCCCCAATGGAATAACTCGCGCCCAGGACACAGCATTCAATGTTCCAGCAGCCCAAGTCGCCGCACCTAGGGACTGCTCCAACTCACCACTAAGAATCAACCACTTGTTTATTGCTGAAAGGAAGAACGTCACTCCAATCCCCACCACAACCAGCCTTGCTCCCGTGAGCCTTCCGGCAAATGAAAGCCCCATGATGAGTAACGCAGTGATAGTCCCACCCACCAACGCGCCTAGCGCAATGTTGAATGCGGAGCTAAAGCTCGCCAAGGAGACCGCGATGACACCGGTATAGGCACCGGTATTAAACCCGATAATGTCGGGTGACCCCAGCGGATTGTGGGTGAGGATCTGAAAGATGGCGCCCGCTATGCCCAAACACATTCCTACGACAATCGCGGCAACCACCCGCGGAGCACGCCATTGCCACACGACGGTGGCTGCAAAGTCAGTGCTATTGGGATTCGTAGCCACGGACCACAACGCTGCACTATCCTGCCCGGCACCAGGCGAGAAGAGCGAATAGGCAGCAATAGCCAGCGCGACGATCACAATGCCCGCAAAGGACAAAACACTTCTCACGCTCACAATCACAGCCTCCTTCCAGCGCGATGGGACAGCGCAATCAATACTGGGGCACCAATGAGCGACACCGTGACGCCAGCCGGCAACTCAGCAGCAGTGAGGTAGCGGCCCACAATATCGGCGCCCAATAAAAACAAAGGCCCCACCACGGCAGCGGCGACAAGCTGTGCCCGCTCTTCGTATATCCCGCACAGCCTGACAACATGCGGGATAACTAGTCCAACGAACACAATCACCCCCGCCGCTGCGGTGGCGGTAGCAGCCAACACCGTTACCGCCGCGACAAGCCCCAAACGAGTCAGTTTGAGGTTAATGCCGAGACTCGCCGCAACGTCATCCCCCAGAGCAAGGGGCGGCAAGTGGCGAGCAAAGACAATCAGTAGCACCACGCCTACCACCAGTCCGCCGAAGGCAATCACCACTGGCGTCCACGAAGCAACGTCAACGGAGCCCGTCACCCAAGCACGGATTCTTGCAAAGGCGTGAGGATCTATCAGGATCAGCGCGGAGGACAGGCCCTCACATACCGCCCCGATGGCTACGCCTGCAAGAATCAGTCTCAGCGGATCAACATCGCCCGCTCTGCCACGCCCGACCGCGGTGACCAGCAGCATGGTCACTGCCGCACCGATGATGGCTGCGAGCGAAAACGCAAAAGGTGATTGCCACCCCCACCAGCCCAGAGCAATGGCGGCGGCCAAGCTGGCGCCTACGTTAATCCCGAAAACTCCGGTATCTGCCAAAGGGTTGCGCGTCATGATCTGCAGAACTGCACCAGCGAGGGCCAAAGCACAGCCTGCGCAAACAGCAACGAGTGTACGGGGAAGACGCCTCTCCCACACGATCGAGGAAGCTATACCAGGCTGTCCCCGAAGGGCGGCCAACACGTCACTGAAGGGAATGCTACGCGCGCCCAACGCCAGCGACAGCGCCACGCCGATACAGAGAATGGCAAGGCCAGCAACTACTACCCAACCAAGACGCCGGGTATTTCCCTTTCCGGCGCGCAACCCCTGCTCAATCACCGACACCACCCAAATACCTTCATATACTCACGCTTCCTTAGCTCGACCTAATTTAGGTTAGGCTACCTTTTATGAACATTCGAAAGAAAATCGCACCCCGCACCCCTCTCCTCCGCCTCACTGCTGTTGGTCTTACCGCAGCGCTAGCGCTCACCGGCTGCGCCAGCCTCGAAAACACCAACTCAAACGCTGACGCTTCTAACCCTGCGTCCTCACCGTCCGGGAAAGAATCAGGAAACTCCAATTCAGCCTCGGGAAATGACTCCGTGGCCACCGGAGGCGAAGGCTTTGCCGGGGCGAGAGAGAAAAGCCAAAGCTTTGGCAGCGATGCAGCCCCTGGTCAATTCCCACGCACGGTCACGCATGCACGCGGAACGACCGAACTCAAAGAAAAGCCACAACGGGTGGTTGTTCTAGAAAGCGGCGAACTCGATTCCGTCCTAGCACTCGGCATGAAGCCAGTCGGCATGACCACGTCCAAGGGCCAGAATCCCGTCCCGGATTACATGGCCGACAAAGCAAGTGACATCGAAACGGTAGGCACGATCAACGAAGTCAATATGGAAAAGATTGCTTCGCTCAACCCCGACCTCATCATCGGCTCGCAGCTGCGCATGGATAAGCACTATGACCAGCTCAATTCCATCGCACCTACCGTTTTCTCGATCCGCCCTGGATACACCTGGAAAGAAAACTTCCGACTCATCGGTGAAGCCCTCGGAGAAGAGGAGCGCACCGAACAAGTCATGGCCGACTATGACAAGAAGATCGAAGAAGTAAAGAAGGTCATTGAGGACGGGCCAGCTAGCGAAGACACCACCGTCACCATTCTGCGCTTCATGCCGGGCAAGGTACGCCTCTACGGGCGCCTTTCACTCATTGGAACGGTGCTTGATGACGCCGGCCTCGCCCGCCCCGCCAACCAGGACATCGAAGAGCTCGCTGCGGAAATCTCGCCGGAGAACATTGACCAAGCGGACGCCGACTACATCTTCTACTGCAGCTACGGAGATCCCTCCGCCACCGGCCAAGACACCGCCGTTTCTACCGCGGCGTTCCAACGGCTACCTGCGGTCAAAGACGGCCATGCCATCGAGGTCAGCGACGATACGTGGGCACTCGGCTTGGGGCCTCTGGGCGCACAGAAAATCGCGTCAGATCTCGCGGACTATCTCAGCCACTAACACGGGGGTAGCACCCTCCCCTCAAAACAACACCTGTGGGATTGACTCACCCCAACTTAAGGGGCTAGCTTTCATGTAAGCGAGATGGGTTACACGTCTACGATTTCTGTGCGGCGGGCCATATCAAGGTCACCGATTTCTCGCTAATCAGGCCAGGCCGTTGCCTGGCTGCTCCCCACACGCAAGAAGGGTGGTCGCACATGAATGCTCACTTCATTAGGCAGCGTCGTTCTTCCGATCGGCCACCGGTTGTGTACGCCAGCGTTAAATAAGCACCTCTTTTCACACAGACTGAACGGCACGGCGCAGAGTATGCGCCCGTGTTGGACTAGAAAGTCTGCAGTTTCCGCTTTCCGCAAGGCCGCACCAGTGTGCCTTGAGACCCATAAAGGTTGTAATCCATGACTAACGATGCTCACACCCCCGTTCCCGAATCCACCGACATTGACGCCGCGCTGATCGCCGACGCCGCGGCCCAGGCCCACTCCTGGCTCGCCTCCACCGCCGACGAGCAGGATCCGGCCACAGAACAACTCGCAGACTTATTGCGCAACCCGGACGGGGTGGCCTTCACCATGGACTTCGTGGACCGCGTCATGCGCCCCGAGGATGACAAGGTAGCCGCCCACGCGCTGAAGTCCGTCACCACCACCTATGACGCGTCCTTCCTCGGCCTCATCAACGGCTCGCTGGTGGGCCTGGGTGGTTTCTTCGGACCGATCCTGCCCAACCTGGTTATGCCGCTGGCGCGCATGCGCATGCGCCAGATGGTCGGCCACCTGGTCCTCGACGCCGAGAGCGACGCCCTCAACAAGACCTTGGACAAGGCCGCCGAGTCCGGCGAGCAGCTCAACCTCAACCTTCTCGGTGAGGCTGTGCTGGGCGACGACGAAGCGCGCTCCCGCGCCGAGCGCACCCTCAAGCTCATCAATAACCCGCGCGTGACCTACGTGTCCGTCAAGGCCTCCTCCATGGTGGCCCAGCTCAACCCGTGGGATATCGAGGGTTCCTTGGTCCGCCTCAAGGAACGCCTGCGCCCGCTCTACGAGGCCGCCGCGCGCCGCCCCGATAAGGTCTTCATCAACCTGGACATGGAGGAATACCACGACCTCCACCTCACGGTGCGCCTGTTCACCGAGCTACTCAGCGAGCCGGAGTTCACCAACCTCGAGGCAGGCATCGTCCTGCAGGCTTACCTGCCGGATACCTTCGACGCCTTGGCGCACCTGGCAGAATTTGCCAAGCAGCGCGTGGCCGAGGGCGGATCCCACATCAAGATTCGCATCGTCAAGGGCGCAAACCTCTCGATGGAGCACGTCCAGGGTGAAATCCACGGCTGGCCGGCAGCACCTTATGCCACCAAGGATGAGGTGGACGCCAACTACTACCGCCTGCTCGACTACATCCTGCGCCCCGAGTTCGCCGACTGCGTGCGCATCGGCGTGGCCACCCACAACCTCTACACCGCGGCTTTTGCCTACAAGCTGGGCACCAAGCGCGGTGTCGTGCGCATGATGGATTCCGAAATGCTCCAGGGCATGTCCCCGGCCCAGCAGGCCGCGGTCCGCGATGCCTTCGAGGGCCGCCAGATCCTCTACACCCCAGTGGTGCACATGGAGGACTTCGATGTCGCGGTCTCCTACCTGGTGCGCCGCTTGGAGGAAAACTCCGCACCACAGAACTTCCTTTACGCCCTCTTCGCCCCGGAGGAGCAGGCGCTTAAGGACCAGGAGCAGGTCTTCCGCGAGGCCGTCGAGCAGCGCTGGGATACCTTCGCCGGCCCGCGCCGCACCCAAAACCGCCTGGAGGAGGCCGAGCAGGCTGCCGGCCGCCAGGCACCGCGCACAGGGCGCTTCGCCAACGAGCCAGACACCGACCCGGCCCTGGAAGCCAACCGCGAGTGGGCGCTCAAGGCCCTGGCCGCCGACCCGGGTGAGCATGGCGTGGAGGAGGTGACGGATGCGGGGGTCGTCGACAAGCACGTGGCCCGCGCCGCCGAGCTCGGCGCCGAGTGGGGCGCGCGCCCTGCCGAGGACCGCGCCCGCGCCCTCGAGGCCGTGGCCGATGAGCTGGCCAACCGCCGCGGCGAGTTCATCTCCGTGGCCGCCTACGAGGCCAACAAGACCGTCACGCAGACCGACCCGGAAATCTCCGAGGCCATCGACTTCTGCACCTACTACGCGCAGTCCGCGCGCCTGTTGGAGAGCTACGCCGCCGAGTTCACGCCCCACCGCGTGACCGTGGTGACCCCGCCGTGGAACTTCCCGGTGGCCATCCCCACCGGCGGCATCGCGGCAGCACTCGCTGCGGGTTCGGCCGTCATCATCAAGCCAGCGCCGCAGGTCGTGCACTGCGCAAAGCTCGTCGTGGAGGCCTTCCGCGCCGGCCTCGAGGCACAGGGCCTCGACCCGGATCTGGTCCAGCTCGTCTTCACCGATGAGGGTGACGCCGGCTGCGCGCTCATCTCCCACGACGATGTCGACGCCGTCATCCTCACCGGTGCTTCCGATACCGGCAAGCTCTTCCGTTCCTGGAAGCCGGAGCTCAACATCATGGCGGAGACCTCCGGCAAGAACGCGCTCATCATCACCCCGTCCGCGGACCCGGACCTGGCCATTCAGGATCTCTACCTGTCCGCCTTCGGCCACTCCGGCCAGAAGTGCTCCGCATCCTCCCTGGTCATCTTCGTCGGCGCGGCTGGCGAGTCGCAGCGCCTGCGCTCGCAGCTTGTCGACGCCGTCAAGACCCTCATCACCGGCCCCGGCTACGACATCACCACGACGATGAATGGCCTAGCCGAGGCCCCGGGCGAGAAGCTGCTGCGCGGCCTGACCCAGCTGGAGCCGGGTGAAAAGTGGCTGGTGAAGCCGGAGAAGCTCAACGAGGAGGGCACCCTGTGGTCGCCGGGTATCCGCGATAACGTGCGCCCAGGTTCCTGGTTCCACGTCAACGAGTGCTTCGGCCCGGTGCTTGGCATCATGCATGCGGAGACCCTGGATGAGGCCATCGAGTGGCAGAACTCCACCGGCTACGGCCTGACCGGCGGCATCCACACGCTGGATAACGACGAAATCGATTACTGGCTCGAGCGCGTCGAGGTGGGCAACGCCTACGTCAACCGCGGCATCACGGGCGCGATTGTGCAGCGCCAGTCCTTCGGTGGCTGGAAGAAGTCCGTCATGGGCCCGGGCGCCAAGGCAGGCGGCCCGAACTACGTGACCCAGTTCGGCACCTGGTCCGAGGGTCCGCTGCGCCCCTTCGACGTGGACATCTCGCAGCCGGTGGCAGCCCAGCTGCGTGCCTTTGGCAAGCTGGAGCTCTCGGAAGAGGACACCGCTTGGCTGTGGCGCGCGGCAGAGCTCGATGAACTGGCTTGGCAGCAGGAATTCGGCCGCAAGCACGACCGCGCCGGCCTGGTCTGTGAGGCCAATGTCTTCCGCTACCGCCCGGTGCTCACCCCGCTCCAGGTGCGCATTGGCACTGATGCCGCGCTTCGCGACGTCTCCCGCCTCGCCCTCGCCGCCACCCGCACCGGCTCACCCGTGCGCTTCAGCGCCGCGCCGGAGAAGGCCGCGGAGCTGCGCGAGCTGGGCTTTGACATCGATGCCGTGGAGGCAAGCGCCTTCGCCCGCGAGGTTTCCGGCTTGGAATCCGCGCGCATTCGAACCGTGGGTTCTGTCGAGCCAGGCGTCTTTGAGGCCGCGGTGGAATCCAACTCCGTGGTCCTGGACCAGCCGGTGCTGGCCGATGGCCGCCGTGAGCTCCTTCCCTTCCTCCTCGAGCAGGCGGTCTCGGTGACGATGCACCGCTTCGGCATCATCCGCCAGGTAAGCAGCATCCGCGCATAGTTCGTTTTCTGCGCTCATATGAGAAGATGGAGCGCATGACAAACAACAATGATGACGGTGCCCGCTCGGGCACGTCCTCCACGGCCTCTGGCGCGGCGGCTTCTGCCGCCGCGGAGCCCATTAATGAAGAAGCTACCCTCCCGGTGTCGAAGACCGATGACAAGTCTCGCGTCCTCGGGCGCGATGCCATCTCCTTGGCCAAGGTGTGCTTGATCTTCATCATCGTGGTGGCGGGCGTCGGCCTGGCCGGCTACCTGCTGAAGTTCATCTGGGTGGGCCTGCTGCCGGTCATCCTGGCCATTTTGGTGTGCACGGTGCTCTTCCCCGTGACCAACTGGTTGCGCGCGCACAAATTCCCCCGCGCGCTGGCCTCCATCACCACGCTGCTGGGCTTTTTGGCCATCATCGGCGGCGTCTTCGCGGCGATGGCCCCGGTCGTCTCCTCTCAGGGCGCGTCCTTGGTCAATCAGGCTGAAGGCGGCTTGAACAAGCTCGTCGATATGGCCAAGGACCTACCTTTCGATATTGATGCCGCGAAAGTCCAGGAAGTACTTGATGACGCCATGACCTTCATCAAGGGCCAAGCTTCCAACATCGCCACCGGGGTGATTTCCGGTGTATCGATGGCCAGCTCCATCGCCATGGCGCTCGCCATCATGCTCTTCGTAGCCTTCTTCATCCTCAAGGACGGCGATAAATTCCTGCCGTGGCTGCGCACCTACACCGGCTACTCCGCCGGCTGGCACGCCACCGAGCTGCTGACTCGCGTGTGGAACACGTTATCTGGCTTCATTCAGGCGCAAGCAGCCGTCGCGGCCGTCGACGGCATCCTCATCGGCCTCGGCCTCTGGGTTCTCCAGGTACCGCTGGCCCTTGTCATCGGCGTAGTTACGTTCTTCGCCAGCTTCATCCCGGTCATTGGCGCTGTCACTGCGGGCGCTTTGGCCGTCATCATCGCGCTGGTCTCCGATGGGCTGACGAAGGCCTTGCTCGCCTTGGCTCTCATCATCATCGTCCAGCAGGTGGAGGGCAACGTCCTCCAGCCGATGCTGCAATCCAAGGCCATGGGCCTGCACGCGGCGATGGTGCTGCTCTCCGTCACGGTCGGCTCCGCCTTGGCCGGCATCATCGGCGCCTTCCTGGCTGTGCCGGTGGCTGCCACCATTGCCGTGGTCTTCCGCTACCACCAGGAGATGGCCAGCCTGCGTGCCGGCGAAATCGAAGCTAAAAACATTAAGATTTCCACGGCGGAGGGCCATGAGGACGTCATGGAGCTCTACGAGAACCTAGAGGCCAGCGGCGCCCGCTAGCCACACAACCGGTGCATGGCTCTAGCCCTGGCCGTGCAACTGCCCTAGTTGCCAAACTTCTCCCCCACCACCCGCGGCGGGAGCGATGGTTTTGGCAACTAGGGCACTTTCCGTATGTGGGGTCTAATCCGCGGACACCGTGTCGAAGGCTACAGCCAGCTCCTCCGCTGCGCGGTCGAGCACCGTGGCCCACGAGCCATAGGATTCCTCATTAGCGGTATCCGAAACCTGCTTGAGAAGCGTGCACGGCACACCAAACTTTCGGCACACCGCAGCGATGGCGTAGCCCTCCATATCGCACAGCGCAGAATCCTGGGCAAGGCGCGTGCGGGTCGGGGTATCCGAAATAAAGGCGTCACCCGTGGCAAGCGTGGCGGTCGGCAGCTTACCGGAGGTCTCTAGCTCGATGACCTCCGGGAGCAGATAGCGGGAGACATCGCTGAGCACCTCCAGGTGAAAGTCGTGCTTGCGTACGTGGGAGATCTCGAAGACGCCTGAGAGATCGTCGCGAAGCGCGCCCGCAGTACCGATGTTGATGACACGCTCCGGCAACACCTCTGCCGACGCCAGCACCGTTGTCAGCTCGATGGCGGCGGGAACCGTACCAATACCCGTGATGAGCAGCGGCGCTCCCTCAGGAACATGCGTGGCTTCGGCATCCACGGCGGCGACGAACAGTGTACGACCAGACAGATTCTCCATGCCTGAGAGACTACCCGCTGACCCGAGGAATGCTCTCCGTAACTCTGGCCGGGGTCTCTGCGGCCTTTGTAGGGTCTGGAACCACACCGAGACCTCAGAAAGGAGAACACAATGTTCACACCACGAGTTTTCGCCGGAGCCGCACTACTTTGCTTCCCCCTCATTGCATGCAGCAGCCCAGAAGAGGTTCAGGCTAGCCCCGTCGCCGAAGTCTGCGAGGCTGGCAATGCCCACGCCGCATTCGCCGACAACATCGCCCAGGTTCCCCAGTGGAATGGACATGAATGGGCACTGGTTGATTCCGCCCACTTCGATCCGTGCGCGGAGCTGAGTTGGCAGACCATTTCCGTCGAAGGCGCAACTGCCTCCTCACCGCACCACATCATGCTCTTCCACTACGGCGAGTACATCGGCACCGCCACCGCCGAGCCCTACGCCTTCTTCCCCAGCGTCGAGCAAGTCAATGGCAGTGAGATTTCCGTGACCTACCACTGGCCGCAAGAAGGCGACGCCAATGCCGCTCCGACGGGCACCACGGAAGCAAACTTCCGCTGGGACGCCGCCCAGAACAAAGTCGTCATGAGCGGTGACGTTCCTCCTCGCTAAAATAAAACTAATCGTGCGCCTCACACGAGGCGCACTTTTTATGGAAGGAAAAATAATGCTCAGGCCTGCCTTTGTGGGCGCTATCCTCATCTGCCTCCCACTCGCTGCTTGTGCGCAAAGCCATCAGGACGAGGCAGAGACCCCTATGTTCAGTGCGGTCCACAACAGCTCGGCGAGCGTTGCCGCCGAAAGCACCACGGAAGAGGAAATAAGCCCTGAGCCGACGAGCAACGAGGCACCTTCCCCTACCCAGAGCGCGGACAAGTCGGAGTCCTGCGAGGATATTGACGCCGACGAGGCCTATCAATCAGGCATTGGCAGCATCGCGCCATGGAATGACTTTGGCTGGCAACTATCCTCCTCCTCAGGGTTCGACCCTTGCGCGGATTTGAGCTGGCAAATTATCACCGTCGAGGGTGCCACGGCCTCCTCGCCACACCACATCATGCTCTTCCACAAAGGCGAATACCTTGGCACCGCCACCTTCGAGCCTTATGGTTTCTTCCCCACCGTCGAGCGAGTGAGTGACGCTGAGATCGCCGTGACCTACCACTGGGCCCGCGAGGGCGAAACCACCGCCGGGCGTACCGGCGAAACGCATGCCGGATTCCGCTGGGACGAAGACCAGCAGAAAACAGTCATGAGCGGCGACGTCCCACCAACGTCTTTGGGCAGTTAAAGACGTAATCAATCCGCCGCTTTTGCTCCCCCTTGTCCTTCTAAGAAGTTCTCGCACGCATTAGGCGCGATTTTTTCCGCTGATGTATTTTCGCACTATGAGCAAACAACAAATTCACCAGCACATCGCAGTTTTTGGTCAGGCTGGAAGCGGAAAGACAGTCCTTCTTTCCTCACTCTTTGGCCGCCTCCACGAGCCATCAGCAATCCGTAAGAACGGGTACAGATTCCTAGCGGAAGACTCCGCGCGCGGAAACAAATTGCTCCAAAAATACTTGGGAATGAAAGAGCAAGCCCAAGCTCCGATGCAGGATAAGTTTGTTTCCTCTCCATTCAGCTTTAGATTCGTCCCCGAGTCCCAACCTTTGGACGCGAAAAAGAAGACTTCGCACATTGGCATTACTTGGCATGACTATCCAGGCGAATGGTTTGAGTCCGAAGTCAACTCTGAAAGCGAAAGAAATGATCGGGCGCATACTTTCCGCCAACTGATCCAATCAGATGTCGCCCTGGTTTTGGTTGACGCACAAAAGCTGCTCGACCACCAAGGCGACGAAGAGCGCTACCTCAAGTCACTATTCGGCACCTTCCGGAACACATTGCTGGGCATTAAATCCGACATCATTGCTGACAATGAACGGCTGGAGCAGTTTCCCCGTATCTGGGTTATCGCGCTTTCTAAAGCTGACCTCATGCCGGAGTTAGATGCGCACAGACTCCATGAACTCGTCATTCTCCATGCCGCAGATGAACTGAACGCGCTGCGCAAAGTTCTGGCAGATTTCGTCAACGGCGACGAGGCTCTATCCGTCGGAGAAGACTACATCGTCATTTCTTCAGCTGAGTTCAAGAACGGCACTATTGATTTAGAAAAGCACAAAGGCGTTGATGCTTTGCTTCCGCTATCTACGATTTTGCCTATCCAACGCTACCAGCGGTGGAATGTATTGCGCCTTCTCCCGGCTGGCCTAGCAGACGAAAAGATCGTAAAGAGGGGGCTTGGCATAGCCCAAACGGCTCTTGCGATGCTTGACAAAGTAAACAAGAAGCCATTCAGTTTTTTAGCGAAGGCTCAAGGTATCGCTGGTCTGGTTGATCCCCTCATGTCTGCGACCATTCCGGTGATTGCTGAAGCTCGAAAGGATGCGGTGGAAAAGCATGAATTTAAGGAATTGTTGCTTACAGATTTCATCATGAAATTGCGCGAGAACATCGACAACGACATTCTCGAAAGGTCGCCGCGATGGAAATAATCTGGGCTACGCGAGGCAAGCACTGGGGCCATAAGTTCTTACTCGATGGCGGCTATAAGGACCCATTGCCGCCATATCTTGAGGCATTTTCGGGCTTTGAAAACTCCCGCCGCGTGTTTGAACGCTGCAATGGACACTTGGCTTTAAGGTTTCCAGATCCAGAGGAGCGCCACGATGAGTCAGGCCGCTTGATTTACCACGACCTAGTTATCAGCGGCCATGCCATTACCGATGCCCGCTCTTACGACGAAGCATGCTCTTTTATGTGGCCTTTGATTGCAGACGAATATAACAAGCTCTGGGATGCAGAAAACTAGAAAAGAATCTGGGCTCGTTAAACAGTTAATAGCCGCCGTGAAAATCAAGACCTTATCCCCAGAAAAATGATGAAGATGATTGATGGCTGGAATTCAGCAGAATTCGCGGAGAAGATGAACTACCTGCTAAAGCGATACTACGCAGGAGACAATGGGCTTTCTCCGGCTGCAGTAGAACTTCGGGCGGTGTGGAGAGCAGCGGGACTCGCCTACGCAGTTTTCACGGTCTCGAATCCGAAAGGGATTGCATATGTGGGACTGGAAATGACAGTTCTTCCGGGACCTGGTTCCGCCATGTCGGAAGAAGAAACCGCTATAGAAGGCTGGTTAGACCGATTAGGCGGGGATACCCTGGCCAGCACATTGGACTACAACGAAGATGACAAAATCCAATGGAAAGGAAAGGTCGCCGACAACACTCCAGAGTTTTTCTCAGAGCTAGGACCCGCTGTGGGAGAAGTGTTCTTCCCCACCGCCGGGCGCACCGGCGAAACGCATGCCGGGTTCCGCTGGGACGAAGACCAGCAGAAAACAATCATGAGCGGCGACGTCCCACCGAATTAAACCCCTTATTGTGAGGGTAAATACGGCTATAGTGTGACACGGCTTCCTGTGGAAGCTGCTGTCTGCCGCCCCCGTTTTAAGGAGTTTCCTGCGTGACCAATAGCAACCCTTGGGCCCCGCCAAGCAACGAGGGCCCGGAACGTCCTGCACGCTCGGGAAGCATTGTGATCATCGCCGTCGTCGTACTCCTTGCGATCATTGCTGGTGTCACGTGGCTGTTAATGTCGCGCTCCTCTTCTGAAACCACAGAGCAGGAGGCCCTCTTTACGCAGGTGGCCCCGAGCACCAGCACAACAAATGCTGAGGCCACCACAACAAGCAGTGAAACCCGCACTACCAGCGTTAAGACGAGCACTGCGAAACCCGTGACGTCTAAAGCCACACCTCAGAAGGCAGACAGGTGCGGTACAGCAGCTGAAAAGACCAGGAACGATATTCCCCGCCCGATGACGCTGTTTTGCAATGACGACTGGCTCTACCTCGCCTCAGAAAACAGCTCCTCTTTTTATCTCTATTCCTGGGGCGGCGGAGAATGGGTTTCCTATAAAAACGACGGCCTCGTTGACTCAACGACGATCAAATGCTGGGATTCCAACCGCCTCAGTGCCGACAATGTCCCGAAGCAAATCACGGATGACATCCCCCTCTGCGAGCAGAGCACTGAGGACAGCGCTGAGAGCACACAAGCGCAAGAGACCTGCGATGGCCGCTATATCCTCATCGTGGACTCCCTCCTCGTCCCTTATGGCGAGTCCCCGCAATCCGAAATCAACCGCGTGGAGGCCCACTACGCCGGGGTCAAGATCATGCCGGGAACAGCATGCAGCTCGCTGCGTTCGGAACACGAAGGCAAGCAGGTCTATGCGGCCTACTACGACGCCGGCCACAGCGTGGATGAGGTCTGTAAGCTCAAGGCGCGATACGGTGGCAACGCCCGTTCGCTCAATAACAATGCAGATTTCAGCGATCCCTGCTAACCCCTCGAAAGGACTTTTCGCCTCGTGGCACACTACAACCTCTATAACTCCCTCAACCTTGACCCTTCCGCTGATTCCGCGACCCTGACCTCGGATATCGAGCGCCGCCTCTCCGCGACTGACCCGTCCAACGCCGCGCTTTACGACGAACTCTCCACCGCCCACAGCATCTTCTCCCGCCAGGACCGCCGCGAGCAGTATGACCGAGCACTCGCGGATCCCTTCGGCCCCGAGGTAGACGTCGCCCGCATCCGTGAGATCGCCACGTCTGGCTCGGGCGTGCAGCTCATGCCCCAGCCGTCGACCGCCCAGGCTTCCGGTTCCTCCAACTTCAACGTTGATCTGAGCAACTTCTCCTTCCCCGTGGAGCCCTCCCGCCAGCGCGCGCAGTCGATCCAGTGGTGCATCGTGTGGGGTCTGTTGGCCTTCATGTGGATCATCTCCACGATTCGCGGCCTCGGCACCCTCGCGGAGGTCGGAAACGCCAGCGGCGTCGAGCTCCTCTACGGCGCTGATGACTACGTCGACGAGGCCAGCTCCGCCGGCGCCTTCTTCTTCATGGTCGCCGGCGGTACTCCGGTCTACCTGATGATTGCGGAGTTCATCTGGTCCCTGCGCAAGACCTTGGGCCGCAAGCAAGCTGAGAAGAACGTTTAAAACGCCGAAACCCGCGGCCATCTAGCCGCGGGTCAGGGGGGGATTAACGCAGGCGCTGGCCCACAAATCCTGCTGCCAACGTGTTGCCGCTGGACTGATCGATGAGCAGGAAGTTGCCCACCGCGCCGCGGGCGGCATAGTCCTCGACGGGAAGCTCCGCTTGTGTTTGGACGGTGATGTAGGCGATGTCATTGAGTGCTGCGGACTCCGGGGCCTCAACATCCGCCACGCCGTCTAAGTCGAGGATGCGGTCCACCGATGCCACGCGCGCCTTGACCAATGCTGTGCCATAGCGCAGCTTCACCATCTGGCCCGCGCGCAGCTCCTTGTCCGTGAGGACCACCGCGGTGGCGGCGAATTCGCGCACCTCCTCCGGGCGCTGCGAACCGGCGATGAGGTCGCCGCGGGCCAAGTCGATGTCATCGGCCAGCCTAAGTACTACGGAATCCCCGGCGCGCGCCGCCTCATCGGAGCCAAGCGGGCCGTCGGTGGTATCAATCGCGGTGACCGTCGAGGTCCGCCCGCCCGGCAGCGTCACCTCATCCCCCACCGCCACGTGCCCAGCCTTCACGCGCCCGGCATAGCCGCGGTAATCAGAGGCGTGCTCGCGGATGACGTACTGGATGGGGAAACGCAGGTCCAGATCATCGGCGCGGCCGGTGGCCACGGGGACGGTCTCGAGCGTGTCGAGGACCGTCGGGCCCTCGTACCAGTCCATGGTGGCAGAGCGTTCCACCACGTTATCGCCCTTGAGCGCAGAAATCGGGATGGCCACCGAATCGGTGATACCCAAACGCGCGGCGACCTCGTTGAACTCCGCCTCAATCGCGCGGAAGGTGGCCTCGTCATAGTCCACCAGGTCGATCTTGTTCACGCCCAGGATCACGTGGCGCACGCCCAAGAGCGCTGCGACGTTGAGGTGGCGGCGGGTTTGTTCGACGACGCCATTGCGGGCATCGACAAGCAGCACCACCACCTGGGAGGTGGACATGCCGGTGACTGTGTTGCGCGTGTACTGCACGTGGCCCGGGGTATCAGCGAGGATGAAGGTGCGCTTGTCCGTGGCGAAGTAACGGTAGGCCACGTCGATGGTGATGCCCTGCTCGCGTTCGGCACGGAGGCCGTCGACAAGCAGCGAGAGGTCCATGCCGTCGAAGCCACGGTCGGCAGAAGAACGCTCCATGGACTCCACCTGGTCCGCCAGCACGGACTTGGTGTCATAGAGCAGGCGGCCCACGAAGGTGGACTTGCCGTCATCGACGGAACCGGCGGTGCACAGGCGCAGGGTATCGCGCTGTTTGAGCGCGCCGACATTCGGTGCGAGGGTAGTCGTCATCAGAAGTAGCCTTCCTTCTTGCGGTCCTCCATGGCGGACTCGGACAGTTTGTCATCGGCGCGGGTGGCGCCGCGCTCGGACAGGGTGGAAATGGAGATTTCCGCTAGCACCTCATCGGGCGAGGCGGCGGTGGATTCCACGGCACCGGTGCAGGACATATCGCCCACGGTGCGGTAGCGCACGGTGCGGGTCTCCAGCGGCTCGTCCTCGCGGGGGCCGCCCCACTCGCCTGGGGTCAGCCACATGCCGTTGCGGTTGAACACCTCGCGCTGGTGCGAGTAGTAGATGGAGGGAAGCTGCAGATTGCGCGCGCCGATGTACTCCCAAATATCGGATTCGGTCCAGTTGGAGATGGGGAAGACGCGGACGTTTTCGCCGGCCATCTTGCCACCGTTGTAGAGGTCCCACAGCTCGGGGCGCTGGCGGCGCGGGTCCCAGCCGCCGAAGGAATCGCGGATGGAGAAGATGCGCTCCTTGGCGCGGGCGCGTTCCTCGTCGCGGCGGGCACCACCCAGGACGGCGTCGTAACCGCGCTCGGCGATTGTCTCCACCAGCGGCACGGACTGCAGCGGGTTGCGAGTGCCATCGGGGCGCTCCTGGAGGTCGCCGCGGTCGATCCAATCCTGGACGTGAGCGACGTGCAGGCGCGCGCCGGTCTCGGCGACGAGCTGATCGCGGAAGTCGATGACCTCCGGGAAGTTGTGCCCGGTATCGACGTGGATGAGCTCGAAGGGCACTGTGGCCGGCGCAAAGGCGCGGCGGGCGAGCTCGAAGACGACGACGGAGTCCTTGCCGCCGGAAAAGAGCAGGCCTACCTTGTCGAATTGCCCGGCGACTTCGCGCAGGATGTGAAGGGATTCGTTCTCTAAGTCTTTAAGGTGTGGTGAAAGAGTCATTAGTCGTGCAACCCGCATTCTGTCTTGCCGTCTGCGAAAACGCGCCCGGAGCGCGCATCCTCGCCCTCGCCTACCGGGAAGGTCAACGGCGCGCAGCCAATGGAGCGGTAACCCTGGAGGGTGAGGGGGTGGATGATGAGGTCGTGTTCCTTGATGTAGGCGTCGGTGTCATCGAGGTCCCACGTAATAATCGGGGAAATCTTCAGCCGTCCCGTGCGGTCCAGGCTCAGCGCCGGGGCGGTGGCGCGGTGCTCGGAATCGGCGCGGCGCAGGCCGGTGACCCACCCGACGTACGGGTCCATGGCCATGTTGAGCGGCTCCACCTTGCGCATGCGGTTATACGCGGCAACGTCGCGCGCATACAGGCGCGGGCCGTAAATCTTGTCCTGCTCCTCGGGGCTCAAGATAGGCAGGACGCGCACGAGCGGCAGGTCCGCATAGCGCTTGGCGACGTCCCCCGCCACCCCCAACGTTTCCGGAAAATGCCAGCCGGTATCGATGAAGAGGAGGTCGGCGTCGAGGTGCGCTTGGTGCGCGAGCTCGGCGAGCACGGTGTTTTCCATGGACATCGTGACGGCGAGGCGGCCGGGTGCGTGCTCGGCGGCCCATTCGGTGATGGTCTCGGCGGAGGCGTCATAAAGCTTGTCGGCCCACTCCTCGACGAGTTCCTGGTTGCGCTCGGCCACGGCAAGCTCGAGCGGCGCGGTGTCGCGGGTGCCTTCGGGGCTAATGCTGGGATCGCGGTAGTCGCCGCGGTCCAGCAGGTTTATCGGTTCGGTCATGACACCTCACATTAAAGGGAGGCGGACGTGTGCGCAGCCCCACAGTGGGGCGCGGGGGCTGTGAGCTTGGGTACTAGGGAGAATAAAAATTAGCCAGAATGAACCGAGCGGACTAGATTTACAGACTAGACAGTCTATTTCTACCGAACTGAAGAGGTTCTCATGCAGCGTGTCGCAATTGTCGGGGACAGCCCCGCCGCGCTCTCCACCGCCGAACGGCTCATCAGGGCCGGGCTGTGCGTGGACCTCTACTGCGAGCGCCCCGCGCCCTTCGGTTTGCTGCGCCGCTTCGCCGGGCTCTCCGGCGCGGAATCCGTTGCTGAGCCGTGCCCAAAGGGGACAACGCCGCGGCTGCGGCTCATCGGCAACGTCCGCGTGGGCTATGGCCCGGACGCGGACATCAACCACTCGGATCTCAACCAGCTCTCCGCCTCCGGCGACCGCCACCTTGTTCTTTTGGAACTCATGGCCCGCGGCGTGGCCATCACCACGTGGGAGGGCCTGTGCGGCCCCACCGACGACGTTGAGGACTGGGCCGCCGTCACGGCCCGCGCGCAGCGCGCACCGGTCTGCTTCTAACGCGCGCGAGCTAAACGCGCGAGCTCAACGCTCGCGCAGGGAAATGGGGAAGCCTGCTGCCAGTCCTTGCACCACCGCACTCGCTAGACGCACTCGCGTCTAGCGGGATAGACTTGCGCGGTCATTGACCTTTGGCCTTCCAGGCCGCTCACACGAAACGTTGGTCTATGGAACTCCTACGTATCCTCATATCCCGCTCGAAGCCGTATACCGGCTACGTCATCGCGGTGCTGCTTCTCCAAGCACTGTCCACCGCAGCAACGCTTTACCTCCCTTCGCTCAACGCGAAGATCATCGACAAGGGCGTTGCCCAAGTAGACATCGACTACATCTGGCACACCGGCGGCATCATGCTCATCGTGGCCTTCATCCAGGTCAGCGCCGCCATCGCCGCTATCTGGTTCGGCTCCCGCACCGCCATGGGCCTCGGCCGCGACCTGCGCTCCGAAGTCTTCCGCCGCGTCACCCGCTACTCCGCCGAAGACATGAGCAACTTCGGCACCGCCACCCTCATTACCCGCGGCACCAACGATGTCCAGCAGGTCCAGATGGTCTACATGATGATGCTCAACTTCATGGTTGCCGCCCCCATCATGTCCATCGGCGGCATCATCATGGCCATCCGCGAAGACGCCGGAATGTCCTGGCTCGTCGCGGTCTCCGTCATCGTGCTGCTGGCCGCCATCTCCGTCATCATCGTCCGCCTCATGCCGCTCTTCCGCTCGTGGCAGGAAAAGCTCGACGTCATGAACGGCACGCTGCGCGAGCAAATCGCCGGCATTCGCGTCGTCCGCGCCTTTACCCGCGAGGAGCACGAGGCCGAGCGTTTCCGTACCGCCAACCGTGACATCACCAACCTCTCCCTGAAGGTCGGCCAGCTGTTCATCCTCATGTTCCCCATCATCACCGTCATCCTGAACGTAGCCACGGGCGCGGTCCTGTGGTTCGGCGGCCACCGCGTCGACGATGGCCTCGTGGAAATCGGCTCACTGACCGCCTTTTTGCAGTACCTGCTGCAGATCCTCGCGGCCGTCATGATGGGCACCTTCATGGCCATGATGCTGCCCCGCGCCGTCATTTGCGCGCGCCGCATCACCGACGTCCTCGAGCACGATCCCTCCATCGTCGAGCCCGCTACCCCGCTCACCCCGGAACGCTCCGAGGGAGTAGTCGAGTTCGACAACGTCACGTTCCAGTACGCCGGCGCCGAAGCGCCCGTGCTTCACGACGTCTCCTTCACCGCCACCCCCGGCACCACCACCGCTCTCATCGGCGCGACCGGTTCCGGCAAAACCACCGCACTCTCCCTGATCCCGCGCCTCTACCTCCCGACGAAGGGGCGCGTGCTTCTCGACGGCACCAATATCGCCGATATGGCACGAGGGGACGTCGTCAAGCGTGTGGGCCTCGTGCCTCAGAAGCCGTACCTGTTTAGCGGTTCCGTGGCCTCCAACCTGCGCCTCGGCGCCCCGGACGCCACCGACGAGGAGCTGTGGGAAGCGCTGCGCGTGGCCCAGGCAAACTTCGTCGAGGACCTCGACATGCACATCTCCCAGGGCGGCACCAACGTTTCCGGCGGCCAGCGCCAGCGCCTGTCCATCGCACGCATGCTGGTGGCGCGGCCGCTGGTGTACCTCTTTGATGATTCCTTCTCCGCGCTCGACGTGCTCACGGATGCCGCGGTACGCGACGCCATGCGGGAATACACCGCGAAGGCGACGACCATCATCGTGGCGCAGCGCGTGAGCTCGATCGTGGATGCGGATCAGATTCTGGTCATGGACGCCGGGCGCGTCGTGGCCCGCGGCACGCACGAGGAGCTGTTGGAAAGCTCGACGACGTACCGCGAAATTGTGGAATCCCAGGAGGTGGCATAAATGACTGAGCAAGACAACGCGACGTTAGAAGCCGAGATCGAGCAGAAGACCGGCGAAAACGCGCCGCGCAAGGCCAAGAATTTTTGGCCCTCCGCCAAGCGTCTCTTTGGTCTGCTCGCGCCATTCAAGGCGCAGCTTGTCGCGATTGCCGCGATGAACCTCGTGTGCGTGTTCCTCGCCGTGGCCGCGCCCAAGGTTATGGGCAAGGCCACCGACGTCATCTTCTCCGGTGTCATTTCCCGCCACCTGCCCGCCGGCATGACCAAGGAGCAGGCCATCGCCGCTCTGCGCGCGGGCGGGCAGGATAAGTTCGCGGACATGGCCTCCGCCATGGACTTGAACCCTGGCTTCGGCATTGATTTTTCCAAGCTGGGCACGGTCATCGGCATCGTGATTGCGATGTACGTGGTGTCCTCGCTCTTCCAGTGGTGGCAGGGCTACCTGCTCAACTCGCTGGTGATGAAGGTTGTCTTCGATCTGCGCGAGCGCATCGAGGCGAAGATCAACCGGCTTCCGCTGAACTACTTCGATACGCAGTCGCGCGGCGACCTTCTTTCGCGCACCACCAACGATGCCGACAACGTCCAAACGGCCCTGCAGCAGGCCATTTCGCAGCTGTTCTATAACCTGCTCATGGTCATCGGCATCACGGTCATGATGTTCACCGTGTCCTGGCAGCTGGCCCTCGTGGCGCTGCTGGCGCTGCCGCTGACCGGTGTGGTCATCGGGGTCGTCGGCTCGCGCGCGCAGAAGCAGTTCAAGGCGCAGTGGAAGGCCACCGGTGACCTCAACGGGCAGGTCGAGGAAGCCTTCTCCGGCCACGACCTGGCGACCGTCTTCGGACGCATCGATTCCATGACGGAGGACTTTGATAAGCGCAACGAGGAGCTCTTCCGCTCCGCCTCGCTGGCGCAGTTCCTGGCGGGCATGATGATGCCGATCATGCAGTTCATCTCCTACCTGTCCTACGTGGTCATCGCGGTGCTCGGCGCGTTGAAGGTGGCCTCCGGCAACCTCACGCTGGGTGGCGCCCAGGCCTTCATCCAGTACTCCCGCGAGTTCAACCAGCCGCTGGGCCAGCTCGGCGGCATGATGCAGCAGGTGCAGTCGGGCGTGGCCTCGGCCGAGCGCGTCTTCGAGTTCCTCGACGCCGACGAAGAGCCCGCCGAAGAACCCACCTCCCGCCTAGGCGGCCGCGCGAAGGGCCTCGTCGAGTTCGAGGACGTCGATTTCTCCTATGACCCCGACAAGCCGCTCATCCAAGACCTCAGCCTCCGTGTGGAGCCCGGCCAGACCGCGGCCATCGTGGGCCCCACGGGCGCCGGCAAGACCACGCTGGTCAACCTCATCATGCGCTTCTACGACATCGATTCCGGCACCATCCGCCTCGATGGCGTGGACACCGCGCAGATGTCGCGCCACGAGCTGCGCTCGCAGGTGGGCATGGTGCTGCAGGACGCCGTCGTCTTCGAGGGCACCATCATGGACAACATCCGCTACGGCCGCCTCGACGCGACCGATGAGGAAGTCATTGCCGCCGCCAAGGCCACCTACGTGGACCGCTTCGTCCACGCGCTGACTGAGGGCTATGACACGGTCATCGATCAGGACAATGGCGCGATTTCCTCCGGCGAGCGCCAGCTCATCACCATCGCGCGCGCCTTCCTGGCGCAGCCGGCGCTCCTCATCCTCGACGAAGCGACCTCCTCCGTGGATACCCGCACCGAGGTGCTTGTTCAGGACGCCATGAACGCGCTGCGCGCGGATCGCACCTCCTTCATCATCGCGCACCGCCTGTCCACGATTCGTGACGCCGACATCATCATCGTCATGGAGGAAGGTCGCATCGTGGAGCAGGGCACCCACGCCGAGCTTCTCGACGCCCACGGCGCCTACTGGCGCCTCCACCAGTCCCAGTTCCGCGAGGACTAGTCGACGGTCACGGACATCCTCGGGGCCGAGAACGTGTCACCCGTGAGGTTCGCCAGCTCAAGGGTGACGTCGCTTAAGGAAAGGTGCTCCATGAGGGCGTCGGGAAGCTCGGCGTCCGGAGCAGGGGGAATTCCGAGCTGATCGAGAACGGCATTGATATCGCCGCCGGTGAGATCCGCCGTGACGGGCACGGTGCGCGCACCCTCGACGGTGGGCGTGACGGTCAGCGAGGTCGCCACGATGCGCGCGGGCTCCACGGTGGTTACTGAACCACCGGTGGTGAGCAGGCCATCGCCGGCATTTCCGGGCAAGGTGATGGCCAGGTTGCGCACGGCAAGGCGATCGCCGGTGAGCTCGATAACGCGCACCTCGCCGTCGCGGGTGGGCATCGTGCCCAGCGTGGCTTTCACGTTTCCCGTTAGCGTGACCTCGTCCGCCTTCACGGTGGAAAAGTAGGGCTGCGCCGGGGCGACCTGCGCGCTCACGCCCGTCGCGCTCGCCGCAGCGACCATGGCGGCCACGAACAACACGCTCCGTGAGCGCGAAGGACGGTGCTTAAACATCGGTGGGCTCCCACGCCAGGGTGAGCGCGCCGCCAATGATGCCGAGCAGCGTGCCGATAAGGAAGCCTCCCAAGTTAGAGGTAGGCAGCGCAATCACGGCCACGATGATGCCGAGCACTCCCAGATACGTCGAGGTGGCCGGGCGAAACCACGCTCCTAAGCCGAACATGACCAACAGCGCCCCGATAAGCAGCGTGGACACGCCCGACACCGTGGAAATCATGACCAGCAGGTCCGAGATGTGCACGGTGAAATACGCGGGCGTGGCGATGACGATTCCCGAAAGTATGAGCAGCAAACCCGGGATGAACGGCCGCCCACCGCGCCACGCCTTAAACCGATCAGCAGCCATTTCCGCGGCCCCGTTCCACGGATACGCCCACGTTTTGTGCTGACAGCGTCTTGGCGCCGATGGAGGTGGCGCGGACGTCGTCGGCAGTCAGCGAAACCTTCTTTGCATACAGGCCCCACGTTCCGGGATCCGCGGTGGTGGACAGCTGGCGCGCATCGATGCCCACGTTCGCATCCTCCATGACCAACGAGCCCTCGATGTCCGACGCACCAACCAACAAGTCGGTGGCCTCCACGCTGTTATCGCCCTTCGCCTTCAGCGCCAGCGTGGCCTCCCCCACCGCCGGCAGGTCCGTCGTGACGTAAAGGCAAAGATCCGAGGCCACCGCGTGCTCCATCTTCAACCGGGCCGTCGGCACGTCCTCCTCACCCTTCTTGTCACTATCCACGAAGAGCGAGAAAGCCTCGCCCTCCAAGTGCCGCATGTTGACGTTGAAGAACGTTCCCGATAGCGCCAGGTTCGCCGTCAGACCGCCTTGCGCCACTGCAAACCCCGTCACGCCGAAAGCCGCAAATCCTGCGATAAGCCCCACCGCCGCCTTCGGCGCACTGATTCTTCCCATACACGTCAGCTTATTTCTCGGCCTCCGAAAACACTAGCTGAATCCTGACTCACTGATTTCGGGGCCGAGGATTTAAGGTAAGAGGCACACACAGCAGCAATTAAAGGAGCGCGCATGTTCGGCTGGGTTGCCATCGCCGCATCGGTCCCGGTGTGGCTGTACTTTTTCTACCGCCTCACGGCGCTGTTTCGGTTCATCCGCTCCGGCGGCCCCACGCAGCTAAACCGTACCGACCGCCCCCTGGCGCGCCTCGGCCGCGTGCTTATCGAAGTCTTCGGCCATACCCACTTCAAGGGCCGGCCGCTGGTCAATGCCGCGCACTGGCTCGTGATGGTGGGCTTCCTCTTCGGCGCCATCGTGTGGTTCGAGGCCTATATCCAAACCTTCGCGCCCGATAAAGGCTGGCCGTGGCTCAGCGACTGGCCGGTCTACCACTTCATCGAAGAGGTCCTCGCGATCGGCACCGTGCTGGGCATCTGCTTCCTCATTGGCGTGCGCCTGAAACTCGGCCACACCGAGCGCGGCAGCCGCTTCTACAATTCGCAGGTCTTCCCCGCACGCCTGGTGGAGGCCATCGTTCTCCTCGAGGGCCTAGGCATGCTCGCCGTCAAGGCCTCCGCCATCGCCACCTATGGCGGAGGCTCCCCGTGGGCTGATTTCTTGACCATGCGTGTGGCGGGGATTATGCAGGCGTCGCCAAGCATGGTGCAGTTCTTTGCCCTAGTGAAGCTGCTGACGGGCCTGGTGTTCATCGCCTGCATCGCGCGCTATTTCCAGTGGGGCGTGATGTGGCACCGTTTCATGGCCTTCTTCAACATCTTCTTCCAGCGCAACGCCACGGGTGAAAAGGCGCTGGGCTCAGTGCCCACACCCGACCTGGAGGACCTTGAGCCGGGGAGCTGGAAGATGCTTCTCGACGCCTCCTCCTGCACCGAATGCGGCCGCTGCCAGGACCTCTGCCCCGCATGGAACACCGAGAAGCCGCTGAGCCCGAAGAAGCTCATGATGGACCTGCGCCAGGGCGCGCTGGATAACTACAACCCGCACGAGGGGCTCAACGTGCTGGCGATGGCGGGCACGATTGATGATGATGTCCTGTGGGCCTGCACCAACTGCGGTGCGTGCGTGGACCAGTGCCCGGTAGACATCGAGCACATCGACCACGTGGCGGACCTGCGCCGGTTTAAGGTGCTGGCGGAGTCCGACTTCCCGTCGGAGCTGACCGGACTGTTTAAGAACATCGAGACAAAGGGCAACCCGTGGGGACGCAACGCCTCGGAACGGCGCGCGTGGATCGACGAGGCGCGTGCCGATGGCATCGAGGTGCCGATTATTGGTGAGGACGCGGAAGACTTTTCGGACCTGGAGTACCTGTTCTGGGTCGGTTGCGCGGGTACTTACGACGACAAGGGCCGCGCCACGACGCGCGCCGTGGTGGACATGCTGCACACCGCCGGCGTGAAGTTCGGTGTGTTGGCTACGGGCGAGACCTGTACCGGTGACCCGGCGCGCCGTGCCGGAAATGAGTTCCTGTTCCAGGTGATGGCGGAGCAGAACGTCGCCACGCTTAACGACGCCTTCGCCGGCGTCCCCAAAGGCCAGCGCAAAATCATCACGACGTGTCCGCACTGCTTCAACACGATTCGCAACGAGTACCCCGACTTCGACGGCCACTTCGACGTGCTGCACCACACGCAGCTGCTTAACCGCTTGGTGCGGGAGAAGCTGCTTGTGCCGGTGCCGCGCTCCCCAGAGAACCGCAAGCCGGTGACCTACCACGACCCGTGCTTCCTGGGCCGCCACAACAAGGTCTTCGACCCGCCGCGTGAGCTCGTGGAGGCGACCGGTGCGTCGCTGGCGGAGATGGACCACAACCGCGACGAGGCCTTCTGCTGCGGCGCCGGTGGCGCGCGCATGTTCATGGAAGAAAAGCTGGGCAAGCGCATTAACGAGTTCCGCTCGGAGCAGGCCGTGGCAACGGGCGCGGAACAGATCGCGACGGGCTGCCCGTTCTGCAACGTCATGCTCACGGGCGGCGTGAAGTCCATCGCACCGGAAACTCAGGTCAGCGATGTGGCGCTCATGCTGCGCAGCGCCATCGCCCCCTCCGGCGACCTCCCCGCCCCGCGCGAGAAGGCCTTCCTCGACACGCCTCGCCGCCTGCCCGTGGAAGATTCCAACGCGCCTTCCCCGGAAGCGACCGCTGCGCAATCTGCCCCGACAAGCTCCCCACAGGCCCCCACCGCTGCGCCGTCCGCACCAAGCGCTGCCTCTGCGCCGCAGGCACCTGCAGCGCCGACGCCTCCGGCTGCCCCCAGCGCTCCTGCAGCACCCACTGCGCCCCAAGCTCCGTCCGCGCCAACCGTGCCTACTGCTCCAGCAGTTCCTTCCACCCCTGGCGCTCCGATTGCACCGGCGGCTCCGGCTGCCCCCAGCGCACCCGCCGCGCCGTCCGCACCAAGCGCCCCGCAAGCACCCGCAGCGCCTAGTGCCCCGGCTACTCCTTCGGCACCGACGCCTCCAACTGCGCCCAGCACTCCTGCGGCGCCGTCCGCACCGACACCACCGGCGGCCCCAACGGCTCCATCCGCTCCGACACCACCGGCTACCCCAACCGCTCCTTCCGCCCCAGGTGCACCGGCGGCCCCCAGCGCACCTAAGGCACCCGCAGCGCCTAGTGCCCCGGCTGCTCCTTCGGCACCGAAACCTCCAACTGCACCCAGCGCACCTCAGGCACCATCTGTGCCAGACGCGCCAGCGGCACCCAGTGCCCCGGGGGCGCCGAAGGCTCCGGGGGCGTCGGCAAGCAAGGGCGACTAGTGCGACGTCGGCCACACCACCAACGCACGGGGTAGGCGTGCCTGATACCCCACAGGTACGCTCTACCCCATGCAAACTGACGTAACCTACGTCCTCGCCTCGGGCGAGACCAACTACACCAACTCGCTGGTGTCCTTCGCATGGATTATGGCGGTGGCGCTGTTGGCACCGTTGGTATCCCATGCCCTAGGCAAGAAGATGCCGGCCGTGGCGCTGCTCATTTTCTTCGGCATGCTCATCGGCCCATCGATGTTGGGCCTGGCCCATGAAGACCCCGGCATCGGGATGCTCAAGGAGCTTGGCGTTGGCGCGCTGTTCCTGCTTGCGGGTTTTGAAATTGACCTCGCCAGCCTGAAGTCGAAGGAAGCCGCGACGGGGCTGTCCACGTGGCTCATCTGCATGGTGGTGTGTGGCGTCGGCGCGTACTTCCTCATGGATGACATCCCGGGTGCCATCGTCATGGCAATTGCTTTGACGTCGACGGCACTGGGCACCATCACGCCGATGCTCAAGCAGGACAAGCTGCTTGGCACGCGGGTGGGAGATTCCGTGGTCATCCACGGCGCCATCGGTGAGGTTGCGCCGATTACCGCGATGGCGCTCCTTTTGGGAACGCGCTCCACGTGGACCACGATGTTGATTCTTCTGGCCTTCATCGCAATCGCGGTCGCCGTGGCCATCATGCCCTTTGCTATTACGACGCTCATGCCGTGGTTCAAGGACGCATTCATCTCCGGGGCGGGTTCAACGAACCAGACCATCATGCGCCTCATCATTTTGATTCTGGCCATCCTCATGGCGGTCACCGCCGTCTTTGAGCTCGATATCGTGCTGGGGGCCTTCGCAGCGGGCATCATCCTGAACCGCATCGTGCCCGACGAGTTCCATAAGGGCTTAGAGAACCGCCTCGACGTGGTGTTTTATTCCATGCTCATCCCGGTCTTCTTCGTGGTCTCCGGCATGGCGATTGACTGGAAGGTCATCGTGGACGAGCCCCTCAAGGTCCTCGGCATCCCGCTTCTTATCCTGGTGACCCGCGGCCTGCCAGTGTTCCTGCGCGAAAATATCCACCACACGGGCTCCGACGTCGAAACCACCCGCGAGCGCCTCCAAGTGGCGCTCTATGCGGCAACCGGCCTGCCCATCATCGTGGCGGTGATGACGCTTGCGGTGGGTTCGGGCATCGTCGATACAGAAATGGCCTCGATCTTCATCGCCGGCGGTGCCCTCACCGTCGCAATCTTCCCGTTCCTCTCCGGCCTCGTGCGCGAAAAGGAGCAAGCTAAATAGGCTGTTAGGATGGCTATTGTGACTAATCCTTTCAGCATGCGGCTTTCCGACGCCGAACGGACCAACGCCGTCAACGACCTCGCCCAGGCCTTGGGTGAAGGCCGTCTATCGATGGACGAGTTTGAACAGCGCACCGACGCGATAATGGAGGCGACGACTCGCCGCGAGCTGGCGGCCGTCTTCATGGATATCCCCACCAAAGCCAGCACGGAGCTCAAGATCTACTCCCAAGGTGAAATGGAGCGCGCCTACCAGGCTACGAAGAAGCCTCGACTGGCCACGGCCATGGTAGGCACGCTGGGGTTGTTGTTCGGCTCGATTGCATCTTTCGGTGCCATGTCCGGCGTCACCGCCGCGCTGACCGGAACGGGCCTGCTTTTCCTCATCCCCGCGTTGTGGATCATGCTGTACGTGGCCAAGGTGGGCCCGGAATCCTGGCATCGCCCGTCGCCGCGCCAGATCGAGCGCCAGCGCATGCGCGAGCTCAAGGCCGCGGGCGCGGAGGAACGCGCGCAGATGCGGGCGTTGGAGCAGGCGCAATGGGCGGAGAGGCGTCGTCAAGCAAGCGAAATCACCGGCGATGCGATGAATCTGGCCAAACGCAAGCTGGAGCAGTGGAACCAGAAGTAACATATCCGGCATGACACACAACCGGATTTTTGATCAATCCACCAAACTACAAGGCGTTGCCTACGATATTCGCGGCGAGGTTTCCACGGAGGCCGAGCGCATGGAGCTCGACGGGCACAGCATTTTGAAGCTCAACACCGGCAACCCGGCAGTGTTTGGTTTCGATGCGCCGGACGTCATCATGCGCGACATGATTGCGGCGCTGCCGACCTCCCAGGGCTACTCCACATCGAAGGGAATTATCCCGGCGCGTCGCGCGATTGTGACGCGCTATGAGCTGGAGGATTTCCCCAGCTTCGACGTCAATGACGTGTACCTGGGCAACGGCGTCTCCGAACTGATTTCGATGGTCACGCAGGCGCTGCTTGACGACGGCGATGAGGTTCTCATCCCCGCCCCTGACTACCCCCTGTGGACGGCGGCGACGTCGCTGGCGGGTGGCACGCCCGTGCACTATTTGTGCGATGAAGAGGATGATTGGAATCCGTCCATTGAGGATATTCGCGCAAAAGTAACGGAGAAGACCAAGGCAATTGTGGTCATTAATCCGAATAACCCGACGGGTGCTGTGTACTCGCGTGAAACGCTGCAGAAAATCGTTGAGGTAGCACGCGAATACAATCTGCTGATTCTGGCGGATGAGATTTATGACCGCATTCTGTATGACGGTGCGAAGCACATTTCGATTGCCTCCCTGGCGCCGGACTTGCTGACGATCACGTTTAATGGCCTGTCGAAGGCCTACCGCGTGGCCGGCTACCGCGCGGGCTGGATGGTGCTGACGGGCCCGAAGTCCCATGCCCGCGGTTTCATTGAGGGCCTGGATTTGCTGGCGGGCACGCGCCTGTGCCCGAATGTACCGGCGCAGCACGCGATTCAGGTCGCACTTGGTGGGCGGCAGTCGATTTATGAGCTCACCGGTGAGGGTGGTCGCTTGCTCAAGCAGCGCAATGTCGCATACGAGAAGCTCAATGAGATTCCGGGTGTGTCGGTGACGAAGCCGATGGGCGCGCTGTACTGTTTCCCGCGTCTGGATCCGGACGTGTATGAGATTCACGATGACTCGAAGCTCATGCTCGACATCCTGCGCGCCGAAAAAATCCTCATGGTGCAGGGCACCGGCTTTAACTGGCCCACGCCGGATCACTTCCGCGTGGTCACGCTGCCGTGGGCTTCGCAGCTGGAGAACGCGATTGAGCGGCTCGGCAACTTCCTGGTGAGCTACCGCCAGTAGCACTGCACACTACTGACAACTAGGCTTCCCACAATCGGGCAGGAGCAAAGAGGCGCGCTCGGCTCAAAAGCGTGCGCGCCCCCTTGCCTCAAGCACTAGCGGTCGGGCGGAGCGGGGCTTCCCGGCTCGGAACGTGTCGGCGGCGTGGCGGGTTTGCGGGGAGGGGCGAATCCATGGCCCGTGCCGGCTGTCTCGTGTTCGCGGATGCGCTGGGCGCGCGGCGCGCGATGCGGGTGGGCCGGTTCCCGCGGATCGCGGGGGCCGGCCGGTACCCATTTAATCTTGCCGTTTTCGCGCACAATGCGGCCGCGACCCGGCAAGCCGTTGATGGCGTTGTGGTATTTGCACAGCGGAGTGAGGTTCTCGGGGTTCGTTTCGCCGCCGTGTCTCCATTCTGTGATGTGGTGTATCTGGGAATAATCGGCGCCGCACAGGCAGCGATCCCAGGCGCAGGTGGGTTGCTCACCGCAGGCCATGATGCGCTGCTTCTCCGAGGCGACGCGCTGGGTGCGGTGGAGTTCCACGGGGCCTTTGACGCGGTCAACAATCATGACGAGGCCTTCTTCGGCGAGCTCGCGCTCGATGAGCTCTTTGCCCGTGATCTTGGCGCCGTTGGATAGCTGAATCACTATATCCCCGAGGTCTGGGGCTGCGTTGTCCTGAGACTCGTCGGCGCAGCTACTGATAGTGGGCTGGTCCGAAGGAGAATTTGGGGCTATTGGAGCGGCGGAAGCAGGATCCGCGGAATCGGGGCGCGGGGTGGACGGGTCGCCCAAGCGTCCCAAGATTGTGGCGTACTCGGGAAGCTCCATGACGGCGAGGGTCTGGGCAACGGGGCGGGCGAGGCGGCCCTCGCGAAACGCGGCCGTGAAGGAACCCACAGGATCGTCCTCATCGATATTGGGCCGCAAATCCTCGATGAGCGCCGCCGGGGCCGTGAGCGTGAGCTTGGATAGCTCCTTGCCACGGCGAATTGTCACGCCCGGCTTCGGCGTGGGCGGCGGGCTGAGCTCGCGAATGCGCTTGCGCGCATAGCGGGCCACGGCCTTTTCATCGCCAGCGATTCCGCACAGCTCAATGCGCAGATCCCACGCCTGATGCTGCTTCTTCAACCTTCCCGCGAAGCGTTCAATGAGCAGCAACGTGGGCAGGTCGTGTCCGTTGGCACGGGCGGCCGCAACGGCACGCGCCTGTTTGCGGGTGAAGGAGGTGGAGGCAAAGTAGACGTCGAAAAGCGCCAGCAGAGAGCGTGCCGCAGACTCCGGACCCCACACCCGAAGCTGCTCGAAGCTGAGCCCCGCAACGCCGGCGACGAGCTCGATGCCCGCCGCCTGGCTGCGAAGATGCGCTTCCACAAGGTTCATGCCAGCAACGCTAAACGCCCCACCCGCACCGCACAACGGCGCCGCCGCCAGCCTGTGGATAACTTGTTGATCGCGTCATCATTAGTTTTCTTTTTAATGAAACTCATTCACAATGATAGGCATGACTAACCTGAATCCGTGGCGTACTGGGCTCATCAGTTTTCTTAGCCTCACCGCTCTGATAACGCTTGCGGGTTTGTTTCTACTACGCCCCACCACCCCGCCATCCGAGCACACCAGCGCCGATTTCTTCGCTACCTATGCGCTCAATCAGCCACAGGTGACCGGAACCGTCGACCGCATTGATCATCATCTTTGCAGCGATCCCCATGCCGGCCGGGCTTTCGACGAAGCCCCGCTGATTCCCGCCGCGAGCGAGGACACCAGCTGCACCCGCGCACTGATAGATCTGACCTCCGGCGAGGACACGGGGCGCAAAACCCAACTCATCTTCCACGGCCTGGCCAGTGACCCGACCCTAAACCAGGGCGATGAGATAGTGCTTTCCCATTCCGCGGATGGCACCTATGCCTTCGCTGATTTTCAGCGCAGTGGAAACCTTGCGTTATGGGCTATTATCGCGGCCCTTGTTATCGTCAGCTTCGCCGCCTGGCATGGGCTGCGAGCACTGCTGGGCCTAGGTATCAGTTTGGCCATCGTCTTCTTCTACCTCATCCCCTCCCTCATCGAGGGCCATTCGGCACTACCACTGGCGCTTGTTACCTGCGCGGCCATCCTTTTCCTCGCCGTTCCTCTCGTACACGGCGTGAACTGGAAATCCGCCTCCGCCCTGGGAGGAGCATTGGTGGCGCTGGCGTTGTCGGGGGCGCTGGGGTGGGCGTCGATAAGCAGCACGGCACTGACGGGTTCCAGCTCGGAGGATAATCTCAAGCTGCTGCTCTACATGCCCGGGGTGCCCGTTGTGGGCGTGCTGCTGTGCGGGTTTATCATCGGTGCGCTCGGCAGCCTCAACGACATCGCGGTGGCGCAGGCCTCCACCGTGCGCGAGCTGCACGCCGCTGATCCGACGGTGGGGCCCGGCACGCTCTTTACCTCAGCGATGAAAGTGGGCCGCGACCATATCGCCTCCATGGTGTACACCATCGTGCTGACCTATACCGGCGCGGCCCTTCCCCTGCTGATGCTCATCACGGCGGCGCAGCGCCCAGCCCTGCAGATCCTCTCCAGCGACCTCGTCGCCACGGAGGTTCTGCGCTCCCTGCTGGGCGCGATGGCCTTGACACTCGCGGTGCCGCTGACCACCGTGATTGCGGCGTTTACTGTGCCGGAAGGACGCGACCAAGCGCCTCGACGGTCCAGCCCGCGGCACGCCAAGCATCGACGCTGAGCACGTTGCGGCCGTCGATGATGTGGCGGCGGGCCACGAGTGCACCAGCCTCAGCCGGGTCGAGGTCGCGGAATTCCTGCCACTCGGTGGCGAGGATGACCAGCTCGGTGTCCTTGAGTGCCGCGCTTGCCGACGCCGCGTAGTTCAACGTCGGGAACACCTTCTTAGCGTTCTCCCTCAGCCTCGTAGCAAAACACAACAGGCGCTGTGAGGTTTCCTCTCACAACACCTTTAGTGTTTTCGGGTGGTCATCCCCTGAGGGGTGGGTTCTAGCTCAGCTGGCGGCGTCGCGTCGCGAGAAGCACGCCGAGACCGATGATGGTCAGACCAACCAACGTTGGTACCCACAAACCAACGCCGCCTGTCTTGGGAAGATCGCCTTGGAATACGTTGGCGACTGTCATCACCACGTCCTTTGAAGAAAGGTTCCATTGGCTCGGAGCCTTGCTGTAATCCACCTCTTGAGCAATGAGTTCAATGCCCTCTGGGTCGTCGAAGGTAATATCCGCCTTCACGTCCTTGCCCTGACCGCTCACAGACACCCTGAAGTCAATTGGCTTTGTAAGCAGGCTGTAGGACTCCGGAGCCTTAGTCTCAACGAGGCGGTAATGCCCCGGCTTGAGTTCCTCCGAGCTAAAAGTGCCGGTTTCCTGATTCAAAGTTAGCTTCGTAGCAACACCCGTCTCGTTGCCCTCATTGTCGAGCGTACGCAGCTCGAACTCCGCGGTCTTGAGCTTCTCTGCCTCAGCAAGGACGTTCTCCTTGTTGAGATCATCGCTTGAAATCTTGGCTAGGTGCAGACGAACCGTATCGGTTCCTTCTTCCGGATAAGGAACACAGCCATCATCTTCTTTATTTCCAACAATGGCAGTGTTGAAGAAACCTTGTCCAGGTTTGCATTCACCAGTTTTAGGTGCTGCAGCATTTGCGTCGATCGCCACCTGCATCTCGACTTCGAAGACGTGCTTACCGTTACTGGTTTGACCAAACTGTTTGGTACCCGCAGGTTGGATTTCAGCGTATCCAGCCAGCTTGAACGGGCCGGCTCCTTGCTGAATTCCGGATCCCGCCTTGCGACCAAATTCATCAGTCTTGGTCCACGAGGTCTTCAGAATTTTCACTGAGTTCGGAAACTCCGGCTTATCAACAACCTCGTCATAGATTGCGCCCATATTTTTATCTGGGTTGGTCACGGTAATTGTGTACTTCAGGTTGTAGGTGCCATCGCCGTTAGCAATTGCGTGATCCTCAACAGCATCCTTTTCCACCAAAGGATCAACCGGCTCAGGCACGGTGTCAGGGGCAATTGCCGATGTACCGTCAGTGTTATAAGAACTGGGCGCAGTTCTCGTCCCAACAATTCTCGGCTTCACACTTCCGATGCTGGCCGCAGCATTACCGACCTTGATTTCCACAATTTGGCTTACGCCCCCTTTGGAAGAGCTACCGCCCAAGCCAAAGGCCAAGGTATCGCCAGATTCTGCCCATCCTTGTCCCCATACCGGCGCTTTATTCGGGTTCCCGAGAAAACCAAACAGGGTCTGGCCGGACGGCATAGTCAGGTTAGTGATATCGATGCGATCAACTTTGCCAGTGGAGAGATTGATTCGTTCAAGCCAGATCTTTTGCGGAGTGCTTGGGTTTGCCCACCCGCTTTGAATTCCCCACGCATAGTTGGGGGCATCCGAAAGAGCTACGATGTCCTCAGATACGGTACGGTAATTTTGTCCGATGGACCATGGCGTAGCAGCCGCTTGTTTTGCGGGGAATTTATTCTTAGAAGTTGCTGTGAGCCGATCGAGGTCAACCTCGTAGAGCCGTCCGGCTCCCCAGCTTGATGACGCAGCTACCCAGTACTTTCCATTCGAGTCGAAGGTACCCGCGTTGATGCCGCTGCCTAGATCATTGGAGTATTCACCGACTTTGCTAGCGTGCTCAGGTAATTCGCCAAGGAATCCTTGCACGCGTCCGAGGTCGAAAACCTCACCAGTGTAGGGGTTAATCTGAAGCAAATGCCCAGCAGGGAAACACGGGTCCTCGATGTGGCCGACAGAATCTACAGTCCTAGGCTCACTAATCGCATAGATGTAGTTATCTTTATCGTTGTAAGCGATTGCGTTGTAAACCCATCCGCTTTTCGGCCCGACTTCGTGGGTCTTATAGTTTCCCGTCTCATCTTGTACTTGCAGGTAGAGCTGCGAAGAAATACGGTCTTTACTACTGTTCGGGCTGGCCACCACAAACCGCCTCGTGCCGTACAGAGCCTCACTAGCAGTAAGGCTACGAGCAGGCTGACGGCTGTCGGGTTTTGTATCGCGCTGGGTACACTTCTCGCCTGAAGGAGTTACTGGGGGAACATCCTTCTCTTCAATCGGGGCAATCGGAAGCCCTGGCTCAGGCTCAATCACCCAGTCCTTGTCACGCGAGCCGTTAATGACGAGATCTTCCGAGCGGGTAGGCTCCGAACGGTACGAGGTGCGGAGAACAACCTGGGAATCCTTCGCAACTTTGACCGAGCTGAGCCGCTGTCCATCCTTGGTTGGGAACCATGTGATTTCGACGCGATCCGAATACGTTTTTACCTCGTGTTCAAGCGTGACACCATCTCCCAAACCCTCAATGGGCAGTTCAAAGTAAACGTCTTCGAGTCGCGCGGAAGGACTCAGGGTGAGGTGAGCATTCTCGAAGAGAGAGTTCTCCTTCACCGTAAACGTAGTCTTATACGGGTCCTCACCCTCGGTCTTCTGTTCCGACAACTCAACCCCGTTGCCGGTGACATTGACCCGGTGGCCTTGGGACTCATTGTCCATGTCCTGGCCCCAGATTTGCACTGCATACGTGCCATTCGGAGGTGCGACTGGGTTAAAGATGATGATGTCGCCACCTTGGAAATATAGATCAGTCACCTTCGGAATGAGCTGGAATTCCGTGTCATAAGACTTATTAAGAGAATTCCAATTCCATTCCTTCTCATAGAGATCCTCAAAGGTACGGTCTACAACAGTCGTGCCATTGCGCACAACGCGGATGCGAACGGGGCCCGTGATCGACTTGGTATTGGAATCATTTCGGTCCTTCTTAATAGCGAACCTTGTCATCCGCCATTCACCGGTTTCGTTCACGGTCATGCCCAACTCTGGATTGCCGTTGAGGAATTTCGGCTGGGGATTGGACAGCGACAGCTCTTGGTCGTATACGCCCGGCTGACCATAAACAGGACCCGGTTGTGCTGCGCGAAGTTGCCCGGCGTTTGCCGACTCCGGGGACAGCTCTAGGGCATCGCCATCCTCAGATGCATTAGTGCCGGTCTCAGTTGCAGTTGACCCTTCTGCAATCGTCTCGGAAGTCTTCATACCGAAACCAGATTCCTTGAGTTCTTTCTTGGACGGTACTTCGTCGGCTTCAGCTACGGAGTACTCAGCCTCATCCGTGGTCTCAACCTCAAATTCAACGAGGCGCGGAGGAACCGAGTACAGCGCCTGGATATCAAAGGCCAGGTAGCTTTCCTGTTCGTCAGCCTCCTTGTCATTGTTCTTATCGGCGTTCACGAATCCGTAGAACTCAGGTTCAATCTCATGCCCATCAATAGTTACCTTGCGGATCTCTTTGATCTCACCCTTGCCAACACGCTTGATGGCAAACACATCCTCCAAGGAAGCTTTGAACCCAAAATCCCAAACGTATCCCTGGGGGTCCTTGACGGTGATATGGTCTACATTTTTCTCCCGCTTTACCGTCACCGCCTGTTCAGTTTCGGCAGGCTCTGTTTCTACAGGAGAAACGGATTCTTGCGCCGATACCTCAACCGGATAGGTTCCTAGACCCACGGCAAGGGCGAAGGAAGCGACCACAGCGGAGACTCCTCGTATCGCGTTGCGGGTACGCGAGCTCGCAGTACGTGCTGCAGGCTTTTTAAAGTTTCGCATAATCGTTCTTTCCTAGAGTCCGCGGTTTATTGTGTTTGCTTGTTTCCGTTGCGCCGTGCGAGTACGGCACCGAGTAATACGAGCATGCTGCCGAGGCCTACAGCCCAGAGAACGTTCGCACCAGTCGACGCCAGTGGAGAATCTCCGTTGCTTGACGCTGGCGGCTCGCTCGTGGGGGGTTCTTCATGCGGCCCGTTTGGAACTCGGGGTGTGGTTTCTTTCGAAGGGGTGCCAGGATTGTGCGGCGGAGTGTTTTCTGGCGGCGGAGTATCTCGGGGCGTCGTTACCGGTGTTGTCGATGGAGGAGGAACATCTTTGTCCTTATCCCACTTGGTCACCACGACGTTGTCATAAGTGAACGATGTTCCTTCGAGATTCGCCAGAGGCAGAATAATCAGCTTGGGGGATGAAACATGATAATTGAACGCGCTGTCCGGTTCGTCTTCTTCGAGAAGATAGAGCCCTGGCTTAAGTCCTTCGAAATGAGCACGCCCGTCGTCCCCAGTTGTTTGAGATACAACTCGCACGAGGCCTTGAGCACGAGCATCATCGAGCTCCATGTTCTTGGCCGCTGCTCGGCCGGCAGATGTGGTGACATCGATGCCTTTAACTTCCGACAAGGTAAAGGTTGCACCAGAAATTGCAGGAGGCTTCTCACCAGCGGGAACGGGATCGAAAGGATTCGTGGCGACCTTCTCTACGACCAGTGAAATTGAGCGCTGCGAATCGACGCTTTCTGCAGCAATTCCTCGGTCATTTCCACTAATCACGCGGGCTTCTGCTGCGGGAAGGAAGAGCCCCGAGGATAGTACTGTCGCTGCAGCAATCGCCGCTACGTATTTGGTCCTACGCATTATGATTCCTTTTCCTCTTGAGCTTCCTCGGCGTGAGTGCTTTTCTGCTTTTCCCGGTAAACCCACCAGATGAGTCCTAGGAGGACCAGGAGGGAAATACCCAACAACAACCACATCCACCACTGGAAGATGGAGGCGGATTCGTCGATAAGCTGCTCTTCGTCCGGGTCCATCGGCACGCGTTCCGCATGAACAAGCAAACGGTGGGTGTTGATGCCGTATGGAGTACAGGTGATAAGGGTCAGTAGGTCACGATCACCATCTGCACGGAGATTGTCTACTTGGTCTGGCAGAACAACCTCGGTCTCATAGACTTGGTATTTCATTCGCTCGCCAAACGTAGAAATGTAAACTGCATCGCCCGCTTTAAGCTCTTCAAGGTCATCAAACATGGTCGCATTAGTCAGACCCGAGTGACCGGTGATAACCGAGTGAGTTCCCTCGCCTCCGACGGGAAGAGACGTCCCATAGAGGTGTCCTAATCCGCGCTGAAGGGTGGAGTCCTTAGTGCCGTGGTACAGCGGCAGCTTTACGTCGATAGCGGGGATGACAACTTGGGACATCGCCGGTGCACCGCTGAGCTGGACGAGGTACTCCTGATATTCAATATTGTCTTCGCTGATGCGAGTTAGCCACGGGTCCAAAATCGGGCCATTGGTATGCGCGGCGTTGTAGCTGCGCGCCGCCTGAACCTGCTCACTGGCTTCTTTAGCATGGTAAGCATCGCGGAACTCCTGCTCGTACTCCTCAGTGACTTGCTGCTGGAGGTGGTTGTTCCACTGCGTTGCCAAGACTGGGTACATGAGCACGCATAGACCAGCAAGAATGATAACGACGGGCAGAATAACGCGCTGTAGTAGCGAGCGCTGCTGCCGGTGCTTGTGCGCAGGTGTGCGCGTAGCGATGCTCATGCTGTGTCCAATCTTTGTTTAAAAGAGGCGGGGATACTTTTGAATGGCGCCTCCCCGCGTGGGTACGCCGCATGTTGGTTTAGCGTTCAGTGGCCGCTAGACCAGCAATGCACAGCACGCTTAGGCAGCGTTACGACGAGCAACGAATACACCGGCACCCACAATGGCGAGACCAACGAGAGCCAGAGCGGTGATACCCACACCACCGGTGTTCGGGAGGAAACGGTCGCTCGGCTTATTCTTCAGGTCGAAGGAGTACGCAAGGTTCTCAACCTTCACGTTCTCGATGCCGTTCATGCCGGTAACGTCCGGAGCAGTCTGGGTGCCCTCGTCCGTGCGCTTAATTACGAACGGAACCAAACGCTCATCAAGCTGGAAGCCGGTCGGAGCCTTGGTCTCCTGCGCACACAGCAGAGTGTTGTCATCGGCATTGTCAGCAAAATCGGTGGCGTGAATTCCAGTGATGGAGATCTTGCCGTCCTTACCAGTGGTCCAAGAAGACTTATCGTTGACGGTCAGATCTTCGGTATTAGGAAGCTGAGTGTAGCCGTCCTCACCGGCCTGGCACTTCACCAAGCGGAACTCTGCACCCTGAAGCGGGGTCTTCCCGTCCTCACCTACCTTATTGATGTTGAGGGTACCCCAGTAGGTCTTTACTTCCTTGGACTCGCGGTCGTACTCACCTTCACCATTACCGGTGTTGAAATACAGCTGGGCCTTGTTAGGGATGACTTCAACGTCTTTAGGCGCCTTCGTAGTGATGCGGGTCAGAACCTTGGTGCCCGCCTTCTGTCCAGCCAAGAGGGCACGGCCTTTGTCATTGAACTGAAGGTTGATGTTATGCTTCCCATCTGCCGACGGTGCGGGAGTGATTTCAGCAGTGTAGTTGGCCGGATCTACCTTAGTCGCGGTATCCCAGTCGGTACCCAGGCGGACCTCGATCTTCTCAGCGGTCGGAGCTTCAAGGCGACCATCGAGAGCATCTACCACTCGGTAGCTTACAAGCTTGTCCAAGCTCGAAACTGCCTTCGGAATGTCAGAGCTGATGGTGTAGGTGTAGTCCTGACCACCGTGCTTGTCCTTATCCTGAACGGTCTTTTCAATGCCAGCACGAGTGTTCTTCGGGTAAACGTGAACGTTGTTGATCAACTCAGTGCCGGTCTCATTGGTAACCGGCACGGAAACCAAGAAATCGGGCCCCGGCACGAAGCCAGAATCTGCTGGAACCTCAAGCTCAGAGACGCGGTAGACGCCTTCCTCAAGGCCGGTGAACTCGATGACACCCTGGTCGTTAGTGGTGCCTTCCTGAGCAGTTGCACCTTCAACAGGAGTGGCCTTCGAAGCATCATTCTTGTCAGCACCCGTAGCTGGAGTTACGCGAATGATCGAGAACTTGAAGCCTGCAGGAGTATCTGGGGTCTTACCCGGGATCTCAGCCTCATCCAGCTTCGAACCATTAGACGTCCCGTAGTTGTCTCCATTGAGGTCACGCTTCGTGATGGTCAAGGAGTAGCCAGCCTCGTTACCCGGCTGCTCCGCCTGTGCAGCGGCCGGGGCTGCATTCTCAATAGCCAATCCTGCGGAGCCAGCAAAAGTGAGACCCGCAGCGATGGCGATTGCGGCAGTCTTCTTAATGACAAGTGCCATGGTGAGATTCCTTTCGGAGATTCAGTATTCGCTGGGCCCGTAGTGGTCAGCGATGAGAGAAAATTGAGTGCTCAAGAACTTCTCAAGTTTTCTGGGCCCAGCTTGGGCTCCGTTTGTAACCTTACTCCTTGCTTAAAATTAAGTCGATTTCCCCTGCCACCCGACTGCCTGCACGACATCCCGATACTAAATCTTTTTGACAGATTCAAGCTCCTTCCAGTCATAGCCCAAAACTATCCATCACCACGGCCGCAACAATAACCAGCACAAATACAGGCTGGGCACCGACATGCACTTAAAACTTGCAGATATTCACTCAACCCTGCAGCTCGTACATAGTTGCGGAACGCCAGTAACATTCAGAACCCTTTTCGGGGGTGCCGCATAGGCGCTGTACTGGAACTATAACTCAGGCCTTTACCCCCTTTGACCCTTGAAATACTTCCCATTGGCCCTCAAATAGCCGATACTCTTGACAGCAGTTTTTCAGCTTAGGTGGCGCAGAAGCTGAAAAACTACTGTCAGTAATAGACGCCTCGATCCCTTATCACTAAAGGGGACCAAGACACTACAAGAATCCTCCATTAAGAATCACCGCCCCACCCTCAGGGGCGATGATTCAACATATACGGCGATTGTGGACCTTAGGCTGGCAGGACGCGCCCCAGAGCATCGAGGGTCCAACCGGCCTCGCGCCACTTGTCGACGTCCAGCACGTTGCGGCCATCGATGATGTGGCGGCGGGCCACGAGCTCACCGGCTTCCGCTGGGTCGAGGTCGCGGAATTCCTGCCACTCGGTGGCGAGGATGACCAGCTCGGTGTCCTTGAGGGCGGCGTCGGCAGTCGGCGCGTAATTGAGGGTCGGGAACACCTTCTTGGCGTTCTCCATGCCCTCCGGGTCGTAGACCGTGACGGCAGCACCGGCCAGGGAGAGCGAACCGGCCACGGAGAGCGCTGGCGAATCGCGGACGTCATCGGAGTTGGGCTTGAAAGCGCAGCCCAGAACGGTGACGCGGTGGCCGAGGAGGGAGCCGTCGAAAGCCTGCTTGGCCAGGTCCACGACGCGATCGCGGCGACGCATGTTGATGGCGTCGACCTCGCGCAGGAAGGTCAGCGCCTGATCCGCACCCAGCTCGCCGGCGCGCGCCATGAAGGCGCGGATATCCTTGGGCAGGCAGCCGCCGCCGAAGCCGAGGCCAGCACCGAGGAATTTGCGGCCGATGCGCTCGTCGTAGCCGATGGCGTCGGCAAGCTTGACCACGTCCGCCCCTGCAATCTCGCAGATTTCAGACACCGCATTGATGAAGGAAATCTTGGTGGCCAGGAAGGCATTGGCGGAGACCTTGACCAGCTCGGCGGTTTGCAGGTCGGTCACGATGAACGGGGTGTTCTGCGCCAGCGGCTTGACATAGACCTCGCGGGCAACCTCTTCGGCACGACTCTCGGCGAATTCGCCGACGCCGAGGACGATACGGTCCGGGGTGATGGTGTCCTTGACGGCATAGCCCTCACGGAGGAACTCCGGGTTCCACGCAATCTCCACGCTGGTGCCTTCCGGGGCGATTTCATCTGCCATTTTCTGCAGCTCCGCTGCGGTGCCCACTGGGACGGTGGACTTGCCAAAGATGATGTGCTCGCCCTTCAAGCGCGGCACGAGCTCCGTGATGACGGACTTCACGTAGGTCAGGTCCGCCGCATAGGAGCCGTGTGCCTGCGGGGTTCCTACGCCGAGGAAGTGCAGGTTGGCGAATTCCGCGGCGTCATCATAGCTGGTGGAAAAACCCAGGCGGCCGGACTCGATGTTGCGCTCAAGCACCTCCGGGAGGCCGGGCTCATAGAACGGCACGCGGCCGTTCTTGAGGGCTTCAATCTTGCTTTCATCAACATCTACACCGAGTACCTCGTGGCCGAGTTCCGCCATGCAGGCGGCGTGCGTCGCACCCAGGTAGCCGGTACCAATCACAGTCATACGCATAACCGGGAATTTTAGGCGCGGTTGACCTGAAGCGCGCGGCGAGAACGAAAAGTTTAACGGAAGTTCAGATAGGACTTCGACGGTGTAGGCCCGCGCTGGCCCTGGTACTTCGACCCCAGTGCGCCGGAACCATACGGGGCCTGCGCCGGCGAGGACATCTGGAAGATAGCCAGCTGGCCCACTTTCATCCCCGGCCACAAGGTAATGGGCAGGTTCGCGGTGTTAGACAACTCGAGCGTGATGTGTCCGGAGAAACCCGGATCAATGAATCCGGCCGTGGAGTGCGTCAGCAGGCCCAAGCGCCCCAGGGAGGACTTACCCTCCAAGCGTCCAGCCAAATTCGCAGGCAGGGTGAACTTCTCCAGCGTTGCACCGAGCACAAACTCACCCGGATGCAGCACGAAGGCATCGCCCTCAGCCACCTCTACCTCGCTGGTGAGGTCCGGCATCTCCTGCTTGGGGTCGATATGCGTGTAGCGCGAGTTATTAAACACGCGGAAGAACTTGTCTAGGCGCACATCGATTGAGGAAGGCTGGACCATCTCTGCGTCATAAGGCTCAATGCCCAAGGCATCAGGCCCCTCTGAGTCGATGGCGGCACGAATATCACGATCGGAAAGAAGCACGGCACACAGTCTACCTCCCCACTGGGCCTTTTATGGCCTCGGGCGGCGGCGGTGCTAAGCTTTACTGCGATGCAGATTCTGCATTGCGCCGACGTAGTTTAATGGTAGAACTGCAGCTTCCCAAGCTGCTGGCGCGGGTTCGATTCCCGTCGTCGGCTCCACTTATTTACCCAGCTCAGGCTGGGTTTTGTTTTAGGTCTCGTCGGCGGCGCGAAGCAGCGCCGCATAGGCACCGCCGCGCGCAAGCAGCTCGGCGTGGGTGCCGCGCTCGACCACGCGGCCGGCGTCGAGGACGATGATCTGGTCGGCGTCGCGGATGGTGGACAGGCGGTGCGCAATGACCAGGCGGGTAGCGTCCGCGCCAAGCACTGCGTCCTGGATGGCGCGCTCCGTTTCGTTGTCGAGGGCCGAGGTGGCCTCATCCAGGATGAGCACCTGGGGTTGGCGCAGCAGCGTGCGGGCCAGCGAGAGGCGCTGTTGCTCACCGCCGGAGAAACGGTAGCCGCGCGAGCCCACGAGAGTATCCAGCCCGTCGGGAAGCGCGGCGATGACCTCGTCCACGCGCGCGGCGTTAAGCGCCGCCCACATCTGTTCCTCTTTGGCATCGGGCTGTGCAAAGAGGAGGTTCTCCCGCACCGTGCCGTGGATGAGGTAGGTCTCCTGGGAGACCACGCCGATGACCGCCGCGCGCTGCGCCGGTGGAATGTCACGCAGGTCTACCCCACCTAGGTGCACGGTGCCTTCGGTGGGATCGGCTAGGCGCGCCAGGAGGGCGGCCACCGTGGACTTGCCGGAACCGGTATGCCCTACTAGCGCGGTGGTGGTGTGGGCGGGGATGGAAAGGGAGACGTCGGAAAGCGCGTCTGTGTCGGTGCCGGGGTAGCGGTAGGAGACGTGCTGGAGGGTGAGGGAGGCGTCGGCAAGCTGGGCGGGCTGGGTGGCCTCAGTGAGTTCGGGCTCTAGGTCTAGGTACTCGAAGATGCGGCTGAACAGCGCCATCGACGCCACCCACTGCGCGCCCACGTTGAGCAGGCCGGTAATCGGGCGGAAAATCTGGGTCTGCAGGGTACTAAACGCGATAAGCGTGCCAATCGTAATCCCCGGGCGCAGGCCGGCCACCAGGTAGATCAGCGCCGGCATGACCCCGAAAATGATTTGGGTCAGCGCCATGCGCCAGCGCCCGGCCAGCTGCGATTCCAGCTCCAAGCGGATGAGGGAGCGCGAGGTCTTCTCAAACGCGCCATAGACCCGCTCCTGCGCGCCCAGCGTGGCCGCCAGTCGCATGCCGGAGACCGACAGGTTCTCCGAAATGGTCTGCTGCAACGTCGCCTGCGCGCGGCTGTTTTTCTCCATGAGGCTGCGGCGCAGAACGGCGGCGCGGCGGGTGAGCCATACGGCGGGCGGAAGGACGATGAGGGACAGCAATGACAGGGTTGGCGAGAGCGCGACCATGGCAACGAGGGTGGCCACCGTCATGGTGAGGTTACTAGCCACGGAGGTCGCGGTGGTGGTCACCATGCCGCGCATCGCCGCGATGTCATTGGTCAGGCGGGATTGGATCTCGCCGCCCCGGTTATTGGTAAAGAACTGCAGCGATTGGCGCTGCAGGTTGGCAAAGACCTGCGTGCGCAGCTCGTGCATGATGGTGTGCCCCACCCGCGCGGATAAAAAGGACTGGATAACGCCGATGGCCTGAGAGACCACGGTGATGGCCAGCATGCCGCCCACCAGCCACAACAGCAGTGCGGTGTCGTGGTTGGGAATGGCCTCGTCCACGGTGCGGCGCACCAAGAAAGGCTGCACCACCGTCAGCCCAGACGTCGCGATGATGAGCGCCACCACCACAAGCAGCGTGCCGCGGTGCGCGGCAAACAGGCCGGCGACGCGAGCAAACTTCACCGGGTGCTGGGCCAGCTGATCGACGTCCGCGGGGTCCTTCACCGCGGTGTGCATCGGCCGGGTCATGGCTTAACCGCAGGTAACGATGGGCTGCGGGTCGTAGACCGTGGTGGTGGTCTCCCGGGAGATCTCCTTGCCGGACAGATCCTTAATTACGCGGGTATCGGACGTCGTGAAGCCCGGCGCGCCGGACGACGGCGAGCAATCCTCACTCACCGACTTGCGCTGCGGCTCGGTCTTGGCCCAGCGGCCGTTGTTGATGGATTCGACGTCGACAGTCTTCACGCCCTTGAAGCGCACGGTGATATCGCTGCCGAAGTCGGTCTCGATGCGCACCGGGTGGTTCGAGGTGTTCTTGAACTGCAGGTCAATCGCGCCTTCATAGACCGTGGCCTCGCGGCCAGCCGGATAGCGCGAGATGTAATAGGAGTGCGGGGTGTGCGCGACGTCCTCCATGCCGGCGAAGTAGGCGGCGTTGTACAAGGTGGTGGCGAACTGGGAGATGCCGCCGCCCACGGCGGTACCGGCGTGGCCGTCGATGATGATGCCGGATTCTACGTAGCCCTGCGCGGTACCGCGTGGGCCGGTGTAGCCGTTGAGGGAGAAGGTCTCACCCGGGTTAACCACGGCACCGTTGACTTGCTGGGCTACCAGCCGGATGTTGGTGCCGGAGGCCCCGGAGAAGCCGCCAGTGGAGAACTCAGACACGGTGTCATCGAAGGTGGCCTTCTCCGCCATCTCCGTGGTGAAGTCCGCGGGGTCCGGCTTGTAGTCGGCGTCCCATTCGCGGTCGTCCTCGCTGCTTACGCGGTCTTCGAAGCCCTCGAAGGTCTTATCCCAGTCGATGATGGAGCCATCCACAGACGGCGTGATCTGCTTGTCATTGCCGCTGAAGGAAATCTTGGCGTTGGTGCCGGGCACCTCGGAGCCTTGCATGCGCTCTTGGAAAAGCTCACGCGCGCGGTTCTTGTCCACCTTGAGGCGCAACTCGCCGTCTTCGGCGGCGATGGAGACAAATTGGGAAATCTCCGGCTTGCGCAGGGTGCCGGCGGTGTTGTTCTCGCCCTTGAGGGTTAGCGGATTATCCAGCGCGCGGGCGGCATCCCCGGTGCGCATGGCCTCGATGGCCTCATCATTAATCTGCGGCTCCACCACCATCGGCTCGACTTCTACGCCCTCGGGGTCGAGCCAGTGCTTGACGACGCCCTCGTGCAGCTCCCCCTCGTCCACCGCCTGGCCCAGTTCGGGCGCGGTCTCCTTGAGGGAGCCGTCGATAAGCTCCAGGTTTCCGTCCTTCGGCTCGATCTTCAACTCGTTGCCCACGCGCTCGAGCTGGCCGGAGAGCTGGCCCTCATCGATGTCCACGGCGACAGGGATTTCCTGGGTGGGCTTGATGAAGCTGTACAGGCGCGAGAAGGGGTTCAGGGAGGCGTCAGGAATGCCGTCGACGGCCTTCTGGTAGTTCAGGCTCAGGCCGGAGTCCTGGGGGATAAGCTGCGAGCTTTTCTCCCCGGAGCGGATATCCACGGGCTGGGCCGCGACGTCCCCAAGCTCCTGCTCCAGCTTCTCCACCGCGGCGGTGCGCTCCATGCGGGAGATGTCCACGCCGCCGACCGACGTCGCGCGCGGAACCTTGTGCTGGTTGGCCATGACGTCCCACGCGTAGGCGATGCCGGCGATGAGTAGAAGTCCAACGAGCACGCCAAGGGCCACGTGGAGCCCCTTGCGCCGCTGTTGGCTATGTCCGATTGCCTTTTTCACGTGTACGAGATTAACGGCTGCCAGCTGGTTTTTACTAGTCGCCCTCGTGCTGGGCCACGACTTCGGCGGCCGCGTCGATGACCGCGTTGATGTCATCGTCGGTGGACCACAGCGGCATATCGGCACCTGCGGCAAGGGCTGCGGCCACGGCCTCCGGCACGCTGAAATTCTCCGAGATGGAGGCCATTCCTCCCAGGTCATCGGTGTAAATGGTGCCCTCGAAGCCGAGTTCCTCGCGGGCCAGCTGGTAGGCCCGCGGGTTGAGGGAGGCGGGCTCATCGCCGAGGCCTGGTACCACGAGGTGCCCCATCATGAGGGCCGCCTCGGGGGCTTGCGGGATTGCCGTGTGGAAAGGCACGAACTCGTGACCAGAGAGCTCCTCTAGCGGCGGGGTCACCGCCTCCCCCAAGTGCGTGTCCCCGGAGGCGCGCCCGTGGCCGGGGAAGTGCTTGAACACGGCCTTCACACCGGCGGCCTGCAGCCCGCGGGCAAAGGCCGCGCCATACTCGCCGGCGGCCTGTGGGTCGGTGGAGAAGGCGCGGTCGCCGACGACCTCCAGGTCTCCCCCATCCACATCGAGCACGGGGGCGAAGTCCACCGTCACGCCGTGGGAACGCAGGCTCTGTCCAATCTCCGTGGCCAGGGCCTCGACCTCCTCCGGGCTATGGCCTTCCGCCATGGCCTGCGGGGAGGGGTAGTCGCCCAAGATTTCGGAGAAGCGCTGCACACGCCCGCCCTCGAAGTCGATGGAGACCTCGAAGTCGCGGCCCATCTCCTCGCGCAGGGCGTTCACTCCCCGCGGGCCATCGCTCAGCAGCTCCGGGTCGGCCCAGCTCGGGATGAAGAGTCCACCCACGCCGGCCTCCAGCTTCGCGCGCGCATCGTCATAGTTCAGCGCAGGCGGCATGAGCTTGGCGGCGGCACGGGCGCGGACATCCTCGGGCGCGGCTTCCTGTGGTGTCGCGTCGCCCGACGCGGCGCTCGGGGCCGCGGCGCTGGATTCGGCAGGCGGGGCGTCGGAAAGCTCAGGCTCCGTACTGCACGCGCTCAGCGCGCAGGTTGCGCTCAACAGGAGGGCGGGCATTACTTTTTTCATGCACACCAGTGTGCCTGAAGCACCCGCGCGGGCAACAACCGGTTGTTAGGATGGTCACATGAATAACGGAGAGACCATGCTCATTGCCTATGACGGCTCCGACCGCGCCGACCGCGCCCTCGAATACGCCGCGCGGCTCCTGCGCCCCACCGACGTCGAAATCCTCACCGCGTGGGAACCATCCGCGCGCCAAGCCGCCCGCGCGGTCAGCCGCACCGGGCTGCACCAGTCCACGGTCTCACCGGACAGCGTGGAGGATGACCCGGCCTACGAGGAGGCCCTCGCCATCTGCCACCGCGGTATTGCCAAGGCCGAGTCCCTCGGCTTGCGCGGCCATGCCCACCTGGTGGAATCGGTGACGACGATTCAGAGCGCGATTGTCGACGCCGCCCACGAACTCGACATCGATGTCATCGTCACCGGCACCCGCGCGCTCACGGGCTTCCGCTCACTGTGGAACAACTCCACTGCGGAGTACATCGTGCGCAATGCGGGCCTGCCGGTCTTCATCGTTCCACCGGAGAACGATGAGGAGGACGACGACGCCGCGGAGAGCCACTCCTAAAAGACGGCATCGAGCTGCTAGAATCTGGCGCCATGGCATTCGACAGCGATTCACTCAACAAGCGCACCCTGGGCCCGGCCCTGGGCAGCGCGGTCGTTGGCGTAGCGCTAGGTGTCGTGACCATCCTGGGCATCGCGCAGTTCTCGCAGGCAGATGCCGTTCCAAACGATAATTCCGTCAAGGCCTCCGACGCCGTGATGGGCGGGCCGGAGTACGGCTCCCGCGAGTAGCGTGCGTGCACACATCGGGGGGCTTTTCTTTTTAGCCCTCGTGGTTCTGGTGCAGCCATGGGGGCTGACCGCCGCCGATACTAAGCACGACCTGGTGGCCAACCCGGCTGGGTTTTTGGCCGGCGCCCTGCATGCCTATACCGATACTTTTACGCTGGGCCAGCTGCAGAACCAGGCCTATGGATATCTCTTCCCGCAGGGCTTGTTCTTCTTGCTGGCGGATCCGCTTCCGGATTGGATAGCGCAGCGCGCCTGGTGGTTCTTGGTCCTGGCCGTGGGCTTTCTGGGCTTCTTCCGCGTGGTCCGCACAGAGCTTCCCGCCGCGCCGGGCTATGCCGCGCTGATGGGCAGCCTCCTCTATGCGCTCTCCCCGCGCACGCTGACCACGCTGGGTGCGATTTCCTCAGAGACCTGGCCGGTCATGCTGGCACCCTGGGTGCTGCTTCCTTTCCTGCGGCCGGGCCGCCTGTGTTGGCGGGATGCCGCGCCCTCGGTGGTGGCGGTGGCCTGCATGGGGGCGGTCAACGCCACGGCCACGCTGGCGGCTTGCCTACCGGCGGGTGTGATTCTGCTGTGGCGGCGCGCGGGCAAGACCGGCCTGGTGTGGTTGGCTGGGTGCGCTGCGGTATCCGCGTGGTGGATTACCCCGCTGCTCATCCTGGGCCGCTATGCCCCGCCTTTCACGGAATTCATCGAGTCCGCCGGCGTGACCACGCGGTGGCTCAACCTGGCGGAAATCCTGCGCGGCACCACCAGCTGGGCGCCCTTTGTGGATACCGAGCGCGTTGCCGGCAACGAGCTGGCCACCGAGCCGGTCTTCGTGCTTGTCACCGTGGCCGTGGCCGCCCTGGGTCTTATGGGCCTGGCCCGGCTGCCGCGCGAGTGGGCCTTCATGCTGTTGGTGGGGGTGGCCGTGCTCGGCACGCATGCCACCTGGTACCTCGACGCGCTCGATGGCCCTCTGGCCGCGCTGCGCAACGTGCACAAGTTCGACCCGCTGGTGCGCATCCCGCTGGTTCTCGGCGTGGCCGCGATTGCCGCCCGGGTGAGGTTGCCGCGGACGTTGGCACTGGGGCGTCGTGAAGCAGCGGGCCTTCTGGTGTGCCTCGTGGTGATGGGCGCGACCGCCCCGGCGTGGGCGGGCAGGCTACTGCCGAAGGGGGCCTACGAGGAGGTGCCCAGCTATTGGCAGGAGGCCGCTTCTTTCATGAACAGCCTGGATACGCGCGTGCTCATCTACCCACCGGCGTCCTTTGCCCGCCAGGACTGGGGGTGGACGCGCGATGAGCCGGCGCAGCCGCTTCTCGACGTCCCCTGGGCCGTCCGCGACGCCGTTCCCCTCATCCCGCCCGAGGCAATCCGTGGTCTGGACGGTGCGATGGCGCAGATCGAACGCGACCCTGCCACCGCGCCCTTAGTGTTGCAACGCCTAGGCATCGGGGCCGTCGCGGTGCGCCACGACCTCATGTCTGGTTCTTCGGACCACATCCCGGGCGAGGTCCACACCTTCGGGGAGGTCGACGTCGTGGTCTTCGACCCCGACCTCTCCATGAACCTGGCGCCTGCGAATCCGCCGCGCGTGGCGGGCGGTGGGGAGTCGCTCGCGCTCCTCTCCGGTCCTCACGAACTCGTCTCCTCCAACGCCGATATCGTCACCGATACGCCTGCGCTGCGCGACCGCAACTACGGCACGCTTTCCGGCCCGGTCTCCGCGCCGCTGGCCCCTGATGACCCCTCCACCGTGCGCAATCGACTGCGCGATTACCCTTCCGCCGGCCCGCTGACCCAGGTGGTGGAGCACGATGGCCGCGTCACCGCATCTTCGTCTGCCGCGGATGCCTCTGCCTTCGGCGGGGCGAACCCGGCGCGCTCTCTTACCGCGGCCGTTGACGACGAGAACTCCACCGCGTGGTGGCCAGCACCCGGCGATTCCGGTTGGCTGGAGCTGCACTCCGATTCCACGTGGACCTCGCCCACGCTGCGGCTGATGACCACCGGCACGACTGAGGTGACCATCCACAACGGCGACTCCAAGGTGACGGTCACCATGGAGGCCTACCGCGCCCGCGATATCCGCGTGCCCGGCGCGAAAGCCTCCACCATCCGCATCGAGCCGCAGCACCGCACCGGAATTGCGGAGGCCTCCATCGTGGATCAGCCCACCCCGCGGCGCATCGTCACCGTGCCCGATACCTCGCCCGATGCCGAGCAGTTCCTCTTCCAGCAGGACAACGAGCACATCCTCATCCGCTCCTTTACTACCCCGCGCGACATGACAGTGCGGGTCACGGGTGAGAAGACAGTGCTTATCGACGGCTCCCCCCACGCCCCCAACTCCACCCTCAACCTGCCCGCCGGTCAGCACCTCGTGCGCACCACCGGCGATTGGGCGGCCCTGACCGATACCGCGTCCTCCCTGCCCGCGCCCCTTCCCGCTTCCTCTGACCGTCCTTCAGCTGCAGCCGGCGCTGCCCCATCGGCCGCATCGGGCACTGACCACGGCTATACCCCGCTCGCTGCCGGTGAGACCATCGAGCCCGCCGACCACGACCGCCTCCTCATCACCGGCCGTGCCTTCAACGAGGGCCTGCGCGGCGAGCTACGCTCCCCCAGCACAGCCGCGGTCTCGACGCCAGGTTCAGCACAAGACTCAGCGCCGGACTCGACGCCGGCCTCCAGCTCGGAACCACTGTCCCTCGAGCCGCGCTCCATCGATGCCGACACGCAGGCCTTCCTCATTCCCGCCGGTGCCGGCGGCACCTTCCACATGTCTTTTGCTGCCGACCGTGCCTATCGCGTCGGCCTGGGCCTCGGCGGCGCGCTCGCCGCGCTGACCACCGCGCTGTGCCTGCTCGTCATGGCCCGCGGCCCCCGCCCTCACTCCGCTTCCCCCGCCGCCTCCGCTGCTTACACGGCACACAACACCGCCTCGTCCAGCCCTGCTACCCACTCGTCTTCCTCGGCGCGTGTCCTTCTAGCCCTGCTCATCGCGGCAACGATGGCTCTCGTCGCAGGTCTGCCCGGTGTGGCCGCCGCTGCCGCGGCGTGGGCCATCACTCGCTGGACCACGTTGCGCCCCGACTACCTGGCGGGCGCGCTCACTTTGGCCGCGGGCGCGATGCTCGCCCGCGCACCCTGGCCCACGGACGGCTACGCCGGCGACTCGCTGCTCGTGCAACTGCTCTGCGCCGCGGCCATCACGTGTGCCTGCCTCCCATCCCGCCGCACGTCCTAAGTACCCGGCCCCGCCCCAGATGGTTTCCCTCAAAAGGTACTAGTCAAAAGGTGTCTTTGGGGGCAGGGAAACCATCTGCGGCGATGTAAAAGGTTTGTTTGGGGTCAAGTAAACCGTTTGACTAATGCCTTCTGGAAAATGCCATGTGTGAAGTGCCGTCTACGGCCCCGCCGAACCGGCGGAATCAGTAAAACCGGCGGCGTTGGCAAGGGATCCGGAACCGCCAGAGCTCGCGGAATCGGCGGCGAGGCGCGGCAGCGAACGCGGAATGGTGATGCGGCCGCGGGCGAAGGAGCGGATGAGGTCGCGGCCGGGGACCTCGACAAGCGCGTAGGTCGCAGCAGAAAGCACACAGCTAACGACCACCGTGAAGACCAACACCACCGCGAAATCCCCGGCAGAGCCGGAGAAAGCAGACACGCCCAACAGCGGGAAGGCAATGGCCAGCACCGCTACGTGCCACATGAAAACACCATAAGACCAGCGGCCCAGCGCTCGCATCACCTCGGAAGAAAGCCAGCTTTCCCGCGGGGCCAGCGCCACCGGCACCACGATGCACGCCCCGCACACCGCCCCCGCCGCAATGCGCCGCGCAAACTCACCCGGTTCTGGATGCACCAAGCCCTGCGGGCCGAACCACTCGCGGCTGGCCAGCCACACACAGCCCGCGGCCACCGCCCAACAAGCGGGCCGCACAATGCGCCCGGCGCGCACACGCACGCCAGCTGCCTCCGCCTCCGCGGCCAGCATTCCCACCGCAAACCACGAGAAATACGCGGGCGGCCAAATCTGCGTATTGACATCGCCGGATTCATACCCGGCCACAAACGGCAGGAAGCCCCAGAACAAACTCAGCACGCCAGCTCCAGCAATAAGCGCAACCCGCGGGCGCGCCGAGAGCTTATCCAACAACCACGCCAACAGCGGCAACACCGCATAGAAGGCGAACTCCACACACAGCGACCACAATTGCGTGAGCCCGGGAACCAGGCCATCGGCAATATAGAGCTGCGTGCCAGTCAGGTTGGTGATGACTTGCGGGAGGGTTAAGGGGGAAGCGTCGGGAAGCAAGGCGAGCACGACCACCACACACACCACATACAACGGCGCCAAGCGCGCCACGCGGGAGAGCACGTACTGCCCCGCCGTGTGCGCGTGCCGCCGGCGCCACAACAAGAAACCGCTGAGGACGAAGAAGACCGCCACCCCGTAATCCAGGCGCTCAGCCCAGGCCCAGCCGGTGGCCGTCTGAAAAGACACGTGCGTGACCACGACTGCCAATGCTGCCAGCGCACGCACGCCTTCGAGCTCAGGGAGAAAGCGCATGGCCCACTACGATACTATTTCTGCAGTGAATCCCTCGACCGATCGGAGCTGACGTGTTCCTTCGCTCCCGCCTAGCGCAGGTGACGATTGCCGCCGCGGTGTTCCTCATACTCGGGTCCATCCTTCCGCCGCTGTATAACAACCAATCCCGCCCGCTGCCCAGGGACCTCAACCTCGAGATCCACGCGGAGCACGACGGAGCCACGTTCACCCGCCACACCACCACCGCCCCCGCGATGAAGGATTCCGTGGCCCGCGCGCAGTCCACCGTGGACCTCACCTTCAACGGCGAGACCATCGCGCACATCACCGAGGAATCCCAGCTCAACCGCGAATCCACCTACCCGGTGGCGGGGCCGAACACGACGCAGCACATCGAGCTGCCCGCCTTCGACGTACAGGTGGAAGACCGGGTGGAGCGCGACGGCATCAGCTACTTCTTCCCCTCCGGCGCGGAGCAGCGCTCCTATCCCTTCTTCGATCCGCTGACCCAGGACACGGAGCCCATCGATTTCCTGCGCGATGAAAAGCTCGACAGCATCCCCACCTACGTCTTCCACCAGGATGTCGCGCCAGTCTCGCTCGGGGAGGTCTTCGCCTTCGAAGCCCACCGCTCCGGCCCCGCGGGCGATTTTTACTCCGCGGAATCCCTGGAGCGCTACAACCTCAAGCCGAAATCACACGTCATCCTCGAGCCTTTCTACGCCGTGAGCCGCACGGTGTGGGTGGAGCCCACGACCGGCACCATCGTCAACGAGGAGGAGCACCCGCGCATCTTCTGGGCTACGGACGCACGCCAGGCCCAGGCGATGGTCGATGCCGATGACACGCACGAGCGTGCGCTTCTCGACGTCCCCCTCTCCTGGTCCGATTCCACCCGCACCGAACGCCTCGACTCGGTTCGCCGGGTGATCGACACGGTCAAAATCTTGAGCCTCGTCGGCTGGCTGGGCAAGGCCATCGGCGTGGCGTTGTTGGCCGTGGCGGCCGCGATGTTCATGCGCCGCCATGCAGCGCAGAGCGCGTAGGCGCCCGTGGCTGTGTCCCGAGCATCCCTTGCGGTGCGCGCCGCCCTCTGCGCGTGGGGCGTGGTACTCGTGCTCGCGGTGTGTTGGCCCTTCGTGCTGCCCGGCGAGTTCCTGTGGCGCGACATGGTGCTCCTTGACCGCCCAGCCCTGAGCGCCGCCGCCTTCGGCGCCGGTGATCTTCCCGCCCGCAACGCCCCGCAGGACGGGGTGCTTGCCTTATTCGGCGGAGCGTGGCTGGCCAGGGTCTTCATCCTTGCTGCCGCGAGCGCCTCGGCGTGGGTGGCGGGGCGGTGGGTGCGCGAGTCCAGCCCGTGGGCGGCAGCCGCGGCGATGGCATGCGCGGTGGCCAATCCTTTTATCATCGAGCGCCTCCTGCAGGGCCAGTGGTCGTTGGCGGTCGCCGCCTGGTTAGCGCCCGTGATCGCGCGGGGTTGCCTCCATGCGCGCCCGCGCGTGGCGTGGTTGGCGCTGTGGGCCGCGTCCTTGACGCCCACCGGCGGGCTCTTCGGGGGCCTCATCGCGGTTGTCTGTGAGCGCGAAGGGCGAAGAAGATGGCTCTTCGCTGGCGGCTCAGTCTTGTTGTGGTTGCCGTGGTTGGTTCCCAGTTTCATGGGCGGTGTACTCACCGCCCCCGGCACCCCCGGCGACCCCGCCGCCCAGGCCGCGGCCTTCGCCCCGCGCGCGGAGGCCTACGTGGGTGCGGTCGGCTCGCTGCTCGGCTTCGGCGGCATCTGGAATGCCGCAGCAGTACCGGCTTCCCGCGCGCAGGGCTTCGCCCTGGCGGGACTTGCCGTCGCCGCCCTCGCCATTCTTGGCGCCACCCGCCTTCCCCGGCGCGAGCTGCGCCCGCTAGCGGCCCTGGCGGTTCTCGGCATGGGACTAGCCATCCTCGGCGCGCTGGCACCTGGTGTCACTGCCTTCGCCATCGAGCACATTCCCGGTGCGGGCCTGGTTCGTGATTCCTCCAAGCTGACCCTGCTCGCCCTGCCGCTGGCCGTGGCGGGCATCGCGTCCCTGCGCCAGCTTCCGGCCGCGCTCGCCCTGTGTGCCTGCCTACTCCAAGCACCGGATGCCCCGCGGGAGCTCGCCGTGTTGAAGCCACGTGAGACGGGCATCGACCGCCAGCTCATCGAAGAGCTCGACGGGCGCCTGACTTTCTTCGCCGACCGTCCTGCCATGGTGCCGCTCGAAGACGGCATCGCCCTCGACCCCTACTCCAAAGCCGCCAACAAGCTCGACTCCGGCGAGCTCACCGTAGACGGTGTGACAGTGGATGAGCCATCGCCGCATTACCTCGCGGCCGCCGAGGCCTGGAGTGAACGCGACCTCCACCGATTAGAAGAACTCGGCGTGGGCGCAGTCGTCGAAAAGGGAGGCATCGTTGCCACCACGAACGCGCAACCGGCACCCGCCCCGTGGGGGCTTAGCGCCGCCTGGTGCGCACTTCCGCTTCTAGCAGTTCTTCGAAGCGCGCGCCGGTTTTCTCCCAGGAAAAAGTAGCCGCCAATTCGCGCGCCGCGTTGCCCAAACGGTGGCGGAGGGAGGGATCGTCGACAAGCGTGCGCACCGCCGGCGCGAACTCTTCCTCGCGCTGCACCAGCACACCGGTCTTGCCGTTGATAACGCTGTCTTGCAGGCCAAACGCATAACCTACCGTGGGCACCCCATGTTGGGCCGCCTCCATGACTGCCAAACCCCAGCCTTCTTTTCGAGACGGCATAAGGTGCACATCGGCGCGCGCGAGCAGCGCATGTTTATAGTCCTCCGTCACCTGACCGCGGAAGCGCACCCGCTTTTCTACCTCATGGGTGCGCGCGTACTCGCGCAGGTGGGATTCCCACCAGCCGGAACCGATGACGTCGAGAAGCGCGCCCGGAATCCGCGCCACGGTGTCCATCGCGTGCTCAATCTGCTTGTGCGGCACCAGGCGCGACAGTGTCACCAGGTGGATATCGGCCTCGCGCTCCAGGGTGGGCACATGCTGCGGCAGGGGGTCCACGCCGTTTTCAATGATGTGCGCGCCGTGAATCCCCAGCTTCTCCAGGTCGCGCTTCGAGGCCTCCGAGACCGTCACCCACGTGTTCTCGCGATACAGCGCGGGGACCACGCGAGATTCCAGGAACCACCCCAGCCGCGCCAGGACGGGACCGGCCACCGGCCACTGCTCGCGGTGACAGTGGTGCGTCAGGATCACGACGGGTGCGCGGGTGGCCAGGCGCGCGAAGAAGGGAATGCCGTTGTGAGTATCCACCACGACATCAAAGTCATGCGCGCCGAACAACATCGCCGCCAACGCACGCGGGTAGACACTGAACTTGGCCCCGGCGCGCGAATAGAGCACGCCGTTGCGGCGCTCGCGCTTGGCGGCGTTCATGTGGCGCGCGGTGCGGAAGACCACCTCGTGGCCCTGGGCAGCGAGGTATTCCCCGACGCGCTCGAGGTAGCGCTCGGAGCCGCCACCTTGTGGGTGGGTGGAATCGCGCCAGCACAACAAAAGGATTTTCATGACGATGCTTTAGCCTAGTGGGTTATGAAACGCACCCGTGCCTTGGCCACCCTGCGCCGCTCCTGGCGACTGCTGCGCTCCTTCCGCTTTGAGCAGACAGCGCCCGCGGTCTTTTATGGCGGTCTGGCTGAGGACACCGCCGCGCTTGTCGACGCCCTCTCCCGCGACCATTCCCTCTCCCTCACCGGCGCGCGCGTGCTCGACGTCGGGGGCGGGCCCGGCTATTTCGCTTCGGCCTTTGCCCAGCGCGGGGCCAGCTATGTCGGGCTGGAGCCGGACGTGGGCGAGATGGCCGCCGCCGGCATCGAGGTGGCCCAGGCCGTACGCGGCAACGGCACTAGCTTGCCCTTCGCGGATGACATCTTCGACATCACGTATTCCTCCAACGTGGCCGAGCACATCCCCAACCCGTGGGACATGGGTGAGGAGATGCTGCGCGTAACCAAGCCCGGCGGGCTGGTGATCTTGAGCTACACGGTGTGGCTGGGACCCTTCGGCGGGCACGAGACCGGCCTGTGGGAGCACTACGTGGGCGGCGAGTTCGCCCGCGACCGCTATACCCGCCGCCACGGTCACCCGCCGAAGAATGTCTTCGGCACCTCGCTCTTTGCGCTCTCCGCCCGCGAGGGCTTGGACTGGGCGCGCAGCGTGGCTCCGCCTAGCCCACAGGGCGCAGAGTTCCTCGCGGCCTTTCCGCGCTACCACCCTGCCTGGGCCTGGTGGGTGCTCAAGGTGCCGGTGCTGCGCGAGTTCCTCACCTCCAACCTGGTCCTCGTCCTGCGCGCTTAACCCCTCAAAACGACGAATACTCCCCCGCAGGGGAGCATCCGTTTAACCGCGAAGATTAGGAGGCAGACTCAACGCGCTCCTTGAGCGCGGTGAACTGGTCCCACACCTCAGACGGAACGCGGGAGCCCAGGAAGGTCAGGTACTCCTTGTTGTCTTCCATGTCACCAGCCCAATCGGCCGGGTTCACGGCAAGCGCCTCGCGGACGTCCTCGATGTCGAAGTCGATACCGGTGAGGTCGATATCCTCCGGGCGGGCGGTGTGGCCCACGACGGTCTCGACGGCGTCGACGTTGCCCTCGATGCGGTCCACAATCCACTTGAGAACGCGGGAGTTCTCGCCAAAGCCCGGCCACAGGAAGCGACGGTCCTCACCGCGGCGGAACCAGTTCACCAGGAAGATGGCCGGCATACGGTCGCCGCCCTTTTCACCCATATCTACCCAGTGCTGCAAGTAGTCACCGGCGTTGTAGCCCATGAACGGCAGCATGGCCATCGGGTCGTGGCGCAGGGCGCCGACCTTTCCCTCGGCGGCAGCGGTCTGGCCGGAGGAGAGCAGGGCGCCAATCATGGTGCCGTGGTTCCAGTCGAAGGCCTGGGTCACCAGCGGGACGGTATCGGCGCGGCGGCCGCCGAAGAGGATGGCGTCAATCTTGACGCCCTTCCAGTCATCGAATTCCGGCGCAGCGGTCGGGCACTGCGTAATCGGCACGCAGTAGCGGGAGTTCGGGTGCGCCGCCTTGGTGGTCGAAGCCGGGGTCCAGTCGTTGCCATGCCAGTCGATGAGGTGCTCCGGGGCCTCGCCCATTTCCTCCCACCAGACATCGCCGTCGTCGGTCAGCGCGACGTTGGTGAACAGGGTGTTGCCCGGCTCCATCGTCTTCATGGCAATCGGGTTGGAATCGTAGTTGGTGCCCGGTGCCACGCCGAAGAAGCCGTTCTCCGGGTTGACGGCGTACAGGCCGTCCTCGCGCAGCTTCATCCAGGCGATGTCATCGCCCACGACCTCTGCCGACCAGCCCGGAATCGTCGGGGTAATCATGGCCAGGTTGGTCTTACCGCAGGCGGACGGGAAGGCGGCCGCGATGTGGTACTTCTTGCCCTCCGGGTTCGTGAGCTTCAGGATGAGCATGTGCTCTGCCATCCAGCCCTCTTCCTTCGCCATGACGGAAGCGATGCGCAGCGCGTAGCACTTCTTAGCCAGGATGGCGTTTCCGCCGTAGCCAGAACCGTAGGACCAAATCTCCTTGGTCTCCGGGAACTGCGTGATGTACTTCTTGTCGTTGCACGGCCAAGCGACGTCCTCCTGGCCCGGCTCCAGCGGGGCACCCACGGAGTGCAGAGCGTGGACAAAGTCACCGTTGTCCCCGATCTTGTCTAGGGCCTGCTGGCCCATGCGGGTCATAATGCGCATGGAGAGCACAACATAAGCCGAGTCGGTGAGCTGCACGCCGAGCTTGGGGTCCGGATCACTAATCGGGCCCATGCAGAACGGCACGACGTACATGGTGCGGCCCTTCATGGAGCCGCGGAAGGCCTCGGTCATCTCTTCCTTCATGGCTGCCGGCGGGGCCCAGTTATTGGTCGGGCCAGCGTCCTCAGCAGTCTCAGTGCAGATGAAGGTGCGGGACTCCACGCGGGCAACATCCGAAGGATTCGAGCGAGCCAGGTAGGAGTTCGGGCGCTTCTCCTCGTTGAGCTTAATTAGGGTGCCCTTTTCCACTAGCTCGGCGGCGAGGCGGTCAGCCTCCTCCTGGGAGCCGTCTACGAAGACGACCTCTTCCGGCTGGAAGAGCTCGACACTCTCACTGATCCACGAAATAAGCTTCTCGTTCTTCGTGGGCAGTTCACCTACAAGGCCCTTAATAGTTGCGGTCATCTCACATTCTCCTGTGGTCGGTGTGGCCAGGGTGCTTTATTTCGCCGAAGGTTCCCCCAACGACGTTTCACCAACCAGAGTACGGACACTGGTGATAACAGAATGTGTAATGCCCGCCACCCCGGTTATATCCACCCAGTTCATACCGACTATGTCGAGGACAGCGGAGTGTGAAATATGGCACCCACCGCCCCCAATCGCCCCCATACGGGGGTTTCGTTTCTGTGGATCACCCATCCCGTACGCCCGTCCCGCTACCCCCACGGCGTCCTGTGTGGCCTCCACCGAGGCGCCCCTCCACCCTCCACGGCGCGGCACGTTGCCCCTCACCCCTGCTTAAGGGAACAATGTCAACTGATGAATAGCGCAGACTCTTCCCAGAATCCCGCCGCGCAGATGCCTCACGGCCGCGGCCTCCAGACGGATTTCAACGCCGAGTTCAACAATGATTTGGACTACCCACGCCTCGGCAACGTGACCTTCCGTCGCGGCACCCTCACCGACAACCAGAACGCCCTCTTCGAGGAGCACTGGCCTAGGTTGGGGCGCCTGCTTGCCGACGAACCCCTCGACATCCCCGCCTGGTTCGGCCGCGAGGGGGCGAAGACCATCGTCGAGATCGGCTCCGGCACCGGTACCTCAACCGCAGCCATGGCGCCACTCGAGCAGGACACCAATATCATCGCCGTCGAGCTCTACAAGCCGGGCCTGGCCAAGCTGCTGGGCTCCATCATCCGCAACGACATTGAGAACATCCGCATGGTCCGCGGCGATGGCATCGAGGTTCTCATGCGCATGTTCGCGCCCGAGTCCCTCGACGGTATCCGCATCTTCTTCCCGGATCCGTGGCCCAAGGCCCGCCACCACAAGCGCCGCATCATCCAATCCGGCACGCTCAACCTCTTTGCTTCCCGCCTGAAACCCGGCGGCGTGCTCCACGTGGCCACCGACCACGCCGGCTACGCCGAATGGATTAATGAGCTCGTCGAGGTCGAGCCTTCCCTCGACTACAAGGGCTGGCCCTGGCCGGAGTGCCCCATCCTCACCGACCGCCAGGTCATCACCAAGTTTGAGGGCAAAGGCCTGGATAAGGAACACGTCATCACCGAGTACCTGTGGGAGAAGAAGTAATGGCCGGAACCTACCTTCTGGTGTGGGACGCACCCAACATGGACATGGGGCTCGGCGCCATCCTCGGGGGGCGCCCCACCGCCGCCTACCGCCCGCGTTTCGACGCCATCGGCCGCTGGCTGGTGGACCTGGCCTTCGATAACGACGCCACCCCTGAGGCCGCCGTTTTCACCAACGTCAGCCCCGGCGGCGCCGACGTCATCCGCCCCTGGGTCGAGGCTATCCGCAACGTCGGCTTCGCCGTGTTTGCCAAGCCAAAGCTCCACGAGGACGATGATGTCGACCCCGACATGGTCGAATACATCAAGGCCAACCGCGAGAACCTCTCCGGTGTCATCGTGGCTTCTGCCGACGGCCAGAACTTCCAGCACCTGCTTGAGCAGCTCTCCGCTTCCGGCCTGCCCACCTGCGTGCTTGGATTCCACGAGCACACCTCCTGGGCGCTGACCCATCCCGATATCGAGTTCGTCGACCTCGAAGACATCGAGGGTGTCTTCCGCGAACCGCTGCCGCGCGTGAACCTGGACAACCTGCCTCCAGGCGGCGCCTGGCTGCAGCCTTTCCGCCCGCTGTCCGCGCTGCTGCCGGACCGCGCGCCCGAGCACAATTAGGAGCCGCATGTTTTATTCTTGGGGCCGCTTCTCCTATGCCCACCGCAAGGTCATCCCGCTCATCATCGTGGGTCTCATCCTCGGCCTCTTCTTCGGCTTCGGCACCCGCCTGGGTGACCGGATGAGCCAGGAGGGCTGGGAGGATCCTTCGGCGGCGTCGACAAGCGCGGCGCAGATCGAGCTCGAGACTTTCGGCCGGGACAATTCCGGCGACGTCATCCTGCTTTTCGATGACCCCGATGCCCACGCCACCGAAGCCAAGGCCTTCCTGGATGAGCTCAAGGCGCAGCACCCGGAGCAGATCGACTCCGTGACCAGCTACTTTGATAAGCGCAACCCGAACCTCATCACGCAGGATCACTCCACGGCCTTCGCCGCCATCGGGCTGAAAGGCGACGGCGAACAGACCCTCAAGGACTTCCGCGCCATCGAGGATTCGTTGCACGCTGCCGACGTCCCTGTGCAGGTAGCGGGTGCCACCGCCGTGGCCGACGCACTGGATGAAGGCATGTCCAAAGACATCTCCCGCGCGGAGAAGGCCGCCCTGCCGCTCGTCGGCCTGCTGCTCCTCGTGGTCTTCGGCTCCGTCGTGGCGGCGTTCATGCCGCTCGTCGTGGGCGGGCTGTCCATTTTGGGATCGCTGGGCATTCTTTCCATCCTGGCTGGCTTCCAGCAGGTCAACGTGTTCGCGCAGGCCGTCGTCACGCTGCTGGGACTGGGCCTGGCCATCGACTATGGCCTGTTCATGGTCTCCCGCTTCCGTGAGGAGCTGGACAAGGGCCGCGATACCAAGGAGGCCGTGGCGATCACCACCGCCACCGCGGGCCAAACCGTGGTCTTTTCCGCCGCGATGGTGGCCGTATCCCTCTCCGGGCTTTTCCTCTTCCCGCAGGCCTTCCTCAAGTCCGTGGCCTATGGCTCCATCTCCGCGGTGGGCCTCGCCGCACTCCTGTCGGTCATGGTGCTGCCCTCGTTGTTTGGCATGCTGGGCCCCAACATCGACAAGTGGACCGTGCGCAAGACCTCGCGCCGCGGGCGCCGCATCGAGGACACGTGGTGGTACCGGATGCCGCGCTGGGCCATGGGCCGCGCAGGTCTGATGACCACCGCCATTTGCGCCCTACTCATCGCGCTGACCCTGCCGGTGCTGGGCGTGAAATTCGGCGGCATCAACGAAACCTACCTGCCGCCCAACCAGGACGCGCGCGTGGCGCAGGACCAGTTCAACGAGCAGTTCCCTTCCTTCCGCACCGAGCCGGTCAAGCTCGTGGTGAAGAATGCGACCAATGAGCAGCTTGTGGACGTCGTCATGCAAGCCCGCTCCATCCAAGGCCTTACCGAGCCAATGGGCCCGAAGACCGCGACCGTCGACGGCACCACCGTCCTCGGCGCCGGTATCCAGGACCGCGAGGACTACGCACGAATCGTCCACGAGCTCGAGAACATTGAGGCACCCGACGGCGTGGAGCTTTATGTAGGCGGCACCCCGGCCATGGAGGTCGAGTCCCTCGACGCGCTCTTCGACACCCTTCCTTGGATGGCCCTCTACGTGGTGCTGGCCACCTTCATCCTCATGGCGCTGGTCTTCGGCAGCTTCATCCTGCCGCTCAAGGCCATCATCATGACGCTGCTTTCCCTGGGCGCCACGCTGGGAATTTTGACGCTCATGTTCGTCGACGGCCTCGGCTCCGGCCTGCTCAACTACACCGCCGGTCCGCTGATGAGCCCGATTCTGGTGCTCATCATCGCCATCGTCTTTGGCTTGTCCACGGACTATGAGGTCTTCCTGGTCTCGCGCATGGTGGAAGCCCGCCGCCGGGGTGCGTCCACGGACGAGGCCATCGCTGCGGGTACCGCGCACACGGGCGGCATCATCACGGCGGCCGCGCTCATCATGATTGTGGTCGCAGGCGCCTTCGGTTTCTCGGACATCGTGATGATGAAGTACATCGCCTTCGGCATGATTTTTGCGCTGCTTATCGACGCCACCATCGTCCGCATGCTCCTCGTCCCCGCCGTCATGCACCTTCTGCGTGAGGACAACTGGTGGGCACCGCGCTTCCTCACACGCCTGACCCACCGCCTCGGCGGCGAGAACTCCCCAGCTGCCGAGCCGGTGCCCACCGCCCCAGTACTGAACAACGAAGAGGCCGCACCGACTGAACAGGCTGCGCCGTCCCCCGCCGTTACTACCGAGCGGGACGAGCCGCGTTCTTCGACTGGGTCCACCGAGCAGGCCGACGCGCCCCATTCTCCCGTGACTCCGGCAGAACAGGTTGAGGAGGCGTCGCCAAGCACGGCGAACGAAGCCGCCGTACGCGGGGACCGCAGCGCCGATACTGACGAGGAGCTCATCCCCTTCTCCGAGCTGGTCAAGCGCCTCAATTCCACGGATGGTCGATGAAGAAGAACTGGCTGACCTGGATAATCTCCCTGCTGATTCTGGCCGCGCTGGCGTGGTTCTTCCGCGACCAACTGGACTTCATCTCCGAGGGATTGCGTCGCTTGCGCCACGCCGAACCTTTCCCCGTGGTGCTGGTGGTGTTCTTCGCGCTGCTGTCCATCGCGGGCATGGCGGAAGTGATGAAGCGGCTCATCGGCGCGGGCGGCGTTGAGGTCCCGCTGCGGGAGACCTACGCCATCACGCTGGCCTCCAATGCCTGGTCCACGACTCTGCCGGCGGGCCCTGCCTTTTCGGCCTTGCTCACCTTCCAGGTGCAGCGCCGCTGGGGCGCATCGGTGGCGCTGTGCAGCTACTTCCTCTTCTTGTCCTCGATCATTAGCTCGATGTTCCTCGCGCTCATTGGTCTCGGCGGGGTGTTTTTCCTCAACGCGGATATGGCTCTGGGATCGCTGATCACCACGGTTGTCCTCATGCTCGCGGCACTCGGCGGCGTCTTCTGGCTGACCTCGCACCCGGTGACCCTCGAGGGCTGGCTGCGCAAGCTACGGCCCGGCCCGAAACGGGACCGCGCGATTCAGGAGGTCCGCAACCTCGGCGAGGTCCACCTTTCGCGTGGCCCCTTTGCTGTGGTTGCCGGGGCGTCGCTAGTTCACCGCCTGGGGGATATGGCTGCGCTGTGGGCATCCGTGTGGGCGGTGACCGGGGAGATTCCGTGGCTGCGCGCCGGTGCCGATGACACCACCCTGGCCGGTGTCGCCCTGGCCTTCCTCGCGGCGAAGCTGGCCGGCTCCGCGCAGGTCACCCCCGGTGGCGTGGGCACGGTGGAGGCCGCGCTCATCACCCCGCTGGTGGCCACGGGCCTGACCGTGGTGCACGCCACCTCCGCGGCCATCATCTACCGGCTTATTTCCTTTGCGCTCATCACTATCATTGGATGGGTCATCTACTTCGCCCACTACGCCCGCGATGGCTTTTCTTACGCGGCGTTGAACCGGAAGGAATCCTAAATGCGCGTTGCCCCGCTTATCGACGTCCTCGCTCTCGCCCTCTTCGCCATCTTCGCCCGCCTGGCGCACGGTGGTCTGAGCTTTAGCTCGTGGGTTGATGCCTTCTGGCCGTGGACCGTGGGCGCACTCGTGGGCTGGATCATCATCATGGCGACGAAGCTGAGCGGCCTGTGGAAGGAGGGCGTCGTCGTGTGGCTGAGCGCCATCATTGGCGGTATGGCCCTGTGGATGCTGGTCAACGGCCGCCTGCCGCACTGGTCCTTCCTCATCGTGGCCACCGTAATGTCGGCGCTGTTCTTCTTTGGCTGGCGAGCCATCGCGGCCTTTGCTTCCCGCTCCCGCGCCTAGAATCTGTGACATAGTCGGTTACCCGTCGACCTCCTTTCACCCCTTTACGCCCTTGCAAATGGACGTTTGAGCTGGGAGTTTGGCGTTCCGGTTGCGGGATAGTTAGGGGCGGTTTAGTGTGTGAGGCATGAAGTTGGGGGACTTACTCGGGGTACTCGCTCGCGGCATGCACGTCGTCTCCTTGTGCGCTGGGCACACGCACGAGGACATGCTGGCGCTGGGCGCGACGCCGCGCGTGGCGCGGCAGCTCGAGGGACTTCACCGCGTTTATTTTGGCCAAACTGCTTTCAGCGCCAAGCAGCGCCGCGCCCGGGAGACTAACCATGCGCTGGATACGCTGCTGCAGATTGAGCGGCATGTGGCGCGCGTCAAGAACTCGCGCCAGGCATGGGACTTGCGCGTGGAATTGTGTGCGACCCCAGAAGGCGAGATTGCGGGTGTGGCGAAGCGCAGGCTCGCGGAGCTCACACCCGAGCCCACTCCTGGCGTCCGCGTGCGACGCAGTGCGGGCGGCATGCACAAGCTCATCATCACGGATCGCCCGCGCGCGATTGCCAATCTAGTAGGCACTCTCAAAGCCACGTCGGAGGACCTGCTCAAGGCAGTCCACGAGGTCTTTTCCGGAAGCGGCGCGCCGAAGCCGGCATTGCATGCTCACGTCATTGTGCGCCTCGAACAGCTGGACAAGATTGTGCGGGGCGAGGGCGATGACATCCTTCTGCAGGCAACCGACGGCGGCACGATGACAGGCGCGGAGTTCCTCCGCACCACGTTTTCTGAGCGTGGCTTCGTCTCCCTCTTCCACCCGGTCGAGGGGCCGGTCAATGTGTATTACGGCAGCCGCTTCGCCAACGATAAGCAACGAATCCTGCTCAGCGCAGAGCATCCGACGTGCGCTTGGCTCGGCTGCACAAGACCTGCCGCGGAATGCCAGATGCACCACATCAGACGGTGGCAGGATGGCGGGCCGACGAACCTCGACAACCTCGTGCCGTTATGCAAGTATCACAACGCCATCAACGACGATGACCCCGCCCGCCCCACGTACCGCGGGCGCATCGACCGCATCGAAGGCCGCATGGCGTGGCTGCCTCCCGACGGTGGACCACCAGTCCCCATCCCCAGCCCGGTCTGGGATTAAAAAAGCCCCTCCGCAAGGAGGGGCTAGAAGCGCTGGCTTACTTCGAGCTCAGCGCGGAAACGTCCACGCCGGCCTGGTTGAGCAGCATAATGACGAGGTTGATGATGTCACCGCTGAGGTCAAGAACGCTAGAGAGCATTGGGTTTCTCCTTTGATTGAATTCCTAGTCTTTAGGCCTATCGGATAAAACAGGCTCACATGTTACGCCGAGACACAAAATTCAGCGCGATCCGCAGGCCTTCTTCGCCCGCCGCCAGGCTTAAACGACGCTAGAGCGGGGAGATGGTGTGCTTCTTGGGCAGGTCCTTCTCCTGCTTATCGGCAAGCTGGCGCAGCGCGCGGCGCAGAGCCAAGCGCGACTCGGAGGGCTTAATCATGCCGTCGAGGTAGCCACGCTCCGCGGCGACATAAGGCGCGGTCATGGTCTCGTCGTAGAAGTCCATGAACATCTTCTTCGTCATGGCGCGCTGCTCCGGGGTCTCGGCAGCCTCGAGCTGCTTGCCGGCAATCATGACCACCGCGGCGGCCGAGCCCATCACGGCGATCTGGGCTGTCGGCCACGCCAGGTTGATATCACCGGTCAGGTTCTTCGAACCCATCACGGCGTATGCACCGCCATAAGCCTTGCGCACGATGAGCGAAACCTTTGGCACGGTGGCCTCCACCACGGCAAACGCGAACTTCGCGCCGCGGTGAATCAGACCAGCCTTCTCCTGGTCCACGCCCGGCAGGTAGCCCGGCGTATCGACCACGAAGACCAGCGGAATGTTATAGGCATCGCAGATGCGGATAAAGCGCGCGCCCTTATCGGCGGCATCCGCGTCGATACAGCCCGCCGAATGCATCGGGTTATTCGCCACAAAGCCCACGGCCTTGCCGTCGATGCGCCCAAAGGCGGTGATGACGTTGGGGGCGTAGTTTTCCTGGATTTCGATGAGATCGTCATCGTCGCCAAGCTGCGTGAGCAGGTCCATCATGTCGTAGCCGGCGTTCGTATCATCCGGCATGAAGGAATCCAGCTCGGTGTCTTCAGCCACCTCGTCATCAGTAGGCGCATCGAAGACCGGGGACTCGTCGAAGCAGGTCAGAGGCAAATGATCCAGCAAGTCGCGAACCAGGTCAAAGGCCTCATCCTCCGAGGGCACCACGACAGACACGTTGCCGTTGAGCTCCTGCTGGCGCGCGGAACCCAAGTCGTGGGAAGAAATCTCCTCGCCCGTGACCTCCTTGATCACGTTCGGGCCCGTCACGTACATCTCGGCCTCACCATCGACGGCGATGATGAAGTCCGTGGTCACCGGCGCATACACCGCACCACCAGCGGACTTACCCATCATGATGGAAATCTGCGGGCTACGGCCAGATAGCGGCAGCTGGCGGCGGGCAATCTCGGAGTACATGGCCAGAGACGTCACCGCGTCCTGGATGCGCGCACCACCGGAATCCTGGATACCGATAACCGGGCAGCCAATCTTGATGGCCAAATCCATGATGTCGGTGACCTTCTTACCAAAGGTCACGCCCACGGAACCGCCATACACGGTCTTATCGTGCGCGTAGATACACACCGGGCGGCCATTGATGCGGCCGTGACCAGTGACCACGCCGTCGGAGTAAATCGCATCCGGGTCACCGGGGGTCTTGCCCAGGGCGCCGGTTTCGACGAAGGAGCCTTCGTCGAGAAGCGCGGCGATGCGTTGGCGCGGAGTCGAACGCCCAGCCTCGTCGCGGCGCGCCCGGGAGCGTTCACTGCCGGGATCCTGGGCGCGTTCGAGGCGCTCGCGTAGGTCCGCTAGCTTGTCAGCGGTGCTAGTCACTTCCGAATCTTCTCCTCGATCCATTCCTCCATGTGCTTGCCCACGATACCGATTGCGGGCTCGTCGGGAACCGCCAGGTGGTCGCCCGGCAGCTGCACAATCTCCAGATCCTTCACGATAACGCCCCAGCCACCGTCCGGGTTAATCTCCGCATAGGCAGGCTCGAGCTCGATGGCGCCGTCATGCATGCGCTCGGAGCGGAAGAGGATGACGGGCACGCTTACCGACGCCCACCGTCCCATATCCAGCGAGCCCAGAATCTGGTTATCCACGAAGGACGCACGTTGGTGTTCGAGCACGCCGGCGGACAGGCCGTGCTCAGAGGCGTCGGTGGAGCTAAGGAATTCCGCGAGCATGGCCATGAGTGCATCCTCGCCCACGGTCTCCAGCATCTCGTAGGGCGGCTCGAAGTCGAGGCCATAGGTCTTCTTGGCGAAGGCGGCGTAGCGCCCCCAGCGGGCCTTGGTTTCCTCCAGTGTCTTCGGCGCTGGGTTAGCCGGCTGGGTGGTATCCAGCAGAGCGATAAAGGCAACCTCAGCAGTATCCTCGCCGCGAGCTTGACGCTCCTGCAGCTGGTAGGCCACCTCATAGGCCAGCGCGCCGCCGAAGGACCAGCCGCCAAGCACGACCTTGCGGCCGCGCGCGTAGTGCAGGATGTCCTCGATGTAGGCGGCGGCGCGATCCTCCAGGCTGCCCTCGAGGCGCTCGACGCCGTAGACGGCGACGTCGGCAGGCAGGCGGCGGGTCAGCGGCTGGTAGACCACGGTGGTGCCGCCGGCCGGGTGGAACATGAAGACGGCGGGGCCATCGGCCTCGCGCAGGACACGGATATTGCCCTCGACCTCAGTCTCCAGGCCCTCGCGGACGAGGTCCGCCAGGTTCTCCAGCGCTTCGGCCTCGTGGACCTGGTGCGCAGTGACCTCGATGCCAGCGCGCTCGGTGAGGCGTTCGGCAATCTTTTCTGCCACCTCATCGCTGACCTGCGGTAGCGCGGAGGTCACGCCGGCTGCGGCCGTACCTGTGAAGGTGGCCCAGGTGCCGAAGACCATGCGCTCGGAGGCATCGCGCGGTGCAACGCCCACGCCTTCGCCGCCCTTCGCGCTCACCGCGGAGGCGTCTGGGGTGGTGTCGTCGCTCTCGGTGAGCGCGGAGGGTGCGTCGGCGGTCGCGTCGGCGCTTGCGGTTGCGGCATCGGGCTGCTCGGACACGGCTTCCTCGACCATGGTGATGACGTCGGCGAGGGAGGCGTCGCGAAGCGCCTGCACCTGCAGCGGCGGAATCTGGAAGTCATTCTCCACCCGGTTCTTGATGCGCATGCCCATGAGCGAATCCAGGCCCAGATCAATGAGCGGCAGCTCGCGCGGGAGATCGGAGACGTCGTAGCCCATGGACTCCGACACGATGAGCGCCAAGCGCTCCTCCACGCTCTCCTTCTCCGGGTCCCAGCGCACGGCGTCGACCCCTACGTCGGGGTCAGCAAACTGCGGCGCGGTCACGGCCTGCGGCAGGCTCGGCTCGGCCGTCGGGGTGGGTTCTGCAAGGTTAAGGGTCGAGGCAAAACCTTCCGCAACAAGCTTGGTGGTCGCTCCATCCACGTAGTGCACCGCCACCGACAGCCCGCCCAGCGTGCGGCGAACAATGGTGGTGACCTCGCCCTTCGCGGGCAGATCCAGGTGCTCCTCGCTCGCCGCGATGTGCGCGCCCGGGGTGACGGCCTCGGCGGCGGCCTCCAGGATGGCCAGCGCGCTCGGCGCCTGGTCAGCGTTCGTGGAGAACGCCACCGCGCCCTCCGGCAGCGTCACGCGCGCGCCCGGCAGGCCGGACACACCCGACGAGGGACGAGCGTTGGTCCAGAAACGCTGGCGGCGGAAGCGGGTATGCGGGGCGGCGACAAGCGCGCCCGAGCCAAAGACCTTAGTGTAGTTCACCGGAGTTCCCGCGACGTAGAGCTTGCCCAGCAGATCCAACAGCGACTCGGTGGGATCCACCTTGCGCTTCAGGCTATAGAGCAGCTGCGCATCCGCCTTGCCCGCAGCAAAGGCCGTGGACATCAGGCCCATGAGCGCAATCGGGTTCGGGGAAATCTCAACGATCTGCATGTGGCCCGCCGCAAAGGCTGCCTCCGCTGCGTCCTGCAGGTAGACGGGCTTGCGGGTCATGCGGATCCAGTAATCCTCATCGTGCAGCACCGTACCGGGGCGGTAGACCTTGCCGCGGTCCACGGAGGAGAAGAGCGTCGTGTGTAGCGGACGGGTCTCGATGCCAGCGATCTCCGCATAGAGCTCACCGAGGAGCGGGTCGACGGCGGAGGTGTGGCCCGCGCCCTTGACGTTGAGCGCGCGGGCGAACTTGCCCTCGCCTTCGAGGCGCTCCACCAGCGCGAGGACCTCTTCGCGCGGACCACCGACGGTGGTCATGCCGGGGCCGGTGTACACGGCAGGTTCGATGGAACCCGGAAGGGCGTCAATCTCCTCGGCGGAGAGCTCGACGACGGCCATGGCGCCCTGCTGATCGTCGGGAAGCGAGGCCTCGCCCTCCCCCATCAGGCGTGCGCGGTGGCAGGCGATGAGCATGGCGTCGGCCGCCGTGATGCCGCCCGCAGCATAGGCCGCGCCGATCTCACCCATGGACATGCCGATAACGCCGGCAGGGCGCACGCCGAAGGTGGCGAGCAGATCCGTCAGCGCTATCTGGATGGCGGTGATGGCCACCTGCGCGGTTTCGGTGTTGTAGGTCTGGGCGTCGTCGTGCACCAGCTCCAGGATGGACCAGCCGGATTCGCGCTGCACGATGGCGTCGAGCTCCTCCAGGCGCTCCTTGAACAGCGGCGAGATCTCAATCATGTCCTTGGCCATCTTGCGGTGCTGGGAGCCAAAGCCGGAGTACATGAAGACGGGGCCGTGGACGGAGGGAGAATCCGCCGCGGCGATGCCCACGGAGACGGTTCCCTCGGCGACCTGTCGCAGGCGCTTGACAGCTTCCTCGCTGGACGACGCCACCACTACCGCACGCGAGCGCCCATGGTTGCGGCGCGCAAGGGTACGGGCCAGGGAAAGCAGGTTCGGGTTCTCTGCCTCGATATAGTCCGCCAAGTCGGAAGCCGCTGCGGCGCGGCGGGAGGGCAGCAGGCCGGAGACCGGCAGGGCCACTGGCTGCCCCTCGCCGATGGCGACCTGCGGGGCGTCCTGGTGGGTCAGCCCGCGGTAGTCGGTCAACACCACGTGGGCATTGGTGCCGCCGAAGCCGAAGCCGGAGACACCCGCGACCTTCTGGCCGGAATATTCGGGCCATTCGCGCGGATCCTCGACCACTTCGAGGTGCTCGGCGTCGAAATCGATATAGCGGTTGGGGCCCGCGTAGTTGATATTCGGCGGGATGACGCCGTGGCGCATTCCTTCGATGACCTTGATGAGGCCCACCACGCCGGCGGCGGACTCGGAGTGGCCGATGTTGGTCTTGGCAGAACCCAGCAGGGTCGGGTTCGCTGCCTGGCGGCCCGGGCCCAATACGCGGCCGAGCGCGGTGGCCTCGATGGGGTCACCGAGGATGGTGCCGGTGCCGTGGGCCTCGACGTAGTCCACGTCCTGCGGGCGGATGCCGGCGTCGGCATAGGCGCGCTCGAGGACGTCGACCTGTGCCTCCGGGTTGGGAGCGGTCAGGCCGTTGGAGTGGCCGTCGGAGTTGACCGCGGTGCCCTTGATGACGGCGTGGATGGTGTCGCCATCGCGCTCGGCGTCCTCGAGGCGCTTGAGCACGAGCACGCCCGCGGCATCCGCGCGGACGATGCCATCGGCATCATCGGAGAAGGCGTGGATGGCGCTGGTGGGCGAGGTAACGCCCAGCTCGCTAAAGCCAATGGAGGCGTGTGGCGAGGCCAAGATGTTCACGCCGCCGGCGAGTGCCGTATCAGCAGCACCCACGCGCAGGTCCTTGACCGCCTGGTTGACCGCCACGAGGGAGGCGGAGCACGCGGTGTCTACGTTGATGGAAGGGCCGCGCAGATCGAAGGCGTAGGACAGGCGGTTGGCAATAATCGCCGAGGACGTGCCCGTCATGGCATAGGGATGCATCTCGGCCGGGTCGGCGGTAATGAGCATGCCGTAGTCATTGTTGGTGGAGCCCATGTAGACACCGGTGGCGGTTCCGCGCAGCTGGTTGGCGGGCACGCCGGCGTCCTCGAGGGCCTCCCACGAGACCTCCATGAGGATGCGCTGCTGCGGGTCCATGTTGGCCGCCTCCAGCGGGGAGAGGCCAAAGAACTCGGGGTCGAAGGAAGCGATGTCCTCGATATAGCCACCGTCGGTGTTCTGCTGCTCAATCTTTTCGCTGGTAATGGGATCAGAAGAGTATTCCGACCAGCGCCCGACGGGCAGCGGGCCGGTGCCAGCGCGGCCTTCGACGAGCATGGTCCAGAACTCATCAACGTTTTTAGCGCCCGGGAAGCGGCCAGCGTAACCGATGACGGCGATGTCACCGCCCGCGATGGTGGCCGGGCGTGGCGACGCCTCCTTCGGTGCGCTCTCCCCTGCAGCGGCTGCACCGTTGACCAGGCGCTCAGCCAGCTGCGCGATGGTGGGGTACTCGTAGGCCACGGTGGGCTCGAGCTTAATGCCGAGGAGGTTTTCTAACTCGCCGGAAAGGACCACTGCGTCACGCGAGGACAGCCCAAAATTCTCCAGCGGTTTGGTGTCCGTGATTTCCTCTGCCGACAGGCCGGTGGTCTGCGCAACCCAGGTGCGCAACCAGCCACGAAGCTCTTCAACGGTCATAAATCTCTAGCTTTCTTACGCGGACTAAAAAATATCTAACTCTGCATTCGATTTTGCGCAGCACGAAAACGCGCACGTCGAAGCGTACATAGGGGTTATCGACCAATTATCTCACTTTGTTAACTTGGGTTTCATAACCGACATACCCACAGGCAGCAGCAACCCCCGCCCCGCAGTAGCGCGGGAACGGGGGTTTAAGCGGCGTGGGCTTTAGGAAGCGAGGTAGCTCTTCTTGGCCACGCGGCGGGCAATCTTGCCCGAGGAGGTGCGCTTGATCTCGTTTGCGTTAAACCACTGGATGACCGCCGGGGTCACGCCGTGGTTCGCGGAAACCGCGGAGCGGATGACTTCGGACGCGGCGGCGTCATCGGCCGGGTTGGCGCCATCGGCGCGCTCGATGAGCAGCACGAGCTCCTCGGTGCTGCCGCCCTCCACGGAGAAGGCCGCGATGGAGTCCGCACGGACGTGGCCCGAGGCCTCCTGCACGGTGCCCTCGATATCCTGCGGGTAGTGGTTGCGGCCGGCCACCACGATGAGGTCCTTGAGGCGGCCGGTGATGTAGAGCTGGTTATCCACGATTGCCGCGAGGTCACCGGTGGCCAACCAGTTATTGTCCTCCGGGGCGTTCGGCACGCGGGTGCCCTCCGCCAAGCGCTCCCCCAGCGTGTTGTGGAAGGTCGAGGCGGTTTCCTCCGCGCGGTCCAGGTAGCCGGCGGCTCGGTTCTCGCCGTGCAGCCAAATCTCGCCCACGCGGCCATCCGGCAGCTCGGTCTTGGTCTCCGGGTCCACGATGGTCAGGTGCTGGGCCACGACGCTCTGGCCACAGGAGGCATAGGCCACGGAGTCCGCGGACTTCTCCACGATGACCGCCTCGCCCTCGGCCAGACGCTCGCGGTCGAAGTGGGAAATGACCGGGCGCTCCGGAGTCTGCGGCGTGGTGACAATCAACGAAGCCTCCGCCATGCCATAGGACGGGCGCAGGGCATCGCGGCGCAGGCCAAACTCTTCCTTGCCGAAGGTCTCCCAGAAGGAATTCACCGCAGACTCGGTCACCGGCTCCGAGCCGATCACGATGCCATCGACGTTGCTGAAGTCCAGCTTCTCCCCCTCCGCCGGGGCGCCGTAGCGCGCAGCGAGCTCGAGGGCGAAGTTGGGCACCACGGCATAGGTTCCCTGCAGCTGCTCATCGATAGGCTGGCGCTTGAGCTGATCAATCCAGCGCTTGGGCTGCTGCACGAAGTCGCGCGGCGTCATGATTTCCAGGTTGAGGCCCAGAATCGTCACGAAGACCGCCAGGATGATGCCCATATCGTGGTGCATCGGCAGCCAGGACACCACGCGCGCTGGCAGCTTGATCTGCACCGCGGTGAAGATCTGCAGAACGTTGGTCATGATGTTGCGGTTGGTCAGCAGAACGCCCGCAGGTGTCCGGGTGGAGCCGGAGGTGTACTGCAGGAAGGCCGGGTGGTCCACCGGCGCGGTCTGCAGCGCGGCCAGGGCCGCCTTGCCTTCCTCGGTCTCCAGCGGGTTCACCCAGCTCTGCGCCAGGGAATCCGGCAGGGAGTCGATGGAGATGATGCGCGGGCGCTCAGCCGCCGGGCGGTCCGAAAAGTATGCGCGGTTCGCCGCGGCCGAAATGTTATTGGTCAGCACGATCGACGGGTTCGCGTCACCAAAGACCGCCCGCAGGTGGTCGGTGTGGCCGGGCTCGTTCGGATCATAGAGCGGGATCGGGGTCATGCCCGCGTACATCGCACCGAGGAAGCCGAAGATGTACTCAGGGGAGTTGCCCGCCAGGATCGCCACGCGGTCCCCCATCTTGCCCACCTGTTGTAGACGCGCAGCCACTGCCTTGATACGGGTATTGACCTGGGAACGGGTGACATCGCGCGGCGTTCCCTCCGGGTTATCGCTATAGACCCATTGGCGCATGACCGGGCGGTCCGGGATTCCCGCCTGCTGCTCCGCGGCATAGACGTGTTCGGCAAGGCCCGCCAACGTGAGGTGGGGCGGCAGGGCGATGTTGCCCTTCTCGTCGAAGAACTGGCCGATCAAGGCTTTCAGGTCCATGTGGGAAAACTCCTTCGTAGGGTAGAGCGGGGCACATACCCCTGCTTCACGTACTTTTGACATTAAAAATATCAGAAGGACTACGCCGACCGTTACATGGCGCGCGGTGCGGTGGCGTACGGAGGCCGTCGCCAAGCGCTATTGTGCGTCGATGGTGTCCTTGGCCCACTGCGTCACCCATTGGTTGGCCGTGGTGCCTTCGATAGTGTCCGGATTAGAGGCATACAGTGCATGGACGCCGTTGGCGTCGATGAGATCGCGGGCGCGCTCCAGACCGTTGCTAACGTCCAGTGGCGCATCACAGATGGAGTCATTCGGCGCGCAGATCTGGAAGGTGCGGTCCGCTAGCGTTCCGAAACCGTTGGCGCGCTCACCGCGCATCGTGGCGCCCGGGACGATGCCCTGAATCAACGTGGAGACGGGCTGCAGGGCAATCTCCGCGCCCACGCCACCGACGTGCGCGCCCGGGTTAATGCCCACGCCGTCCTGGCGCCGGCCGTCCGCAATGAGCGCTACGCCCGCGACGCTCTCCGCGGGAACGGGCCCGTTGCCGCCACCGATTCGGTCCGCCACATCACCCGCGATAACCGCGCCCTGCGAAAAGCCGCTCAGGATGAACTTCGTGTCCGGGCAGGTCTCGTGCATGTAGGTCAGCTCGCCCTCCAGGCGCGAGGTGCCCTCGTTGCGGGAATCGTCATAGCTCATCTCGTGCTGCGCGTTAATGTTCTTGAACTGCGCGGTGTACGGCAGCGTCCACACCTTAACGTCCTCGGGAACGTAGGCCTCCTTCAGCGGATTCGTAATCGACAGCATAAAGGAGTTCGGGTTCGCCCCCGGGTTGATCGGATCATCGTCCGCGGCGGATTCCCACGTTCCCGGCGCGGAGATGAACTCTACGCGCGGGCACCAATCCGGTTGCTCCGGGCTCGGGTTTGCTTCCCCCTCTTCCTGGGAGGGGGCGGGCTCCGCAAGGTTTCCTTGCTCTCCTTCCTCACGGGTGTTGAGGAAGTGGACCGCTCCCCCGCCAATCACGGCGAGGAGAACAACGACGGCAAGGACGGTAAGTGTTTTACGCATGAAGAAATTTCTACCTCGAGAAGGCACGGGATTGTCTGGAAAATCCCTGCCACGTTACTGAGCGCAGAGCTTGCGACCCTGCTCGGTGATGAGCCGGACTAGTTCCTCGTGGCTAAGCTCGGTGCGGCCCTGCTCGATGAGCTGTCCGGCCACTGCCGGTGCGGTGACGGCATCGCCCTGGCAGGAGGCCTGCGCGGCACCCACCACTTGGTCTTCCACCCCGTCGACGTTGACGCCGGCCTTCGCCACCGCAGCCAGGAAGTCCTGGTCTGGGCCTTGCGCGGGAGCGGGGGCGGGGATCTCGGAGATCTCGCGTGCGCCGCGGTCTTCCGGCTCCCCGTCCTGTTCCTCTTCGGTGCGCGACGCCGACGAAGAGCTTTCCGACGCCCCACTAGCTGACGCCGAGCTTGCCGCCGCCCCACCGCTCGCCGCGGAGGAACGCTCCAACGGCGCCACGGAGGTGTCGGTGGCCTCGCCCTCCTCGACGGTGGCGGAACCGCAACCGCTCAACAGGGCACCGGCGGCGAGCAGCGTCGCTGCACCGGCTGCCGCGGCGGGACGCGCGGAGAAAAGACGCATGGCGATTCTCCTACTTCTTATCCGCCTGGACCTGGCCCATGACCTCACGGATGACGCCATGCTGGAAGGACTGGGTCAGCCCACCGGCCGGAATGGAGGTGTAGTCCTCCGTCGGCCAGCCAAACTCGCCCTGCTCCCAGCCGTGCTTGCCCCACTCGTCGAAGATCTTGCCCTTGAGGATGTAGTGCGCGCCGGAGTCCATGGACCAGTAGATGTTGCCGTGCTCGAATTCCTGGAAGAAGCCGCCGTTGACGGCCTTTTCCTCACCAACCGGGAAGCCCAGCTCGGACTCAGCAGCCTTCAGCTCCTTGTACTTCGCGCCGATGGCGCCGTGCACGATGTGGAAGGAACCGTCCGGGTTGCGGGTCAGCACGCCGTCCTCGAAGTCCTGGACCTGGCCGTCGCCGACCTTGCGTGCCTCGGCAACCGGGTACTTGAGGTCGCCGCCCTCGAAGCCGTTCTTGCCCCATGCGTCGAAGAAGTCCTTCGGGATCGGCCAAGCGCCGGTCTCCGGGGTCCAGTAGATGGAGCCGTGCTCGAAGTGGACGTAGCGGCCGCGGCCGTCGGGGGTCTTTTCCTCGCCGGTCGTCGGGAAGCCCAGCCAGGAGGTCGGTCCACCGAGCTCGGAGTAGCGAGCGCCGATGCGGCCGATCACGGCGTGTGCGCCGGTCTCCGGGGACCAGTAGGCGGTACCGGCCTGGAAGTCCTGGGCCTTGCCGCGCTCGGCGACGTCATACTCGTTGTTCACGCAGTTACCGATGATGCCGGACTTGGTGGCCTCCGCAATGGCCCCGACCGGAGTGCAGTCCGCGCCGCGGTCGCTCTTGTCCAGGCCAAGGGAATCAGCGATGTAGGGCCATGCCTCGGTCATCTCAAACTGCCAGTATTCCCAGCTGTGAACGCCGGTCGGACGGAACTTAACCACTGGTTCGACGCCAGCGCGCTTAGCGTAATCAACGAAGGTCTGGGTGGACATGCGGGAGATGGCCTCCAGGCCCACGCCGGCCATGTTGGCCTGGCCCTTGGCCACCGAGCCGATCTGGCCGTAGTCATCCTTGCCGTTACCGGCGGAGACATAGACCTTCATGTCCTTGAGGTTCTCGATGCCCAGCTTCGGATCGTGGTCGATCCAATCCTGGGAGTACAGGTCACCCCACATGTTGGTAGAGGTGAATCCGCCGGCATCGGCCTGCGCGGCGGTAATGGCCTCCGGCATGCCGGTGGTGGTGGTATCGAGGTAACCCGAGAAGGAGCCAACGTACTTGAAGGCCCAGGGGTTGCGCTCAGCAAGGTTGACAGCGGCGGTACCGCCCATGGAGATGCCGGTGACGGCGCGCTTGCCGTTGGAGCGGTAGCCCTTCTCCAGGATCGGGATGAGTTCCTTCATCAGGAAGGTCTCCCACATGTAGTGCCTGCCGTTGTCTTCCTTCTGCCAGTCGGAGTAGAAGGAGGACTCGCCGCCCACCGGCATGATGAGGTTGACGTTGCGGTCGGCGTACTGGGACAAGATGTTGGTCTCGATGGTCCAGCCGGACTCGTCGTCGCGGGCGCGCAGGCCATCAAGAGCCCAGACCTCCGGGAAGGTCTTGTCCGGGTTGGAGTACCAGTCACGCGCGAGCTGGATCTGCACGACCTGTTCCTTGTCCGGCATGGCGGCGGACTTGATGTAGACCTTGAGGTGGCGGTTGGTCAGATACTCAACGCGGGACACGGACACGCCCTCCGGCAAGCCCTCGATCTTCGGGTATTCGGTCTCCACCGGAGTGCGCTGCGGCGGATTGGACGGGGCGAAGGAATCGGAGAGGTTGGAGCTGCCCAGAAGATCAGTAATTCCGTCGCTGGAAGAGCCGGAAGACTGCGCGTTTGCAATAGGCAGCAACGCAAAGCCCACGGCCACGGCGGTGGGCAGTGCAGCGATGGTCAGGCCCTTGCGGGCTGCGGACGGGGAACGCAGGCCGGAAACCTTGGTGGACCGGCGGGGCTGAGTTGACGCAGTGTTCGGCATTGAAGAGTCCTTGTTAGGGGTAAATCGAGATGAGGGCACGCGCTACCGCGAGCGGGCTCCGCAGGTTCCCCTCCTGCGGAACTCGCCACCGTACGCGTAGTGAGCGGTCTAATGTGTTCTCAAGTTTAAGTTTAACTTGAGACTTTGGGAAGGGGGACACGCCCACCATGTCTATGAAAAAGCCGCCGTGCTCAAGAGCACGGCGGCCACGCAGGAGATGATTACCAAGCGTTCATTACGTTAAGCACCTGCGGCTTGGAGCGTTCGAGTTGGTATCCGAACTGCTCCCAGTTGTGCAGGCCCTGTGCCGGGTAATTCGTCTGCAGGCGAACGCCCATTGCACGGGCCTTCAGCTCCCACAGGCGGGTGGTGCCGTTGGCAAAGCCTTCCAAGGCCACGCCGGCCGCGATGTGCTCCGGACGGTAGCGCTGCTGATCCACCGGCCCCGGGATGCCGGACGCGGCGGAGACATAAACGTCCGTTCCGTGCGCAGCCAGATCCGGGATCAGGTTGAACGGATCATTGCTGAAGCGCTTCGGGTTGATGATGGAACCGTACATGGCGTTGATGTTGAAGCCGCCGGCGTCGAGCAGCGCCAGGCGCATAAAGGTCTGAGCGCCCGGCAAGGTCGTGGTGAGGTAGCCGGAGTAGGACAGCGCCTGGCGGAACTGCTCCGGGTGCTTGCCAGCGAGGGTGATGGCAGCGGTAGCGCCCATGGACAGGCCGGCAACTGAGTTGTTGTTGCGGGCCACTCCGAAGTTGCCCTCCAGGTAGGCCGGCAGTTCCTGGGTCAGGAAGGTTTCCCACTGGTAGTTGACCGGCTTGACCAAGTCATAGGTGGCCGGGCCGTTCCAGTCCGCGTAGAAGGACGCTGCGCCACCCACCGGCATCACCAGGGTGATGTTGTGGTCTACATAGGTGCGCGCGGCGTTGACGTCATTGATCCAGGCATTGGTGGAATCGGTAGCGCGCAGGCCATCGAGCAGGTACAGACCTGCGTTGCCGCCGTTCTTAGCCGGCTGGATCTGCACTGGGATGTTGCGGCCCATTGCCTGGGACCACACGTCGCAGCGCTGTACCCAGTAGCCGACGCGGTCCCACTCGCAGGCGCCGGTGGCGTCGCCACGCAGCCAGTCCCGGTTGGCGGCGGATGCTTCTTGCGTACCCGCGGTCACTACCAGGCCCAAAGCCACAGCGATGGCTGCCACCACTGAGAGGACCCGAGTCCGCAGGCCAGAGCTTAGTGAACTCATGTTTCTCCTTAACGTTTTTACTGCCACTACTACATCGCCAACACGCCAGCGATAGTTACAGATCAATAACAAGAATCTTGTTTAGCGTAACGCACCCTGGCAATTTTCGCCTACCCATGGGGGTGCTCCCCAGCTCACACCAAGCTAATGGACAGGATAATCGCTCGGGTCAGACGGCAACATGAGCGTGCGCCCCGAGGTCAGCGAGAAAGCTAGATTCGCGCGGAAGCGCTCCCACGTCAGGGGCGCGCTATAGGAAGCGATGAGTTCCTGCACTTCTGGGCTGTCCAGCGCGGCGCGCGCCTGGCGGGTCTTGTCCTTGTCATACCACGGCGGGAGATACTCGATGTCCGCGCCCGTGAGTGCTGCTTGCCATTCCAGCTCGAGGGATTTGTCGTGGCCCACGCGCCCGCCTTCCTCGCGGGGCATGCGCGCGGCCATCGGCGTGGCCAGACCGATCGTGTCAAGAACCCGGACATTGAGCGGCGCGTTCATCGACGTCATGCCCAAGTTCACCAAGTACACCGTCGGTGGCTCGTTCATTCCCGGCTCGCGCGGAACGGTGAGCCAGTTGAGCAGGTCCTTTTCTTTATCCTCCACATAGATGGTGGCTAGGGCATCTCCGCCAACGAGTTTCTCGCCGGCTTCTTCGTAGCCGCGCATGAACTTCATCCCCAGGTAATCCCGCGCCGAGCGCGGCGGGTGGCCCGCCTCGCGGTGGGTGGCATAGGTCCAGAAATCACGCTCATCCACGATGGACAACGGCTTTTCATAGGCATCCCAATCCGTCGGATGCCCGCGCAGCACGATGATGAATGCCCACACCGCGCAGAAGGCCACCGCGAGCGAAGACACAAGACCCTTGAGCGGCAGCACGAAAACGGGGAGAAGGGCGGCGAAGAGCGGCAGCAGCAGCATACGTCCGTGCATGAAGTCACCGCCGACGCGCAGCACGTACAGCACGTGCACCGCCGCCGCCCCGACCATCAGGTAGGTCACGGTCGTGGCGCTGCGCAGCGCTGCCGGGCGCAGCTGGGCGCGGAAGGTCCACAACGCCGCACCCGCCAGCACGAGAACGGGCAGGTACAGGGCATAAGGCCCCACGAAATCCTTCAGGTAGTTCAGGCCGCTGCCCCACGCGCTTGACGACGCCGACTTGGCCACTGCCGTGTGCGGAGTCACCAGGCCGTAGTAGCCCATGCGGAAGAATTGGTAGCCCGCGGGGATGGGAAGGGCCGCGCCGAGGATGCCCAGCCACGCCTTCCAATTACGGTGTGCCGCCAAGAGCAGCAGGCCGGCCAGTCCGCCGTAGAGCGCGAACTCCGGGCGCACGAGCCAGGACAGCCCGGCCCACAGCGCTAGCCAGTAGGCGCTGGCGCTATCGCGGGACTGCACCCAGTGCTGCAGCAGCGCCCACAGGGCCGCGAGGTAGAAAATGGACAGTCCCCATTCGAGCCCGGAGGTGAAGAAGTCACGAGCCGGGGGCAGCGCGAGGTAGACCAGCGCGCCCGCGGGAGCCACCAGCGGTGCGGCAAACTGGCCCGAGCGGAAGAAGGCGCGTGCCGTGGCCCACGCCCCTAGCACCATCGCCGCAACCGCCAGCACGAGGCCCAGGTTGACGGCGATGGATTCCAGCGGGGCGTTCGTTACCCACCGCACGAGGAGGATCAGGTATTGCCACAGCGTCGAGGTATTCGCCTCGACGCGCTCCCCCGCGTTGAAGACGGGCCCGTTGCCTTCCTCAAGGTTGCGCACAGTGCGCAGGACAATCAGGCCGTCGTCGGAGATCCAGCGGCGGGCGAATCCACCCCAAAACGAGAAAACTCCGATCACGATGACCGAGGCCAGCGCGCTGAGCGCGGCCGCGGTACGTGTATCGGATTTTCGCATGAGGAGAGAGTTTAGCACTTGCCTTGCCCTGTTCCCGATCGCCGCTGGCTAGCCCACCATTACCGGCATGATGTAGACCGCCATGGCGATGCATGCCAGCCACACCAGGGCCAGAATTTGAAGGACACGATCCTCCAAGGCGATCTCGTCTGGTGCACCGCCATTGCCGCGGTCCACATCGGCGGCATAGCGCAGAATGGCGATGGTGAACGGCACCATGGAGATTTGGTACCACACGCTGGCCGGCCCATCAGACTCGTTGGAGAGCTGGAAGCCCCACAGGGAGTAGGACATAACCACGGCAGTAGCCGCCAGCGTCCATACGAAGCGCAGGTAGGTGGGCGTGTAGCCCTCCAGGGATTTGCGGATCTTGGCGCCCGTGCGCTGGGCTAAAAGGATCTCCGAGTAGCGCTTACCCGAGGCCATGAACAAGGAGCCGAACGCGGCCACCAGCAGGAACCACTGGGAAAGCTCGATGCCCGCGGCCACGCCGCCGGCCATGGTCCGCAGCATGAAACCGGAGGATACCAGGGCGATGTCGATCACCGGCATGTGCTTCCACCCGAAGCAGTAGCCCAACTGCAGGCCAATGTAAATGGCCATGACGATGGCGAGCTGCAGGCCCGCCGTGGCCAGGAAGGACAGGCCAATCGAGCCGATGATAAGCACCGCCGCCATGACATAGGCCAGGCCCACCGGAAGCACACCCGCTGCGATCGGGCGGAAGCGCTTCGTTGGGTGCGCACGGTCAGCCTCCACATCGCGGGCATCGTTGATGAGGTAAATGGAGGACGCACCCATGCAGAAGACGATGAAGGCAAGGAGGACGTCGAGAAGCACGCGCGAATGGAACAGCGAGTCCGCACCCGCGGCCGCAGGGGCGGCCAAGACCAGGACGTTCTTGACCCACTGCTTGGGGCGCAGGGCCTTGACCATGCCGTCGGCGAGGTTCTTCGGGGGCTTGCGCTTGCGGCCGGTATCGATGCCGGAGGTGTGCGGCTCAGAGTGGAAGACTCTCTGCTCACCGTCGTCGACGCGGTTTGGTCGTTCGCTCATGCGGTCTTCCTTTCATAGCGGTGACATGCTTCCGCGGTGGCGGCCCCCAGCAGGGCGCCGAACGCCGTATCGGATGGGTAATGTACCCCGAGCACCATACGCGAGGCCATCATGACCGGCACACCGACGAGCGGTGCCGGGGTTCCCATGACGTGCGCGGCACCCACGAGGAACGCCGTTGTGGACGTCGCGTGAGAAGAAGGAAACGACAGCTTAGACGGGGTTTTCACGCCCACCTTGACGTAGTCATAATCCGGGCGCTTGCGGCGCACAATGCGCTTGATCACAACGCTGGCCGCGTGCGCCGTAAAAGCGCCCACGCCAACAGCTACCCACTGGCGGCGGCGCGCCGGCTTCTGGTAATTCACGGCAGCACCCAGACCAGAGAGAGCCAGCCAGCCCAGGGCGTGCTCGCCGAAGTGGCTTAAGCCCCGCGCGGTGGGCAGAACGCCGGGGGCCTCGAAGGCCACGTCCTGAATCTTCTCGAGGACGTGGGATTCGGCGACAGAAAGCTTATTGGGCATCGAAGACCTTTCGCCAGGACTCGCGGGAGGTCAGCTCCGGCAGGGCCGCGCGGTACTCGGCGCGCAGGTCATCGAAGTTCTCCTCGATTTCCTTGAGCAGCTCGCGGGTGGATTTCACCAGCTCGAGTGCTAGCTCGCGGTCGCGCTTGCGGAAGGCCACGCCGGTGCCGCCCGCGGTGGAAACGGTGGCGGAATCGACGCGGGAGAGCGTGAACCAGCGGGCCTCCTCCGGGGTGAGGTTGAGCTGCGGCGCCTCGTGATGGGCCGGGTCTTCCTTGGTAACCAGGTGCTTGGCAGACTTGATGAGCCACGGGATCTTCTTGATCTTGCCCAGGCGGCCGCCGATGTTGCGGGTCGGCACGCCCGGCGCGCCGGTGGGCGCGGGCAGCTGATCCGCCGACTCGATGATGACGGCGTCCGGGAATTCCTTGCGGATCGCCGCGATGCGCGGCAGCGAGGACTCCAGGATGTCGAAGAGTTGATCCGGGCCGGCCAGGAAGTCCTTCATGGCTTCTAGCTGGATGGCCATGGTGGAGTACTCCATGCACATGGTGTGCTTGAGGGTGGACTTGAAGATGGACTTGGTAATCCCGCGCGCATCGCCCTCGTGGTAGAGGGCCGCCACGATGAGGCGGTTGCGCAGGTGGAAGTAGGCCTGCCAGTCGATGGCATCGTCCTTATCCGCCCACGCCATGTGCCAGATGGCAGCGCCCGGCCAGGTCACCGTGGGGAAACCGTGGGCGGCGGCGCGCAGGGAATATTCGGTGTCATCCCACTTGATGAACAGCGGCAGCGGCTGCCCGATGCTCTCCGCGACGACGCGCGGGAAGAGGCACATCCACCAGCCGTTGTATTCCACGTCGACGCGGCGGTGCAGCGCGCGGGAGTCGTACTTCTTCGGGTCGAGGTGGGACTGGGCGTCACCGATGGCGCGCAGCGGGTACTTGGCAAAGTCGTGGTCGTAAACGGCGTGCTCGGCCGCGCCCCACATGAAGTCGGCGCGGTTGACGCGCTCGCCGGTGGTGCGCAGCTGGGAGCGCTCCTGCAGGTTGAGCATCTGGCCGCCCACGATGAAGGGCTTGGCGGCGTAGCGCGCTGCTTGGACCGCACGAAGGATGGAATCCGGCTCGATGGCGATGTCATCGTCCATGTAGAGGATGTAGGGCGAGTCGGTATTCTCCAGCGCCTCGAACATGATGCGGGAGTACCCACCCGAGCCGCCCAGGTTTCCCTGGCGGAACTCGCGGAAGCGCTCACCGAAGTGCGCCACCGCGTCGTCGTAGCCCGGCTCGTCCGCCGGGTGCTGGTTGCCCTGATCCGGCATAAGGACGTAGTCGATGATGCCGTCCACCACCGGGTCCTCTGCCAGCGCCTGCAGCGCCGCGACGGCATCGGTGGGGCGGTTGAAAGTCGGGATGCCCACGGCGACGCGCTTGTCCTGCGCCGGGTACTCACTGCCGTCCGGTAGGAGCTGCGGGTTCGGGGCGTGGGGGGCGCACCAGGAGGCGTCGGCAAGCACGGTGTCCTCAACGGCAGAGGCATCGAACCACAGCAGGCCGCCGTCCTCGAAGTTCTTCAGGGGCAGCTCAAACTCGTGGTGGCCGGTGGTCACCACGTGGTTGGCCACGGCGATGCGCTGGCCATCCTGCTTGGAACGGTAGAGGGAAATGTTGGCCTCGCCCTCGACGTCCATCACCAGCACGATGGACTTCAGCTGAGACCAGCGGCGCCAGTAGGCGGCCGGGAAGGCGTTGAAGTAGGTCTCGAAGGAGGCTTCCTCGCCGGCCGGGATGGTCACGGAGGTGCGGCCGCTCCAGCTGAGGCGCTCGCGGTTTTGCTCGGACTCGATGAGGTAGAGCATGCGGACGTCGACCGGCTCGCCACGCTTGGGCAGCAGGATGCGCTGTACGGGTTCGTACGCAGCAGATTTGTTGGCAGTCACGATATCTTCGGTTCTCCACACAGGTTTCGACAGTATTCAGGAACCAAGATTAGTGGTTTCGCACTCTTCAGCTGAGTTCCCACGCGGCTGAAAGCTAAGCCGAGAGGGGTGCATCCTCCGAGATGGGTTCGATGCCCAGACGGTTGAGCATGTAAAGCACGCGGGCGCCGAGGTCGTCAGCCAGCTCGCGGGTCTCCTCTACGGTTTCTGCCGTAGCGATATCCCAAATCTTGATGTCCTTGCCGACTTCGTCGCCTATGATTGCGGCGCCAAAAGGAAATCGACCTCGATGGTCACGAACTCGTGGCCGCAATTGTCAGAGGCTCAAGAGAGTGTCGAATCGGAGGGAGATTGAGAAAGTAGAGAACAATACTGACTAATTTTTCGCTAACTGACAACTATTAACTCTGTGCAATAAGAAGGATACTCCTCATAGCAACACATGATCAGAGTGTCTTTCTTCCTATTTCAGTCAGCTCAAAGAGTCGACTTTAGCGAACCTCTTCCCAACTGCTCCCCAAGTGAGATAAACGCCGGCACAAACAAGAAATGCTGCAAAAAGAACGCCAGCAAGGGAAAACGAAACCTTCAGAGAAATCCCCGCCATCACATGCCCCAATGAGGAACCAAGGATGGGCCTGACCCCCGACGTGTCTACTCTCCGGGGGTCAGGCCCCAAGCCCACCCGTGGAGTTCACAACCTATATAGGAACACCCCCGACGAGGTGACGAGAATCCCCTCGTCGCTGTCGGACGGCGGTTTCCCGACCGGTGGCCCGGCCGCCGGCAAACCTCACCCGCGGCCGCCCGGGCCCTGTCCATGGCCAAGCCCGGTCTGGTGCCCCCGGCGCCAACGACTTCCGGTGCCGCCCCGGGACGGTGAATTGCCCGTCATCCTCATTCCCGGGACCGGGTCGTCGAACAGCTCATCGGTACCGGTGCCTCGAACCACGGGCCCCGGGCGCACAGCGCAGCCGATCGCTTTGACGTCCACCCCGAGATGCGCCACGGATACTCCCGAAACGCCGGCAAAACAAACGCGCTTGCCTGGGAACAGCAGATCTCCGGTTCCATGCTGCTGAATGAGCTGACCATCGGCGACATCACTCGACCGGGCGTGCGGTACACCTTCCTGGGCACGCGGCACGACAATGCCGTGCTCCCCCACTAAAACTCCTTCGTGCGGGAACCCGGCGTCACCAACATCACCGTCCAAGACGTGTGCCCCGCCCACCGCACCGAGCACTACGGCTTCAATTACGACCCTGTCGCCCAGGGCATCGTCGAGGACCCGCTGACCGGGACGGCGTGGCGGGACCACTGCACCGGTACCGGACCGGAGCGATAGTCCTCGACGGACGAGGATCAGGCACCCGGGGAGCCTCCCGTCCGGCACGTCCACGACTCGGCGTAGCGGCCGCCCTTCGCCAGCAATTCATCGTGCGTGCCCCGTTCTGCGACCGTCCCGTCCTCCGAAAGCACGACGATGAGGTCGGCATCGCGGACGGTGTGCAGGCGATGGGCGACGACGATCACGGTGTGATCGCCGCGCAACGCTTCCATCGTGCCGACAATCGCCTGCTCAGTGGCCGCATCCAGCGAGGACGTTGGCTCGTCGAAAAGCACCACCGGGGAATCCTTCAGAAGCGCCCGGGCGATGGCGACGCGCTGCCGCTCGCCTCCCGACAGCAGCGTCCCCTCCTCCCCCACCGGGTTATCCCACCCGGAAGGCAGCAGCTCCACGATGCGGTCCACCCCGGATCGCCGGGCGGCCTCGCGCAAGCGGTCTCCGTCGCCGGGCTTGGAACCGAATCCGGGGTCGGCGAAGACCACGTTGTCCCGCACGGACGCGTCGAAGAGGAACGTCTCCTGGAACACCGGGGTCACCAGCGAGTTTACGCCGTCGGTGCCGATCCGAGGCAAGGGCACCCCGCCAATGAGGATCTCCCCCGAGTCCGGATCATGAAAACGCGACAGCAGCCGCATGACCGT
>OFLL01000026.1_pt1 | contig 127819 bp, 129 predicted proteins | sample 1540861 | NCBI WGS metagenome assembly OFLL01 (sample SAMEA4413039, study PRJEB24355) | metagenome | biome: human; feature: gut; material: faeces | place: United Kingdom | collected 2010 | reverse complement strand
TACGACAATCTTAAACCGCTAAAAAACGACATTTTCAAACCGCCATAAAACAGCATTTTTAAACCGCTATTGACAACTTCCACTGCATATGATTATAACACCTAAACACAGAAAAGTTTTAACATACTAGACTTATTAAAAACCAAATAAGTCATTAAAAACGTGTGCTCTGCGAGGCTTGTTTTTTGTCATCACAAAAAAGGACTGGAAAATCCAGTCCTTAAATTAAAAAACTCAAAAGTAATGACTAATCATATTTCATATTGTTTTTTCTCTATGTATGGCTATACCTATCAATATTTCTTAACTTCTAAGCTCAGAAATATTGACTATGACATCAAATCGTTTCGCAAGCTCTAAATCATGCGTTACGACAATCATAGTTTTATTTTCATCAAGTAGCTTCAATAATAAATCAATAACTATTTTTCCATTTTTCGTATCTAGTGATCCAGTAGGTTCATCAGCTAAAATGATTTTCGGATCTTTTAATATTAATCTTGCCAATGCTACTCTTTGTTGTTCACCACCGCTTAGAGAACTAACAATTCTCTTGATATCTAAATCTAGGCCGACCTTTTTTAATACTTCTTTCTTTAAGTTCATATTATCTTTTTTATTCTTTTTGAACTTTAGGGCTAAACCTAAATTTTGACTGATTGTTTGATTTTCAAGTAAAGCAAAATTTTGAAACAAATACCCTAACGTATATCTATAAAAATCGACTTTCTTTTTTAGTAACTTATCTTCAATATATATGCTTCCTTGTGATACATCTTCGAACCCGGCGATTATGTTAAGTAAAGTAGATTTTCCAGCGCCACTTTCTCCAACTAAAGCATATGATTTTCCTTTTTCAAAATTAAAGTTACATCCGTCTAAAATGTTTTTATTACCTTTTTTTACAAAAACATTTTCAAGTTTTATCACTATCGGTCACCTCATTTTAAAAAGCTAGGAATATCTTTTGTAATGTATTCTATCGAACGCACATATTTCCCTTTATGATTTACTTTCACATATTCTTTTGTAGGATCATAACCTAAAAAATCCAATTTATAACTCTTTTTTTCTCCATTTTTAGAGTATACAGTTATATTTCTATAGTCCTGGGTATCTTTTGGAACTTTGGCATAAGATACTTTTTCTTTTAACAGTGGGTTAAAACGATCTAAATGCTCATTTCTAACCAATAACAGACTAAGTATGATGATTAATAGTACAATTGTTACAATAATTAAAGTTCTTTTCATTGTTTAAATCTCCCTCATTAAATCTTTAAAGTATTTTTCAAGATATTTAATATAAGCAATTTGAAGTAAATGTTGAATAATAGCAATAGACATTATTATGAATAGTAATATCTTTGAACCAAATAAAATATGCGTAGCGTAAGCTAACATAATAGAAAGTAAAATAGAAATTGTTAAATAACGTACATTACTGCTGAATAATGAATAACCATGAATTTTTCTTAATAATAGTTGCTTTTTATTCCAGCTAAAATATTGAATTGTTTCAAATACAGTAGCTATCAAAAGAATGAAAACGTTAATAATAATAGTAACTATTGTTATTATCATTTTTGTTTTCGTTTCATTTAATTCATTTAACACAGAATCCTTGTAATTAGTTATACCGCTAATTTCTTCTTCTAGGTGATTATCTTTAAGCAACTGTTTAAGTGTATCTAAATCTTTAAATAGATATCCACCTTGAGAAACAGCAGCTAAATAAAAATCTCCTGTTAAATCGTCAGGTGTCAACAACATTACTATTGGAGAATCTAGATATCCAAATTTCAAATTAGTTGTGCGATCAAAAGAAAAAACAGATACGTTTTTTGACAGTACTTGCACATCTACTTTTTTGTTTTGTTGCTTTTGAAAGTCAATCCATCCTTGGTGATTTTTTTGAATTTCAGATTTTTGATATTGTAACCTTGGAGGAATAAACACGTTTATTTTATCCGAATGATTGACAATCATTTTAAAATCATGATTTATATTTTTATAGAAATTCAGAAAATTGTTATTGATAAAAAAGACATTGCCATTTTCAGGAATGTAATTGTTTTTATCGGGATTGGCTATATTATTATTCTTTAAAAGCAATCCACCAAGTTGTTCGCTTTTCTTAATTAAATTGTATATATTAGTTTCTAAAATTTGTTTTTCTTCTGAATTTCTAATATTAGGAGAAATCTCTAATGTATAGTAATTATCTAACTTTTGCCAGATTTTTTCAGAGTCATATATATTCTTTAACTTCGTATAAGCATTTAAATTTTGTGCCAGTAAAAAAGATAGTATTAGCACCATGATACATTTGGTGAAGGTACCCATAAATATTGAAAACTTATATCCTTTTTTCCCTTTTAAGGTTAATGGAATACTTAACTTCAAAAGAAGACTATACGAAATCAGCCACAACAATGTAGTAATACAAGCAAAAACAAAAAGCAACACGATAAATCTACGAATAAACATTAAGAAATCCAATTCTAAATTGGCTATATGAATGATTAATATATTAGCAATAAAGAAAATAGTGGTAAGTACTAGCCAATAAATGATTTTTATATGAATATTATGAAAAATAATGCGTGTAGTTGAAAAGCCATGTAGCTTTTGAATAGCATAAAATTTCAAATTATATCCTCTGTCATATAAGAAGTACAAAAGATATAATACGCCTAAGAATATGAAAGGCACTAATAAATCATTATCTATGACTAATTCAAAAAATAATATGTTTCTATTTATGTATTCAACTTCAGATGTTAAACCAGCTTTTTTTAATTCACTCGTAAGCTCTTCTACATTGAAATGTTCACCAATAATATAATACTTTCCTTTTATCTCTCTGTTTAATAAATCTGATGGAGTTAAAAGTGATGTTTTATTACGTATAAAGTCAGAATTATTTCGTTTTGAGTTGAAAACAAAAAATTCTTTTTTATTATCAAAATCTTTAACGGATTTAATTATTTGTATATTTTGATTTTTGGCGCCTGATTCAATGACATCTAACACTTTTGATTTACTGTTAGATTTATCCCAATTAGAGATTGTTAAAATATTGGAACTTTCAGGTATAATTTCTTCATTTTCTTTGAAGAAAAATAAAAATAATAGCCCTGAAATTAATAATAAAGTACTAAAATCTAAAAATAATTTGAATTTTTTCATATTGCCTCTTTCAAGAGAATAGACAGAATTAAGTTTACTTAATTCTGTCTATTCTCCTTAATTAATATATGTAATTAGTGAAGACTATAAAATGTTTTGTTTCCACCCCAAGCCTTTGGAGCAGATGCCTTAGATTGAACACCAGGTCGAGCAACACCACTAAAAGATGAATATTTCCCTACTGCTGTTGAACCATGATTTCTTTTATTGTGACTATAATAAGACCATACGTAATGTTTTCCAATACCATGGCTCCAAACACCACCAGCTACATGTACTGTTGCAGCTTCAGCTTTATAAGTTACACCTAATAAAGTGCCGAATAAGATTGTACTAGCAATACAACTAGAAACAAATTTCTTTTTCATAAAAACACCTCCATTTAATATTCTTTATTTATTATAGCAAAAATAAATAAAATAGAGAATGAGTAAAAATAATCTAAAAGTGTTTTTTGCTCTGTTGCTTGTTTTGTTCATCTATATATAATATTAATTCTATTATCCTTAAATTAACTATCATTAAACAACGATATGACAATGTATAATAAATACAATTTCACTACCTATAATTCAACATTATGTAAACTAAAGTATTTCAAATAATTAACTGTATTAATACTCTCATCATGATTGCGTTATAAACGTTCGCTAATGAGAAAAAGAGAGGGCATATTGTATATGGCACAAATTTTGTTCTTTAAATGGCAAAACACCTCTTATTAACTAAATAAGAGGTGTTTATGATTATCTCAATTTAAACTTTTCTATAGCTAATTTAATCTCGTCTCTAACACGTTGGAATTCTGACCATTCTTTACCTGCTGGATCATCAAAACCCCAATGCTCTTTTTTAACGTTTGGTGGTAAAATAGGACAATTATTGTCTGCATCACTACATAACGTTACGACCAAATCTGATTGTTTTAAAATATCATTATCAATCAAGTCTGACGTATGGTTTGATATATCAATATCTACTTCTTTCATAGCTTCTATTGCTTTAGGATTAACACCATGTGTTTCAATACCAGCAGAATAGACATTCCAACCTTCACCCAATATTTCCTTTCCCCAACCTTCAGCCATTTGGCTACGACAAGAGTTTCCTGTACATATAAAATAAATTGTTTTCTTATCCATAATTAAAGCCCCTTTTCTTAAAATATGATTAGTGTAAGGTATAAACCTAAGAGTGTTACAAATAGGACTGGAATAGTGATGATAATTCCAGTTTTAAAGTATGTTCCCCACGAAATCTTCACACCTTTTTGTGTTAAGACATGTAGCCACAATAATGTTGCTAAAGAACCAATTGGCGTAATTTTAGGTCCTAAATCAGAACCTATGACATTCGCATAAACCATGCCTTCTTTTAATATTCCTGTAGCACTGGATTGGCCAATCGCTATTGCATCTATTAAAACAGTTGGCATGTTGTTCATAATCGAAGATAAGAAAGCAGCTATAAAGCCGATACCCATGATGCTGCTAAATAACCCATAATTTGAAATGTTTGTTAAAACATCCCCAAGGACCGTTGTAATACCTACATTTTTTAGTCCAAACACAACAAGATACATACCAATAGAGAATACAACGATATTCCATGGTGCACCTTTAATCACTTGTTTTGTATGAACTGCTTTAGATTTACGAGCTAATATTACAAAGATAAAAGCAATAATACCAGCAATAATTGATACAGGAATTTGGATAAACTCGCTAACAAGATATCCAACGAGTAGTACTGCTAATACTATCCATGAAAGCTTAAATAACTTAGAATCTTTAATTGCACTTTTAGGATCTGATAGATTTTCTGTATCGAACGTTTTAGGTATGGATTTTCTGAAATATAACCATAAAACGAGAATACTAGCAATCAGAGAGAATATATTAGGAATGATCATTCGGCTAAAATATTCAATAAATCCAATATCGAAGTAATCTGCAGAAACGATATTAACTAAGTTACTTACAATTAAGGGAAGTGATGTAGTATCAGCAATAAAACCACTGGCAATAATAAAGGGGAAAATCACTTTTTGATTAAATCCTAGATTCCTTACCATCGCTAATACAATAGGCGTTAAGATTAAAGCTGCACCATCATTTGCGAAAAATGCTGCTACAATTGCTCCAAGTAACATAATAAAAACAAACATTTTTAAGCCATTACCGTTTGAAGCCTTGACCATATGTATCGCAGACCATTCAAAAAAACCAATTTCATCTAATATTAATGAAATAAGAATAACAGCCACAAAAGTTAAAGTTGCATTCCAAACAATACCTGTTACTTCTAATACATCAGAAAGACTTACGACTCCTGTAATGATAGCAACAACAGCTCCAATTCAAGCTGTAATACCAATATCTAAACCTTTTGGTTGCCAAATCACAAAGGTTAAAGTTAAAAGAAAAATTACAATTGCTAAAATAGTCATCAACAGTCACCTGATTCCACATTTTTACATACACATCTTTGATTAGATGTATTAATGATGTTCAAGTTTTGGATAATATCATCTAAAATAGCATGATTAAGTTGATACCAATGTTTATTGCCGTCTTTTCGTGTTGTAACTAATTCATTATCTACTAATGACTTCATATGATGACTTAGTGTAGGTTGTGAGAATTGAAAGTGTTCTAATAAGTCACAAGCGCATAGCTCACCACAAGAAAGTAAATCTAATATTTCTAACCTACTTGAATCTGATAAAATTTTTAATATTGTTGATAGTTCTTTATAAGACATGAATAAACCTCCTAGACATTAAATAGATTAACATCTATATAGATTATTGTCTATGTTATTTTATTTACTATTTTTTATTCTATATATAGTTTGACGTGTAATACCAACTTCTTTAGCTATAGTACTTATAGATTTACCCTGTTCAAGTAATTCAACAACTCGGTAATAAACTAAACGCTTTTGTGGGTCTTTAGCATTGGGAGAATACAGAATAGGTCTCCCTTTATATATACCTTTTTCTTTGGCGACTTGAATCCCTTGAGCTTGTCGACGTTTACTTTCATTTCTTTCTTGTTCTGAAATCATTGCTAAAATTTGAATAATTAAATCTTTCATAAATTTATCTAGTAGTGGATTTCCAATGACTTCATTCATCATAGGTAAACTCGTTATCATGAGCTGAACTTCTTTTCGAAGATTTTTCGTAGATATAATTTGCTAATAAACTTCCTAAAACTGAATAAAGAAAAATAGTTAAACTCATGTAATCACTCCATAATTCTGAAGTGTCTCCATGTCTACGCATAGACACGCATTTATGCCGAGAAAATTTATTGTGCGTTGAGAAGAACCCTTAACTAAACTTGCAGACGAATGTCGGCATAGCGTGAGCTATTAAGCCGACCATTCGACAAGTTTTGGGATTGTTAAGGGTTCCGAGGCTCAACATCAATAAAGCAACTATGGTAAAATTTTAAAAAAGGAGGAATGTATTTTGAATAAAAAAAATGAGTTAGATATAGCTTTTATTATGTCTACCGTTTTGAATGTTTTATTTTTAGTTGGGTTAACTTTCTTAGTTCAATTAGAAAATTTATATATTTTAATTCCATATACTATTTTGGGTTTTATAAATGCAGTTTATCTAACTGTTAGGGCTATAAATATTACTAAAAATAGGAGGTTCTGTTGCAAAGTTAAAAAATAAGTGTCTAACCTTATGTTTAAAATAATACTTCGTATTAACTGGCTAGCATGATGCTAATTACACGGCATGGCGAAAACCCGTAGATCTGAAGAGATCTGCGGTTCTTTTTATATAGTCCATAAATACATTCAATGCCTTTGATCGTATTCTTTGCCGTATTGATACTTTGATAACTTATTTTCCTTACTTTGATATGACGATGATCTTGTTCAATGAGATTATTTAAATATTTAGAGGTACAATGACAGTTGGGGGTAAGTTTAAAATCTTTAATCACTTTGGACATTGCCACCTTCGTTGAAGGGGCTTGGTTTGTAATTATCATTTGAGGTTTGCCAAATTGTTTAATAAGACGTTTAATAAACGTATATGCTGAGTGATTATCTCGTTTCTTACGTAACGAAATATCTAGTGTATGGCCATCTGCATCAATAGCGCGATATAAATAATTCCATTGCCCTTTAATTTTGATATACGTCTCATCTATATGCCATTTATAATAAGCTTGCTTATTCTTTTTCTTCCAAATTTGATACAAAATAGGAGCATATTCCTGTACCCATCGATAAATTGTTGAATGATGAACATAGATGCCTCGTTCTCTCAATATTTCAGATATATCACGATAACTTAATGCATATCTTAGATAGTAGCCAACGGCTACAGTAATGACATCTTTGTCAAATTGCTTATATCTGAAATAATTCATCCTCTGCACCTCATTTTTGTTGACTATTATACTATATTTCTAACTTTGCAACAGAACCGAACAAATCATTGGAAGTTTGACGGGGTAATTATCAATGGATAAACAAGTTAGAAATACAACAGAAATTGTACGTTTGGCGAAGCAGAAATCACAAAAGACAAGGGAAAAAGTAGACAAAGCGATTTCTAAATTTTCGATTGAAGGTAAAGCTATTAATTTTAATTCAATAGCAAAGGAAGCTAATGTTTCTAAATCATGGCTTTATAAGGAACACGATATTAGGCAAAGAATCGAATCCCTTCGTGAGCGTCAAATAACATCAAATGTAGTCTCAAAACCCAAGAAAAGTTCTCGTTCGGAGGAAATCCTTATAAAAACCTTAAAAAGAAGGGTTATGGAATTAAAAAAAGAAAATAAAAAATTACAGAACCAAATTCAAAAATTATATGGAGATCTGTATAATAAAGAGTAGTTTTAATTATTAATCTGTAGACAGATTGTGAAAGGATGCACTTAAACTAACGGGGCAGTTATGTTTAAGATACTTTAAAATTTGGTTAAAATCTCCGAAAGGATTGGTTTCTAACATTAGAAATCAATCCTTTTTAATATTAATTATATATCATTCAAACAATCATTTGACTATTTGTTTATGGTGGGATATATTATAATCATCAAACAAACAGTCATTTGAATAAGGAGGATAATTATGACAAAAGATATGTGTGAAGTTACCTATATTCATGAAGATAAGGTAAACAGGGCTAAAAAAGACCTTGCTAAACAGAATCCTATGGATGTAGCGAAAGTTTTTAAGGCTCTATCAGATGATACAAGAGTTAAAATTGCTTATGTTTTGTCTTTAGAGGGAGAGTTATGTGTTTGTGATGTAGCTAATATCATTGAATCTTCAACGGCTACGGCATCCCATCATTTAAGATTATTGAAAAATTTAGGTATAGCAAAATACCGTAAAGAAGGAAAAGTAGTCTATTATTCACTAGATGATGAGCATGTTAAACAGCTTGTAGAAAAAGCTTTCTTGTATCAAAGGGAGGTTGCTAGTATTGGATAGTTCAGCAAAAACATTAACAGAAGATAAACAGGTTTACCGTGTGGAGGGTTTCTCGTGTGCGAATTGTGCTGGGAAGTTTGAAAAAAATGTAAAACAACTAGCTGGAGTTCAGGATGCAAAAGTGAACTTTGGCGCTTCCAAAATTGATGTATATGGAAATGCATCGGTTCAAGAGCTTGAAAAAGCAGGTGCTTTCGAGAATCTTAAGGTATTTCCCGAAAAACTAGCGAATTCATCGATGCAAGCGGTCAAAGAAGACACTAAGGCTCCTAAAGAAGAGAAAATACCGTTTTATAAAAAACACAGCACATTGCTGTTTGCCACATTACTGATTGCTTTTGGTTACCTTTCTCACTTTGTAAATGGAGAAGATAACCTTGTAACTTCCATGTTATTTGTAGGTTCGATTGTAATTGGCGGATATTCACTATTTAAAGTTGGTTTTCAAAATTTGATACGCTTTGATTTCGACATGAAAACCCTGATGACCGTAGCAGTTATTGGAGCTGCCATCATTGGTGAATGGGCAGAGGCATCCATTGTTGTCGTTCTCTTTGCAATCAGTGAAGCACTTGAACGTTTTTCTATGGATAGAGCAAGACAGTCCATTCGTTCATTGATGGATATTGCCCCAAAAGAAGCACTTGTTATGCGGAATGGTCAGGAAATAATGATCCATGTGGACGATATTGCCGTGGGTGATATTATGATCGTCAAACCAGGGGAGAAAATTGCCATGGATGGGATCATTATAAATGGTGTGTCGGCTGTCAACCAGGCTGCTATAACAGGAGAATCTGTCCCTGTTGCCAAAACGGTAGATGATGAAGTATTTGCAGGTACGCTTAACGAAGAGGGACTACTTGAAGTAAAAATCACCAAATACGTAGAGGATACAACTATCTCCAAGATTATTCATCTGGTTGAGGAAGCACAAGGGGAGCGCGCTCCAGCGCAAGCATTCGTAGATAAATTTGCGAAATATTATACGCCGATCATTATGGTTATTGCGGCGCTCGTTGCAGTCGTTCCACCTTTATTCTTTGGTGGAAGTTGGGATACTTGGGTTTATCAAGGATTAGCGGTACTTGTAGTTGGATGTCCGTGTGCATTAGTTATTTCTACTCCAATCTCGATTGTCTCGGCAATTGGAAATGCAGCTAAAAAAGGTGTGTTGATTAAAGGCGGTGTCTATCTAGAGGAATTAGGAGCCATTAAGGCAATCGCATTTGATAAAACAGGAACACTGACAAAAGGTGTACCAGTGGTAACAGATTTTAAAGTGTTAAATGATCAAGTGGAAGAAAAAGAGCTGTTTTCCATTATTACAGCTTTAGAATATCGATCACAACATCCACTTGCTTCAGCAATAATGAAGAAAGCAGAGCAAGATAATATTACTTATTCCGATGTTAGAGTGGAGGACTTCACTTCTATTACAGGTCGGGGCATTCAAGGGAATATAGATGGAACAACCTATTACATTGGCAGTCCAAGGCTTTTTAAAGAATTAAATGTTTCCGATTTTAGCCTTGAGTTTGAAAATAAAGTGAAAGTTTTACAAAACCAAGGGAAAACGGCCATGATTATTGGAACGGACCAAACAATCCTCGGCGTGATTGCTGTAGCAGATGAGGTCCGCGAAACAAGTAAAAATGTGATTCAAAAACTTCATCAGTTAGGAATCAAGCAAACAATTATGCTGACAGGTGATAATCAAGGTACCGCAGAAGCAATCGGTGCTCATGTAGGCGTTTCTGATATTCAGTCCGAATTGATGCCACAGGATAAGTTGGACTATATTAAAAAAATGAAAGCCGAGCATGGTAATGTAGCTATGATTGGCGATGGCGTCAATGATGCTCCTGCACTTGCTGCATCCACTGTTGGCATTGCAATGGGCGGTGCTGGAACAGATACTGCCATCGAGACAGCTGATATTGCATTAATGGGAGATGATTTAAGTAAGCTTCCATTTGCAGTAAGACTTAGCAGGAAAACGCTAAATATCATCAAAGCGAACATCACGTTTGCCATCGGAATTAAGATAATTGCCTTACTATTGGTTATTCCAGGCTGGCTAACCCTTTGGATTGCGATTCTTTCCGATATGGGAGCCACTATTTTGGTAGCATTAAATAGTTTGCGACTGATGAGAGTGAAGGATAAATAGGTACTATATGTGTGCAATTTACGGAGAGGCTGGGACATAAATCCCTAAAAAGCAGCAGTAAGATAATTTTCAATTAGAAAATATCTTACTGCTGTTCTCTATTTATACAATACTTCGTATTGAATGGCTTCGCTTTGCCCGTCTGGCACATTACTGTAAAATTCTATAAATAGAATTTTTGATGACGGATCCCTTCCTAGGGTGCCGTCTCAGCCTTGGTCTTCGACTGGCACTGCTCCCTCAGGAGTCTCGCCATTAATACTACGTATTAACATGTAATTTTACTTTGAAATACTTTAAAAAAATAAGACACTTTCGTATAATTTAATAAATACCACTAAACTAAATTAACGAGGTGCCTTATGTATAAAAATTATAACATGATCCAACTTACACTACCAATAGAAACTTCTGTTAGAATTCCTCAAAATGATATTTCACGATATGTTAATGAAATTGTTGAAACGATACCTGATAGCGAATTCGATGAATTCAGACATCATCGTGGCGCAACATCCTATCATCCAAAAATGATGTTAAAAATTATCTTATATGCATACACTCAATCTGTATTTTCTGGTCGTAGAATAGAGAAATTACTTCATGACAGTATTCGAATGATGTGGTTAGCTCAAAATCAAACACCTTCTTATAAAACTATTAATCGTTTTAGAGTAAATCCTAATACTGATGCATTAATTGAATCTTTATTTATTCAGTTTCATAGTCAATGTTTAAAGCAAAATCTTATTGATGATAATTCAAAAGCATTATATCGTGACTTAGTTGAAGAAAAAATAATACCAGAGATAAAAGAAGATGGAGATAGCGATTTAACAATAGAAGAAATAGATTTAATTGGTAGTCATTTAGATAAAGAAATCGAAGATTTAAATCATTCTATTCAGAATGAAGATTGTACTCAAATTAGAAAACAGACCCGTAAAAAAAGAACTGAGATTAAGAAGTTCAAAAAGAAATTTGATGATTATTCCGAAAGAAAAAGTAAATATGAAGAACAAAAATCGATTCTTAAAGATAGAAATAGCTTTTCTAAAACTGATCATGATGCAACTTTTATGAGAATGAAGGAAGACCATATGAAAAATGGCCAACTTAAGCCAGGATACAATTTACAAATAGCGACAAATTCTCAATTTGTTTTATCCTATGACCTATTTCAAAACCCGACAGATACTAGAACTTTAATTCCATTTTTAACAATGATTCAAAATACCTTCGGTTATTTACCGGAGTATAAATCCCCTCACTAGGGCAATAGTGAGGGGATTTGGTGTATTTAGATGTTCAATTTATTATGTAACTAATTATATCATTGATGAACAAGGCGCTCAACGTAATATTACAATTAATGGATTGTTTCACAACATGGTAAAGCTAGGATGTCTTTTTATTAAGAAATAATGCAATTATTAATTTTAACTGACATATTTTATCGAATCGCTGTTTATATCTGCCCGAATTCCGTAAGAAGCCTTAGTCATTTCAATAGCAAGGTCAAAATTTTGCCAAAATTTATAGTTATACTGAGAAGTTTAAATTCATGTTTTCTTGAAAAACATGCGCCTTAAATGTAAACTTATTAATTATAAAAGTTTACATTCGGATTGAGGTGCTTATTTTTTATGAGGATTTTTATTACAAGTACGAATACTGATGTAGGCAAAACCTATGTTACAAAGCATTTATACCATGCTTTGAAAACACGTGGTCATCGTGTTTGTGTTTTTAAACCATTTCAAACTGAGGAACGCCAAGACGGGACATTTCCAGATTTAGAAGTATTTAAAAATGAATGTGATTTAAGCTATGACATAACGTCACTTTATACTTTTAAGCAACCTGTATCACCACACCTTGCATTTAAAATGGCAGATCAAATTTTTCTAAATAAGCAGCGTGTATTAGATAAGGTAAAAGTTTTAGATAAGGAATTTGATTTTATCTTAATTGAGGGGGCTGGGGGAATTGCCGTACCAATATATGAAGGTACAGATGATTTCTACATGACTAAAGATCTAATCAATGATTGTGCAGATTGTGTCATCAGTGTGTTGCCATCAAAATTAGGTGCTATTAGCGATGCCATTGTTCACCAAGATTATGTTAATCAGAATGTATCAGCGAGTAATTTTTTAATAATGAATCGCTATACAGACAGCTATATTGAAAAAGACAATCAAATGACGATTGGAAAATTAACAAATAAAACAGTCTATACATTTGAAGAACATGCCACGTATGAAAATTTCTCAGAAGCATTTTTAAAACAATTAATAGGAGTTAAAAATGAATTACACACAACAACTTAAACAAAAAGACTCAGAATATGTTTGGCATCCATTTACACAAATGGGTGTATATAGCAAAGAAGAAGCAATCATCATTGAAAAAGGAAAGGGTAGCTACCTTTACGATACGAATGGCAATAAATATTTAGATGGTTATGCATCGTTGTGGGTCAATGTGCATGGTCATAATAATAAATACTTAAATAAGGTAATTAAAAAGCAACTCAATAAAATTGCCCATTCTACGCTGCTAGGATCATCAAATATTCCGTCAATAGAACTTGCGGAAAAATTAATCGAAATCACGCCAAGTAATCTAAGAAAAGTATTTTATTCTGATACAGGCAGTGCGTCTGTTGAAATCGCAATAAAGATGGCATATCAGTATTGGAAAAATATTGATAGAGAAAAATATGCCAAGAAAAACAAGTTTATAACGCTAAATTACGGTTATCATGGGGATACGATTGGTGCGGTAAGTGTTGGTGGTATCAAGACCTTTCATAAAATATTTAAAGACTTAATATTTGAGAATATTCAAGTAGAAAGCCCATCTTTCTATCGCAGTAATTACGATACTGAAAATGAAATGATGACAGCTATTTTAACGAATATAGAGCAAATTCTAATTGAAAGAAATGATGAAATCGCAGGGTTTATATTGGAACCGTTGATTCAAGGTGCGACAGGCTTGTTTGTTCATCCTAAAGGCTTTTTGAAAGAAGTCGAGAAATTGTGCAAAAAATACGATGTCTTATTAATTTGTGATGAGGTAGCTGTTGGTTTTGGGAGAACTGGAAAGATGTTTGCATGTAATCATGAAGATGTTCAACCGGATATTATGTGTTTAGGTAAGGCGATTACAGGTGGCTACTTACCACTTGCAGTTACATTGACATCTCAAAAAATATACAATGCATTTTTAAGTGATTCGCATGGTGTGAATACCTTTTTCCATGGTCATACATACACCGGAAATCAAATCGTTTGTACGGTTGCATTAGAAAATATAAGACTTTATGAAAAACGTAAGTTATTGTCACATATTGAAACGACATCATCAACACTTGAGAAACAGTTACATGCGCTGAAGCGTCATCGAAATGTTGGTGATGTAAGAGGACGAGGCTTAATGTTTGGAGTTGAATTGGTTACAGATAAAGATAGTAAAACGCCGTTAGAAATTGAAAAAGTTGAACGTATTGTACGTAATTGTAAAGAAAATGGGCTAATGATTAGAAATTTAGAAAATGTCATTACGTTTGTGCCAGTGTTAAGTATGTCAAATAAAGAAGTGAAAACGATGGTACGTATTTTTAAAAAGGCAGTACATAACATTTTAGATAGGAAGTGTTAATATGAATTTGGCTAAACGCATATTACAAGGGGAACAATTAACAAAAGAGACTGTATTGAAAATTTATGAGGATACTAATATTGATACCTTAGATTTATTAAATGAGGCGTACATTTTAAGAAAACATTATTTCGGTAAAAAAGTAAAATTAAATATGATTTTAAATGCTAAAAGTGGTATATGTCCTGAGAATTGTGGGTACTGTGGACAATCACGAGATATTAAACAAAAACAGCGATATGCTTTAATTCCAGAGGAACAAATTATCGATGGAGCAAAGGTAGCACATGATAATCATATTGGAACATATTGTATTGTTATGAGTGGTAGAGGGCCGAGCGATAAAGAAGTTGATCATATTAGTAACACTGTAAGAACGATTAAATCTCAACACCCGCAACTAAAAATATGTGCATGTTTAGGATTAACGAATGACGAACAAGCTAAGAAACTTAAGTCTGCTGGTGTAGACAGATATAACCACAATATTAATACAAGTGAAAATTACCATGATAACGTCGTGACAACGCATAGTTATAAAGATAGAACAGATACGATAGAACTAATGAAAGCGAATAATATATCACCATGTTCTGGCGTGATTTGTGGTATGGGAGAATCTAATCAAGATATTGTTGATATGGCATTTGCTTTGAAAGAAATGGATGCCGACAGTATTCCGATTAATTTTTTACATCCAATTAAAGGTACAAAGTTCGGTAGCATGGATGATTTAACACCAATGAAATGTTTAAGAATCGTAGCATTATTCCGATTAATCAATCCTACGAAAGAAATTCGTATTGCTGGAGGAAGAGAGGTCAACTTACGTTCGTTACAGCCATTAGCATTAAAAGCGGCGAATTCAATATTTGTCGGTGATTATCTAATTACTGGTGGGCAACCGAACCAATTAGACTACGATATGATTAATGATTTGGGCTTTGAAATTGATTATGACACTTGTGAAAATAAGGAAAACAAGAATGATGTTTCAAGAGCAAATTGATTTATTACAACAGAAAGGGTTATATCGGTCGCTTAAATCGGTAGGGTATATAGATAGACAGTATATTGAAGTAGAAAATAAGCGATGTACGAACTATACATCTAATGATTATTTAGGATTAGGACAAATAGCGTTTGATAAGGATGATTTCGAAAGATTTATGCGGAAGTATAGTTATCACTTATCAAGTTCAAGATTAATTAGTGGAAGTTCGACAGCTTATGAAGAGATTGAAACAATGTTAGCAGGTTGGCTCGGATATAATGCATGTACTATCTTAAATAGTGGTTATGATGCTAATTTGGCGTTATTTAATATTTTCAAAAATACAAATTGTGTCGTGTTTTCAGATCAAGAAAATCATGCGAGTATTATTGACGGTATTAAGTTAAGTGGTTTAGAAAAAGTGATATATAAGCATCTAGATATTGCTGATTTAGAAAAAAGGTTAGCGGAATACCCTAATCAAAATATACAAAAAATAATCATATCTGATAGTGTATTTTCAACGAATGGCGACGTTGTGGACATTGGTCAATTAGTCTCATTAAAGCATAAATATAACGCAACACTGATACTCGATGTTTCACATAGTTTTGGAATAGAGAATTACTCGAATTATCAAGGCATAGATATACTCACTTCTAGTTTATCTAAAGCATGTGGTGCATACGGGGGTGTGATTTTAAGTTCAAATGATGTGAAGGATATGTTAATTAATCACGGTAGACCACTCATCTACTCAAGTAGTTTGCCAATTTATAATTTGTATTTTATAAAAAGAAATATTGAAAAGTTAATAAATGCTGATGATAGACGCACTAAATTAAATAGTTTGATTAAATATTTTAACCAAAAGTTAAAAACACTCAATGTTAATTATAATAGTTCAAACTCGCCGATTAAGTTTATTGAGTTTGATGACATAGAAGCGGCTAAGAACATTCATCAAACATTATTAAAGCATCATGTGTTTACAAGTTATTTAAGGTATCCAACTGTGACTAAGCCAATGTTAAGAATATCATTGTCGTATTTTCATACTGAACAAGATGTAGATAGGTTGTTTGAAATTTTGCATCAAGAAGATTGAGGTGATCGTCATGTATAGTATAAAAATGCGTTCTAGCAATCAAGATGTTCATATTAGTGGTGCTGAAACGATTTGTGAGTTTGACAAAATAGAACAGACGGTACGAAGGTTTTATAATAAAGGTTTTTTTCATGAAAATGGGCAACCGGATTTTCTCAATATAAAAATACAAAAAATCATGGAACCGATTCAACAAATAAAAGCATTACAAATTACTGAGGATGATAAAGCAAATCTCCAACATTTAACACAAGAATGTGGTGTCACTGAACAAGCGCTAAATCAAGGGATGACATATATTAAAAATGAAACGGTTTATACAGGAGCTATTATTCTATCTGCTATATCTGGTAAACGTTTAGATTCATTTGGACAAAGAGGGATTAGGGCAACGCATTTTTCGTTTGAAGATATAAATAATAAAGGTGATCTTAATGAAAGAGTGACTGATGCCTTAGCAATTGCTAGTTGTATCAATGCGCATCCATATGTCAAAGGAGAACTTTGTGTGTCCGATGACTTAACGTATACGACAGGTTATTTTGCCTCTGCTAAAATTGGTTACCATCGATTATTTGATATTAAACCAGTTAATACGAGATATGGAGGCAGAATAATATTTGTGGACGATCGTATTGATTTAAATCATTACATATCATTTTTAGAAAGCACACCGAAGCAAGTTGTTTATGAAACGGTATAGGGGTTTTAGTATGACATCAAAAGATATTACTCAAATTAGTGTCATTGCTGCGATTTTAACCATTTTGGCAGTTTTGAAAATACCATCCATTATACCAGGTTTAGATTTTCAATTATCTGCACCGGCAGCATTATTGATATTAGCTTTCTTTGGAATTAAAAAGTACTTTTTAGGTGGATTATTATCTAGCCTATTATTACTAGTATTTGGTGTATTTAATCCAATTAATGTGATTATCTCTATTATATTTAGAGTTATAGCTATTGCAGTTGTTTATTTATTGAAAATAAATGTACTATCATTAGTTTTAGCAAGTGTATTAGGCAGTTTGGTATCTAGGCTACTATTATCTATTATTTTAAATTTACCTGTGTGGGTAGTGTTATTAAACGCGATTCCAGGCGTAATATTCACTTTAATTGTAGCTATTCCTTTATATCTCACATTGAGAAAAAGAATGGCAGTCTTACTAAGATAATAAATCAAAACACGGTCGTCACAATTATTGTTGGCGACCGTGTTTTACTAGCTATTTATTGTTTTCAGTTTCTTTTGTACCTAACAATTTCACTTTGTGATTTTCCCAATCAATTTCATATGTTGATTTAAATGTTCTAGTTTTAAAGTTTTTATAATTTGCGCCTGCCCAGTAGAACCCATTCCAACGAATTTGGTATAAATCCATTTCACGTTGATAAGTTACTGTAATTTTAGATTTTTTAGCGCCATCTTGCCTGTGTGATAGTACGCTTAAAAATTCTGGATTGAAGTTACTTCTAGATAATAATGGCATTTGGTGTTGCGCTATGAAGTTTTGGCCTGCATATGAACTGCTTTGTCTACCAGCTAAGAAGATTTCATTGCCATATGTTGGATGGAAGCTATCTCGGCCATAGGGGCCCCAACCATTATTCATAATTTTATGTGCTTCTACACCCCAACCGACATTTTTATAATTTGTGTTGCGACTTAAAGTTGTTCTGTAACTTTCTTGTTTGTAGTTAATTGTTTCAGAAAAAGCAGTGTTTCCGTTAAGTCCACCAGATAAACCATTAGAGATACTGATGTCACCACCAAATGTGTATCCTAAAGTGTTTTGCACTTGAAATTCTTCATTTTGATTTTTAGGTGCATAGTCTACTACATTAACCGAATCATTAGATTGTGAACTGATAGACACATTGTATTTTGCACCCCAATATATTTTTGAAAAGTCATAGTCTTTAGGGTTTGGTCTTTCATAACCTGAGTTAATATTACCTGCAGCTTTAAGTACTAAAGTATCTTTATCATAACTTTTATCTTTGATGAAATTAAATGTTAAAATCTGTGAAATTTTGAATTTATCTGAATCTGCTGTAGCTGTAGTTTTGTATAAAGTAACTTTATCATCTACTTTTTTGACGCTAACTGGTGTGATTTTGCCTTCAGCATTAGCAGTACCAGAAAGTAATAATAATGCCATAGATGTAGCAACGGATGATTTGACTAATTTATTCATGTTCATATCAATTCTGTCCTTTCACTTTGATTTCGTGTGTCTTCCAATTGACTTCATATTTCACAGTGTAGTTTCTATTTTTAAATGCATTATGGACTCTGTGACCATCTAAATAACTGTTGCCATAATGTGTTGATCTTTTAATGGCATGAGTGACATCCATATTTCTTCCATAAGTGATTTCAAATTCGCTCGTGTCGCCTGAACCTTTTTCATGAGATACTGTTGCGATAAATGAAGGGTTAAATCCACTTTGCACAAGAGGTGGTAATTCGCTGTCTGGAACAAAATAATCTCTTGGATCTTTGCTATTTGGTTTGTATCCTACGAATAAATCACTATCAAATGCTGACTTTTGACCTGATGCAGTGACGAATGAATTCGCTTTGACACCCCATAAAACACTTTTTGAGTTTTGTTGTTCCACTTCACTGACATAATTTTGTTGTGTATAGCTAATCGATTTAGAGTAGTTAAAGGATCCATTACCACCGAGTGATGGGGCTGATTGGAAATTACCGCCGATATTGTATCCTAATGTCTGGCTCACATTTGTAGATTCAATTTTATTTTTCGGTAAATAATTGATTAAAGAAACATTTGGATCATTTGTTTTTAACCCAATATTATATTGGAAGGGCCAACGCATAGATTTAATATGATTTGTATTTTTATAGTTATAATATGTTGTTCGAGAGCTAATGAATCCTTGCATCTTTAGGATCAAAGCATCTTTGTTATATTTTTTATCCTTCACAAAGTCGAATTGGATATTTTGAGTCACTCCCCATTTATTACTTGTTTTATCTTCTGTCCTTTTGATAATTTCTACATCGTTTCCTTTACCGATGTCTTCAGTATCATTGGCAGCTTTAGCATTTTCTAATAACGGATTGGCAAGAGGGGCAAGTAAGCTTACAGATATAGTTGTAGCTAATATTTTATTTTTAAGCATAAGTTTCACTTTCTTTCTATAATTTTATTTAACTTAATTAAATAATAATATATTTTGAACGTTATTATAATTAACTGTTCATTAACAATTGACCATTATCAACTTTTTTTACAATGGCTTTAAAAATGTCATAATTCCGTTCGATTTAACCTTTTTTGTTTGGAATGCTAAAAGCTAATTTTGTGAGAAATATAGTTAATAAAACCTTGGTATTGTTGACAGTTGTAAACAATTTAAGGTAACCGATTGCACGAATGTTTTGCTTTCATTTTTAATTAATGTTTGTAAAATACAAATTGTGCTTTTTTACGATTTTTGATGAATCCATCTAAAAGTTAATTGTTTATTAACTTGAGAATATTAATTTAAGCTTTCAACTTAAATTGCTTCATTTGTATTATTTGTGTATCTACTATGGTGCGATACTTTGTTCTTATAAAAATCAGTTGTTATTATTAAATTTAATGTACGATAAAATAATTTAATGTTATGAGGCTGATTCAATATGTTAAAAAATCCTGAGACAAGTATGAAGTGTCCCAGGATTTTTTAAAATGATTGAACTGTTTACTTAGGTGTGATGCTTTTAATTTTTACTTCATGTGTTTTCCAGTTCACTTCATATTTAACTGTAACGTTTCGGTTTTTAAAAGCATCATGTTTTCTATCAACGGCTAAACGATGTCTTGTCACGTAAGCATATGTAGCATCCATGTTTCTGCCGTAAGTGATTTCAAACTCGCTTTTATCACCTTTACCTTTTTCGTGTGACAATGTTGTAATAAATGATGGATTAAAGCCACTTTGAATTAAAGGAGGTAGTTGATTATCTGGGACGAAATAGTCTCTTGCTGCTGGACCAGTTGGGTCTTGGGCAAATAAGTATTGATCATATGCAGATACTTGACCATTCGGTGTAACGAATGAATTTGCTTTCACTCCCCATTTAACACCTTTAGAGTTCTGACTTTCTACTTCAGTAACATAGTTTTTTTGATTATAACTAATTGTTTTAGAGTAGTTGAATGAGCCACTGCCTCCGATTGATGGCGCTGATTGGAAGTTTCCGCCGATATTATAGCCTAATTTTTGACTAACATCTGCTGAATCAATTTTATTTTTAGGAAGATAATTGATTAAATCAACATTAGAGTCTTTCGTTTTCAAACTGATATTATATTGAAATGGCCATATCATTCTTTTAATATATGGATATTTTTTAAGTCTGAATATGTTGTTCTAGAGCTGATGAAGCCTTGCATCTTAACAACTAGGGCATCTTTGTTATATTTTTTATCTTTTACAAAATCAAATTGAATGTTTTGAGTTATAGCTAATCGTTTGCTAGTAATGTCTTGTGTTCTTTTGATGATTTCTGCACCTTGCCCGATATCTTCTATCTTATTTTCTGCTTTAGAAATTTCTATAAATGGATTAGCTAAAGGGGCGATTAAACCAACTGCTAAAGTTGCTGTTAATATTTTATTTTTAATCATAGAAATCACTTTCTTTCTATTTAATTTTAAGTTCATATATATAATAATCTATTTGTAAGCGTTTTCGAATTAACTGTTCGTTAAAAGTTAATTACTATCAACATGTATTGAAGAGACATTTTTAGCATTGTTAAATGATGTTTTTGCATTATGTTATGTTTAGAAGATTTATTGGTCGCAGGCGTTTATATAGCGACATAACTATGTTTTGCAAGTCTTATTCTATTGAATTAATGTTTAATTAAGGTGCTTGAAGTGGAAGGGGAATGAATTGCGCAATAGTTTGTGAAAATTTGAAGTTAATAAAGTTGAGCTGATTCAACTAAATGATGAACTATTCGTTAACGATGTAAGGATTATTTAACAAGTTGCAGGTAAAAAAGTGGGCTGACAAGTAGCGAAGAAACATTTAATTGATGGAAAATGAAAAAAGAACCGTAGATTCGATTGAGAATCAACGGTTCTTTTTAATCACGGTTTATTACGAAAATTATTTAAAAAATGATGTAAAACTAGAGAAGATATTTTTGATTGATGTTGCTGTTTCAGCTGTAGTTATAGCAGCTTTAACTACTTTTGGATTTTGATAAAATGCATATAATACTTTACCTGTGTTTAAAGTTTCAGTTACATAGTTTCTTACTTGTGCATATGATTTAGATACATAATTTTTTTGATCTTCAACTTTTAATGGTTGGATGTATGATTTGTATCCATTACCAAAAACTGATAGTACAGTTTTATCTATTGTACCTTTATATTTAAAATATTTATCAGTGTAGTACTTTGCTGTATCATATTTTTCTTTATAGCTTTTATAAGTATCTGTTAAATACTTGTAACCATAGTTAAATGAATCTTTTAATGATTGGTAGTAACCTAATAATTTAGATTGAGGAACCTCAACTTTTGGCGATTGAATTTGAGGGACTTCAACTTTTGGTGATTCTGCTTTAGGTTTTTCAATTTGTGGTGATTGAATTTGAGGAGCCTCAACTTTTGGCGCCACTTTCTTTTCAGCATCTTTTTGAGCTACTAATGCGTCTAATTGTTTCTGTAAGTGCTTTTGTACATCCATAGGTGCTTTATTAACTTCACGTTGTGCTAAACGTCTGTTTTCAATTGAATCATTTTTTTGTAATTTAGTAATGGCATCGTTTGCTGATTTCACACGCTCATCATGACGAACGATCGCTTTTTCAATTGAAACTTTTTCTACAAAGCGGTTATTTTTATCACGTAAATCTTTAGGTAATTTTGAGTTAGCTTCATATGCTGCTGATTTATCGTGTGGTGCTTTGTTATCTTGGAAATCTTTAATTGCTTTATCCGCATTTTCAATATTTTGACGTTCTTTAGCTTTAGAAGATTGTACTGATTCTACCCAAACTTGTTGGCTTCTATCAGGGTTTTCTTTAATTTGTGCAATGTAATTATTTTTTTCTTGTTCAGTTAAGTTATCATTTTTAAGAACATTGTAAAAAGCGTTTTGTTGTGCAACACGTCGGTCTGGGTTCTTGCTGTCTTTAAGTGATTCAGAGAATACTTCTTGTGCACGTTCTGGGTGTTCGCGTAATGTTTTGATGTATTGGTTACGTTGTTCTTCTGTGATACCTTTTAGGTGTAATACTTGATAAAAAGCTTTTTGTTGATCTGTTACGTAGTTGTTTTGAGTTGTTTGGTGCTTAGTTGAAGTTTGTTGCGTGTTTTCACTCGCTTTTGCTTCCCCATTTGAAATCATTGTAGCTAAAGTAATTGTTGCTGCCCCAACTAGCAACTTCGAGATATATTTATTTTTCATGTGTATTCCCTTTCTTTTTACATATTAAATTTATTGTATGCTTTTAGAATTTATCACATGAGAATACAAATGGAAATTAACTAATTATTAACTAATGTTAACTAATAGATTAACTAGTGTTAACTATGTAAAAAAGCGTTTAATTCAGAACATTCAGCGTATTTTAAGTAAGGAAGTACTATATGGAGAAATGCAATAGTTTGCTAATAAATAGAGGAGAAAATTGTGTTTCGAAGAGAGTTTGGTAGAGTAGAAATCTCATTTGATTTGTCACTGATGCACTTTTTCTTCTATATAATTAGGTCACGACATTAGATAGCTTCGCAACTAATGCATAGGGTCCCAACATAGCAACTTTCGAGGCGAAAGTTCACAAACAGGGAGAGTTGGGCGCCTTTCTAACAAATAAATTTGAAGAAGACGAAGGAACGCAGTTGGACGTAAAACGTCAACTGCATAAGCCTTTCTAGCTCATAAAATTCGCAGAAAATAAAGGAACGCATTAGATAGCTTCGCTACTAATGCATAAGCCTTTCTAGCTCATAAAATTCGCAGAAAGGCTAAAAAATATTTTTAGGGGTTGCGAATGAATAAATTAGTTTTATTTTATAAAAATTTATAAAAATTAAAAACGTTGTAAAATTAAAATAAATCATTCATAATATTGTTACTATACTAATTCAAGGTGGTTCAACGCATGTCTCATAATGAAAATCTTAAATTGGCGCAACGCGGTGCTTATTTGAGTTTGATTGTATATATAATCTTATCTATTGTTAAGTATGTCACAGGTTTTGTCTTTAACTCTGCAGCTGTAAGAGCCGACGCATTAAACAATATGACAGATATTATCGTTTCTTTAGCTGTTATTATTGGATTGAAAATTTCAATTAAACCTGCCGATCGAAATCATCCTTATGGCCATTTGAAGTCTGAAAATATTTCTTCATTATTGGTGTCATTTGTCATTATGTTTGTAGGTATCCAAGTAGTTATTCAAAATGCACCTCGTTTGTTCAAAGAAGATGACGTTGTACCTAACGCAATAACAATTATCGTCAGCTTAATCAGTGGTCTTGTAATGTTGATTGTATTTGCAGTCAATCAAAGACTAGCGAAAAGAACGAAAAGTAGTTCTTTAAATTCTGCCGCCAAAGATAATTTATCAGATAGTTTAGTCAGCATTGGAACGGCGATAGGATTAATTTTTACGCAAATCGGTTTCCCAATTGTCGATATTATTTTAGCAACATTGCTAGGCTTACTAATCGTTTATACTGGTTTTGGTATTTTTAAAGAAGCAATTTTTATGTTGAGTGATGGTTTCAATGAAACTGAATTAGAAGCGTATCGCAATGATATTTTAGAAGTTGATGAAGTACAAGAAGTTAAAAGTATTAAAGGGCGTTACCATGGAAGTAGTGTGTTTATTGATGTCACAATTGTTGTAGATGCTAACCTTTCCTTAGTAGCAGCGCATCAAATTTGTGACAATGTCGAACATCATTTGCACAAAAAAGGTATTTCCTCAGTATACGTTCACCCAGAACCAGACCATCTATAATGTATTTAAACGTCTTCATAGATATATAAATATCTGAGGAGGCGTTTTTATTACATTTATTTTTAGGTGCACCTAAAAATATTTTTTAAACCTTAGAAAAATGGCGAATAAAGGTGTATAATATGATTTGTTATTAGGTGGTTATTGATTCATTTATGAATTAAAAAATGAAAATGGGGAATAGGATTTATGTATTTAATGTTTAGTGATAATTGATTTAATCATTGAATTTTAAAACATATTGAAAAGAAAATTGCTAAGATTAAATCATCTTAAAATATCCCTGAAATAACGTCCTAAAGATTAAAGGAAAGAGGTTATAAGTTATGCCAAAATTAATTTTATGTCGTCATGGACAAAGCGAGTGGAATGCTAAAAACTTATTTACTGGATGGGAAGATGTTAATTTATCTGAACAAGGTATTAATGAAGCGACTAGAGCAGGTGAAAAAGTAAGAGAAAATAACATTGCCATCGATGTAGCTTTTACATCGTTATTAACACGTGCTTTAGATACAACGCATTATATTTTAACTGAATCTAAACAACAATGGATTCCTGTATATAAAAGCTGGCGTTTAAATGAACGCCACTATGGTGGATTGCAAGGCTTAAATAAAGATGATGCTAGAAAAGAATTTGGAGAAGAACAAGTACATATTTGGCGTCGTTCTTATGATGTGAAACCGCCTGCTGAAACCGAAGAACAACGTGAAGCTTACTTAGCTGATCGTCGATATAATCATTTAGATAAACGTATGATGCCTTATTCTGAAAGTCTGAAAGATACTTTAGTTCGAGTGATACCATTTTGGACAGATCATATTTCACAATATTTGCTAGATGGTCAAACGGTATTAGTTTCTGCACACGGAAATTCAATTCGAGCATTGATTAAATATCTTGAAGATGTGTCAGATGAAGATATCATTAATTATGAAATTAAAACAGGTGCACCGCTTGTTTATGAATTAACCGATGATTTAGAAGTTATAGATAAATACTACTTATAAAAAAAGAGCTGCATGTACACAAGGAGTGAGTGTATATGCAGCTCTTAAATATGTGAAGTAATGTAAGGAAATAGTTAAGTATAGAGTTTATATTAACGAGCTAGGGATACTCGAAAATATAGTTAGACATACAATATAGTCAAATTAAAACAATTATTTCGCTCTTTTGTGTTGCTTAATAATCTTTAAAGCACGCTTTCTTGTTTTAATGTTAGGGCTATTTAAATTACGACGAGCAGTCTGTAAATCTAATTTCATCTCTATCCCTCCTTGTAAATATATTATGACCGATAACTACTCATATGTAAATAGTAATGATTACGTTTTAAAGAAATTGTAATAAAGTCGTGCTAATTTTTTTGAAAATGGGTATAATTACCGGATATCTAAAAATGTGTGTCGTTTTTTAGATGGTGAGGGGGAAGCTTTAAATGTCGAAGAAACAAAAATTAACGATGATTATTACTATGCTGATGGGTGGATTTTTTGGATTATTAAATGAAACACTATTAGTGACGGCTTTACCAAGTATTATGAAAGATTTTGAAATTTCATATACACAAGTTCAATGGCTGACAACAGCTTTTTTATTGACTAATGGGATTGTTATTCCTTTGTCCGCGCTTGTTATACAACGTTATACAACAAGACAAGTGTTTTTAGTGGGTATTTCTATCTTTTTCTTAGGTACATTACTCGGCGGTTTGAGTCCACACTTTGCAACATTATTAGTTGCTAGAATTATTCAGGCGTTAGGTGCTGGAATTATGATGCCTTTAATGATGACAACGATTTTAGATATTTTTCAACCGCATGAGCGTGGTAAATATATGGGCATATTTGGCCTCGTTATTGGTTTAGCACCAGCTATTGGACCTACTCTTTCAGGTTACCTTGTTGAATATTTTAACTGGAGATCGCTTTTCCATGTTGTCGCTCCAATTGCAGCTGTGACATTTTTAATTGGATTTAAAACGATAAAAAATGTTGGAACTACAATTAAAGTACCTATTGATTTTATTTCTGTCATTTTTTCTGTACTAGGTTTCGGCGGGTTATTGTATGGAACGAGTTCAATTTCGGAAAAAGGTTTTGATAATCCTATCGTATTAGTTTCGATGATTGGAGGCGTTGTTTTAGTCGCATTATTTGTATTACGTCAATATCGGCTATCAACACCATTATTAAATTTTGCAGTATTTAAAAATAAACAATTTACAGTTGGTATCATTATTATGGGTGTCACAATGGTATCAATGATTGGTTCGGAAACGATTTTACCAATTTTTGTGCAAAATTTATTGCATCGTTCAGCTTTAGATTCTGGGTTAACTTTATTACCAGGAGCAATTGTTATGGCATTTATGTCGATGACTTCAGGTGCCTTATATGAAAAGTTCGGTCCAAGAAAATTAGCTTTAGTCGGTATGGCAATCGTTATTATTACCACTGGTTACTTTGTTGTAATGGATGAACAGACATCGACAATTATGTTGGCAACGGTTTATGCGATTCGAATGGTTGGTATCGCCTTAGGTTTAATTCCTGTTATGACGCATACAATGAATCAATTAAAACCTGAAATGAACGCACACGGTTCATCTATGACAAACACAGTACAACAAATTGCTGGTTCTATCGGAACAGCTGCATTAATTACTATTTTATCTCATGCAAGCAAAAACTTTTCTCCAACTATGTCAGACTATAATGGCATGAACAAAATTGAGATGATGAATCAAATTAAAGTTGATACGATGTTACATGGTTATCACGCTGGATTTTTATTTGCACTATTGATTACAGTGATTAGTTTCTTTTGTTCATTTATGTTACAAGGAAAGAAAAAAGAAGTTGATTCACATCAATAAATATAAGTTGCTAGCTATATAAAGCTTTTTAGCAAAAGTTCAACATATTGACTTATCCGGCATTTCAGATTAAAATATTTTTATTCCGATTAGAATAATAAGAATAAGGAGATATATTCTATGAAAAGACTTTTATTTGTGGTGATAGCTTTCGTTTTCATATTAGCTGCATGTGGGAACAATTCGTCTAAAGACAAGGAAGCTAGTAAAGATAGCAAGACAATTAATGTTGGTACTGAGGGGACTTATGCACCATTTAGTTTCCATGATAAAGATGGTAAATTAACTGGTTACGATATTGATGTTATTAAAGCAGTAGCTAAAGAAGAAGGTTTAAAACTTAAATTTAATGAAACTTCTTGGGATTCTATGTTTGCAGGTTTAGACGCAGGGCGTTTTGATGTAATCGCGAACCAAGTGGGTATTAATCCTGATAGAGAAAAGAAATATAAATTTTCTAAACCTTACACATTCTCAAGTGCTGTTTTAGTTATTCGTGAAAATGAAAAAGATATTAAAGATTTTGATGATGTTAAAGGTAAGAAGTTAGCACAAACATTCACATCTAATTATGGTAAATTAGCTAAGGATAAAGGTGCTGATATTACAAAAGTTGATGGCTTTAACCAATCAATGGATTTATTATTGTCTAAGCGTGTTGATGGTACATTTAATGACAGTCTGTCATACTTAGATTATAAAAAACAAAAACCTAATGCTAAGATCAAGGCAATCAAAGGTAACGCTGAACAAAGTAAATCTGCATTTGCATTTTCTAAAAAAGTGGATGACGAAACAGTTCAAAAATTCAATGATGGCTTGAAAAAAATCGAGGAAAACGGTGAATTAGCTAAAATAGGTAAGAAATGGTTTGGTCAAGATGTTTCTAAATCTAAATAGTGAACAACTACATGCACTTGATGCCGCAAAACAAGCTTTTGGGCCTATGCTCGAAGGTCTGGTGAAATATTCAATTCCGATTACCCTCGTAACATTTGTATTAGGGTTAATCATTGCATTATTTACAGCATTGATGCGCATTTCAACGAGTAAAGTTTTAAGAAGTATTGCACGTGTCTATGTATCTATTATTCGTGGGACACCTATGATAGTACAATTATTTATCATCTTTTATGGTATTCCAGAATTAGGTAGATTATTAACTAATGATGCAGATAATCAATGGACATTGGCGCCTGTGGTCGCTGCCATTATTGGTTTGTCATTAAATGTAGGTGCATATGCTTCAGAAATTATTCGTGGCGGTATTATTTCTATACCAAAAGGACAAACAGAAGCTGCATATTCTATCGGTATGACATATCGTCAAACGATACAGCGCATCATTTTACCGCAGGCAATTCGAGTATCTATACCTGCACTAGGTAATACATTTTTAAGTTTAATCAAAGATACATCATTACTAGGATTTATTTTAGTGGCTGAAATGTTTAGAAAAGCTCAAGAAGTTGCGTCTACAACATATGAATATTTAACAATTTATGTGTTAGTTGCGCTAATGTACTGGGTGGTATGCTTTATTATTTCAATAATCCAAGGTATCTACGAATCTTATATTGAAAGAGGGTATCGCTCATGATTCAATTGAACAATATCCATAAATCATTTAATGATGTTGAAGTCATCAAAGGTATTGATTTATCTGTTGACAAAGGTGAGGTTGTAACCTTAATTGGCCGATCTGGGTCAGGTAAAACAACGTTGTTACGAATGATTAATGCGTTAGAAATTCCAACTGAAGGTACAGTATTTGTTAACGGCAAAACATATACATCTAAAGATAAAAAATCACAAATAGAAGTTCGTAAACAATCTGGTATGGTATTTCAAAGCTATAATCTTTTTCCGCATAAGACGGCATTAGAAAATGTAATGGAAGGTCTTATTACAGTTAAAAAGTTGAAAAAGGCTGAAGCTCGTGAGAAATCTCTAGAATTACTTGAGAAAGTTGGTTTGACACATGTCAAAGATCAACGACCACATGCATTATCAGGTGGTCAACAGCAACGTGTTGCCATTGCGAGAGCATTAGCTATGAATCCTAAAGTGATGTTGTTTGATGAACCAACATCTGCACTTGATCCTGAACTTGTGAATGATGTGTTAAAGGTGATTAAAGATTTAGCGAATGAGGGCATGACAATGGTCATTGTGACACATGAAATGCGTTTTGCTAGAGAAGTATCTAATAACATTGTATTCATTCATGAAGGTGTAATTGGAGAACAAGGGGCACCTGAAGAGATTTTTAACAATCCAAAAACTGAAGAACTAAAACGTTTTTTAAATGTTATTAATGAAGAATAAACAAATAGAACCACGAATCTTGTTTGATTACGGCGAAGATGCCACTAGCAAGATTCGTGGTTTTTGATGTTACAGCATAAACTGTTAACGGCGTTTATGTTTTAAGTATGTTTGTAATTTGTAAAGCATAGGTTTGATTGGTTTAATAAAATCACCAATATATTCTTCGACGTGTGCGTTAAATCCTTTTTTGAATTGTTGTACGCCATAATCTTCTGATGACTCTGAAAAGTCACCGGTAATACCATAGAAATTATAGCGATCAATATGATGCGCTTTAGCAAACTTAATCATTTCCCACTGCAAATGGTAGGCACCCATATAAGCATTATATTTAGGGTTTGAACCACTAGATAAGTAATAAACTTCATGCTCATTGTAGATAAACAAAGCAGAAGCTAAGTTCAACACTGCACCATCTTGTTCAATTTGTTCTATTGTATTATCAATTTTTCGCTTATTACTGCTTAACTGTTGTTCTAACTGTGTTCGTTTCGTTTTATTTTTCTTTGAATTCGGACTTTCTTCCAATGCCTCTTCAACACCTGAGAGCTCAGCAGCTAATTGCTGTTGTTTCAATTGTAATGTTTTCAAATAATCATTTAAATCGATATAAGCTAACTTTAACATGGCGTGATCACCATATAGTTTTTGCATTTCTTCAAAGTATGGTAACTCACGGAATTTGAAACCGTGCTTTTCCTCAGCCATATGGAATAAGTCGAAAAAGGTTTGCGTTTCATCAATCGTTAACGTTTTAGTTTTGACACCAATATCATATGTTTTTTTTAATATTACGTCTCGTTTGATAATCCATTTCTTTTAAAAGTTGGTCTTCAGTCTTATCTTTTAAATCTAACACTGACAGCCAACGGATTTGGCTCATTGAATCATAACCTACAGGGAAACCTTGGTGTTTATAACCTAATTTATCCATTGTTCTAACAAATGCTCGGTTATCATAAGACTTAACAATTTCACCGTCTGCATTGCGTAAATTTTCAATTAAATATGGATCTACAAGGACATATAAACAATTTTGTTTCTTTAAATATGACGTTAATGCTTTAAAGAAAAATGCTACTAATGATTGATTTGTATAATCCATCACTGGCCCGCGATGTGTATAAAAATATTTGAAAAATTTAAGTGTGCGTGCTTCTGTCAATAAGCATCCTGCAATCACTTGACCATTGTCATCTTTAACCCCTACAAGATGCACATCGCCTTTTAAATCAACTCTATGATTGTAATGAATAGCTGATTGTGTGTAATGTGAAAAATGCTTTGTTGTAAACGCATTGAACTCATCCGAAGTCAATGTTACAAAGTTCATTTTATCCCATCCCTCTCTGAATTGAACTGTAATTTTTGAATTTATTTATAATGCTATTTTTTTATTTTATCAAAAACTGATTGTAAATACACATAGAAAATGAAATATATTTTTCTTTGACTATACATAACTGTTATTTCTTTGGATATTTATATTAAATGCATTGGTAGTAGTTGTAGCGCATTGATGTTTGACGGTGTATAGTATTAATTATATTGAAAGTTAGTTGGAAGTTGATAGTAGGAGTGGGAGCATTGAAGCGATTTGTGGCGACGGTATTATTATTACTAGTCTTTATATCAGGATGTGGTAATGATAAATATGTGAAAGAAATAGATGAAGCAGTTAAAATTCAAAATCAAAAACAAGAACAACTTGCCAAAAAAGGCAACGGTGATCGTGTTGATCATTTTGAACGCAAAGATGCTAATATTTATGTCTATGATAAGGATAAAATTATCATTTTAGCTTATAAACCTTTGAGTAATGATGATGAAGTGCATTATTATGCATATGATTTTAGTGATAAACGTGTATCATATAAGCAAGATTTTGATTCGAGACGATATTATCAACAACATGATGCGGATTATCATGAAGAAAATATGACGAACTAGATATGAACAGGAGTTATTATGACTAAAAAATTACTAACATTATTTATAGTGAGCATGTTAATTTTAACAGCTTGCGGTAAAAAAGAATCAGCAACGACATCTTCGAAAAACGGCAAACCATTAGTTGTCATATATGGCGACTATAAATGTCCTTATTGTAAAGAATTAGATGAAAAAGTCATGCCAAAGTTGCGTAAAAATTATATAGATAATCACAAAGTGGAATACCAATTTGTCAATTTAGCTTTCTTAGGTAAAGACTCAATTGTTGGTTCGCGTGCGAGTCATGCAGTATTGATGTATGCACCTAAATCATTTTTAGATTTTCAAAAGCAATTATTTGCTGCCCAGCAAGATGAAAATAAAGAATGGTTAACAAAAGAACTATTAGATAAACATATTAAACAACTGCATTTAGATAAAGAGACGGAAAATAAAATTATAAAAGATTACAAGACAAAAGATAGCAAGTCTTGGAAAGCTGCAGAGAAAGATAAAAAAATAGCTAAAGATAATCATATAAAAACGACACCAACTGCATTTATTAATGGCGAGAAAGTTGAAGATCCATATGATTATGAAAGTTATGAGAAGTTATTAAAAGATAAAATCAAATAGTCTTAATTGTTGAGATAAGTAAGTGATACCAATTTTTTAGGACAATATGAAAAGGCAATTTCTATTAGCAATATGATAGAGATTGTCTTTTTAATGTATGAAGTCTAAATGGGTGGAAATTATCATGTAAACATTTTTTAGTAGGGAATCAGTACAGGATAGGTATTGATTCTTCCCCGTGCAAAATCTTGATTAGTAATTTTTTTGTGTCGCTTGTTTTATTGTACAGATATTTGTACAATTGAGGTGTGTTAAAAGGAGGCGATAAATATGATTATTAAAAATTATTCATACGCTCGACAGAATTTAAAGGCACTTATGACAAAAGTAAATGATGATAGTGATATGGTAACTGTAACATCTACTGATGATAAAAACGTAGTAATCATGTCAGAATCAGATTATAACTCCATGATGGAAACACTTTACCTCCAACAGAACCCAAATAATGCTGAGCACTTAGCTCAATCAATTGCAGATCTAGAACGTGGGAAAACTATAACGAAAGATATAGATGTATAATGGCTAGGTTAAATATTACGTTTTCGCCTCAAGCCTTTGAAGATTATAAGTATTTTCAGCAGAACGATAAAAAAATGGTGAAGAAGATTAATGAGTTACTTAAAAGTATTGACAGAAATGGTGCATTGGAAGGTATAGGTAAGCCTGAAAAGTTAAAATCGAATCTGACTGGGTATTATAGTAGACGTATCAATCACGAACATAGATTGGTTTATACAGTAGATGACAAGCATATAAAAATAGCATCATGTAAATACCATTATTAAATCTAAAAGTCACACTATAAAAATAGGGTAAGTTATTTTAGGACAATATGAAAAGGCAATTTCTATTAGCAATATGATAGAGATTGTCTTTTTTCTTATATTATGACGTTCGTAAATACTATAAAGTTTTCTGTATCATATTTGTACAATAGTCATGTATTAGATAAAACGAAAAGTGGTAAATACCTAAAGTATGATTCGACTTTATATTATTTATAAAAACAGTGCTTGTATTTTAAGTAGCATGAGTATATAATTTTAAAACGTAAAGATTACTATTTAGGAGGGTGACTATGAAAAAGAAATTAGGTATGTTACTTCTTGTACCAGCCGTAACTTTATCATTAGCCGCATGTGGGAATGATGATGGAAAAGATAAAGATGGCAAGGTAACAATTAAAACGACAGTTTATCCATTGCAATCATTTGCAGAGCAAATTGGTGGAAAACACGTGAAGGTATCATCAATCTATCCAGCAGGGACAGATTTACATAGCTATGAACCAACACAAAAAGATATATTAAGTGCAAGCAAGTCAGACTTGTTTATGTATACAGGGGATAATTTAGATCCGGTTGCTAAGAAAGTTGCATCTACTATCAAAGATAAAGATAAAAAACTGTCTTTAGAGGATAAATTAGATAAAGCAAAGCTTTTAACTGATCAACACGAGCATGGTGAAGAGCATGAACATGAGGGACATGATCATGAGAAAGAAGAACATCATCATCATCATGGTGGATATGATCCACACGTATGGTTAGATCCTAAAATTAACCAAACTTTCGCTAAAGAAATTAAAGATGAATTAGTGAAAAAAGATCTAAAACATAAAGATGACTATGAGAAAAACTACAAAAAATTAAACGACGATCTTAAGAAAATTGATAACGATATGAAGCAAGTTACAAAAGATAAGCAAGGTAATGCAGTATTCATTTCACATGAATCAATTGGATACTTAGCTGATCGTTATGGTTTTGTTCAAAAAGGTATTCAAAACATGAATGCTGAAGATCCATCACAAAAAGAATTAACTAAAATTGTTAAAGAAATTAGAGATAGCAATGCTAAATATATTCTTTACGAAGATAATGTTGCGAATAAAGTGACTGAAACAATTCGTAAAGAAACAGATGCGAAGCCTTTAAAATTCTACAACATGGAGTCTTTAAATAAAGAACAACAGAAAAAAGATAATATTACGTATCAATCATTAATGAAATCGAATATTGAAAATATCGGTAAAGCTTTAGACAGTGGTGTTAAAGTGAAAGACGACAAAGCTGAAAGTAAACACGATAAAGCAATTTCTGATGGGTATTTTAAAGATGAGCAAGTTAAAGACCGTGAATTAAGCGATTATGCTGGTGAATGGCAATCTGTTTACCCTTACTTAAAAGACGGTACGCTTGATGAAGTGATGGAACATAAAGCTGAAAATGATCCGAAGAAATCTGCTAAAGATTTAAAAGCTTACTATGACAAAGGATATAAAACTGATATTACTAACATTGATATAAAAGGAAATGAAATTACATTTACTAAAGATGGTAAGAAACACACTGGTAAATATGAATACAATGGTAAGAAAACATTGAAATATCCTAAAGGTAACCGTGGCGTGAGATTTATGTTTAAATTGGTCGATGGTAATGATAAAGACTTACCGAAATTCATCCAATTTAGCGATCACAACATTGCACCTAAAAAGGCAGAACACTTCCATATCTTTATGGGTAATGATAATGACGCGTTATTAAAAGAAATGGATAACTGGCCAACATATTATCCTTCAAAATTAAATAAAGACCAAATCAAAGAAGAAATGTTAGCGCATTAATTCAACAGGTTTGCACACTCTACTCAACTGTTAATAGCTGAATAGAGTGTGTTTTTTATTTCGTAGTTATCAATTTCAACAGAGGGAATGATTAATATTACTATAGTTTATAACAAATGATTTGGTAACATATGTTACTCAATGCATGTTAAGATGAGTAAATATAAAAGATAGGGAGTGGGAAGATGACGATTAAAGTTGAAGATAATAAAATTATTTTTTCAAGAACGATAGAAGCACCGATTGAAAAGGTGTTTGATGCCTATACGACAAAAGCATTATTTGAAAAATGGTTTCATCCAAAAGACGCTAGTACCAAAGTGTTTCGCTTTAATGCTGTTTCAGGCGGTGATGCATTTTATGCGATTAAAACACCTACAATGACCAGCTATACATTAGCAGAATATAAAACGGTTAAGCGTCCATATTTAATTGAATATATTGACTCATTTGCGACACCTCAAGGTGCAAAAGATACGAAAATGCCAAGCATGAAAATTACTTTGTCATTTTCCAAGAGCAATACAACGAAAACGACAGTTACATCAACATCGGTATTTCCAACAAAAGAAGCCGCTCAACAAGTCGTAAACATGGGTGTTGAGCAAGGGATGAATCAAACATTAGATCAACTTGATGCTTTATTGAAATAAAGTTGTTGAAAATATGTAAAAATTTTTATATGCCATTCAGTTTATAATAATAACGTAATATTATTAATTGAATGAAGGATGATTCGATGGTACAACGTTACATTAAAGTATTAATATTATATATTTTTACTACACTTTTATCTTCAATTACTGTTACTTCGAAATGTGTACCAAATAAAGTTGTTAGATTTATTTTGCGTACAGTCGTAGGCTACGGTATATTTGCATATGGTTTACATTACTTTTCAAATTTAAAAAAGAATAAGTAATACTTACATAAAGCGAGATGAGCGCAATTAAAATGATACCAATTGTTTTATGTCGCGATATCTATCTCGCTATTTTTATGAGTAAATATTAGTTTTGAATTGGTAAAAAGAATTTTCTGAATTTTAATCTATGAATTACATCTAAATACTAATATAATTAATAGGTAAAATTTATTTGATAATAGTAAATGGGGGAAGTGCTGTGATAAAAAATAATAAAACAGTTGAAGATACGTATTCAACTAAAGCAATCGTAGACTCAATATCATCATCTGTTCAAATGAAACAAGTGATGGTACAGCAAACACCAGGACGATACATGCTAAAATCTATGATGGCAGGTTTCTTATTGTCCATTGTTACTGTTTTTATGTTTGGTATTAAAACACAATTCGCAAGTACACATGTTGATGGTCTCATTAATTTAATGGGAGCAATTGCTTTCAGCTTAGGATTGGTCTTAGTTGTACTAACGAATTCTGAATTATTAACAAGTAATTTTATGTATTTTACAGTTGGCTGGTATTATAAAGTTGTTTCTCTTAATAAGATGATGTGGATTTTATTATATTGTTTCCTTGGAAATATTTTAGGTGGTTTTGTATTATTCTTCTTAATGAAATATGCACATGTTATGACACCAGAAATGACACAAGCTTTAACTGCCTTAGTTCAGAAAAAAACAGTCGATTCGACTTGGTTGAATATTTTTACAAAAGGTATTTTCTGTAACTTCTTTATTAATATCGGTATTTTTATTTCTATGCAATTCAAAGGCGGATTGACAAAAGCATTCTTCATTGCTTGTGGCGTTATAGTCTTTGTATACATGGGATATGAGCACGTTGTATTCAATGCTGGTTTATATGCAGGTATGGTGTTCTTCAACCTTGATGCAGTTTCATGGTTACACGTTTTAAAAAATATCGTTTTTGCTTTCTTAGGTAACTTTGTCGGTGGCGGTATTTTTGTAGGTCTCGTTTATGCTTTCTTAAATGGTAAGCGTAATCGTTTAGAGCAACAATAATTAAGATGTAGTGATTAAATAGCGTAACAATGAATCATTCTTCCAAACCATTCATGAATTTGAATGGTTTTTTTACGTTGAGAGAGTAATTTTTAATAAGTTTCATGAGAGTATTGGTGTATTCAGATGAAGCATACTTTCTGACATGTGATAAATTTATTGATACACTTTGATGGATATTTATTTTAAAAATAAAATATGGTTAAATCATTTAAAAAAGAGTGGGGATTAATATGACAAAAACGATGATTCGACTCGCAAGTGAACAAGATGCAGAAAAATTGCAACAACTCATGCATGAAGCATTTACGCCTCTAAGAGAACTTGGCATAGACTGGCCTTCAGTAAATGCAAATTTAGATGCTGTGAAAGAAAATATAGATAAAAATACTACATTTGTCATGACAATTGATGATGAAATTATATCTACGATTACGGTCAGATATCCTTGGGGAAGTGTGAAAAGCATTTCGGGCTATCCTTTTGTCTGGTGGTTTGCGACAAATCCTGAGTATGAAGGGAAAGGCTATGGTAGCCAATTACTTACTTATGTTGAAGAAACATTTTTGCGAGATACGTTAAAGTCAGCGGCAGTTACTTTAGGTACATCTGCAAGATTGCATCCGTGGTTACTTAAAATTTATGAAAAAAGAGGTTATGAAATATACAGCGAACATGAAAATGATGATGGCGATTTAGGTGTAATCATGCGTAAAGTATTAATACCTGAACGTTTTGAAGAAACGATTCTAGGCCAACCACCATTTTAAGATAATAATATACACTACAAGCGACCGATATATTGATGCTTGCTCAAATGAATGAATGTTGAGTAGGGATTAACATATTGGTCGCTTTTTTGATTTAACAAAAAGGGAAAATTTATAAGGAATATGCATGACTACAGGCATCAGGGAATTCCCTGATTTTACATTATAATGTGATTCTTTTCACAAAAACGAAATGATTTGGTATACAATACGTGTGAAAGGGTTGGTAAATGTGAATGGGAATATCATTGTTGCACATGGCATGAGGCACGGACGACAGAATCAAGCGTTAGAAGCATTTATTTCTGAATTAGTAAAAGATGATATACATCACTATGATATTGCATTTTTAGAAAGTGAGCATCAGGATTTAGAAACAGTAATGACGACGTTGATTAAAAGTGGCGTTAAAAAGCTTAAGATTGTACCTTTGCTTCTCTTTAGTGCCATGCACTATCTCAAGGATATACCGAATATCGTTCATGAAATGACACAGCGTTATCCAGACATAACGGTAGAAGTAAGCGAGCCACTTGGTACACATCCTTTAATGAGACGATTAATTGAACAACGTATTTGTGACGCATTAGCAGGTGACGAACAACAAGTTGGAGTTATGGTTGTTGCACATGGCAATATTAATGGCAAGTTTACAAAAGCACATGAAGAGTTACAGACATGCGTTCAACATTTGCAGATTAATAAACCTACTTATGCGAGAACGCTATATGGTGAAATCAGTTTTATACATGATTTAGAAGATATTGCGAGACAGTATCAAAAATTGATTGTCGTACCTTTATTTTTATATGACGGAAGACTTGTTAACAAAGTGAAGCAGCAAATGAATGACATGGTTATTAATACAGATATACACATCACACCTTCAATTAACTTCGACCCAATTTTAAAGCAAATCATTAAAGATAGATTAGAAAGCTTAATGATTCCAATGAAAATATAAAAGCACTAACGAAAAATTAAACCTTTTTTTGAAATAAATATTATGTAGTAAAGGGGCATATTTTATGGCAAAGCAAAAACTAGTAATGATTGGTAACGGTATGGCGGGCATTCGAACAATCGAAGAAATATTAGAGCGTGCCAATGATTTATATGATATTACAGTAATTGGTAAAGAACCTTATCCTAATTATAATCGCATCATGCTTTCAAATATTTTACAAAATAAAATGACAGTTGAAGAAACAATTATGAATCCATATGAGTGGTATGAGGAACATGGTATCGAGTTAATTACAAATGATCCTGTAATTGAAGTAGATAGAGCAAATCAAAATGTAACGACTGCAAATGGTATTGAAGTAGCATACGATAAATTAATATTTGCGACAGGATCTAAAGCATTTGTCATTCCAGTGCCAGGTTCGACCTTACCAAGTGTTATTGGCTGGAGAACAATTGATGACACTGAAAAAATGATGGACATTGCTAAGACTAAAAAGAAAGCGATTGTTATCGGTGGGGGCTTATTAGGTTTAGAATGTGCACGTGGTTTATTAGATCAAGGTATGGAAGTAACAGTGTTGCATTTGGCTGAGTGGTTGATGGAAATGCAGTTAGACCGTAAAGCTGGAAATATGCTTAAAGCAGATCTAGAAAAGCAAGGTATGAAGTTTGAAATGCAAGCCAACACAACTGAAATCTTAGGAGAAGATGATGTTGAAGGTGTTAAATTGGCTGATGGACGCGAGATTCCGGCAGACTTAGTTGTTATGGCAGTAGGTATTCGACCATACACAGAAGTAGCCAAAGAATCAGGTCTAGATGTTAATCGTGGTATTGTTGTCAATGATGTGATGCAAACAAGTGATAGCAATGTATATGCAGTCGGTGAATGTGCAGAACATAACGGTAAAGTTTATGGTTTAGTTGCACCTTTATATGAACAAGGTAAAGTATTGGCAGATCATTTAACGAATAAAGAAACAGATGGATACAAAGGTTCCACTACATTTACATCATTAAAAGTTTCTGGTTGTGAGCTATATAGTGCTGGTCAAATTGTTGAAAATGCTGAAATCAAAGGTATTGAAATATTTAATAGTGTTGATAATAACTATAAAAAAGTATTTTTAAAAGATGGAAATGTGGTCGGTGCAGTCTTATATGGTGATATCGATGATGGTTCACGCTTTTATAACATGATGAAAAAAGGTGAATCTACTGAAGATTACACACTGGTATCATTGCTTACTAAAGGTGGAGAAGAGGCATCGCTATCAATTGCTGATATGGCTGATGATGAAACAATTTGTGGTTGTAATGGTGTTGATAAAGGTACTATAGTAAATGCTATTACGGAAAATGGCTTTACAACAGTTGAAGAAGTAACGGCTAAAACAAAAGCGGGGAATTCATGTGGTAAATGTAAACCGCAAATTGCTCAAATATTGCAGCACACCTTAGGAGATGACTTTGTTGCCGCAAAACCTGCTGGTATATGTGGTTGTACTGATTTGACACGCGATCAAATTGTAACGCAAATAAGAGCAAAAGGTTTAAAAACATCTAAAGAAGTTCGACATGTTTTAAACTTTAAAAATAAAGGTGGATGTCCAAAATGTCGACCAGCAATCAACTATTATTTAAACATGGTTTATCCACATGATCATGAAGATGAAAGAGAATCAAGATTTGCTAACGAACGTTACCATGCGAATATTCAAAATGATGGTACATTTTCTGTTATACCTCAAATGCGTGGAGGTGTTACAGATGCAGACCAACTGATTCGTCTAGGAGAAGTGGCTAAGAAATATCATGTGCCACTAGTTAAAGTGACAGGTTCGCAACGTGTTGGTTTGTATGGAGTTAAAAAAGAAGAATTACCAAATATATGGGAAGACTTAGGTATGCGTTCAGCATCAGCTTATGGTAAGAAAACACGCTCAGTTAAAAGCTGTGTCGGCAAAGAGTTTTGTCGATTTGGTACGCAATACACGACACGACTTGGCATTCGTTTAGAAAAAACATTTGAATACATCGATACACCTCATAAATTCAAAATGGGTGTATCAGGCTGCCCAAGAAGTTGTGTTGAATCAGGTGTTAAAGATTTTGGTATTATCTCAGTTGAAAATGGATTCCAAATCTATATCGGTGGTAATGGTGGTACAGAAGTTGAAAAAGCTGAATTTTTAACAACTGTAGAAACAGAAGATGAAGTAATCAAATTATGTGGTGCTTTGATGCAATATTATCGCGAGACAGGTATTTATGCTGAAAGAACAGCACCGTGGTTAAGAAGACTAGGGTTTGAAAATGTTAAAGAAGTGTTGCTTGATCCAGAAAGACAGAATGAATTATTTGAACGTATTATGGATGCTAAAAAAGCAGTCGAAGCTGAACCTTGGGAAGCAATCACTAGTAATGCGCAAGCTCGAAAAATCTTTGAAGTGGAGAAGGTGTAATACATGGAAACGAAAGAGAAAATCAAAGTGACAACTTTAGATGAATTGACACCCTTAATTGGTAAAAAGGTTATTGTCAAAGGCAAAGAAATAGGATTGTTTTTAACTGAAAGTGGTACAATTCACGCGATTCACAATATTTGTCCGCATAAACAAGGGCCATTGTCAGAGGGAACAGTGAGTGGTGAATATGTATTCTGTCCACTCCATGATCAAAAGATTGATTTAAATACTGGGATTGTACAAGAACCTGATGAAGGTTGTGTAGATGTTTATGAGGTAGAAGTTACAGACGGGAACGTATATATATGTCTGTAGATGAATATGGCAAGGTTTACTTGATAGGTGCGGGACCAGGTAATCCGAATTATTTGACTAAAAAGGCTGAGCGTTTAATACGTGAAGCGGAAGTTATACTATATGATCGATTAGTGAATCCGTTGATTTTACAATATGCGAATTTGACTACTGAAATTATCGATGTTGGTAAAAAGCCGTATGCAAAACACATTCAGCAAGAAAAAATAAATGACTGTATCGTGGAAGCAGCACGTCGATATAACAAGGTTGTGAGGCTTAAAGGTGGCGACCCAGCAATATTTGGACGAGTTCAAGAAGAAGTTGACACACTAAACAACTTTAATATTGCGTTTGAAATTGTACCTGGTGTGACATCTGCGAGTGCTGCAGTTGCTACTTTGCAGACAGGTTTGACAATGCGTACAGTTGCTAAAAGTGTGACATTTTCTACAGGTCACTTTAAAGATTCAGAAGAAAATGAAGTGGATGTCAATTCCTTAGTGAATGGTGGTACGTTAGCGATTTATATGGGGGTAAAACGTTTAGGGAAAATTATCACACAGATACAACAGTACACAGATATTGATTATCCGATAGCGATTGTCTTTCAAGCATCGTGTTTTAACGAGTTTGTTGTTAAGGGGCATTTAAGTAATATTATTTCAAAATTGCAACACTATTCAATTGAGGCGAAACCAGGTATATGTATTATTGGGGAAGTTGTTGGTTATACTGAAAACACTCCTAAATCATATGATCCTACGAAGCAATTTTATGTAGTAAGTGGTGCTAAACATGACGCCCTTATCCTCTGTGAACATTTATATGACGAAGGTTATGGCTGTTTGCTAAACCCAAATGATTCATCGAATGGCACATATCATTCGTCGCAATATGATTACTATGATGCGTTTATTAAGCAGCAAGAAAATGTAACATATATTTCAACCGATCGTGCAGATGCTAAAACAGTGTTATGTCACTAATTTATAAAAAATGAATAAGTAAGGTTTCAACCGAGAGAATATATTCGTGTTGAAGCCTTATTTGTCGTTGTGCCAAATTTGAACGATTTAGATTGGCAATAAACATGGTCATATGTGATTGTGTAAAATTTCAATAAAATCCAATTATTGATAGGGAAAATCCTTAAGTAATTAGGTAATTCCCTAATATTTTATATTTGTGAAAAAATGTATAATCTAATTAAAGCAATAGTCTTGGGCATTTTTAGTATTTAAAAACACGACATCTACACATCGTATTTTTATACGTAGGAGGATATAAATATGGGAAAATTTGGATTGAATTTCTTTAAGCCAACAGAAAAATTTAATGGGAATTGGTCGATCCTAGAAAGTAAAAGTAGAGAATGGGAAAAAATGTACAGAGAACGTTGGAGCCATGATAAAGAAGTAAGAACAACGCATGGTGTTAACTGTACTGGATCATGTTCATGGAAAGTCTTTGTGAAAAATGGTGTGATTACCTGGGAAAATCAACAAACTGACTATCCTAGTTGTGGTCCGGATATGCCTGAATATGAACCGAGAGGCTGTCCTCGTGGTGCATCATTCTCTTGGTATGAATACAGCCCACTTCGAATTAAATATCCATATATTCGTGGGAAGCTTTGGGATTTATGGACTGAAGCATTAGAAGAAAACAATGGCAATCGTGTGGCTGCATGGGCTTCTATTGTTGAAAATGAAGACAAAGCCAAACAGTATAAGCAAGCCCGTGGTATGGGTGGACATGTGCGTTCAAATTGGAAAGATGTTACGGATATTATCGCAGCACAATTACTATATACAATTAAAAAATATGGTCCAGATCGAATCGCAGGATTTACACCTATTCCAGCGATGTCGATGATTAGTTATGCAGCAGGTGCTCGATTCATCAATTTGCTTGGTGGTGAAATGCTTAGTTTTTATGACTGGTATGCAGATTTACCACCTGCCTCTCCACAAATTTGGGGAGAGCAAACAGATGTGCCTGAATCAAGTGACTGGTATAACGCATCATACATTATTATGTGGGGCTCTAATGTACCACTAACGCGTACGCCAGACGCACATTTTATGACAGAAGTTCGCTATAAAGGAACAAAAGTTATTTCAGTAGCACCTGATTATGCAGAAAATGTGAAGTTTGCTGATAACTGGTTAGCCCCGAATCCTGGTTCAGATGCTGCAATTGCTCAAGCGATGACACATGTTATTTTACAAGAGTATTATGTTAATCAACCGAATGAACGCTTTATTAATTATGCGAAACAATATACAGACATGCCATTTATCATCATGTTAGATGAAGATGAAAATGGATATAAAGCGGGTAGATTTTTAAGAGCAAGTGACTTAGGACAAACGACAGAGCAAAGTGAATGGAAACCGGTAATCCACGACACAATCAGTGACAGTTTAGTGGTACCTAATGGCACAATGGGGCAACGTTGGGAAGAAGGTAAGAAGTGGAACTTAAAACTAGAAACAGAAGATGGTTCTAAAATTAACCCTACATTATCAATGACAGAAGGTGGATATGAATTAGAAACAATTCAATTCCCATACTTTGATAGTGATGGAGATGGGATATTCAATCGTCCAATTCCAACTCGACAAGTCACTTTAGCAAATGGTGACAAAGTCCGTATTGCTACAATTTTTGACTTAATGGCAAGTCAATATGGCGTGCGTCGTTTTGATCATAAATTAGAATCAAAAGGATACGACGATGCAGAATCAAAATATACACCTGCTTGGCAAGAAGGCATTTCAGGCGTAAAACAAAGTGTTGTCATTCAAGTAGCGAAAGAATTTGCGCAAAACGCTATCGATACTGAAGGGCGTTCAATGATTATCATGGGTGCGGGTATTAACCATTGGTTTAACTCAGATACGATTTATCGTTCAATCTTAAACTTAGTTATGTTATGTGGCTGTCAAGGTGTGAATGGTGGCGGTTGGGCTCACTATGTGGGACAAGAAAAATGTCGCCCAATTGAAGGATGGAGTACTGTCGCATTTGCGAAAGACTGGCAAGGACCACCACGTTTGCAAAACGGAACAAGTTGGTTTTATTTTGCTACAGACCAATGGAAATATGAAGAGTCAAATGTAGATCGTTTAAAATCTCCATTAGCTAAAACAGAGGAGTTAAAACATCAACATCCAGCTGATTATAATGTGTTAGCAGCTAGACTTGGTTGGTTACCATCATATCCACAATTTAATAAAAATAGCTTGTTGTTTGCAGAAGAAGCTAAAGATGAAGGTATAGATTCAAATGAAGCGATTTTGCAACGTGCAATTGATGAAATGAAATCAAAACAAACACAATTTGCAATAGAAGATCCTGATTTGAAAAAGAATCATCCAAAATCATTATTTATATGGCGTTCAAACTTAATTTCAAGTTCTGCAAAAGGTCAAGAATACTTTATGAAGCATTTACTTGGCACAAAATCAGGGTTATTAGCTACACCAAATGAAGATGAAAAGCCAGAAGAAATTACGTGGCGTGAAGAAACAACAGGTAAGTTAGATTTAGTGGTCTCTTTAGACTTCAGAATGACGGCAACACCGTTATATTCTGACATTGTTTTACCGGCAGCAACTTGGTATGAAAAACATGATTTATCATCAACGGATATGCATCCATATGTACATCCTTTCAATCCTGCCATTGATCCATTATGGGAATCACGTTCAGACTGGGATATTTATAAAACATTGGCAAAAGCATTTTCAGAAATGGCAAAAGACTATTTACCTGGAACGTTTAAAGATGTTGTGACAACTCCACTTAGTCATGATACAAAGCAAGAAATTTCAACACCATACGGCGTAGTGAAAGATTGGTCGAAGGGTGAAATTGAAGCGGTACCTGGACGTACAATGCCTAACTTTGCAATTGTAGAACGCGACTACACTAAAATTTACGACAAATATGTCACGCTTGGTCCTGTACTTGAAAAAGGGAAAGTTGGAGCACATGGTGTAAGTTTCGGTGTCAGTGAGCAGTACGAAGAACTAAAAAGTATGTTAGGCACGTGGAGTGACACAAATGAAGATTCTGTCAGAACGAATCGTCCACGTATTGATACAGCACGTAATGTCGCTGATGCCATACTTAATATTTCATCAGCTACGAATGGAAAGTTATCACAGAAATCATATGAGGATCTTGAACAACAAACTGGTATGCCATTGAAAGATATTTCTAGTGAGCGTGCTGCTGAAAAAATTTCGTTTTTAAATATAACATCACAACCACGTGAAGTTATACCAACAGCAGTATTCCCGGGATCTAATAAGCAAGGCCGACGTTACTCACCATTTACAACGAATGTAGAACGTTTAGTGCCTTTTAGAACATTAACAGGACGTCAAAGTTATTATGTGGATCACGAAGTTTTCCAACAGTTTGGTGAAAGCTTACCAGTATATAAACCAACGTTACCACCAATGGTATTTGGTGATAGAGATAAGAAAATTAAAGGTGGTACAGATGCTTTGGTACTGCGTTATTTAACGCCTCATGGAAAATGGAATATACACTCAATGTATCAAGATAATAAGCATATGTTGACACTATTTAGAGGTGGTCCAACGGTTTGGATATCAAATGAAGATGCTGAAAAACACGATATCCAAGATAATGATTGGCTAGAAGTGTATAACCGTAATGGTGTTGTAACGGCAAGAGCAGTTATTTCGCATCGTATGCCTAAAGGTACAATGTTTATGTATCATGCACAAGATAAACATATTCAAACGCCTGGGTCAGAAATTACAGATACACGTGGTGGTTCACACAACGCGCCGACTAGAATCCATTTGAAACCAACACAACTAGTCGGAGGATATGCACAAATTAGTTATCACTTTAATTATTATGGACCAATTGGGAACCAAAGGGATTTATATGTAGCAGTTAGAAAGATGAAGGAGGTTAATTGGCTTGAAGATTAAAGCGCAAGTTGCGATGGTATTAAATTTAGATAAATGCATAGGATGCCATACGTGTAGTGTGACATGTAAAAACACTTGGACAAATCGTCCAGGTGCTGAGTACATGTGGTTCAACAACGTAGAGACTAAGCCAGGTGTAGGGTATCCGAAACGTTGGGAAGACCAAGAACACTACAAAGGTGGTTGGGTACTAAATCGTAAAGGGAAACTTGAATTAAAATCTGGAAGTAGAATTTCAAAAATTGCATTAGGGAAAATATTCTATAATCCAGATATGCCACTAATTAAAGATTATTACGAGCCATGGAACTATAATTATGAACATTTAACAACTGCGAAATCAGGTAATCATTCTCCAGTTGCTAGAGCGTATTCAGAAATTACGGGGGATAACATTGAAATTGAATGGGGACCTAACTGGGAAGATGACTTAGCAGGTGGTCATGTTACAGGTCCAAAAGATCCTAACATCCAAAAAATAGAAGAAGATATTAAATTCCAATTTGACGAAACATTTATGATGTACTTACCACGTTTGTGTGAACATTGCTTGAATCCAAGTTGCGTTGCATCGTGTCCTTCAGGTGCTATGTATAAACGTGATGAAGATGGCATCGTGCTAGTTGACCAAGATGCTTGTCGTGGTTGGCGTTACTGTATGACAGGTTGTCCATATAAAAAAGTATACTTCAACTGGAAAACGAACAAAGCAGAAAAATGTACTTTCTGTTTCCCGAGAATTGAAGCGGGGATGCCTACAGTGTGTTCTGAAACTTGTACAGGACGTATGCGTTATTTAGGTGTTTTATTATATGATGCAGATCGAGTTCATGAAGCAGCTTCAGCAGTAGACGAGAAAGATTTATACGAAAAACAATTAGATATATTCTTAAATCCATTTGACGAAGAAGTCATTGCACAAGCTGAAAAAGATGGCATTAGTTATGATTGGATTGAAGCTGCACAAAACTCACCAATTTATAAGTTAGCGATTGAATATAAACTAGCATTTCCATTACATCCTGAATTTAGAACGATGCCGATGGTTTGGTATTGCCCACCACTTAGCCCAATTATGAGCTATTTCGAAGGTAAAAATACAAATCAAAATCCGGATGCGATTTTCCCAGCCATTGAAGAAATGCGCTTGCCGATTGAATATTTAGCGAATATTTTCACGGCAGGAGATACAAAACCAGTAAAAGAAGCATTGCAGCGTATGGCAATGATGAGAAGTTACATGCGTTCCCAAGTTACACAACAACCATTTGATACATCACGTTTAGAGCGATTAGGTTTAACTGAACGACAAACTAAAGATATGTATCGCTTATTAGGACTAGCTAAATATGAAGATCGATTCGTTATTCCAACGTCACATAAGGAAACATATTTAGATACGTATCATGCTCAAGGTAGTACGGGATATAACTATGGTGGCGAACACTTTGGTGATAACTGTGAAGGTTGTGGTGTTGCAGTAGGTTCAGGAAAAACTGGTCAAGAAATTTATAATGAGAATTTCTATGGAGGGATTTTCCGTGATTAATTTCGATAATTTTAAAAAGTATCAAGAAAGTTTTGGATATATAGCGCAACAGCTATGCTTTCCGGAAAAATTAACATTTCATCCAAAGACTTTTGAAGAAACAATTTCGAAAGATCATCCAGGCTATGACGATTTAATAGCATTTAGAAATGTAATGATGACATTTTCTTTATCAGAAATCAAAGCGATTTATACAGATACATTTGATTTTACGAAAAAAGCACCATTATATATGACGTATAACAAGTTTGATACACAAAAAGAACGTGGGCAAATGTTAGCGAAACTAAAGGTATTGTACGAGATGTTTGGACTAGAAATGGTAGACAATGAACTTTCTGATTATCTACCGTTGATGTTGCAATTTTTACAAGTGGCAGAATGGAGAAATGATCCAAGAGCTGAAGAGAATATTCAATTAATCATTATGATTATTGAGGATGGAACATATGTGATGGCGAATGCACTTGGTGAAGATAACAATCCATATGCCTATGTGATTCAAGCGCTTAGAAAAACATTGAAATTATGTTTGACATCACCAAAAGGAGTGAAACATCATGCTTAATCAGTTTTTATGGGTTATATTTCCGTATTTATGTTTAGTTGTCTTTGTCGCAGGTCATATTGCACGTTATCGTTATGATAAATTTTCGTGGACAGCAAAATCTAGTGAATTAATTGAAAGAAAAAGATTGATGTGGGGTAGTTTATTATTTCACTTAGGTATTATTCCGGTATTTTTTGGACATGTTGTAGGATTATTAATACCTAAGTCGTGGATGGATGCTGCCGGTGTGTCTGAGCATTTATATCATATTGGTGCTGTTTATATAGGGAGTATCTTTGGTATAATTACATTGGTAGGGATGTTTTTATTAACAGCGAGACGTGTTACTACGAAAAGTATTCGCAGATTAAGTTCAGCGTCCGATATCTTTGTTAACTTCTTATTATTACTTATTGTATTTATGGGATGTTATGCAACATTAGTAACAAATATACAGCATCCAGATTTTAACTATAGAACTTCATTATCAATTTGGTTTAGACAATTATTTATGTTGAAACCAGATGCATCATTAATGAGTGGTGTACCAATTGCATTTAAAATTCATATATTATTAGGTTTCACTATTATGGCTTGTTGGCCATTCACACGTTTAGTACATGTTTGGAGTGTACCTTTGACATATATAAATCGCAGATATATTATTTACCGTAAGAATAAAGTGTAAGTATAAGAGGTGAAAGGATTTGACACCAGAAGCAATTATTGAAGATCGTAGATTTCAAGAGACATTAGATAAAATACGCAAAGAAGAAGGTTATGATTTTGCGGCAATCGCTTTCTATGAATCTAACAAACCATCATCTCCAATAAAATGGCACTATGTTTCAGGTAATAAAAATAATCGGTTTAAATTAATTATTTTAAGAAAAGGCCGTGGATTAGCTGGAACTGTTATGAAAACAGGGAAGCGTATGATTATAGCTAATGTCGGTTTAGCATTGGGACCAGAAGAAAAGATTGACTATCCAATTTTATTAAGCGAATCATTAACAGCAGTTTTAGCAGTGCCGCTTTGGTATAAGAATCAAGTGTATGGCGTACTATTATTTGGTCAAAGAGATGGACGTCCTTTACCAAAAATATTTGATAACGATGATATTCAACGTAAGTTTGGTATTTTCAATGATGATAAATAATGAGATGAATTAGGGTGTAGGTCATGATTAATGAGGACAGTATACAATTAGAAGCTTTATTAAAAAAATACTATGAACATTCAATCGAAAAAATAGTATTTGCCGACGATAGTGGTAAAATTATTGCAATGAATGATGCTGCTAAAGATATATTATCTGAAGAAGATAATTACAGTGCTGTGGCGAATGCGATTTGTCACAGATGTGAAGGGTATACAAATGCCTATGATGTACAATCATGTAAAGATTGTTTCTTAGAGTCCATGCAAGTACAAGCTACGAATTTTCAAGTGTTTATGAAGACGAAAGATCAAAAAGTGATGCCGTTTACTGCAACTTATCAGCTTATTGATCAGGATAGAGGGATTCATGCATTTACGCTTCAAAATGTCTCATCACAGATTGAACAACAAGAAAAATTGCATCAACAACGTATGATGCGTAAAACGATTTCCGCACAAGAAAATGAGCGAAAACGAATTTCTAGGGAATTACATGATAGTGTGATTCAAGAAATGTTAAATGTAGATGTTCAATTGCGATTGTTGAAATATCAAGAAGATACAGCAAAGCTTTTGGAAGACGCAGAAAATATTGAATATATTGTCGCTAAATTAATTGATGATATACGTAATATGTCGGTTGAATTAAGACCCGCTTCTTTGGATGATCTAGGCCTTGAGGCAGCTTTTAAATCATATTTTAAACAGTTTGAAGAAAATTATGGAATAAAAATCATATATACATCAAATATTAAAAATACCCGCTTTGATAGTGATATTGAAACGGTTGTTTATCGAGTAGTGCAAGAAGCTATTCTAAATGCGTTGAAATACGCTGATGTAAATGAAATAAATGTAGGTATCCGTCAAACTGGGCGACATTTGGTTGCTGAAGTGATAGATGCGGGAAATGGTTTTGATCCAAGTTCTAAGCCTAAAGGTTCTGGACTCGGTTTATATGGAATGAATGAGCGAGCTGAATTAGTCAGTGGTAGCGTCAACATCGAAACGAAAATTGGTGAGGGTACCAATGTTACATTGAACATTCCAATTTGAAACATACATTGGGGGAATAAAATTGAAAATAGTCATTGCCGATGATCACGCTGTTGTCCGTACGGGGTTCTCTATGATTTTAAATTATCAAAATGATATGGAAGTTGTTGCAACGGCTGCAGATGGCGTCGAAGCTTACCAAAAAGTAATGGAATATAAACCTGATGTGTTACTAATGGATTTAAGTATGCCACCAGGTGAGTCAGGTCTTATCGCTACGAGTAAAATTGCTGACAGTTTTCCTGAAACTAAAATACTAATATTAACAATGTTTGATGATGAGGAGTATTTGTTCCATGTGTTGCGTAATGGTGCGAAAGGTTACATATTGAAAAATGCACCTGATGAACAATTATTGTTAGCTATTCGAACTGTATATAAAGGTGAAACATATGTAGATATGAAACTTACAACATCTTTAGTGAATGAATTTGTATCTAATTCAAATCAGGACACTGCAAACACATCAGATCCTTTTAAAATATTATCAAAACGAGAACTAGAAATATTACCACTTATTGCCAAAGGTTACGGGAATAAAGAAATTGCAGAGAAATTATTTGTTTCTGTAAAGACAGTAGAGGCACATAAGACGCATATTATGACAAAGCTTGGCTTGAAAAGTAAACCAGAGCTCGTTGAATATGCATTGAAAAAGAAATTATTAGAGTTTTAATGTTTGAAAATAATACCATACAAAGCGCCAGAGGAAACGGGGAATCTTCTGGCGCTTTTGTATGTTTCGAAATATATATTTTTTTATAAATCGAATGGAACCTAATCCTTTCTCCTTTCGATAACCTATACTAATTCGCTTTGCAAAGGTACAACTTTTAATATAGTTATTGATTTAGAGAATAAATGATTAGTTTTCTACTTTGAACAATTATTTTAGTTGGTGTATTCAGTGTTGTAGCATCTGTATGAGGATTAAAAATTGTCGCTCTTATTCACATTGCTCAAAAAATAATTAACAGCTTCTGAAATGTATGATGCTAAATTTTGATTATCATATGAATTAAAGTAATCTTTGAAACGCGTATCATCTTCATATGTTTTAGCAATACAGCATAATGTTTCATCATCAAAATCAGCGATAGTATTCATAAAAGATTTCCATTCTGTCACGATATCATTACAGTCTTGGATTGGATAATGACTCAAAGACATATGATTAAATTTATTGAAGATTGTTGACAATTTCTGTCTGATATCCTGTGATTGTAAGTTATCTTTACGTCTAATAAATGATTGATATGCTTTCGTATGACCATATTTTATAGATGCTTCTTTATCATATTGTGACTGTAGTGTCTTGTTTAAAATGCTGGTATCTATTAGAGAATGTCCTTTAATAAATTCACATACAGAGCGTCTAATTAATTGTAAGTCAGAAATCTTTTTATCTAACTTGCTTATTTGCTCTGATAATAACTTTCGCAATTGTTCATTATCATATGAAATGTATTGTTTTATTTTAGCGATATCAAAATCAAAAGACTTGAGTATTAAAATCTTTTGTAATTTTTCTAAGTCTTGCTGTTTATAAACGCGATAATTTTTATCATTTTTATCTGGAACTAATAATCCTATTTCATCGTAATAATGTAAAGTTCTTTTAGTTACACCTGTAATTTCAATAATATCTTTTAAAGTGTATGTGTATGCCAAAATTCAGTCACCTCATTTATTATTTTTTGTGCTGGAAGTGTTGTGGCAACTTCAATAGGTATGTTTGATTTTTGTAAAAAGTATTTCACCAAGTGATAGCCACATGCATAACCGGCAGCATGAGATAAGCCAACGATAGGCCTACCTTGAAGTTTATTAATATCATCACCATAGAGATAAGGCATCGATTCAAATATATGCTTTAAATGTAAATGATTATAAATAGTATTTTTAATTTTTACGTTATCACGACTCCAATTAGTATTTGTTACCCACGGTCCAATATGCGCTTTACCATACAATGATTCTACATAGTTTTCAGCTAATCCTTCTGCAATAATCAATTCAATCAAACTTCCGCCATCCCAATCAATATATTGATAGCGCATATTATGATTTACTTCATGTGCAATTAAGCTTTTCATAGAATTAATTGTACTTGTACTCGGCACTAAATAAATCATAATATAACCTGGTATGCCACCATCACCACCACGATTTTTATTTAGATACATAAGTGGTTTTTGGCTATCTCCAAGTAATACTGTGAAATGATAGTTAGAAACTTGAGATGAGATACTATAATTTGCAAATTGATCTATAGCAACTTTTAAATATTTTTCACAATTAATCCAGAAATCATTATTCAGGTATTGTATTGACATTTGGTCAGTTTCAACCAGTTCTTCGGGAGACTTATGAAATACATCTAAAAGTTGAATCGCACTCATTGTCTGCTTGTCATCATTATGAATAGGAATCTGCTGCACCTCAAATTTCTTTTTAAAAGGTACTAATATTTCTTTAGTGAAAATTGAATCACGTTCGTTTAATGGTGCCTTGAGTATTTTCTTATAGACGGAATCTGATCTAATAATATTGATTTTATACATGATAAACCTCCTTACGCTGTCAGCATAAAGGGTAACGTAACGTGATTTTCAAGCAGTAATTGTAACTAATTGAAAAAAATTAAGAAAAGTATGTGAGCGTTCCTTAATAATATGATTAAAATGATGACAAAATAGTGTCTAAATGCATCGTAAAGGGACATTGTATAGGGGAAATCACACCATAAATAAGGGAAAATCCTTATGTTCACTTTTTCACAATCATAATAAAATATATATGTAGTCAATACTTTGTCTATATTGAATGTTTTCATATAAATGAAAGCATTTTTAAATAACATTGACCTCTAACATATAGGCAGAGTATTGATATCTATTAAAAAATAAATGATTTTGGTGAAGGTGAAACGTATGTACAAAACAAAAGGTGGCTTTCAACTTACATTACAAACATTAAGTTTAGTGGTTGGATTTATGGCTTGGAGTATTATTGCTCCTTTAATGCCTTTTATTAAACAGGATGTCAATGTAACTGAAGGTCAAATATCAATCATTTTAGCGATACCAGTTATTTTGGGATCAGTGCTCCGTGTGCCATTTGGTTATTTAACAAATATTGTTGGTGCTAAATGGGTATTCTTTACAAGTTTTATCGTATTGTTATTCCCGATATTTTTCTTGAGCCAAGCACAAACGCCGGGGATGTTAATGGCATCAGGATTTTTCCTTGGCGTAGGTGGCGCAATTTTCTCTGTTGGTGTTACATCAGTTCCTAAATATTTCCCTAAAGAAAAAGTAGGTCTAGCAAATGGTATTTATGGTATGGGGAATATCGGTACAGCAGTTTCTTCATTTTTAGCACCACCGATAGCGGGTATTATTGGTTGGCAAACAACAGTTAGAAGTTACTTAATTATTATCGCTTTATTTGCATTAATTATGTTCATTTTTGGTGACACACAAGAACGTAAAATTAAAGTGCCATTAATGGCTCAAATGAAAACATTATCTAAAAACTACAAATTATATTACTTAAGTTATTGGTATTTCATTACTTTTGGTGCTTTTGTTGCATTTGGTATTTTCTTACCTAACTACTTAGTAAATCATTTTGGAATTGACAAAGTAGATGCTGGTATTCGTTCAGGTGTATTCATTGCGCTGGCAACATTCTTGAGACCAATAGGTGGTATACTAGGTGATAAATTTAATGCAGTTAAAGTACTGATGATTGATTTTGTTATTATGATTATCGGTGCCGTTATTTTAGGTATTTCAGACCATATCGCATTATTCACTGTAGGCTGTTTAACAATAAGTATTTGTGCAGGTATTGGTAACGGCTTAATTTTTAAATTAGTACCATCATACTTCTCAAATGAAGCAGGATCAGCAAATGGTATCGTATCAATGATGGGTGGTTTAGGAGGATTCTTCCCACCGTTGGTCATCACATACGTAGCTAATTTAACAGGTTCAAGCCATTTAGCATTTATTTTCTTAGCGGTATTCGGCTGCATTGCATTATTTACAATGCGCCATTTATATCAAAAAGAATATGGTTCATTGAAACACAGTTGATATGTAATACGAAGCATTCTTAAATTTAAATGACAAAGCCTTAATATCATGCGCAATATTCGTAGCATGATATTAAGGCTTTAGTAGTGTATTCATTTTAAATTTAACTATGAAATTGGAATAGATGTTGATGAAGTAGTGTCATTGCTTGGTTTGATTTTAGGCAGGGTAATAGTTAATAGCCCATTTTCAAAACTAGCAGTAATATGTTGCTTATCAACAGCTTCAAAATCAAATTGACGCATTAATGATTCGAAGTTACGCTCATCTAAAATGAGTTGTTCAGATTTGTGTTTTGCGTTTCTAGTAGCTTGAATAGTGAGCGTATTATTATTGAAATCGATACTAATATCTTCTTTATTTACACCTGCTAGTTCAGCTTCTAAGTAATATAATTCGTCTGTTTCATATATATTCGTTACAAATGAAGGTGTTGAAAAGTAATTAAATACTTGTTTACCTAAATCTTTAAATGTATCACTTGGATTACCGTTAAAAAAGTTTTGATTCTCGAATTGATTGAAGTTCAATATCATCACTTCCATTATATAAATTTGTATTACAAAGCCATTATATGAGTAGTATTAAAAAAGATAAAGTAAAAGGGGAGATAAAAAGTTATAAATGGGTAGATTTGTGCCTGATAAGGAATCAGGGCAAAAGAGCTGAGCATCGAGATTTATACAAGCAATAAAGATAATGAATAAACATAGCGATGCATACTTCTGCCCATCACCTTATGATAGGGAGTTACTTTTTGTCGGAATTGTCGAAATTTTTCGAAACAAAATTCCGCAAATTATTAACAATGTCTGATGCTTCTCGTTCTGAAATGTTGAATTCATTAAATACTTTAACAGAAATTTCAGCAAGAGGACTTTTTATTGCTTTACCTTGCTCTGTTAGAGAAATTTGTAGGTTTCTTTCATCTTTCTCTTCACGTGTTCGAACAACGTAATCTTTCTTTTCTAATTTCTTTAGTAATGGTGTCAGTGTTCCAGAATCTAAGAATACACGTTCACCTAATTTTTTGATGTTAAGTTTTTCATCATTTTCAATCGCCATTAAAACAATGTAACCAGTATAGGTTAAATCATAATCCTTAAGATAGTTTGTGTATTTTTTAATTATTTCTTTTGAAGAAACATAAAATAAAAAACACAACTGTTTGCTAAGATAGCTGTTTTCTACATACATCCAATCACTCCTTGTTAAAATAAACAATATTATGAAGTGTAATAGTTGTCAAGTACTGATTTCATCGCAATTATCGAATTGTCTATAATTGAATTTAAATGTTAAATAATGCAAAACATATCAATATCTTAGTATTTTCATCGGTAATGACTGATATGACTGATTTTTTAAATTGAAAAAAATGGAATTGTATCATTCTTAATTGTTAAAAGTAGTCAATTATTTTGATAGATAGTAAAATGAAATTTGTTATTAAATTTTTTCAAAGCATCGTGTATGTAATTCGATTTCTATAATAATATTGAGAAGAAAAAAATTGTTACAATCTGGTAAAAACTCTTTATTAAATAAATTGATTCGTTCATACTGAATAGATAAGCAAAAAGGAGTTACATAATGAAGAAGAAAAAAAACGTGATTAAAGTTATCATTATATTATTTATTTCATTAATTGTTGCTGTAGCATTTTTCTTTGGTCTGAAAACATATCAAGGCCATAAGAATATTCAACTTATTGACAGTTACTTGGAAGAGAAAAGTCTAAAAGATAAAATTAAATCAGAAAAAACAGAGTATAGTGCTAAAAAAGGTCTCTTCTATAAGGAAGTTACATTTAAAGATGAACCTGGTGTAACTTATGTTGTGCAACCTATCAGTACTAATAAAGGATTATTTGTTGAAGGCTTTGATACAGAAACTAAGAAAAGTTTGAAAACTGCAAAGCATAAATATTTCAATCAAAATTATAAACCATCAAAATAGTGAAGCGTATAACTGGTATAACAGTTTAGTGCCTTCAATTTTAATTATTTGAGGTAAACAGTTTTTGTATGGAAATTAGTGATTTTTGACATCTATAAAAGATAAATATTTTAATTTTTTATAGATAATTATCAATTTTCTGATATAATTGAGTGATGTCAGATGAAGGGGAGTTTGTACTATGGCTCTATTCAAGAGAAAAATTAGCCTACCTATGCAAGTTGTTATTGCATTAGTGTTAGGTGTTGTCGTAGGACTTTTATTATATGGACAAGAAAACGTAGCAAATTACATTAAACCATTTGGTGACGTATTTTTAAATTTAATTAAAATGATCGTTATACCAGTTGTATTTTGCTCGCTAGCGCTTTCTATTTCGAACGTTGGGGAATCGAAAACTGTAGGGCGTTATGGCTGGAAAACAATTTTATACTTTGAAATTATTACAACAATCGCAATAGGTTTAGGGATTATCTTCGGTAACCTATTTAAACCAGGTGCTGGATTAGACCCAACAAAATTACCTAAAGGTGATATTTCTAAATATCAATCAACTGCACATGCAGCAGAACAATCTACATATGGAAATCATTTTATTGATACCATTGTACATATTATTCCGACAAACTTTTTTGAAGCTTTAAATAAGGGTGAATTATTACCTATTATCTTCTTCGCAGTATTCTTTGGATTAGGATTAGCTGCAGTAGGTAAAAAAGCAGAACCAGTTAAAGAATTTTTAAGCGGATCGCTTGAAGCTGTGTTCTGGATGATTAATAAAATTTTAAAATTAGCACCACTTGGAGTGTTTGCATTCATTTGTACTACAATTATTACATTTGGTGCATCCGCATTATTACCACTATTAAAATTAGTATTAGTTGTTGTCTTTGCAATGGTGTTCTTTGTATTCGCTATACTAGGACTAGTTGCATGGATGTGTGGTATTAATATCATGAATATTATTAGAATCTTGAAAAGTGAATTGCTTTTAGCATTTTCTACATCAAGTTCGGAAGCTGTACTTCCTGTAATGATGAAGAAAATGGAAAACTTCGGTTCTCCAAAAGAAATTACTTCTTTTGTTATACCAATTGGTTATACGTTTAACTTAGACGGATCAGCACTTTATCAATCTATTGCAGCATTATTCGTTGCACAGATGTATGGAATGCACTTAACATTATCAGAGCAAATTGTGTTGATGTTAACATTAATGATTACGTCTAAAGGTATGGCGGCAGTACCAGGAACTTCAATCGTTGTTTTATTAACAACATTAGGTGCCATGGGCTTACCGGCACAAGGTTTAGCATTAATTATTGGTGTTGACCGTATCTTAGATATGGTACGTACATGTGTAAACGTTATTGGTAACGCATTATCAACAATCGTTATAGCTAAATGGGAAAACGTATATGACAAAGCAAAAGGTCAAGAATATTTAAAATCAATTTAAAAAATACTATCTGACATTTAAAGCCCCTTACAACCTTTGGTTGTTAGGGGCTTTTATGCATGCGCTAAAGCGCAGGCGAACCGAAACGAAGTGACCTCAGGTTGTTAGGGGCTTTTATGCATGCGCAAAGCGCAGGCGAACCGAAATGAAGGCAACCTCAGGTTGTTAGGGGCTTTTATGCATGCGCTAAAGCGCAGGCGAACCGAAACGAAGTGACCTCTGGTTGTTAGGGGCTTTTATGCATGCGCTAAAGCGCAGGCGAACCGAAGCGCAGTGACCTCAGGTTGTTAGGGGCTTTTATGCATGCGCAAAGCGCAGGCGAACCGAAACGAAGTGACCTCTGGTTGTTAGGGGCTTTTATGCATGCGCAAAGCGCAGGCGAACCGGAAATAGACTGACACAGTAATTCTTAAAAAGCAGCAGTAAGATAATTTTCAATTAGAAAACATCTTACTGCTGCTTTTAATATCTTATATATTATTCAAAATTAAAGCTTAATTAGTGTTTCATGTGCATTTTGCCCATGTCATGAATTTTCATCATTAAACCATGTGGTACATCGTCATGATCAACTTTTTTTACTTTAACAATTTTATCAGAATCTGCTAATTTATAAACAATTACAAAATCACCTTTTTTAACTGAAACGTCTGCATCTGAAGGTAATTTAACGTTCTTCTCAATGCTTTCATCTTTTTCACTAATCATTTTTTCAATTGTAGCATTGTCTTTCATAATTCCATAATATGTATCTTTCTTTCCACCAGTCATCATCATGATTACTAGTACAATACATACAATCAACATGATGGCAATTAAACTAATACCAAGACCAAACCCTTTTTTATTTTTCACGGTTCATCAATCTCCTTAAATGTAGTTAATTCTGTTATACCTAAAAGTACAACAGTTTGCAAATGCAGTATTTATATTACATAAAATTAATTTAAAAAGACACACCTTAATCACAATAAATGTGAATAAAATGTGTCTAAAATATTGTTATATAATAAAAATATAGTTAAAAGTATTAAACGCTTTCAAAATCGAAATATATATAAATAGGATACTGTTGAAATTTATAGCTAACATGTTCAATTGCTGGCTAATTTTAAAACTAAAAACTTACATATTATAAATCAATTTTAATAGGTGTATCTAATGATTTATCATTCATTAGCTTAATGGATTGCGGAACTACTCTTAAAACACATAACTCTGGGTCTTCTTTTGAACTGAAAAAGCTTTTGTCTTGTGTTTCCCATAGCCAATCAATCACTTCTTGTTCTGTAACGATTTCGATGGTCGCTTCCATCTCAACGAAACTACGATTAGTTGTGTCGTTATAGCCTAACAAAACATATGCTGCTGGATTATCTTTAATTTCTTTGACCTTAGCAGAATGGATATTCGTTTTAGTATATAAAGTAAGACCATCATTATAAAAGACCATATATCTACTATTAGGTTTGTTATTATATGCAGTTGATAATACACCAACTTTTGACGTTGCTAACACGTTTTCAATTGCTTGAATTGCTTGTGAGTTACTCATCCTACATCATCTCCTTATGATATAAATAGCCTTTAACGTAAGAAACTAAACACAAGAGGACTGTTAGTATTTAGCTTGGTTTAAAGCAAATATATTTAACCTCGTCGTGATTTAACTTGAGTTCAAATGTACGACCAGTTTCTTCTTGAACTGCAAGCTCCGTTTTAGGGTAATTCGTTTTGTCTAATTCATCTAAAATTTCTTTTTCTATATAAACAAGTTGATCGCTTATTGGAAGCAAATGTTGAATTGAACCATGTTCATGATTCAATGTTTTAATAATCATCAAAGAGTCTTGAGGTAATTCATTATGGAAAATGAAATCTTGTTTTACGTCTGACATATATCGATCATTAATTTTATTGAATAATAAGAAATGGTAGTTATTATCTTTACGACTCAATACATAATTATTTGTAATTTCAATGTCTTCGTTAACAAAAGGTCTAAACATTTTATATAAATGCATTAATGGTAGGGGGCTACCATATTTGTTGTACAAGGAAATATAATTTGAATGGTCATCTAATAATTGATAGCTAATGCCACCGCCATATCGTAATAATGCGATTAAGTGATACACTATGTCAGATAATTGAATTGGATTCTTACCATCATTAGTATATTTAAACCCGCTTACAGACAGGTTATTATATACAAATTGTGTTGATGATATACCTGAATCTAAAATAAATTTCTTATACTGTTCAAAATGTGTGTCAGTTTGATGATAGTGTTGATTTTTAGTGATAAGATGTGTTGCAGTTTTTGAATTTTCAATATCAATAAAGTAATAATGGAATTTAAGACGCTGCATGACATCATAAACTTGTTCCACGGTTGAATAAGTTTCTAAAAAGCCATCGACTGTCACACTATATTTAATTTCTTTATTTTTGTTTTTAATTTTAAGATGACATAAATGAATTTCTTCTGCTGTCATAGAATTAGAGCAAAATACGAGCATAAATTTAACTAATTTCTTGCTTGTCTTATAGTCTTGATTGCCTTGTAAAAATGTTAGTATTAATTGCTTCATCGTTTCGAATTGTTGTGTTGATTTAATAGCGATTGCTAAACCTATATTTTTTTCGAAAAGCTTTTCAAAACATCTATTTAACAGGTTGTAATTCGTTTGGCTAATCTCAATATCGTGAATATCGTCAATGAAAACGACAGGTTTTGGTAAGTGCTCAAAGTTAATATCGTAATATTCATTGAAAATAAATTGAAATAGTTCATTGAAATTACTGAATCGAACAAATACTTTGGCACGCTGACTTCGATCTTTCGGATTAAAATCATCTATATGAATATCTGTTGTATTTGTAGCCAACTGAGCTGTTAAATCAATTGTTGAAATTAACTCAGTGAATTGTGATACGTTATCTTGTTGGAAGTGTATTTGTGGTGGTTCAGTAATCTTGGAAACGAGTGAACGGAACTGTTTAGGACTAAAATGCAAGTAATTCTTAAATTGATTTGCAAAATTTGTATGACTGTTAAAACCAGCCAATTCAGAAACAGTTGTAATAGAATGTTTTGTAGAAAGTAATAAATTGATGGCGTTAACAAGTTTAATACTTGTAAAATAATCTTTAAAATTCATACTCAAATATCGAACAAAAAGATTAGAACAATATGATTCAGAGATGTTGCAATGCATCGCTATATCTTTTAAAGACAAGTGCGCATCAATATTGTCATGAATATAGTTTACACAATCTATAAACACTGGATTGCTTAAAGCAATATTTGGTAAATATTCATGATCTATTCTTATAAAAGCTTCTTTAAGTAAAGTGTCTATAATACTTTGACCTATATTTTTTCCCATTAAAGAAGAACTTGTTGGTGTACTGATTAAATTGGCAATTAATGACTTAATATAATTACTTGATTGTAATAAATGACGATCTAAATAACCATTAAAGAAATCATCATCTTGTTGATGAAAATAAAAAACGGGTATCATTAATTCGATTATATTTTCGCCGTGGTTAATATTATAAATATCACCATGGTTAATTAAGATAATATAATTACTTACGTCTTTGGTTTCACCATTAATCGTAATATTGAGTTTACTTGTAAGTGAAAATAGCACCATAATATTATTAATATTACGACTTGGTATTGTCGATAATGTATGATGTATTTTAAGTTGGCATGTCATATTTCTCTCTCCTGCCTAATATATATTGAAATCTATCATTTAAATGTAAAACATGGAAATTTTTAAAATCATGGATAGTATACCTATTATAGTTGAATATTTTTGAAAAGGTAATAGTGAAAAATAAAAGAAATTAATGAAAACTCCTAGGAAAACGCTTGTTTTTATGCATTGTGCACAATATAAAAGTAAAATTAGAAAGATAGTAAGCAAAATTTGGAAATTTTCGATAGAGTCTAATTAAATTATTTGGTGCATAATTAATATAGATTTCAAACCTATGTATTTCAAAAAACAATACATAGCCATTTTGAACTTACTTGCTAATCTTTTATTGATATTCAACTATGTTATAAAAAAAGCAAATTGACCAAAATGGAAGTTTGAATCAAAAAACATTAAATGTACCCATGACTTAAATTTTATCGCCATTATTTAAGTTTGGACATACACTTTTGTCATCAAACGCTGAAAATTAGTACGATTGAAATCACTTCTTGTTATAAAAATTCTTAGTAGCCCTGTTACAAAATATTCGCTACAAATTATTCAAATCAACAACAATAACCATCAACTAAGAAATTTTAAACAATCTACTGAAAAATAAAGCGTTTAAAAGTTCTGTTTAGAAAACATCAAGATAAGTATAAACATCTAGAAAAGTGAACATCTAAGAAAATCCATCTAGTTATTGCCGTAACAATTAGAATAATCATTTGAAAAAGTGCATTAGACAACGAAATTCACCATCAAGATAATGAAGCAACAAGAAACAGCACACATCAATGAATTAACACCTTAGATTCATCATGAGAAAATGCATGGCACAACTAGATTTACCATCAAGATAATTCTTAAGCAGCGAAGAATTAACATCTAGAAATGCATAAACATCTTAGATTTTACATCAAGAGATGCGATAACTATAAACAACTAGAAACGTCACCAAGATAGTGCAACAACAAAGAATCAGCATCTTGAAATCGCACTAACATCTAAGAATCAACATCAAGTATTATATTAACATCATAGATAACTTCATCAAGACAGGCATCCACATCTAAGAAACTCATCTAGAATAGCTAACACCTAACATCAAAGAATATTCATCAAGAACAGTATCTAACAGAACTTTTTGACTATATATGAATTAATTATGTTACTAGCTAAATCATCTATTATTAACTTTCACACTCAATTTCTACATCTAATATCAATTTATTAACAATAGAATTAGCAGCAACAAGATATTACTTAAAATTACTCCCCCGAATTTAAAATATAAACAATGTAATAATTAAGGGTATAAATTGATTTATGCTGTAACTAATTAAATGTGTATGGTATCTTCTAACATCATGAAACGCATTTTAATATAGATATGTACATTTAAACCTTGAGAGATAGATTATAGTAAACTTTAGTACAAAGTATGAATTGCTGAACTCCAATGACTACTATTTGTCCGTTACAACTAAAGTTTCAATCTATCTCTTTCTTTTTGTGTTTAAAACACGACTTTGTAGTAAATATTGAACATCATATTTATTAGCAAGTTCTGCTAAAAAATCTAATAAAGTTTGGGTGTCGATTTTACCATTAATAAAATCAGCTTTAAGTAGTTTTGATTGTTGTCTTTCTTCTTCATTCGCACATTTTTTAAAATATCCCCACATATGATCAAAAGCATTACATACACTTCCTATACTTGGTTCAATTAACAAAGCATCATCAATCATTTGTTGGACTTGATGAAGTGATAAATCCGTTTTTAAAGCATTCCTTATCATTTGGTAAGACTGTTGACTGTGTAACAATACATGATATTTTTCCTCACGCCAAAGCTGTTCGATATGGCCACGTTCTTTCATAAAATTACCTCCGATAATTAATGTTAATATACATGCATATAGTATAGCAATAAAAATGAATGCGCTATCAAAAATGGTGTAGGTGTTTATATAAAATGATAATAGAGTGTTGCAAATATTTTTGGAACCGGTTACAATAAAGTGGAATAAATGGAACCGGTTCTAATTAGGAGGCTAAATATATGAATTATAAGCAATCCGCAGAAGATATTTTGAACGCGATAGGCGGAGAAGAGAATTTAGATGCAATGGCGCATTGTGCAACGAGACTACGATTAGTTTTAAATGATGAAAGTTTAGTAAATGAAGAGGCGCTAAACAATATGGATGTAGTTAAAGGGACGTTTTCTACTGGGGGACAATACCAAATTATTATTGGGTCTGGTACAGTCAATAAAGTATTTAGTGAACTGGAAAAATTAACTGGAAAAGAAGCATCAACCACTTCGGAAGTCAAAGCACAATCTGCTAAAAATATGAATCCGTTACAGCGATTTGTAAAAATGCTTTCAGATATCTTTGTTCCGATTATACCAGCCATCGTTGCTGGTGGTTTATTAATGGGGTTAAATAACATTTTGACTGCGAAAGATTTATTCTTTTCAGGTAAATCATTGATAGATGTCTATAGTCAATTTGCTGGATTAGCTGAAATGATAAATGTTTTTGCGAATGCACCATTTACATTATTACCAATTTTAATTGGATTTAGTGCAGCAAAACGTTTTGGTGGCAATCCGTTTTTAGGTGCTGCATTAGGTATGATATTGGTTCATCCATCGCTAATGAGCGCATACGATTTCCCAAAAGCAGTTGAAGCAGGTAAGGCTATTCCATATTGGGATGTATTTGGTTTGCATATTAATCAAGTAGGTTATCAAGGACAAGTGTTACCTATGCTTGTAGCAGCTTATATCTTAGCTTCAATTGAAAAAGGGTTACGCAAAGTTATTCCAACGGTGTTAGATAATTTGTTAACACCATTGTTATCTATTTTTATAACAGCATTTCTAACATTTTCATTTGTAGGTCCAATCACTCGACAATTAGGTTACTGGTTATCAGATGGTTTAACATGGCTTTATGAATTTGGTGGTGCAATTGGTGGATTAATATTCGGATTATTGTATGCTCCGATTGTTATTACAGGTATGCATCATAGCTTTATAGCTGTAGAAACGACATTAATTGCAGATGCCACAAAAACGGGTGGATCATTTATATTCCCGATTGCGACAATGTCTAATGTTGCACAAGGTGGTGCAGCAATTGCAGCGTTCTTTATTATTAAACAAAATAAGAAGTTAAAAGGTGTGGCATCTGCCGCAGGTATTTCAGCATTACTTGGTATTACAGAACCGGCTATGTTTGGTGTTAACTTAAAACTAAGATATCCTTTTATTGGCGCTATCGTTGGATCAGGTATTGGTTCAGCATATATTGCTTTCTTCAAGGTTAAAGCAATCGCATTAGGAACTGCTGGATTGCCTGGATTTATCTCAATCAATCCAGTACATGCAGGATGGTTACACTACTTTGTTGGTATGACAATATCATTCATCGTTGCCATAACAGTTACTTTAATTTTATCTAAAAGAAAAGCAAATAAAGAAGTTGTAGAATAAAAAAAGAGGTATGACAGTAATCAAAGTATCAGTCATTGCAAATGCAATAGGGTGAAACTTTAAGCTGTCATACCTTTTAATTTAGTTATAATTTCTGTTTTCGCCATAAGAAAATACTAACAATTACGACAAGAATTAATGAAATACCTACCACAATAATCCAAGATATATAACTATGGTCATCAATTGGCAACGGCACATTCATACCGAAGAAACTAAATACGAGCGTTGGTAACGTTAATAGTACCGTGAAAAGTGTTAATGTCTTCATAATCGTATTCATATCATTAGATAATAAGGAAGCGTATGATGTTGTGATACTTTCTAAGATACGTTGATGTAATTCTGTTGTTTCGATGGCTTGGTTATTTTCAATGATTAAATCTTCTAGTAATTCTTCATCTTCTTCAAAACGTTTAATTGCAGGTAAACGGAATAACTTTTTAATAATTGTATCGTTACCTTTTAAGGCAGCTAAAAAGTATACTAAACTTTTTTCAACTTCCATTAATTTGAAAAGTTGTTTGTTAGTAATGTTATTTTTTAGTTCTTTCTCAATACGAATTCTACTTTTATTAAGTAATCGTAAGTTACGATTATAATGGTCGGCAATAGTAGTTAAAATTTCTAATGCAAATCTGCTGTGAAATTTTAAATTAATATCACGCTTAGGTAAATTTTCTAAAAATTCATTTTCAGCGTCACAAACTGTTACGATAATACCGTTGCCAATAATAATGCCTAATGGAATCGTTACAAAAGATAGAACGCTACGATTAGTTGAATTGACGATAGGTAAATCAATAATGATTAATGAGTAACCAGTATCTTCGTCATATTCAATACGGGAACTTTCTTCTGAGTCCAAAGGGTCACGTATAAAGTCTTCAGGTATATTATATTGTTCCATAAGATTTTCAATTTCTTCTCGGTCTGGTTCTACTACATTAATCCATGACGCTGTATGATCTAATGGTGTTTTTATAATATGTTTATCTATATCTTCAGAATGTCTGAATGAAGTAATCATGATATATAGTTCCTTTCTAAAGGATTTAGGAAAAGCGAGTATTACTTAAGTTAGTGAATCAAGGTTTGATTTATGCAAACGGTTTTCTGCCATTATTCTTAATGGACCATTAAAAACAATATTATGCACATGTTTAGCTAATTCATCAACTGAAATGGGCTGTTTGTCCATTACCCAGTATTTAATAATTGAAATTGTTGCTCCGGAAACGTAACTGTAAAAATACATCTCTGGAATGCCTCCGATAGAATGATTGATACTAATATAACGTTGCATATTATTTTTAATATGTTCGTTGATTTTCAATTCTAATTGACTCGTGCGTTCCAATTGTAAAATAGTATGATAAAACTCTAAATTATCATGAATATGCTGGAAAATATTTTTGAGTATATCATTTACAAAAGTATTCGCAATGTCTTCAATTGAAGAACCGCGTAACAAATCAAATTGAGTATATGTCGTTAGTTCTGAAATATACTCATCTTCCATATCTGCGAGTAACATATATTTATCCTCGTAATGTAAGTAAAATGTCCCTCTATTGATATCAGCGCGTGTTGTTATGTCGCGAATGGTAATCTTTTCTAAATCTTTTTCTTGTAGTAATTTAGTGAACGCTTGTTTAATGGAGGACTTTGTCTTTCTAATTCGCCTATCTTCTTTCAAAAATAAATCAACCTCCTTGTGTTATTGAACAATGTGGGTGTATTTGTCTATTAATAAACGTATTGATGAACATTGTGTATTGTTTATTCCCACTTACATATTATAATAGACAACATGCGAAATATTCAACACATTGTCTAATAAGGAGGTAATTAATAAAATGAATATATTTCAAAAGGTGGTGTAAACTCTAGTTAACAGTTAATTCTTATGAAAGGAATTGATAATTATGACTGAGTTTACACCTTTTTTTGATGGTTCAAATCAATTAAATTATCGTAAATTTGTAATTTTAAGATTTCATGGTGTTTCTAAAAGAAAAATTTGTAAAATGTATAATTTTGCATATTTTCGTATATTAGAAGTTTGTGAAATGGCAAAAAAGAATGATTATCGATTTACTTATAAGGATTATAAATTTTTAAAACAATATGGTGTGTCTAATACATTTATTTGTAAGATGTATCATATTTCAATTGAAGACTTAGAATTTTTTGAGGTGATGAACCGATAGGTTTGATTAAAAATATGATAGGTCAGGAGAAGCATAGACACTCCATTATCAAAAATGCAGTGGTACGGATTTGCGGGAGTTATTCCTATTCGTGCGACCCTTTAGAAGTCGTTTAATTTTATTAAAAATTTTGTAAAGGATGGATATATTATGAAACCAGTATTGGATATTAAAAAAACTTTAGGACAATTAAACTTTTTAGGTGTAGATGAAAAATATAAATATGAAAATGGAGAGCGTACTGATAAAACTGTTTATGCATATAAATTAGCGAGTCAAGAGCAAGGTGAACAAATCACTGTTAAAACGCCTAATAAAGTAGAATTAAACTATTTACAAGAATGCGAATTAGTTGAACCAGACGTTAAAATGTATGTTCAAATGTCAGGCGATTTTGGAACTATCGCATATAGCTGGAATGCAGAAGATATTAAAGTAGTTGGTTCTAATAGTGCACTTAAACAAAAATAATTAGGTGATGTAAATGGATTATTATACAGCAGATAGATTATATCGCTACACAAATAGTTCAAATTTGAGTGAACCTATTTTAAACTATGTTGCTAGTCGTATAAATTGGGGCGATAAAGTTTCATTAATGACTTTAGCTAAAGAAATACAGTCTAAATTTAATGATAGTTACGTTAAAGAAAATACGGTAAAAGGTCGGCCTAAAATTTACGCTGACCTTTGTCTATTGTGTATGAGCTTGAGTGAAGCAGGACATGGCAGAATGCTACAAGTGAATTTGGAAGATTGTATTTATATTGGCGATATTGATGTTTAACATATAGTATTAGTGATTTAACATGACCGTGTAGCTTTTAGCGTATGCAGGCGCAGAAATGCAAGCACGGAGTGCGTTAAGCATTTGGGCGGAGCCTGCGACAAATACGCGTTAAGAAAGCAAGAACGGTCATGTATCAAATCGCTTGCGATTTGATAGGAGGCATAAATAAATATGACTTTAAAAAGCCAGTGTACCCCCCTTACTAATAGGGGGGTAGAGCGTACAAATAAAAGTGCCGTGGAGGCAGTTGTTGACTGGGTTCAGGTCACTTTCCATATAGCCCCTATTTCAGCAGTGATTGAGGACGTTATCGGTTTGCCTATAACGTTGTTCAAAAAACGAAATAGTGGCATTTACTTTTATAATCGTGGTTATGAATTTTCAAACATTAAATTGTATTATTCAAGTGATGATGAATCAATGGGCATTCACTTACAGTTAACTGGTACAGGTTGTAGAGAGTTTGAACATCATTTACAACAGTTGAATAAAACTTGGCAAGATTTTTTTGATAAATGTTTATCAGTTAATGCAAATTTTACAAGAATTGATATTGCAATTGATGATTATAAAACATATTTAAAAGTGCCTTTATTAATTAAAAAGGCTGAAAAAGCTGAGTGTGTTTCACGTTTTAGAGCTGGAAGCGCAATAAACGGTTTTAATTTGTCAGACGGAAGAAGTAAAGGCGCTACTTTTTATATTGGCTCTAAACAAAGCAATTTATATTGTCGTTTTTATGAAAAGAATTATGAACAAGCGTTTAAACGTCATTGTGATGTCGAAGACATTGGGTTATGGAATCGTTATGAAATACAAATGCGAAAGGCATATGCAGTTAATTGTGCGAAAGTTTTGAGTAGAACAGATAATATAAGCGAAATTGTAAAGTCTATATTGCATAATAATTTGCGTTTTATCTCTCCTCCTAAAGATGGAAACGATAAAAATCGTAAGCGGTGGCCATTATATAGACCTTGGGCGTTATTTATTAAAGATACTGAAAAATTGAATTTAACTACTAGACCAACATTAAAGTCCATTGAGGATAATCTTGATTGGTTATGTAAACAAGTTGCTACTACTTTAGATACAGTGTTAACTGCCGAAAGTATGGCGCAATCTGAGGGGTTGCTTACAGATACTGATTTTTTAGATAAAATTTTAGCGCATTCACAATTTAATGATGAGCATACGAATAGAATTAATCATTATTTGGAGGCTTTAAAACAAAAAAAGCACTTATCAAAAGATAAGTGTTAAAAAAATAACTGGGATGTGATTTTTATTAAAAATTTCGTAAAGGATTTTAGAAAATCGTTTATGAAAATAATAAGCAAGTACATTTTAACACGATTTTCTAAAAACGGAAAGCATTTTGATATTCCTAAAGAACAACGCCGAGTAATTCCAAAATTTAAAAATCGTCGTAAGATGATTGTAATTTGTTTTTACTCATTATTAGCTATTTTGTTAATTCTTTTATTAGCTTCTTTTATTAAAGCTACAAGAGCAAATAATGACAGTAAAGAAGCAGTTAATAAAACGAATATGATTCAAAAAAAGTATGAAGATAATGCGAATACAGTTCAGTATAGTCCTAAATTAAAGTTATATGCTGATAAGTTTATTGATACGTATATGAATATCTCGAAAGATTCAAAAGAATTGGAATCTAGAGAAAAAGAATTGTTGAAATATTTTCCATCAGATTATAAAAAACCTGATGAAAAAATTTCAGATACAGAACGAAAATTGAATAGTAAAGAATTTTATAATATTAAACGTAAAGATAAACAAACAATTATACAGTATATTGTTAATTATGATGTGAATATTACTGAAAAGAAAGAAGTTAAAGTTAAGAAGAAAAAGAAAAGTGAAAAAGATAAAGATGAGTATGAAACAAAAACAGAAGAAAAGCAACGTAAAGTAAATCAAAACATTTTAATAAATATACCTATTAAGAGTGAAAATAATAAGTATGTTGTTGTTGAATATCCTTATTTTACGCCAATCCCTGATAGTCAATTGAATAAAGCTAAAATGGTTGAGGATAATTTGAAAGACAATAAACGGGAAGACAATCCGAAAGCAAAAGCTTTTATTGAAGATTTCTTTAATAAATATGCTTCTAGTAAGTCTGATGATATGGCCTATTTAATGGATAACCCTGAGGGCTTAGAAGGAACTAGAGAAGTTTCTCAGATAAGAGAAATTAGGTTATATCCAAAAGGCGATGATTATGTTGCTAAAGTTGAAATTTTGATGAAAGATAAAGATTCTCCTTTGGAGAATTTGGAGCATTACACATTAGATATAACAAAAAAAGATGGTAAATATTACGTTAAAAATATGACTAATTCTATTGGAGGTTAATGTTATGAGTGGTTTATTTAATTTTTTTGTTTTAGGTGCTGACCGTCCATCACTTGGTGGAGTTGGTGACTGGATAAGTAATGAAGTAGGTACGGGTATTGGTTTAGTAGTATTGGTTGTTGGTATTGTAAAATGGGCTAGTGGTAAATATGGGCATATGGTTATATTATTTGTTGTTGGTGGCTTTTTATTCTTAGTTTCTAAAGGTCCTGAACAGGTATTTAATGCGATTGCAGGTGTTTGGAAAATGATTTTTGGCGGTTGAGGTGATTCCATTTGGATAAAAAAGCTTATAATTTAAAGCGAACTTTTGAACAACCGATAGTTATGTATGAATTTACAGATAAGTTTCGTATTAATAAGGGTTTTCGTTTAGATTTTTGGGCTACATTTTTGATTGTGTGGTTTATATTATTTTTGTTATTTTGGTATTTATTACAGCCTGTAATTATGTCGATTGGTGGACTTATGTTTATTTACTTTACGGTTGCACCTTATTATATAACGAAATATATTGTTAAGTTAAAACAAGATGGAAAGAAATTATTTTTCTTCTTATGGGATTTTGTAATATTTGTTTTTAATGTGCAGTTAAGAAAAGTTAAATTAAGTTATGATGAAGAAGTAGAATATCATGATAAAAAAATAACATTTAAATAGCCCCTATTGGGGTTATTTTTATTGGAGGGATGACATGAATTTAAAAGCACCGTATGCAGGTTTAAGAGATAATTTGTTATTAACGAAAACTGGCGAAGTTTGGGCGTATTATCGTGTTCGTTCTGAGTCTATATCAACAGCAAATTATGATGCAAAAGAAGAATCAAAAAAGCGTATGCGTTATTTTTTAGAGTCGATTAAAGGTTATCAAGATTTTCATTTTGAAATGTATGACCACGATTTAGATTTGCGAAATAAATTTAAAGAAATTAGTAAAGATTTTGATGATGAAGCTTTTAATGTAGCTGAATATTATTCAAAAGAAACTATTGACGTATTAGAACAAGAATTACAAATGATTACGCATAATTCTTTTGTTATGGGTGTTAAAATACGTGAATTAGCTGACGATGCAGTTACACTTAAAGAGATTTTAAAAAGTACATTATCAGATACGGCTGAGCGTATTGTTTCGAATTTTGGTTTTGATGTGAATTTAGACGATAAAATTTTAGATAAGTATAAAACATTTGAACGAGATTTGGCTGATAGTTTTCTAGGTATTGGAGGCGAGCGTTTAACTGAGAATGAATTGGCTTATATTATTAGAAAGCCTTTTATTTCAAATGCAACACATGACGTACAGGAAGAATCTTCAAGAAGAGCTATTACAGATATTTATAATGCAGTAATTGACCCTACTCGCTTGAGTGTTTTAGAAGTTGAAAATGATAACGAGAAATTTTATACAACAACAGTTGTTGTTGATGATTTTCCGTTAGATATGGAATATACACATTTATTTGAGAAAGCTCAAAATATGCCTTTTCCGGTTGAATGCCATGTAAAAGCAAAAATCATTAATAATGAGAAAGTTAAGAAAAAATTTGACCGTGCGAAAATAAATCATAAACAACAAGCAAAAGAAAAGCAAGATACTGGCGACAGTGCTTCGGAAGATGTTCAAGATAATTTGTTTGTATTGAATCAAATGGAACGAGAAGTGACTGGCTCAGGTGTATTTATTGAGTGGGTATTTATGTTTGTAATTAAAAGTGATGATTATAGAGATTGTAAACGTAAAGCAAAGCGTTTGATGAAACGATTAAAGGAAACTCAAATATATGCAGTTAATCCATTAGCTGACCAGTTACAATTGTTTTATCAATGTTTACATGGTAATGATTTATTTATTAATAAGTATTGGTTACAAAGAACAACGGCAACAGGTATAGCAGAGAATTTATTTGGTGTGTCTCAAAGTTTGGGAACAAAAACGGGTTTTTATATAGGGCGTATTGATAAATTTATACGTTCTGTTTCACGTGAGGAAGCTGTTGCAAGTTCAAGGGATATAATTTTATTTAGTTTATTGTTGGCAGCAAAAGGTATTAAGGGGGCTGTCAGTGATAGTCCGCATGTTTTAATTACTGGTCAAACTGGTAAAGGTAAATCATTTTTAGCAAAACTATTGTGGATTTATACATCATTCTTTAAAGGTCAAATGTTGTACTGGGATCCAAAATCTGAGTTTGCAGAATGGTTTGATAGAGTAACAGAAAGTGAAGAAATGCAACAAAAGTATCCCCTATTTATTAATCATTTAAAAACATTTAAATATGTAACATTGAATTATGAAGATTCAACCAATTATGGTTGTTTAGACCCTATTGTATTTTTAGATGGTATTGAAGCCAATGAAATGTTGAAATCGGTGTTTGATGAAATTAAATCTTTTGAAAATTATCATCATATTGAAACGGCAATTTATCAAGCTATTTCTGATACTGTTGAAGAACGCGAAAATGGCAAAAAAGTTGGTTCATTAAATGTAATTGAAAAATTACAGAATAATGAAGATGAGCATGTAAAAAATGCAGGCGATTTATTATTTGAAAAAACGCAAAACAATATTTTAAAACTTGTTTTTAGTGATGGTACGAATCCAGCTTTAAATATTCAAGAAAAAGCAACTATTTTACAGGTTAAAGGTTTAGATATGCCTAAAGCAGATGATGATACATCAAGTTATTCAACAAGTGAGAAAAATGGGATTACATTAATGTTATTAATTGGTAAGTTTTTAGAGAAATTCGGTTCTCGTAGAGATGTTCAAACGACTATATTTATTGATGAGGGTTGGGCTTTTAGTGCTTCAAGACAAGGTAAAAAAGTTGGTAAGCGTATAAAAAGAACGGGACGTTCTGAGAATAATTCACTTGTATTTATTACACAATCGGTAAAAGATAAAGCAGATGATGATGGTGGTAACTTTGGTTGTCATTTTGCATTTGATGAAAAAGATGAACGTGAGGATATTTTAAAATCTTTAGGCTTAGAATATTCAAAAGAATCTCCTGAAAATATGGAGATGTTGAAAGATTTAAAGAAAGGTCAATGTATATTCAGTGATTTTTATGGACGTGTTGGAAAAATGGTTGTACATTGTCCATTTGAGGAAATGACTGAAGCATTTAGAACACAAGAAGATTCTGCAAGTTCTAAAGCAGAAGAAAAATTTGCGATGTAAAAAATTAAAAAGATACACTTTATTGAAGTGTATCTTTTAAACGAGGTGTTATAAATGATTGAAATATTTAAATCATTTATATTTATATTATTTGCATGGGTAATTTTTTATTGGATTATTCCCTATGGTATGTATTTAACGTTAAAACATAAAAATATGGAAAAGGAATCAATTATGCGTCACGATGTTTATTTGAAAAATCGTGACTGTTTAAATAAAGATAAGTAAAGAATAAGAATCCTGAAATACAAATAATGCAAGTGTCGGTGGCTATTTTATCATTAGTCATTTTTGCGATTAAAAAAATATTAAATTGTTGTGTTAGTAAACTGATTAACCATCCAAGTATTTCACCTATTCGAGATGGAATTATTATCTTGAAGACACAAAGCAGTATAGATAAATAAAGTAAACAAGCACAAACACCAATTAGATAAAAATAGAACAGATATAAATTATAAATCATATCAGAATTAATATTACTAAAAATTTTAGAGATATGGTTATTTGTAATTGCATTTAACATATCTTTGATGCCAACTAGTATTTTAGGTTGAAATATATAAGTGATAAATATAGCTATATTAATATACGTTAATATAAATAAAGCTGTACCAATATTTAACCAACTTAATTTAAATTTGTTCATAAGGAGGTCATCCTTTCAAATGTTTGTTTTGAATTGTATTGCTTCGTTATTTATTTTGTTTTTATCGATTAAACGGATTAAGTATTTACTAGATAAAGAAGAAAATAGACATAAAGTTGAAATTAATAAAATAAAAACAAATATATTTAAAAACATAAAATAATTTAAAATGATTATACAATAAGGTATAATACTTGTTAAGTACTTGACACATATTGTAAAAGGAGCGATTTAATATTGGAAGTTTTAAGTAATTTAACAATGAATTTTATTTTTGTAGGCTTTATTGTTATTAGTTTATGTATAGTATGTGTTTTTGTTTTAAATTATTTTTATAAAAATGATTATATTGAGTATTATCAATGGAAATCTTGGAAGAGAAAGCTTTTTATTATGATGTTTTTATTTATTGTATCAATAATTCTTTTATTTTTTGCACATCGATGTTTTGAGAAAAGTATTACTGATTATAATAAAAATATGGAAGAACAATTGGAAAATTAATATTTTGTTTTAAGCATGCACATTATTTGTGTATGCTTTTTATTTTTAAAGGAGTGCATATAATGGCAATGAATGAAATTGCTTTATTTAAAGGTATACGTATACAGCCTTATCAGAAGTATATTGATTTTATGTTTGCAGGTGCATTAGCATTTATTTTTTTGATATATCGTATATACATTTTGTTTATTGATTATAAATCAGTTAATAAAAAATTGGATATATTGACGTTGTTTGCATATTTTAAACCGCATTTATTGTATTTATTAATTGGTACAGCAATTATATTTGTGATATGTAAGCTTATTGCTCAGCTTTTAATACGTTTTAAAACAAAAGATTTGGCTGAAATGATTGAAACACAAGGCTTTCATAATCGTACAGTAATCAAGAAAACAACTGAGTATATCCCTATTGATTATAAACAAACTGAATATGATTATTATCCAACAATGTTTTATAAGCGTGGTAAAAAATCTTTTGTTATTCATATTAAGAAAGACGGTTCGAGGTTTCAAGATAATTATTTAGAGTTAGAAACAATTATTGAACCAATGTTTAATTCTGAATTAGTGGAAAAAAAGCATATTGGTCGTTATTTGAGATATGAATTTATGCCACTTAAATATAAAAAGCGTATTGTTATGAATGGAGAACAAGAATCAAATACAATTTTTTATGATACAAAAATTGCTATTACGCATCAAATTACTTGGGATTTTGTGAAAGCACCTCATGGATTGGTTACAGGTATAACCGGAGGTGGTAAAACATATTTTTTATTTTATGTGATTCGTGAGTTATTCCGTAGACATTCAGAAGTACGTTTATTAGACCCAAAAGTTTCAGATTTGAGCTTTATGAAGCGCGTTATTGGTGATGATAAAGTTGCAGATACTAAAGGTCAAATATTAAAACAATTGAGAGAAGCTAATAATGAAATGGAAGAGCGTTTTAGATTAATGAATGATAGTTCGGATTATAAAATCGGAAATGATTTCCGTAATTTTGATATGCGCCCCTATTTCATTATTTTTGATGAGGTAACGGCTTTTACTTCAACTTTAGATAAAAAAGAATTACAAGAAATGAATGATTATTTAATTAATATTATTATGAAAGGTCGTCAAGCTGGTGTATTTATGTTTTTAACAGCACAAAGACCAGATGCAGATGTGATTAAAGGTAATGTGCGTGACCAATTAGGGTTACGTGTGTCTTTAGGTAATTTGTCAAATGATGGTTATCGTATGACCTTTGGTCAAACTGATAAAGAATTTCAAACGATTCATGATAGTGATATCGGCCGAGGTTATATATCTATACTTGGACAATATAATGAACCAATTTTATTTGATGCACCTTTAATGGAACAATATGATTTTGTGGAAGATGTGAAACAAATATTAAATAAGGAGTGATTTGATGAAGCATAAAAGTGTGTATCTTTTATGCTTTTTAATTTTGCCTATTCTGCTTTTAACATCTGTGAGTGCTTACGCTGTTTCTAATCCAGTTGGAGAGCCCTCACATGCAGTTAAGCCAAAAATTGAAAAGTATGATTTATCACATTATCGTTCAATATATAGTGAAAAAGGCGACTGGAATCCGTTTGGTCAAGAAGAAATTTCACGACAAATTAATAATGTGTCAGATTTTTTCTTTTCTATGACTAAGATTTTAGCAGGCGTTACAGATTATGCGATTGAAAATTTATTTCAACTAGATGTTATTAATGATTTTGCGGATAAAATCGGCGATTTTGTTGGGGATATATATCAAAAGTTATTGAGTAATTTGGCAATAACATTATTTATTATTGTTTGCTTTAACGCATTTATTATTTTTAGTGTACAAGGTAATGCAAGAGAAGCATTAAAGCGAGCGTTTTTAATTATGTGTTTGATTGGTTTTGGTGTTGGTATACTTGCGAATGCAGGTAATATTATACGTGGTACAAACAATATTGGTAAGGATTTGAATAATATAATTATGAATAGTACATCTTCTATTGATGGGAACATTGATTATATTCATGAGAATTCAGGTATGAATCATATACGTAATCAATTATTTGATATGACGATATATAGAACATATTTAGTAATGAATTATGGAACTGTAGACGAAAAAGAGATAAAAGCAAAAGGTAAAGACCGTATTGATAACATTTTAAAACAAGATTTTTCAAAAAAAGGACAAGATGAGATTGATAAAATTGTAAAAAATGAGGTTGAGAAAAAAGATAATAAATATATGACGCAAGGTTATGTATTTCAAAAGTTGGCTATTTCAGTTATTGGCTTTATTATTACTGTTTTTATGTCAATTGTATTTTTATCAATTAGTTTTGCGAAGTTGATTTTTTCTACATTTGCTTTATTTTTATTCTTATTTTTAGTATTCAGTTGGATAGTGAGTTTTATACCAGGATTTGAATTATCTGTTTTCTCTGCGTTTGCAAAAACGTTAGGCTATATTATTTTAAGTGCCTGTATGACATTCTTATTTGTGATAGTTGGTTTGTGTATCAAGCTTGCAAATAGTTTTATTGAACCGGATAGTCAAAATGCTTATTTTTTAAATTCAATATTTATAATTGTAATATTGTTTGTAATGTATAAAAAACGGGCTCAAATTATCAATTTTGTAAGTCGTGGTAATATTAGTTTTTCTCCTAGTGCAATTGGTGCTGGTGTGATGAATCGAACACAAGAACGTTTTAATAAGATTCGTCATGAACAAGCGCAAAATAAGAAAGCTAAACGAGAAAATCAAAGAGATGAACCCGCCCCACCACTTCAAAATGATAATGATTTAAGAAGAAGACAGCAGGATAAACCAATGCCTTTATTTATAAATAAAGATAATCAAAAAAATGGTAATAAGCGAAGAGAACAACAAGAGTCAATGAATGGTAATGATGTAAAATCTGCTTCTGTTGAATCAAATGCAAATGATTATTCTAAACAACCACAAAAAGTATCACAGCAAGAGCATCAAGTACGAGAAACAAGACAGCGAAAAGATATACAAAGGTCGCCACAAGTGGTTAATCAGCCATTAAATAATGAGAATCATTCAATAAATCGTAAAGAACAGAAGTCAGTTCAAACTGCTTATGATACTGATGTTCAAAAACGACAAATACAAAATGCGACACAGAATCAACAAAGTAGACAATCTGGAAATCGTAATCAACCTATTACACGTAATTCTCAGTCAAAAGACCGTCTAAAAGAGCAAAAGGATATCAATAAGCATGGTAAATAAAAAAGATATTGCTAAAAAAGTAATAGGTAAAACGCCAATAGGTGTTAAATTGAAATTAGCGAAAGTCATCATCATTTTGTGTGTGGTGGCTTTTTTTACATTTCCAGTAATTGTAATGTTTTTGTTAGCGCCTGATTCAAATAAAGATAAAGATGATGCTGGTTGTACTGTTAGTGGCGGTAATGTTTCGGCAAATGGTATTGATAAGTTTAATGAGAATGCTAAAGGTGGAAAATTAGAGGGTAAAGGAAAAGAAATACAGAAAATTGCAGAAAAAAATAAAGTACCTGTGAATATTTTTATGGCTATTATTGCGAGTGAATCACAATGGGGTAAAGGAGAAAATGCGACAAGACAAAATAATCCTTTGTCTGTTATGGGTTCAAAATCGATTCATGATTCAACATATCCAACTATTGAAGACGGTCTTAATGCGGGAGCTAAAAATTTGTATGATGTTTATATTTCTAAAGGTTTAGATACTCCTAAAAAAATAGGTCCCAAATATGCGCCTGTTGGTGCGTCAAATGACCCTAATAATATGAATGCCCGTTGGATACCAACAGTTGAAAAAATTATGAAAGATTTAGGCGGTTCAGAAGCTAAAACGTCATGTAGTAATGGTAAAGGAAAGTCTATAAAGTTTAATGGTAAATTGCCACATTGGTCAAATGATGACCCTGGAAAAGGTAATTTATACACTGCCGGTCAATGTACTTGGTATGCATACGGTATGCGTCAAAAAATGGGTAAACCTGTATCAACTTATTGGCATGATGCACATAAATGGAATGATAGGGCTAAGGCTGAGGGTTATAAAGTTGATAAAAATCCGGAACCTGGTGCATTATTTATTGCTGAACAAGGTGCAGGCGGTCATGATGGGCATTATGGTCATGTGGCTGTTGTTATTGGTGTAAGTGATGGTGGTAAAACATTTAGAATAACAGAAATGAATTGGGAAGCTGCTTTTAAAGTTAATGAACGTACATTGAAAATGACTGATGGATATAGTTTTATTCATGATAAGGAGTGAAAATAAATGAAGCAAAAAATTATTATGTTTACTCTTGTAACAGTAATATTATTTTGTGCTGTTTTAATTGGTTATCAGATCCCTAAACAACAAGTTAAAATGAAACAAAATCAAATTGAAGATTTACAGGAAGAACAACGTATATTAAGAGATAAAAATGGAGAGTTAAATAAACTAGTAAAGAGACAATCAAAAACAGTTATTTCTGATGAAGAAAAGCAAATACGTGAAGTTTCTTCAAATTTTGTTAAACAGATGTTTGAAATGAAAAAAGATTCTTCTTTTAAATCAAAAGCACCACAAATAAAGCCTTTAGTTACAAAGGATTATTACGATACATTATTTAAGGATTCTAAAGATAAATATGATTTATATGATGATATAACGGTTAATGATATTCATGTTTATTTTGATACTTATGACCCTAAAAAAGATAGTTATAAAGTTTTTGTTCAGTTCGACGAACGTATTGAAACAGATGGAGATGATAAAATTGAACATCGTCAAACATCTGCACAATTGGATTTAGTTCGTACAGCTGAAGGTTGGCGTATTGATAATTTAAAACGTTTCAATTTAAAACCTCTAGGACGTTAGTTTGTTTCAAGACGATAGCAATGATATAATTTACGTAAAAAGGAGTGAATTTATCATGAGGCGATGGTTTGTATTAATTTTAGGATTAGTTATATTATTATCTGCATGTGGTCAGAAATATGATAAAGAGATTGATGCAGTTTTAAATTCTGAAAGAAAAAGTATGAGTGAGTCTTCTTTTAAGAAGCCTAAAAAAAGTAATAGTGATTTTAAAGTATATGAAGATGGTAAATTTATAACTATTTCTTTTGTTTATGATAAAGATGGTACAGTGTGGACAAGTTTATATAAAAAAAATGAGACAACAGATAAATATGTAAAAGTTGAAGATATGAATGAAAAAGAATATCAAAGTAATCATAAACCAGTTTATGAAGAAAATAATATGAAAAAATAAAGAATCAACTCCCTATACGCTTTAGCGGTGGTATCGGGAGTTGATGAACATATATCCTCTTATAACTTATTTTATAAATAACCTTTTTAAAAGTAAAGGAGGATATACATGAAAAAAAGAAAAAAACGTAAAGAATTAGATTATAAAACACGTCTAGCTATCGCAAAGTATTTAAATGATGGTTTAAACATCATTCAGATTTCTAAGATTTTAGGTCGTGATGATGCGGTTCTTTATAGAGAAGTAAATAAGCGTTCTGTTGATGGTGTTTATAATCCTTTATTAGCTGAGGAAGATGCTATAAAATCGCGTAGTATTTCAGATGAACAAGTTGCTAAACGTAGACGTTTGAATGATGAAACAAAAGCATATATTGAAGAAAAACTTTCATTAAAATGGTCTCCTAGACAGATAGCAAGTCAAATTGAAAAAGATACAGGGCATTATATAAGTTATCCTACTATATATAGATATATTCGCAATGGATTGGTAAAAGTTGATGTTAAGCGTGATATGAGACAAGCAGGCAAAAAATATAATAAGTCTTCTGAAAAGCGTGGCAAATTAGACGTAGGGTCTCGTGTTATAAAGTATCGGCTCAAAAAGTATTAATAATCGTGAAGAATTTGGACATTATGAAATTGATACTGTTTGGAGTGTTAGACCATCAACATATTGCTTGTTAACTATTATTGAAAGAAAAACAAGATATTTATATGCTAGTAGATTAAATACACGTAAATCCAATGTAGTTTGTAATGAGATTATAAATATTATGAAACCATTATTACCAAAAAGCATAACTATGGATAGAGGTAAGGAGTTCGCTCTATTTGAACAAATAGAAGATGAATTGAATTGTAGTATTTATTTTAGTGATTTGGGTTGTCCATATCAACGTGGTTCCATTGAAAATGTAAATGGACTTTTAAGACAGTATTATCCTAAAGGTACGGATTTTGCAAATATAACACAAAAGTCATTAGATGAAGCTGTTAAACAAATTAATACACGGCCTCGAATGATATTTGACTATAAATCGAGTGAGGAAATGCTAAAGTACCATGTAAGCACACAAAATTGTGAACCTATATTAAATGACTGTGTGAGGCACGAACCCGTCAATTAATATAGGTTAATCTAAGCGAATGGTTTACAATGAGCGCGGAAGGACAGGACGAATAAATTTTGTATATAAAATGCATAATCTAAAAAGAAGCATACTATTTAAATCTGTGATTTTTGACAGATATTACTAGTAAAATGCTTCTTTTTCTTCTTCTGTACTCTTTTAGTAATATTTATTAAAAAAATTTAAGAAATTCTCATTTTTCTATTGACACACTGCCAAATAAATTATTATGGATTGCACCAATAGCAACTATGATTATCTTGGTAATCTTTTCTTTAGCTTTTTATCCTGCATATAATCCTAAACCGAAAGATTTACCAATTGGTATATTAAACGAGGACAAAGGTACAACGATTCAAGATAAAAATGTTAACATTGGTAAAAAATTAGAGGATAAATTATTAGATAGTGATTCTAATAAAATTAAATGGGTTAAGGTTGATAGTGAAAAAGACCTTGAAAAAGATTTGAAAGATCAAAAAATCTTTGGAGTAGCTATTATTGATAAAGACTTTTCAAAAGATGCTATGAGTAAAACACAAAAAGTAGTTATGGATAGTAAAAAAGAAGAAATGCAACAAAAAGTTGCTTCAGGTGAAATTCCGCCACAAGTGGTTCAACAAATGAAACAAAAAATGGGGAATCAACAAGTAGAGGTTAAGCAGGCTAAATTTAAAACGATTGTAAGTGAAGGATCAAGCTTACAAGGTTCACAAATTGCATCAGCTGTGTTAACTGGTATGGGTGATAATATTAATGCTCAAATTACGAAGCAAAGTTTGGAAACATTAACGAGTCAAAATGTTAAAGTCAATGCCGCGGACATCAATGGTTTGACGAATCCAGTAAAAGTGGATAATGAAAAACTTAATAAAGTTAAAGATCACCAAGCAGGTGGTAATGCACCATTCCTAATGTTTATGCCAATTTGGATAGGTTCAATCGTAACGTCTATCTTATTGTTCTTTGCATTTAGAACTAGTAACAATATCGTCGTGCAACATCGTATCATTGCTTCAATTGGACAAATGATATTTGCAGTTGTTGCAGCATTTGCAGGTAGCTTCGTTTATATTTATTTCATGCAAGGCGTTCAAGGATTTGATTTTGACCATCCAAATCGTATCGCAATTTTTGTAGCACTTGCGATTCTTGGTTTCGTGGGTCTTATTTTAGGTGTTATGGTATGGCTAGGTATGAAGTCAATTCCAATTTTCTTCATTTTAATGTTCTTTAGTATGCAACTTGTAACGTTACCTAAACAAATGTTGCCCGAAAGTTATCAAAAATATGTATATGATTGGAATCCATTCACACACTATGCAACAAGTGTAAGAGAACTATTATACTTGAATCATCAAATTGAATTAAATAGTACAATGTGGATGTTTATAGGGTTTATGATTTTTGGCGCTGTATCAAGTTTAGTTTCAGCTATTGTTAGAAAACATAGCACAAAACGTACTGAAGTGCCGTCATAATTTAATAAATAGGAATATAGCTATACAAGACGTTTGTAGCGAGCGTCATGGTATAGCTATTTTATTTGTATAGTACTTGATGTAAAGTTATTTTAGCTGTCATACTATGTGCTAAACCAAATTCAGTTGTGTCATATCTTCGCTTTTTTGTCACTGTTATAATAGGTATAATCGGATATAATGAAAAGGTGAGGGAGGATTCAAAATGCGTAGGTTATTATATTCATTTCTTTTTTATATGATCATAGGTTTATTTAGTGGATTTTTCTATAGAGAGCTAACAAAAGCATATGATTTTACTGGTACAACACAATTATCACTTGTACACACACATACACTTATTTTAGGTATGTTTATGTTTTTAATATTATTACCATTGGAGAAGTTATTTAAATTATCAAGTTACTACTTATTTAACTGGTTCTTCTATGTATATAACATAGGTGTTATCGTTACTATAGGTATGATGGTGACAAAAGGATTCTTCCAAGTCACTGGTAAATCATACTCTCCAGAAGCATTTGCAGGCTTTGCAGGTATTGGGCACACAGGTATGCTTGCAGGTTTATTGTTGCTATTTTTCCTTTTAAGACAAGCAATTCTTAAAGAACCACGTGATGAGTCTTTTAAAAAATAATATAACTAGTACTAAAAAATATACACATCTTTCAAAGGAACATTGTTGTTTCGTACTTTGAAAGGTGTGTTTTTATATTGTGATGGGATAGTTATTGATAATTCATGGCTAACTATGCGATTTATTTTAACAATATAAATATTAATAGTATAATGTCTTTAAATGATAATAATTATCAATTTGAGCGCGTTAATGAAAGAAATGAATATAGAGAGTCATAGGAGGCACATAATGAAAGACGTTACAATCATTGGTGGCGGTCCGTCTGGTTTGTATGCAAGCTTTTATGCTGGATTGCGAGATATGTCTGTAAGATTAATAGATGTTCAATCTGAATTAGGGGGTAAGATGAGAATTTACCCTGAAAAAATTATTTGGGATATTGGCGGCATTGCCCCAAAACCTTGTCATGAAATTTTAAAAGATACAATTAAGCAAGGATTATATTTTAAACCGGAAGTTCATTTGAATGAACGTGTGGTAGATATTAGGAAAAAGGCAGAACGTCATTTCGAAGTTGAAACAGAAGCGGGAGAAATATATACATCGAAAGCAGTTATCATTGCAATTGGTGCGGGTATTATTAATCCAAAACAATTAGATGTTAAAGGTGTAGAGAGATATCAATTAACTAATTTACATTATGTTGTACAAAGTTACAGACGTTTTAAAGATAAAGATGTATTAATATCAGGTGGAGGAAATACAGCATTAGATTGGGCGCATGATATTGCCAAGATTGCTAAAAGCGTGACAGTTGTTTATCGAAAAGAAGATGTAAGTGGTCATGAAGCGATGAAAACACTGGTGACAGATTTAAATGTGAAACTATGCCCGAAAACACGTATTAAATACTTGGTCGGCAATGATGATGAAACGCATATAAGTGAAGTTGTTTTGGAACATGTTGAAAGTGGTGATACGCATACAGTTAAATTTGACGATGTCATTATTAGTCATGGTTTTGATCGTTGTAATACATTATTGAGTGAAACATCTTCAAAGCTAGATATGCATGATGATTGTCGTGTTAAAGGATTTGGTAATACGACAACTAGTATACCTGGTATCTATGCGTGTGGAGATATTGTTTATCATGATGCAAAATCACATCTAATTGCAAGTGCATTTAGTGATGGTGCAAATGCAGCGAACCTTGCTAAAACATATATCCAACCAGATGCGAATGCAGAGGGTTATGTTTCAAGTCATCATGAAGTGTTTAAAGAAGCGAATAAGACTATTGTAAATAAACATTTATACTAGTTTGATATATTGTGTGATGAAAAGTGGGGTAAATAATGGTTAAAGTGACATATGATATTCCGACTTGCGAGGATTATTGCGCATTAAGGATTAATGCAGGTATGAGTCCAAAGACGCGCGAAGCAGCTGAAAAAGGATTACCTAATGCCTTATTTACAGTAACCTTGTATGATGAAGATCGGTTAATTGGTATGGGTAGAGTGATTGGCGATGGAGGAACTGTTTTTCAAATTGTTGATATTGCAGTTTTGAAAAGTTACCAAGGTCAAGGTTACGGCAGTCAAATTATGGAACATATTATGAAGTATATTAAAAATGTATCTGTCGAAAGTGCATACGTTAGTCTGATCGCAGACTACCCAGCGGATAAATTATATACAAAATTTGGATTTATGCCTACCGAACCAGATTCAGGCGGTATGTATATCAAATTTTAAAAATGAAAAATCGTACCGATAAACATACTGAGTTTTCTACACAGCTTAACTTAGTATGTTTTTGTTTTTCTAAGTAATGATATTAAAAAAATGTGTGTTTTATGGTAAAGTTCAAGTTGATATGATATAGAATTTTCGACTTTGTAACTAAGGGAGTTAGAACAATGAAAATCGATACATTAAGACAAGCTATAATATATTATTTTGTTGCACTTGTGTTATCAGCTTTAATGATCTATTTATTTTTAACAAATATTGAGAGAGTTATTTTGTATAGTTGTGCATTCACAGTCGTTTATTGGGCAATATATGCCTTTGATGTATATAGAAAGAGAAATTAAATATGAATTGTAAACGAATCAACATTTATTTTGCTTAATGTGTAGGTATGATAGGTGCTGAAAATACATGGCTTTCCAAAATACACTAAAGTAAAATGTTAATTGATGAAGTATCGGAAATTTAATAATCCACAACAAATAAAAAGACATCTCGCATAACGGGATGTCTTTTTCATGAATACTATTTATCTACACCGAAATCGATAACAATGCGGCCTTTATTTTCATGTTTAATTACTTTGTTAAGTTGTTCTGGAAGTTCATCAAATGTAATAACTTGCTTGATCTCATGTAAATTTTCAGGCATTAAATCTTTTGCGAGACGACGCCAAACGCGCTGTCTTAATTTCATAGCAGTAAATACCGAGTCAATTCCTAAAATGTTTACACCTCTTAAAATGTGAGGGAATACAGAATTAGTATAAGTATTACCGGCAGTCATACCAATAACTGCAATTGACCCACTATGATTTAAACGCTTTGTAACATAATTAATACCTTCGCCACCAACAGGGTCTACACAAGCTTGCCAAGTTGATGATGCGAGTGGCTTTTTATGATCATCTTCAACAGGAAGTCGATCGATAACTTCTTTGGCACCAAGTTCAAGTAATTGATCGCTAACATCTTGTTTACCTGTACTTGCGATAACTTTATAACCAAGTTCATTAAGCATGAGTACTGCTAAAGTACCGACACCACCTGAAGCACCGCGAACGAGTACAGGACCATCTTCAATATTCATTCCAACTTTTTCAAGTCTTTCAATTGCTAAACCGGCAGTATAACCAGCTGTGCCATATATCATTGATTCTTCTAATGTTAAAGTATCAGGAAGCTTGATAATCCATTCTGATTTTACACGCGCATATTCACTAAAACCGCCATAATGGCTAACACCTAGGTCATAACTCGTTACAATTACTTGTTCTCCTTTTTCAAATCCTGGTGCTTCGGATTCAACAATTGTTCCAGCTAAATCTATTCCTGGAATCATAGGATACGATTTTACGACTGCATTATGATCTTGAGTCGCTAAAGCATCTTTATAATTTATACCAGAGTAATGTACTTTAATCAGCACATCTCCTTTAGGTAAATCAGTAGGCGATAATTGTTTGAAAGTTGGTGTCACTTTACCGCTCTCATCTTTATCAATTACAAACGCTTTAAATGTTTCTATCACAACGATACATCCTCTCTTTTTCTCTTTTGAAAATACGGCCATTTTACTGGAATAAATGTATCATTTATTGATGTTACACACAATCAATACAATTTGTAATTGATTTGTGTTAATGTATTTTTAAATAGTTTTGGCTGAAAAATAACATAAGTAATATTTTGATTCGATCACTGTTTATTGGAGGATTTATATGGCTGGGATAATCAAAGAAATTTCAAAACAAGATGCTGGTGAATTAGTTGAATTAGCAACTAGAACATTTTATGACACGTTTGGTTCTTACTATGATGACAAAGATTTTGATCAATTTTTTAAAGACAATTATACTGTAGAAAAATTTACACAAGAGATTAACCATGTAGATTCATTTCATTATTTTTATCAAGAAGATGGTGCGAATGTTGGTTATATAAAGATGAATATTAATAGTGCTCAAACTGAAGAAATGGGGGAAACCTATTTAGAAGTACAGCGCATATATTTTTTGAAAGACTTTCAAGGTGGCGGAAGAGGTTCACAATTGATAGAATTGGCCGAAAAAATTGCACAAGAACATAATAAACATAAAATTTGGCTAGGAGTTTGGGAGCATAATCCTCGTGCTCAAGCATTTTATAAACGTCATGGATTTAAAGTGGTTGGTGAACATCATTTTCAAACAGGTGATGTAACGGATACAGATTTAATTATGGAAAAAGAGTTATAATGATTGTTTTTGCAGCAGATAAAATGAAATCATAGTAATAAATATTGTGTATGCCTTGAAATGCTAAATGCGTAATGAATTGTTGAAGTAAAATAATTAAATTTATAGAAAACATAAAATTCACAAAAATTAAATAATAATGAACAAAAATTAGGGTATAATAAAAAGAACCTTAGATTGTAGTTATGGATATTGTGATAATTCAGATCATATTAATGTTGACGTCTTTGGTAACAAGCCATGAAAAGATACACATGGTAGATATGTATTTCAAGCTTATTCAATGAATATCGAATTATAGGAGGAGATATGTATGAAAAGATTAGTTACAGGGTTACTAGCATTATCATTATTTTTAGCTGCATGTGGTCAAGATAGTGACCAACAAAAAGACAGTAATAAAGAAAAAGATGATAAAGCGAAAACTGAACAACAAGATAAAAAAACAAATGATTCATCTAAAGATAAGAAAGACAATAAAGATGATAGTAATGACGTAAACAAAGATAATAAAGATAATAGTGCAAACGATAACCAGCAACAATCTAATTCAAATGCAACAAACAATGACCAAAACCAAACAAATAATAACCAATCAAGTAATAATCAAGCGAATAATAATCAAAAATCAAGTTACGTTGCACCATATTATGGACAAAATGCCGCGCCGGTTGCACGTCAAATTTATCCGTTTAATGGAAATAAAACTCAAGCTTTACAGCAATTGCCAAATTTCCAAACAGCTTTAAATGCGGCTAATAATGAAGCAAATAAATTTGGTAGTAATAATAAAGTGTATAATGACTACTCTATTGAAGAACATAATGGTAATTATAAGTATGTGTTTAGTTTTAAAGACCCAAATGCAAATGGAAAATATTCAATTGTAACGGTTGATTATACTGGACAAGCAATGGTTACTGATCCAAACTACCAACAATAATGTTAATGTAATTATGATGCAAGTTAAAAAATTAAAACGGTAAACTCTATAATATGAATTAGGGTTTACCGTTTTTTTTGCGTATTTTAAAGTATAAAAGTTTACGTTTTATAGTACTTTTAAACCTCATTCACAGCCACTGATGAATTTAAACACTATTGATTAGATGTCATCTTAGACAATATAAGTTGTGAAATAGATTCTAATGGTTGTTCTTTATGTTGTATTTGTGGATATTTAATCACTGGTATTGCCTGGGAAATTAAATTATTAATTAATAATTGTCGGTCTGTATACCAAATTTTTGATAGATGACGCCAAATATCTTCGTTAACACCTTGAGACTCAATATATTGACTGTGATTTGGAGTGTATAATGCTACTGATTTGTCTATAGCCATCGCATCAAATATTATATTTGAGTAATCAGTGATAACGACATCAGACATTAGAATTAAGTCTTGAGCACTAAGATATTTTGGTGCAACAATCGCCTCTTCTGGTAACATCGTTTCATCAATACCCTGAACCACAACATGATAGGCTTTGAATAAAGCATCTGATAGTGGTAATTGTTGCGCACTCACTAATCCAATAGGTGCGTATAATAAAACTGGTTTTTGATCATTTATTTTAAACGATTTCTTATACTGTTGTTGAGTAGTACTTTCGTTACGCTTTTGTAGTAAATATTGGTGCTTAGGATTACCGTAAGCCAATACATTTGCTTGGTGACTAGGAAAAGCCGTTTGATAAAAGTGGCTAATATCATCAGCAGAATGTATAACATAATCGAATTGCAACCAGCGATTATACCTTTTAGCACGATAAAAAGGTGTTTCTATATTTTTAATAGGCTCTTTACTATCTAAAAATAATTGCATTATTGGTGTGCCTTGATGTAATTGAATTAAAGTACCGTTTGGTTGTAACGTTTCAGGTATATCATTTTCAACTAAAACTACGCGTGCGCTGTTAATCAATTCGTCAGCTTTTTCAGACTTAGGTGATATGAAATGTGGTCCGCGACGATCGTCAGTAACAAAATAACAGGCAGTCATTGGATTATGTTTAACGAAGTAAGTAAATAAATATTTTGAATTACCTATATATTGATGATGATCACCGATAAAAACGATGTGATCTTTTAAAACGTTTGGTTGCTTCGTATACAAGCCGAAGTTTTGTAATTGTTTGTTATCAGCACGTTGCTTTGCTATTTTGTATAACCATTTAGGTAGCATAAACTTGGTAGAATACAACCAATTATCTGGCGAATTAAGTTGTTCTGAATCCTCGATAAAAAGGTTGCGAAAAGGTATAGGATGATGATCAATATAAGCCATTTTATTCAAATAAAACTGAGACATCATATCAAAATCTTCAATAGTTTTAATAGTTTCCCATATTGAAGCACTTGTTGCTAAAGGGGCTTTAAAATCAAAAACGACATGACCATCGATTGATAAATCACCTTTCAGAAGTGTCAATAAAGCTAAATCGAAAATCGTTTCTACAGAGTAATAATGTATTAAATCAAGAGTCTGTTGAATCGCATATATCAGGTTAGGATAGTAATTATTGTTTTGAGCCCAATCGGCAATGTTGATCGTTGATTGACCGAAATAGTGACAATCATTTTTGTATTGTCCATCCACAGTATAATCAACCACGATAGACTTAGGATATAATTGAACCGCATCTAACATAGATTGATAAATCATTATCTCATTGGCATATGGAACGACATGTGTATAACCTTCAGACTGAGCTTTCATTAATTGAGATTCAAACTTTTGCATATTAGAAACATTTATCTGTTTAATCATTGCTATAACTTCCATTTCTCATCGTAGTATCTTCCTTATTTTAGCACGGTCTTATGTAAAATTCATGAATAGTATAAGTTACTTCATTACATTAAGTACAATTCATTTTGATGAACAGATTTAAAATGAAAAATAAAACAATTAAATAGGAAAGTGATATTGTTAATAGTCTGAAAAAATGGTATATTTTAATTGTGAAAAAAATCACATTAATCTCACTGTTCTGTAAAATGTTATCGATAACAAAATGCTATAGCCAGAGCATGATTTTAATGAAGTAATTACACTACTACTTTATGGAAAGAAGAGTCAGCCTATGTTAGTAAATACGTTTAACCCATTTGATAATTTATTATTATCGTCTTTAATTGCAGCAATACCGATTGTACTGTTTTTACTATGTTTAACTGTTTTTAAAATGAAAGGTATTTATGCAGCCATTACAACACTTGTTGTAACATTACTAATTGCAATACCATTTTTCAAATTGCCAGTTGGTATCGCTTCTGGTGCAGTAGTCGAAGGTTTCTTCCAAGGTATCATTCCGATTGGCTATATCGTTATGATGGCAGTATTGTTATACAAAATTACTGTTGAATCTGGACAATTTTTAACAATTCAAGATAGTATTACAAATATTTCACAAGACCAACGTATTCAAGTTTTACTTATTGGATTTGCATTCAACGCATTTTTAGAAGGTGCAGCAGGATTTGGTGTACCAATTGCAATTTGTGCACTTTTATTAACACAATTAGGATTTAATCCATTAAAAGCTGCGATGTTATGTTTAGTCGCAAATGCAGCGTCTGGTGCTTTTGGTGCGATTGGTATCCCTGTAGGTGTTGTAGAAACGTTGAAATTACCTGGAGATGTTTCAGTATTAGGTGTTTCTCAATCAGCAACTTTAACATTGGCAATCATAAATTTCATTATTCCATTCTTACTTATCTTTATTATTGATGGTTTTAGAGGTGTTAAAGAAACATTACCAGCAATTTTAGTAGTTTCAATCACTTATACACTTACTCAAGGATTATTAACAGTATTCAGTGGACCTGAATTAGCAGATATTATTCCACCGTTATTAACAATGTTAGCATTAGCAGTATTTTCTAAAAAATTCCAACCAAAACACATTTATCGTGTTAATAAAGATGAAGAAATTGAACCTGCAAAAGCACATTCTGCAAAAGCAGTATTACATGCATGGAGTCCATTCATTGTATTAACAGTCATTGTAATGATTTGGAGTGCGCCATTCTTTAAAAACTTATTCTTACCAAATGGTGCTTTATCATCATTAGTATTTAAATACAACTTACCTGGAACAGTCAGTGAAGTTACACATAAACCATTAGTTTTGACTTTAAATATTATTGGACAAACAGGTACAGCTATTTTATTAACTATTATTATTACAATTTTAATGTCTAAAAAGGTTAACTTTAAAGATGCAGGTAGATTATTCGGTGTTACATTTAAAGAATTATGGTTACCAGTCCTTACAATTTGTTTCATCTTAGCAATTTCTAAAATCACAACTTATGGTGGTTTAAGTGCAGCAATGGGTCAAGGTATTGCTAAAGCAGGTAATGTCTTCCCAGTTCTATCACCAATCTTAGGTTGGATAGGTGTGTTTATGACAGGATCAGTTGTAAATAACAACTCATTATTTGCACCAATTCAAGCTTCTGTTGCACAACAAATTGGAACAAGTGGTTCACTTCTTGTATCTGCTAATACAGTTGGTGGTGTAGCGGCAAAATTGATTTCACCACAATCAATTGCAATTGCAACTGCAGCAGTAAAACAAGTTGGTAAGGAATCAGAATTATTAAAAATGACATTGAAATACAGTGTATGTTTACTAATATTCATCTGTATTTGGACTTTCATCTTGTCATTACTATAAAAAAACGTATTTCAAAATATAAATATACAGAGGGTGAGATGTTTTCTAACATCTCATCTTTTTTTAATGGATTATTAATGAAAGAAGTTTGACATTATAATAATGGTAGAGCTTTATGTTAAAATGAAGAGTGAGTAATCAGCAATCAAATTAAATTGGTTGATAGCTGTTAAGGTTTGTGGTTTTGTCTTTGTGCTATCGCACATAAAGTATATAATTAAAGTAGTTTCGTTATTATAAAATATTAATATACATAGTAGATAGTAATAGAGCATCACTATGGGAGCCTATTGAGACACTTATTGATTCAAAGTGGTATTAATATGTCGTATTTGTCGAACGTTCCATTATTCATTTTAAAAAGGGGGACTGTATTTGTTATGACAACACAACATAGCAAAACAGATGTCATCTTAATTGGTGGCGGTATTATGAGTGCAACATTAGGAACATTACTTAAAGAATTATCACCTGAGAAAAATATTAAAGTGTTTGAAAAATTAGCACAACCTGGCGAAGAGAGTTCAAATGTATGGAATAATGCCGGTACAGGGCATTCAGCACTTTGCGAGTTGAACTATACAAAAGAAGGTAAGGATGGCACAGTTGATTGTAGTAAAGCAATTAAGATAAATGAGCAGTACCAAATTTCAAAGCAGTTTTGGGCATATTTAGTTAAAACAGGACAATTAGATAACCCAGATCGCTTTATTCAAGCGGTGCCACACATGAGTTTTGTCATTGGCGAAGATAATGTAGCTTTTATAAAAAGTCGTGTTGCAACGTTAAAGAAAAGTGTTTTATTCGAAAAAATGAAATTATCGCAAGATGAAGAAGAAATGAAATCTTGGGTACCGTTAATGATTGAAGGTCGTAAGTCTGATGAACCAATTGCTTTAACTTATGATGAAACTGGTACAGATGTTAACTTTGGTGCGTTAACTGCAAAGTTATTTGATAATTTAGAACAACGTGGTGTGGAAATTCAATATAAGCAGAATGTATTAGACATCAAGAAACAGAAATCAGGGGCATGGCTAGTTAAAGTTAAAGATTTAGAAACTAACGAAACGACAACATATGAATCTGATTTTGTATTTATTGGTGCTGGCGGTGCGAGTTTACCATTACTCCAAAAGACTGGAATTAAACAATCAAAACATATTGGTGGTTTCCCGGTAAGTGGATTATTCCTGCGCTGTACAAATCAAGAAGTGATTGATCGTCATCATGCTAAAGTGTACGGAAAAGCAGCAGTGGGTGCGCCACCAATGTCAGTGCCGCACTTAGATACACGTTTTGTAGACGGCAAGCGTTCATTGTTATTTGGTCCATTTGCAGGTTTCTCACCTAAATTTTTAAAAACAGGTTCACATATGGATTTAATTAAATCGGTTAAACCAAATAATATCGTGACGATGTTATCTGCAGGTATCAAAGAAATGAGTCTTACGAAGTATTTAGTGTCACAATTGATGTTATCTAATGATGAGCGTATGGATGATTTAAGAGTCTTTTTCCCAAATGCTAAAAATGAAGATTGGGAAGTGATTACAGCAGGGCAACGTGTCCAAGTAATCAAGGATACTGAGGATTCTAAAGGTAACTTACAATTTGGTACCGAAGTCATTACGTCAGATGATGGCACATTAGCTGCATTACTTGGTGCATCACCTGGTGCGTCAACAGCTGTAGATATTATGTTTGATGTTTTACAGCGATGCTATCGTGATGAATTCAAAGGATGGGAACCAAAGATTAAAGAAATGGTGCCGTCATTTGGTTATCGCTTAACAGATCATGAGGATTTATATCACAAAATTAATGAAGAAGTAACTAAGTATTTACAAGTTAAATAATAAACGAAACGGTAATGTCTTTTTTAATGCGATAGACATTACCGTTTTTTAGTGGTTGTTTTTATTATCAGTGCTTTATATTTAGAAGCTTATCTTGATTGAAGTCATTTAAAAGTTTTGTAGCATTTATACCTGTCTGTATCGTTTTAAACCAACAATATTTAAGATAATAAAGACTATGATAAAAATCATTAGAATTAGTAAATCGAACCATATATTACTCCAACCTTGCCCCTTTATCATAATATTAGTTAAAGCATCACCAGCATATCGAAGAGGGAAGAGATAGCCGATGTTACCTAGCCAATCAGGCATATTTTCAAGTGGGAAAATTCCTGAAAAGAATACCTGAGGTACAGCAACTAGTGGAATAAATTGAATCATTTGAAACTCAGAATTAGCAAACGTTGAAATGAAAATCCCCATAGATAATGCTGTAATAGCTAAACAAATATTAATCAAAATTACATACCATAAGCTACCTGCTAAATTAATGTTCAATAAATATATTGAAAATAGGACTATGATTAATGTTTGAATGATTGCGAATATACCATAGCCAATCAGATAACCAAGGACGATTTCACTTCGACGAATTGAAGTTGATAATACACGTTCTAACGTACCTGTTGTACGTTCACGTAATAAAGCTATACCTGAAATTAGAAATACAAATAAAAATACAAAGAAGCCCATTAGTATTGGAAACATTTTATCGAAATAAGTACTATCAGAATTACCGTATAAATAGGAATGCGAAATCTTAATATCTTGTTTGTTTGGTGCTTTCATGGTCGGAGGTGCTTTTTCAATTAGATGCTTTATACTGCTTATTTTATCTTGTTGTATAGCTTTGCCAATCATTTGTTTGATCATATTAGATTTGTTAGGGTCTTCATTTGTATAAATGACATGTAATGTTTGATTTTCTTGGTAAATATAACCATCAAGATGATTATTCTCGATTTTAGATCTGATATTTTCATGAGAATGGAACGTTTGAGTTTTTATGTCGGATGATGGCAATTGTTTTGTTATATTTGATGAAACAGATGTATCGATACCGATTTTCAAATCGTTTTCATCACCGTTAAAAATAAAATACATAAGCGTCAATATTAAAATTGGTGCTAGAAACATCAGCGCAAGAGTACGTTTATCACGTAACATTTCTTTTAATACCCGTTTAACAATAGCTAAAATTTTCATGATTGACGAACCTCCTCAGCTTTAATAAATACCGCTTCAATTGTATCTACATTAAATCTTTGTTTTAAATTGGTTGGCGTATCTATAGCAAATATTCTTCCGTCGACAATAAGTCCAACTTTATCGCAACGTTCCGCCTCATCCATAACATGTGTTGTGATGACGACACTCTTTCCGTCTTTGGTCATTTGCTTGAATTGTTGCCATATTTGTTGGCGCAATTTAGGGTCAATGCCTACAGTTGGTTCATCTAATATGATTAATTCTGGTTCGGCCAACAATGTTATTGCTAAAGATAATCGGCGTTTCATGCCTCCTGAAAACTGTGCAACTTTTTTATTTAACGCTTGCTCTAAATTCACTAGAACGATATTTTTTTCAATATTATCTTTTAATACATTTCCTTTCAGTCCTGACAAACGACCGTAAAACTCTAGGTTTTCATAAGCAGTTAAGTTTTCGTATAATGCATCAGTTTGCCCCATATAGCCTAATCGATTTAAAGCTTTGCGATTAGGCATCTTATGAGCGAAAATTTCTGCAGATCCCGAATCTACTTTTTCCATACCTAGTAAACACTTTATTGTTGTTGTTTTACCAGAACCACTAGGACCTATTAACCCTAGCAGTTCACCTTTATTGATTGACATACTAATTTCGTTTAATACGTGATGCTTGTTATACGTTTTTACAACTTTATCCAACTTCGCTATAGTTGCGTCCATGACAACCCCTCCTAAATTGAGATACATTTCACTTTATTTATATATCATCTTAAGCGTATATTAAGATTGCGAATAAAATATTAACAGATAGTGAACATATTTGCTTTTAGTGTTCAGAAAAAAGGTGGGGCATATGGATCAAACAGCTTTTACGGATAGTCGTGTAACGAAAACGATAAATCGCATACATGATGGAATGGTAAATCTATTAAAAATGAAGGCATATAATGATATAACTGTTAAAGATATATGTGAAAAGAGTCAAATAAGTCGGACAACCTTTTATACACATTACAAAACTAAAGATGATTTTATATACAGCTATCTTAATACATTGTTAAAAGTTGCTAAAAAGAAGTTCATTAAAGAGAGGCCTATGACACAAGCAGTATTTTTTAAAAGGATGATTTATTATTGGCTAAGTGAAGGACAGCTCATATTGATGTTATTAGGTGATGAGAGTGCTTATAAATTACATCAAGTCATAAAAAAATCACTACAACAACGTATCGAAATTAATGTTGTACCAGTATTAAATACAAAAATGTTAACGACGAAGGAAAAGTATTTTTTACTTATTTTTATGAGTAATGCAATCATTGGTGTGTTACAAGATTGGGTCAAACGAGGATATAAAGAGAGTCCTAAAGAAGTAGCAGAAATTATGAATAAAATATTTGAAAATGCATTTCGTTAGGTTTTTATCATGATAAGTTGATGTTGTAAAGGACAGTTGCAGTTACAATTTAATTTGAAAATAGTAAAAACATATTATTCAGTTCATGCGTATTTAAAATAAATACAACATAAAGCTATACATTGCAGAAGAGACTACTTTAATGCAATGTATAGCTTTTATAATTTTAATAAAAATCATTTTAATTGTTTCAGTTGCTCGTTAATAGTGTCTACGTAGTTCTTGTTTTTAAAGAATTGAATAATCCAAATCAATGTGTAAACCACAATAAAGATAATTGTAAATATGATTAGGGAATTTATTGTTAGTGGAAACCAACCGGCAAGTATTGCTAAAGGTAAGAATCCGACATACGTTGTTATGAAATGCACTATAGTTGCTTTAGTAATGCCCCAATCTGTGTATTTAAAGATAAAATCTCCAAGGAAAAAGACGACGCCTATGAGTAACCATAAAATGATAGAAATCAACATTACGGTAGTTTCTGTGAAATGATTATAATACAATATGCCAATAGTTGATTGTGGGTTCAGTGGATAATATTTGCCGTCTGCAAATAACATACTAAAGAACAGTGAAAGGGACAAACCAATGATTAAGCTAATAAATAATGAGTTTTTCAAATTTTTCATATTGATAAGCGCTCCTTTATAGATTTTAAATAACGTCTAGAAGAATAGGTGTAGTGTGCATCTTTAAGATACATACGTATAAGTCCATTTGGCTCTAATAATAATTTTTCAATGTAATACTTGTTGACGATTTCTGATTTGGAAATACGAATGAAATGTTGTGGTAACTGTTTTTCTAGTTCATAAAGTCGTAATTTTAGTTTGAATTTTTGATTGCTTGTAATGGCTGTTACATTTTTATTAATAACTTGGAATGTTATAACATCTGATACATTAATGATATGGATTTCTTTGTCTATGTATCCGACTAATGTATGTGATTTGTCTAAATCATTGACTGCATTAATAATACTTTGAACGTGATCATTCATTTTAGGTGCATGTATATCAATATAAGATTCCGTCTCAGTTGCATTGATAAATAAATTGAGTTTCATCATAGGTTAATGCCTCCTTCAAAATTATTAAACCATAAATGACCATCGATATATTTAAATTTTGTTGAATGGTAGAAATTAAATGTTAAGTGGCTAGAAAGCGTTAATTAATATAAAAGATACCTCCTGTAATAAAAACAGAAATGTTTTTTCAGGAGGTAGAGATTAATGTGAATTATTTGGCAGTGTAATAGTAAAGGTGGTTACATACTCGTTACTTTGTGTGAATTGGATTGTACCATGATGCAATTCAATGATGGATTTTGTAATTGCAAGACCTAAACCATTGCTATTATCATGTTTGCTCACTTTATAAAAACGTTCAAATAAACGTGCTTCAGCTTGTGGACTAATTGGTGAACCATCATTACTTATTGTGAAAATGATGTTGTTGTGACTATGTTGCAAAGCGATGTCAATGGCACCACCAACATCTGTATACTTAATAGCATTTATTAATAAATTACTTAATGCTTGATGTAACAAACGTTGATTTCCTAGGAAATCGATTGATTCTAGGTCAGCTAAAATGATTAACGACTTTTCATCAGCAGAAAATTGTTCATGTCGAATAATATCTTTAATGAGTTGATCGACTTGAATCTTATCATCGAATAATAAATGTTGGTGATTATCTAATTCGGATAAGAGCAACAATTCAGTTGTTAATCCGCTCAGTTGCGTTGTAATGGTATAAATATCATTTATATATTGTTGTCGTAATGTTTTATCAGAAGTTTGTTGTAACTCGCTTAATAAATGATGAATATGTGTTAATGGTGTTTTGATTTCATGAGATACATTTTGTACAAAATGCTGCCTCATTTGATCAACTTGTCTCAATGACTCTCTCATCTTATTAAAGTGATACTGTAATGTTCCAATTTCATCTTTGCGTGTTTGTTTGATAGGTGTTTCAAAATCACCATCAATTAAGCGTTCGGTCGCTAGCTTTAACTTTTTTACTGGACGAATGATTGAATAGGTTGATGCGATAACTAATGAAATCGAGATAAATAATAACAACATTAACAAGACGGCTAAGAATGTTCTAAACTCGCTAAATGTTTCTCCAATATCTGGGCGCATGAATACTGCTATTGAACCGTCTTTTGTCTTAAAGTTAATACCAACAGTATTATCTGTTACATTGTCGAAAAATCCAGTTACGAATAATGCGAATGGTTTATCTTTAATACCATGGTAATCTTTATTATTTAATACGTTGTTAATAGCATTTTGTGATAAAGTATCTTCTCTAAACGGCTCCCCATAAAATGTCTTATGACCTTTTTGATCAACGGTCATTATTTGGTAATTCATTTGCCCTAAATGTTTGAAATATTGTTGAATGTGCGTTGGTTTAGCTGATTGTTCATATTGTCTTGCTTCTTTAAGCGTCTTCATGATTTTCGCGTCATTAGATGCTTTTAAATTATAATGATAGTAAACATTTGTTAATACAAAACTTATTAATGCACTAAATAAAATAACCGTAATGGAATAAATCGCAATTCTAGCATAGAGTGTTTTAAACATGATTCTCCACCTTATAGCCTTGTCCTCTTACTGTTTCAATTGTAAGTGTGGCATTTAATTTTTTTAATCTTTGGCGTAGTCGCTTAATATGAACGTCAACTGTTCGTTCATCTCCTTCATAATCATAGCCCCAAATTTTTTCTATTATCTGTTCACGAGTAAAGATTTGCTTAGGACGTGCTGCAAGCATAAATAATAATTGAAATTCCTTGTTCGGTAACGTCATCGTTTTATTAGATACTTGGAGTTCCAAATAGGATTGGTTTAGCGTTAAGTTGCCAATGGTCATTTCTGAATTTGAATTGATATTATATCGACGTAATACCGCACGAATTCTAAAAATAAGTTCCTTAACCTCAAAGGGTTTGGTTACATAATCGTCAGTACCACTTATAAACGCACGCTCTTTATCACTAAGTGCATCCCGCGCTGTTAACATAATAACTGGTATATCATAATCATTTTTTAATGTATTACATAATTGAAAGCCGTCCATACCATCCATCATAATATCTACCACTGCAATATCGACACGCTGTTTTTCTAAAAGTTTTAATGCAGCTTCACCACTTGGTTGTGTGTATGCATCAATGTGCTCTGTTTGTAAATGGCTAGCTATATAATTTAGGATACGAGGATCGTCATCGACAACAAGACATTGCACCATAGCTATAAACTCCCTTATCTTTTTCATTTATTATACATGTAAAATATTTTTGCGTAAAAAAACAATTGTTCATATTGAGTTCATATTTCAACCTTATACTGACGCTAAAGAAGAAATAGGGAGAAGTGAATCGATATGAAATTAGCGATAAAAGAGATTATGTTTTACAAATTTCGTTATATTTTAATCACATTAATCATTCTTTTATTAAGTATTATGGTGTTATTTATTAGTGGTTTAGCTCAAGGGCTTGGTAGGGAGAATATTTCGTTATTTGAACACTTTGATAATGATGAATATGTTGTTCAAAAAATGAAAGAGCCGCAAATTGAGAAATCGCAACTTAGTGATACGCAACAGAATCAAATTAAAAAGGTAATTCATCAAGAACCATATAAAATGAATATTCAAACATTGAAATTATCTAATAAAGAACAAGATGTGATTACAATGAATGACGTTAAACAACAACGCATACAACTTAAAAAAGGTGATTATCCTAAAAATGCTCATGAGGTCGCTATTAATGATAAGTTAGCTGCAGACAACATTAGAGTCGGGGATAGATTACATTTTAAAAATAATTCAACTAGTTATAGAGTTTCTGGTATTTTAAACGACACAATGTATGCGCATAGTTCCATTGTGCTATTGAACGATAACGGATTTAATGCATTGAATAAGGTTAATACGGCATTTTATCCAGTGAAAAATTTAACGCAACAACAACGTGATGAGCTTAATAAAATAAATGACGTTCAAGTTGTGAGTGAAAAAGATTTAACAGGTAATATTGCGAGTTATCAAGCAGAGCAAGCACCGTTAAATATGATGATTGTTAGTTTGTTTGCTATTACAGCAATCGTTCTAAGTGCATTTTTCTATGTTATGACGATTCAAAAAATATCACAAATCGGCATTTTGAAAGCAATTGGTATTAAGACAAGACATTTATTGAGTGCGTTAGTTTTACAAATTTTAACACTAACAATAATTGGGGTAGGTATTGCTGTGATCATCATAGTAGGACTATCATTTATGATGCCTGTAACGATGCCTTTTTATTTAACAACGCAAAATATTTTATTGATGGTGGGGATATTTATATTAGTAGCGATTTTAGGTGCCTCACTATCATTTGTCAAATTATTTAAAGTGGATCCTATCGAAGCAATTGGAGGTGCAGAATAATGGCATTAGTTGTTAAAGATATCGTCAAAAATTTCGGAGAAGGTTTGTCTGAAACAAAAGTTTTAAAAGGTATTAATTTTGAAGTGGAACAAGGGGAATTTGTCATTTTAAATGGTGCCTCTGGTTCTGGGAAAACAACATTGCTAACGATATTAGGTGGATTGTTAAGTCAAACGAGTGGTACAGTGCTTTACAATGATGCGCCATTATTTGATAAACAGCATCGTCCTAGTGATTTACGATTGGAAGATATTGGGTTTATTTTTCAATCTTCACATTTAGTTCCTTATTTAAAAGTGATAGAGCAATTGACGCTCGTAGGCCAAGAAGCGGGAATGACCAAACAACAAAGTTCAACAAGAGCAATACAACTTTTGGAAAATATTGGTTTAGAAGATCGCTTGAATGTATATCCGCATCAGTTATCTGGCGGTGAAAAGCAACGTGTTGCGATTATGAGAGCATTTATGAATAATCCGAAAATCATTTTAGCAGATGAGCCCACAGCAAGTTTAGATGCCGATAGAGCAACAAAAGTTGTTGAGATGATACGTCAACAAATTAAAGAACAACAAATGATTGGTATTATGATTACACACGATCGAAGATTATTTGAATATGCTGATCGAGTGATTGAATTAGAAGATGGCAAAATAACTGATTAGTGGCTCGTAAAGACGCTAAATGTTAATGATTTAAGACATAGTAGTATAAAAGTTAGATAACAGAATACGATTTGGGTTTACAAAAAAGCACGTCACTATTATATAAAATGATGACGTGCTTTAGTTTATTTATTTTCAATATAACAATTGTCTAATCAAGGATTAACGCATATTTAAAGATAGTTTGACGCAATATTAGAAACAACCTATAATAATAGTTTATTTGTGGGTTAACTATTATAAATAAAAGCAGCGTATAGACATATAAACCAGCTACTTGAACAATATAACGTTAATAACAATCTATACTGATACATTACGCCTAGATAATCTTTAATGAGCACATGTAAGAAAAAGTGATATGGTGTATGACTTCCGACACCATCGATAGATAAACCTAATTTTTGGGCTAGTCGTAAGGCGCGTAATACATGAAACTGACTTGTTACACAAACAATTTTAACTGCTTCATGATACAAATTGTTGATGATTTGTTTAGAATATAAAAAGTTTGTGTATGTATTTATAGAGTGAGATTCCATTAGTATATCTGTTTTATCAACACCATGTGCAATCAAATAGCGTTGCATAGCTAAAGCTTCAGGAATTGGTTCGTCTGGTCCTTGTCCGCCAGATACAATAATCTTTGTTGCTGATACTTGTTGTTGATAGATATCAAGTGCACGGTCTAAACGCGCTGCAAGCATTGGTGTGACAAATTCGGTAAAAATACCAGCACCTAACACAATTATGATATCAACTTCTTTGTTGTATGATCTATGTCTATATGATACTGTCCAAACGAGATAACAAATAAAGGTTAGTAACAAGGAAAGGCATAATATAGCTAACCACATAGACAAACCTTTCACAATAGGTGACTGAATCGTACTTATAAATAGAAGTGCTGATGTGTAGAGTACAAATTTATATGAAAAAGATAATAATTTTTTAATAAATAAGCGACTAGAAGTATGAGAAAATAAATATCTATGTTTGAATAGCATGATAATACTGATTATTATAAATGTTATAAACATAGACCAAGGGAAAGTATAGGTCATGATGCTATAGATGAGTGACAAAAATATCGATATGACAACTAAGATGTAGCATGTTAAATTTAACGTCAGAGTATAGTTGAAAATTAACGGACAAATAACGATAAGTATAAATAATAATAATAAATTCAATAACATACTGACACCTCGCTTATAATAAATATTAAGTATAAATGTAGATGATTTAATTTATTAAAGCAAGGAGAACGTAGCAACATGTAAGTCTTAATTTGTTATATTATATATGGGTCAATATTTTTGTGTTTTTTAGATGTGCGATACAATGATTGCTGAGGATACTTTATAAAAATAGTAATTAGGGAGAAATAATTATGGTAAAACATTTACAAGACCATATTCAATTTTTAGAGCAGTTTATAAATAACGTTAACGCATTAACTGCAAAAATGTTGAAAGATTTACAAAATGAATATGAAATTTCATTAGAGCAGTCTAACGTATTAGGTATGTTAAATAAAGAACCTTTGACAATTAGTGAAATCACGCAAAGACAAGGTGTAAACAAGGCCGCAGTAAGCCGACGAATTAAAAAGTTAATCGATGCTAAATTAGTTAAGTTAGATAAACCAAATTTAAATATTGATCAACGTTTGAAATTCATAACCTTAACTGACAAAGGTAGAGCATATTTGAAAGAACGTAATGCGATTATGACAGATATTGCGCAAGATATTACTAATGATTTAAATTCTGAAGATATTGAAAATGTAAGGCAAGTATTAGAAGTCATCAATCATCGCATTAAAACATATAGCAATCATAAATAGGTTTTTGAAGGTGTTCAAATATAAGACTAAATATGTATGTATTGAACACCTTCTTTTTAGTTATAATTGAGAGAGTACTTTCATAAATAATGTAATAAGGTACAATTCTAAAGTAAAGTTAATCATTTCTTGAATTGTATTCTTGGGATAATATTTGTAAAATAATAATGGTAAAATAATGAAATAATTTTTGTGATATACATATAACAATTGAAGAGGAACAGAATTGAGGTGAAAGTATGAAATCTTGCCCGAAGTGCGGACAACAAGCACAAGATGATGTACAGATATGTACACAATGTGGACATAAATTTGATAGTCGTCAAGCATTATATAGAAAGTCAACCGATGAAGATATACAAACTAATAACATCAAGATGAGAAAAATGGTGCCTTGGGCAATTGGTTTTTTCATTTTAATCTTAATTATTATATTGTTCTTTTTACTAAGAAACTTCAATTCACCTGAAGCGCAAACTAAAATATTAGTGAATGCGATTGAGAATAATGATAAACAAAAAGTAGCAACATTATTAAGTACTAAAGATAATAAAGTAGATTCTGAAGAAGCGAAAGTATACATTAACTATATCAAAGATGAAGTTGGGCTTAAGCAATTTGTCAGCGACCTTAAAAATACGGTACATAAATTGAATAAGAGTAAGACCAGCGTAGCTTCTTATATTCAAACCAGATCTGGTCAAAATATATTACGTGTAAGTAAAAATGGCACTCGTTATATCTTTTTCGATAATATGAGCTTTACTGCACCTACCAAGCAACCAATTGTTAAACCGAAAGAAAAAACAAAATATGAGTTTAAATCTGGTGGTAAGAAAAAAATGGTTATAGCTGAAGCAAATAAAGTGACGCCAATAGGTAATTTTATACCGGGGACATATAGAATTCCAGCTATGAAATCAACTGAGAACGGTGATTTTGCAGGCCATTTAAAATTTGATTTTAGACAAAGTAATTCTGAAACGGTAGATGTTACTGAAGATTTTGAAGAAGCAAATATAACTGTAACTTTAAAAGGCGATACAAAATTAAATGATAGTTCTAAAAAAGTAACTATAAATGACCGTGAAATGGCATTTTCAAGTTCCAAAACGTATGGTCCATATCCACAAAATAAAGATATTACCATTTCAGCTTCTGGTAAAGCGAAAGATAAAACATTTACAACACAGACGAAGACGATTAAAGCTAGCGATTTAAAATACAATACAGAGATAACTTTGAATTTTGACAGTGAAGATATCGAAGACTATGTTGAAAAGAAAGAAAAAGAAGAAAACAGCTTGAAGAACAAATTGATAGAATTCTTTGCTGGATATTCTTTAGCGAATAATGCTGCGTTTAATCAGTCGGATTTTGATTTTGTATCGTCATATATAAAAAAAGGATCATCTTTTTATGATGATGTAAAGAAGCGTGTATCTAAAGGAAGTTTAATGATGATTAGTTCACCACAAATTATAGATGCCGAAAAACATGGTGATAAGATTACCGCAACCGTAAGATTAATAAATGAAAACGGTAAGCAAGTAGATAAAGAATATGAGCTTGAACAAGGTTCGCAAGACCGCTTGCAATTAATCAAGACATCAGAAAAATAGAGTGTAAAACTTAAATAAGATGCATGTGTCATGGAATACAAATAACATCCTTTCAAAGTATTTACAATTAGTGTGAATTACTTTGAAGGGATTGTTTTTGTGAAAAAATTTATGGAGTGCTGAGGTTTATATCATTTTATACCTTTTATAAGTTGTAATGATGTTTATGAAACTTGTGAGTAATGCTAATATGTAAAAGAGCATATTTAAATTTAGTTTCTGTTCGTGATAGTTATAAACTAATCATTATATAAAGGAGGAAATATAGTGAATGATTTAAAGCGTTTTAATAAGCGTTCACCGATATTTATTATTATTTTAGGATCTTTGACTGCCATTGGAGCATTATCAATAGATATGTTTTTGCCTGGATTACCAGATATTAGACATGATTTTCAAACAACGACGTCTAACGCACAATTAACATTATCGATGTTTATGATTGGTTTAGCGTTTGGTAATTTGTTTGCTGGTCCAATTTCAGATTCAAATGGACGCAGAAAACCGCTTATTATAGCTATGATTATTTTTACATTAGCAAGTTTAGGTATTGTTTTTGTACATAATATTTGGCTGATGATTGCATTAAGATTTCTTCAAGGAGTGACAGGTGGAGCAGCAGCAGTTATTTCAAGAGCTATAGCAAGTGATATGTATAGTGGTAATGAACTAACTAAGTTTATGGCATTATTGATGCTTGTTAATGGTATTGCACCAGTTGTTGCGCCAACAATAGGAGGCATAATTTTAAATTATTCTGTCTGGCGTATGGTCTTTGTCATTTTGACTATCTTTGGCTTCGTTATGGTCATAGGTTCTTTATTAAAAGTACCTGAATCATTAACAGTGACAAATCGTGAATCAAGTAGTGGATTAAAGACAATGTTTAAAAACTTCAAAATATTATTGAAGACGCCACGTTTTGTATTACCAATGCTCATTCAAGGTATGACATTTGTAATATTATTTACTTATATTTCTGCGTCTCCGTTTATTATTCAAAAAATTTATGGCATGACTGCAATACAATTTAGTTGGATGTTTGCAGGAATTGGTATTACGCTCATTATATCAAGTCAACTTACTGGCTACCTTGTTGATTTTATAGACTCACAAAAATTGATGAGAGTCATGACGATGATTCAGATTATCGGTGTAATTTTAGTGACGATTGTATTGCTTAATCATTGGAACTTTTGGATTTTAGCGATAGGATTTATCATTTTAATAGCACCAGTGACAGGTGTTGCGACACTTGGTTTTACAATAGCTATGGATGAAAGTAGTAGTGGTAGAGGGAGTTCATCAAGTTTATTAGGTTTAGTGCAGTTTTTATTTGGTGGTATTGCATCGCCATTAGTGGGGGTAAAAGGTGAAGATAATCCTATACCTTACATAATTATTATTATAGCTACAGCAGTTATATTAATTATTTTACAGATTTATAATATGAAGGTATTTAAAACAAATCGATGATAAACATAGTTTCTTCTATTATATTGAATTGAAAAATTAAAAAACAAAACTTGAGCTATTCATAGACCTATGAATTTAGCATCAAAAATAAAAATGCCGAGATTATTATGTGGAAATCTCGGCATTTTTATATTGATAGCACCGTTACATATGTACTATTATCTGTCCATTTGGTTTAACTTTATCTAGTTGTTTTATAGCATTTCTTTATTAGAATGAAACCGTATTATTGGTTTTGAAGTTTAATCGTATTAGCCAATAAAATGTCAGCAACTTCTTCAGGTGATTCATTACAACCATTCGAAAGCCAATTAATAAACACCCCAGCTTGACCGCCTATGATATATGTAACATAAAGCTGTTTATTGGTTACTGTAGTACTATAGTCATTCATAATTTGTTGATAGTAATCTCTCGCTAAATTTATATAGTCTATGAATAATGTTTTCATTGGATAGGTAACTAAAATGTCTTTGAAAAACTGCTCATTGCGCTTGATATACTTAGCAATAATAATGAAGAATTTATAAAGTTTAAGCTTATCTTGTTTAATATTTTCGAAATTATGATGTAGCGCACTTAGAAGAAATTGGAATTTTTCTTTATGCTTTGAGTTGATGGTATCCAATAAATCAAATTTATCTTTGTAATAATCATAAAAAGTAGAACGATTAATATTACAATACGCGCAAATCATTTTAGTGGATATTTCTTGAAAAGGATATTCAGCCATCAAATCAACAAGTGCGTTTTGAATTTCTATTTTGGCTTGTCGTTTCATATTGTTACACCTTTGTGAAATTTAACCAACACTCTTATAAAAATTGTTGGTGTTTTTTTAGTTATCATGTCTCTATAATAAATAAAGTGAATTTTAAAAGCAAATAGGAGGAAATGTTTCATGAAAAAGATGATATTAATTAATGTCATTACGGTTGTTGTACTGCTAGCAATTGGGATTGCTGGTTTTTATTTCTGGAATAAAACAACAAGTTATATCACAACTGATAATGCTAAAGTAAATGGCGATCAAATTAAAATAGCAAGTCCAGCTTCTGGGCAAATCAAATCACTAAACGTTAAGCAAGGTGACAAACTTGATAAAGGTGATAAAGTAGCAACAGTTACTGTTCAAGGTCAAGATGGCGAAACTAAAGATATGGAACTTAAAATGCCACAAAAAGGTACAATTGCTAAATTAGATGGCATGGAAGGTTCTATGGTACAAGCAGGCAATCCAATTGCTTATGCTTACAATTTAGATGATTTATATGTAACTGCAAATATTGACGAAAAAGATATTAAAGATGTTGAAGTTGGTAAAGATGTTGATGTGACTATTGACGGTCAAAAAGCTTCTGTTAAAGGTAAAGTTGATAGTATTGGAAAAGCTACTGCTGCAAGCTTTTCATTAATGCCATCATCAAATAGTGATGGTAACTATACTAAAGTATCTCAAGTTATACCTGTTAAAATTACGTTAGATTCAGAACCGTCTAAACAAGTTGTTCCTGGAATGAACGCTGAAGTAAAAATTCATAAAAATTAAGGGGGTCATTAAATGACTACGACCTTCATTATTAGCTACATTGTTTTAGCGCTCATTATTGTTGGGGTTATCAATTTATTGTTAATAAGATCAAGAAGAAAAGCAAAACGCCAACAAAAGGAACAACATTTTGCGACACGTCAATCAAATCAATCTAAATTTAAAGCAAGTGATTTAGACAGAACAACTGATCAATCGTCACAACATACGGCGCGTGAAGAGGCACGTATTGACAATCAAGATAATCAGAATCAAGTTAGTCTAAACAAACAGACAGAGGGATCTGAACAAAATCAAGCATCATTCACTGATAATAATGAATCTGATGAAGAAGTATATGCTGCTAAAAATCCTAAATCAGAAGAATATAAAGTAAATGAAAAAATAAAAAAAGAACATAAAAACTTTATTTTTGGTGAAGGTGTTTCACGCGGTAAAATATTAGCGGCATTATTATTCGGTATGTTTATTGCGATTTTAAACCAAACATTATTAAATGTTGCTTTGCCAAAAATTAATACGGAATTTAATATTTCTGCGTCAACAGGACAATGGTTGATGACGGGATTCATGTTAGTAAACGGTATTTTAATACCAATTACGGCGTATCTATTTAATAAATATTCATATCGAAAATTATTTTTAGTTGCGTTAGTACTCTTTACAATTGGTTCATTAATATGTGCGATTTCAATGAATTTCCCAATCATGATGGTTGGACGTGTATTACAAGCCATTGGTGCAGGTGTACTAATGCCATTAGGTTCAATTGTTATTATTACAATTTATCCACCTGAAAAACGTGGTGCTGCCATGGGTACAATGGGTATCGCAATGATTTTAGCACCTGCAATCGGTCCAACATTATCAGGTTATATTGTACAAAATTACCATTGGAATGTGATGTTTTACGGTATGTTCATTATCGGAATTATTGCAATCTTAGTAGGTTTTGTATGGTTTAAGTTATATCAATATACTACAAACCCTAAAGCTGATATCCCAGGTATCATTTTTAGCACGATTGGTTTCGGTGCTTTGTTATACGGCTTTTCAGAAGCGGGGAACAAAGGCTGGGGTTCTGTTGAGATAGAAACAATGTTTGCGATTGGTATTATCTTTATTATTCTATTTGTAATAAGAGAATTAAGAATGAAAGCGCCAATGTTGAATTTAGAAGTATTGAAATTTCCAACATTTACATTAACAACAGTAATTAATATGGTTGTAATGATGAGTTTGTATGGTGGTATGATTTTATTACCAATGTACTTACAAAATTTACGTGGTTTCTCAGCATTAGATTCCGGATTGTTATTATTACCTGGTTCTCTAATTATGGGTCTACTAGGACCATTTGCTGGTAAGTTGTTAGACACGATTGGTTTAAAACCTTTAGCCATTTTTGGTATTGCTGTCATGACTTACGCAACGTGGGAATTAACTAAATTGAATATGGATACGCCATATATGACAATCATGGGCATCTATGTTCTACGTTCATTTGGTATGGCATTTATTATGATGCCAATGGTAACAGCAGCTATTAATGCGTTGCCCGGACGACTTGCCTCCCATGGTAATGCCTTCTTAAATACGATGCGTCAACTAGCTGGTTCTATAGGAACAGCAATCTTGGTTACTGTAATGACAACACAAACTACACAACATTTATCAGCTTTTGGGGAAGAGTTAGATAAAACGAATCCTGTTGTACAAGATCATATGCGTGAATTAGCATCGCAATATGGTGGTCAAGAAGGCGCAATGAAAGTGTTATTACAATTTGTAAATAAACTATCAACAGTTGAAGGAATTAATGATGCATTTATAGTTGCAACGATATTTAGCGTCATCGCCTTGATTTTATGTTTATTTTTACAAAGCAACAAAAAAGCCAAAGCTACGGCTCAAAAGATAGATGCAGATAATAGTATCAATCATGAATAAATAAAATAAATTAATTGAAGTGTGACTAATCAAAAATTATGTTGTGGGGACATGATTTTTAAAGTATCGGTGCCAATATATGGTTATCGATACTTTTTTTATTTGTTGATTTGTAGAATGTTAGAGGAATTATATTAAAATTTGGCATTGACGTAGTAGGTCATTAATAAAGAAAAAGCAGGAAGTGGGTCAACGAAATGAATTTTGTGAAAATAACATTTCTGTCCCAATCCCTACTGTATATCATTATTTTAAACGAGGCATGCGATTACGGAAGAATAAGCTTATAACAAGTAAACCGATGCTACAGCCCAGTAAAATGATGCCGTTATGAATAGCGTCAGCTTCTGTTATCACTTGATCTGGTGGTACATTTACATAATATTTTTTAAAAACATCTGCAATTTCTTGTGCGAGTGCTTTAATAATATAACTGAAATACAATGTAATGACTAACATAATTGTTAACACTAAAATATTTACTACTTTTAGAACTGTGCGATTAAATACAATTGTCAGTATTGTTATGACTAGGCTAACGATACATAAAATAAAGAAACCGTTAAAGACTAAAATTAAGCGATCGATTCCTTGTTGTAAATCATTGATATTACCCAAATTAATATTTAATTGATGCATTTTTCCAATTGTCTCGTTAAAATTTTTAATGCCATCAAAATCTACAGATTCTTTGGTGAAGACAATATTAAAAATAGGTTGTTTCCACATGCTGTATCCAGCGATTGCGGTTAATATAACAACTATGATTTGAATAATCATGCTTACCAATGAACGTTTTTTCTTACCATATCGCTTACCACGATGAATATTCGGTTGTTGAAATGTCTCATCAAATGGTTCTAATCGTTGATTTGGATTTGTCATGCAAGGCACCTCCGTATAAAGTTCTTTTCTTTACTTATCAATATGTCTAGTTGTCTGTTATAATGATGAAAAATCACTGTTCAATTGTAGTCTTAAATTTGAAAGTGAAAAAGAAAATATCTTCTATATTATATACTTTTTTTGGCGAAGAATGTAGGGGATAGACAATCATTGGATACATAAAATATATAAAGGTAGGTTAAGACATTGATTAGAAACCGTGTTATGAATAGCGTTGTCAATAAATATTTGCTTCACAATCGCTCGATTATGTTTAAAAATGATCAAGATGTTGAAAGATTTTTTTATAAAAGAAAAATTGAAAATAGAAAAAAACATAAGCAGCCTTCAACATTAAATGTTAAAGCAAATTTAGAAAAGTTATCATTAGATGATATGCAAGTCTTTCGCTTTAATTTCAGACATCAAATTGATAAGAAAATTTTATATATTCACGGTGGATTCAATGCACTACAACCATCACCGTTCCATTGGAGATTGTTGGATAAAATCACTTTAAGTACATTATATGAGGTTGTACTGCCTATCTATCCAAAGACACCAGAGTTTCATATTGACGATACTTTCCAAGCGATACAACGTGTTTATGATCAATTAGTATCTGAAGTAGGACATCAAAATGTCGTAGTCATGGGTGATGGTTCAGGTGGTGCACTGGCATTATCCTTTGTACAATCTCTTTTAGATAATCAACAGCCATTACCGAATAAATTGTATTTAATCTCACCAATTTTAGATGCAACACTATCTAATAAAGATATTTCGGACGCCTTAATCGAACAAGATGCGGTTCTAAGTCAGTTTGGTGTCAATGAGATTATGAAAAAATGGGCGAATGGCCTACCATTAACAGATAAGCGCATATCGCCAATTAATGGCACAATAGAAGGATTGCCACCAGTTTATATGTTTGGTGGTGGACGTGAAATGACACATCCTGATATGAAGCTATTTGAACAAATGATGTTGCAACATCATCAATACATTGAGTTTTATGATTATCCTAAGATGGTACATGATTTTCCAATTTATCCAATTAGACAATCACATAAAGCTATTAAACAAATTGCCAAATCGATAGATGAGGATGTAACACAAAATAACTAATAACATACAATTGATCCAGTTACGATTTCATGCAAGATGATATTTGACATGAAAACGTAATTGGTTTTTTTTTGAAAATATAGCAAGGGTTATATAGACTAATTGTTAATGAGCTTCTGAGTGAAAATCACCAATAAGTGTATTGATATGTGTGATGATAAAGTATTGCCCTTTAATTTGATAAAATTGATCTAAAAAATTATCGAATTGACGTGGAATATCACTAAGTTCTGCAAAGTTAGCTGTTTTATCATAATTGCGATGAGCAACCTCATTTTGAAATTTATCATAATGTTCTAGGAAATGTTGATCTTCAAGCTGCTGTTCCACAATAGTCATAATATTATCGATGGCTTGCTTTTGTCCTTGAACATAAGCCATATGCACGCCACGCTTAAGTAGCTGATTTGCTGGTCCGTTAATGTATAACCCTTTTTGTGCATTTAATTCTGTTAATTCAAACTTAACATCATCTAATAAATCTAGTAATTCGATATGAATCTTTTGTTGTAATGCATCTGTCATTTTAATGCTCCTTTGTGTGGAATTGCTATTTTATGCCCTAATTGTTCAGGCCAAGTGATAGTTGGTTGATTTTTATAATAGTGTGCTATTTGTGTTGAAAATGATTCAGGAAAAGCATCAGAACGACGTGTGTGCTGATTAATTCCCATCATCATAACTTCATTTGTTGATGCTAGTGTACCATCTTCTTTAGTTAATGTTAAAAATAAATGCAGCCGCTTATAATCGTAATCATAAATATATAAAGTAACAGTAAATACATCGCCAAGAGACAATTCTGAGAGGTATGTCGTATGTTCTTCTAGTGTAAATAGCGTATATGCTAAATTTTCGCGTTCTTTTAAAGAAAGACCGTGGCTGTAATTAAAACGATTCACGACGTCACTAAAAATGATATTATAATTTGCATCATGCATATGATTGTTATGGTCAATGAATTCAGATGTTACGGTTTGAGTATGTGTAAAAAGTTGTTTGATAATAACCATCTCCTTAGTGACTATCATACTAAAATAAATTAAGACATACACGTTATTTAATTCATGATAAAATAATAGAGAATTCGTTATTTAGGGGGAGTATCGATGGCTTTAACGATACGGTATCAAACTACATATGAACCGTTTAAAGTAGTTGATGATATCAAAGAGATACCAAAAGATGCGACTATTGTTTGGTATGATTTTGATGAACCGAATGAACAAGAAAATGAATGGTTTAAAGCACATTTTAATTTTAATGATTTAGAAGTGGATGATGCAATTAACGGTATGCCACGAGCTAAATATAAATCTTATAAAGATTATCAATACTTAGTATTTCATAGTATTATGGGGTCAAACTATTCACCAATAGCACTAAATATTTTTATACAAGACAATGTATTAGTAACATATCATCATCAAACGTTGGAATCATTAAATAAAGTAGTCTATAAGTATATGAATACATTAGATGCAGAATTAGATTGTGCAGATGTCGTCATATTAATTTTAGATATGATGGTTGATAAATATTTCAACTTTGTATATGCACTTGAAGATAGTGTTTATCATTTTGAAGACCGCCATGTAGATGATCGCTTTAATAAAATGGTCATGGATAGTGTCTTTAAGTTACGTTCGGATTTGATTAAAGTAAAACGTGTACTGTTTCCTATGCAAGAGCTAATTGATACAATGAAACAAAATGGTGATTTGATTATAGATAATAAACATTCGCTATACATTCAACATATCGATGACCACTTGATTAAGCAACGTAATATCATTCGCACTGCTCAAGAAATGACAAACGAAATACGAGAAAATTTTGAGTCATACACGTCATTTAGAATGAATAGTATTATGCAAGTACTGACATTAGTATCAGTTATATTTTCACCGTTAACATTCATAGCTGGGATTTATGGTATGAACTTTGTAAATATGCCGGCATTACATTTACATTATGGATATTATATTTGCTTAGCTGTAATGTTTGTTATAGCTGTCGTATTAATCATCTTTTTCAGACGTAAAAAATGGTTTTAAATTAGAAATGACGAAAAGGTAGGTTTAATCATGAGTGATTTTCAAAGAGAACAGAGAAAAAATGAACATGTTGAAATAGCAATGGCTCAATCTGACGCAATGCATTCAGATTTTGATAAGATGCGTTTTGTGCATCATTCTATCCCATCAATTAATGTAAATGATATCGATTTGACATCACAGACGCCTGACTTAACGATGGCATATCCGGTTTATATTAATGCAATGACGGGTGGTAGCGAGTGGACGAAAAACATCAATGAAAAGCTAGCTGTAGTTGCAAGAGAAGCTGGCTTAGCGATGGCAGTTGGATCAACACATGCAGCATTGAGAAATCCACGCATGGCTGAGACGTTTACGATTGCGCGAAAAATGAATCCTGAAGGCATGATTTTTAGCAATGTTGGTGCGGACGTACCAGTAGAAAAGGCTTTGGAAGCAGTTGAATTACTTGAGGCACAAGCGTTACAAATCCATGTTAATTCTCCTCAAGAATTAGTTATGCCTGAAGGGAATCGTGAATTTGTGACTTGGTTAGATAATATAGCGTCGATTGTATCACGAGTGTCTGTTCCAGTCATTATAAAAGAAGTTGGATTTGGTATGAGCAAAGAATTAATGCATGACTTACAACAAATAGGCGTCAAGTATGTCGATGTTAGTGGCAAAGGTGGTACTAACTTTGTAGATATTGAAAATGAACGTCGTGCAAATAAAGATATGGATTACTTATCATCATGGGGACAGTCTACAGTTGAGTCATTACTTGAAACAACGGCTTATCAAAGCGAAATTTCAGTTTTCGCGAGTGGTGGTTTACGTACACCACTCGATGCAATTAAAAGTTTAGCACTTGGTGCAAAGGCAACTGGTATGTCACGTCCGTTTTTAAATCAAGTTGAAAATAATGGCATTGCACATACAGTAGCTTATGTAGAATCATTTATTGAACACATGAAATCAATAATGACGATGTTAGATGCTAAAAATATTGACGACTTAACACAAAAACAAATCGTATTTAGTCCGGAAATATTGTCATGGATAGAACAACGTAACTTGAATATACATCGAGGATAAATAAAAGAGGAGGCGAAGGCCTCCTCTTTTATTTATGAGTTTGGTGTTTAACTAAACCATTGAATGAATCCCATAATGACTATAACACCAATTAAATCGATTAAGAATGCACCAACAATAGGTACAACTAAATATGCTTTAGGTGAGTTTCCATATTTTTTAGTAATAACATCTAAATTTGCCATGGCATTTGGCGTTGCACCAAGCCCATGCCCGATAAAACCACCTACCATTACTGCAGCATCATAATCTTTTCCTAAACCTCTAAATAAAATTAAAACAGCAAATAAAATCATAACGACAACTTGAACTAAAACGATAATAATAAGAGGTATAGCAAGTTTATAAATTTCGATTAATTGAATGCTCATTAGCGCAAGAGATAAGAAAATACCTAATGCGACATCACCAATTTGATTAGTAATTTTTAAATCTACAATATTAAAATTAAAACTTTCAGAGATATTTCGGACAATAACAGCTACAAATAATGAGCCAACGTAAATTGGAACATTAATCCCTGTTTGAGATGTAAACAAATGACTGAAATAACTTCCAACTGCCATACAGAATACAACGATTGTAAATTGAATGAAGAATACTTCAGTGGCATTAAATTTACTATGTAAATGTTCGTTATATGCTACTTGGCTATAATCTTTAAATGTATCGTCACTATGTTGAGGCTTTAAGTTATAACGTTTGATTAAAAATTTTACAACAGGACCACCGATAAGCCCTCCAAATACAAGACCTAAAGTTGCAGCTGCAAGGGCCGCTGTCAGTGCTGAGTCAATGCCTAAATCTTGAATTGTCTTACCATAAGCAGCAGCATTACCATGACCGCCTTCCATAGACATGGAACCTGCTGTTAATCCTAACAAAGGTTTAATATTTAATACTTTTGCTAGTGATACACCAACTATGTTTTGAATGACTGAAATGATAGCACAAAACATAAAGTATAATAGCAAGACTTTGCCACCTAATTTAAATAATTTCAATGATGCACCAAGACCGATTGTCGTAAAGAATGCTAACATGAAGAAATCTTGAATGAATGAAGCATCTAATTTAATCTTAACCATGCCAAATGAATCCAAAGTCGCAACTAAAATAGCAAAGATTAAGCCGCCAATCACAGGTGCTGGTATACAAATGCGTTTTAAAAAATTAACGTGATTAACGATAGCTTTACCAAGTAAGTAAAGTATACAGGCTAAACATAATGTTGTAATTGCATTAAGTTCTATCATTTTCAAATCCCCCTTGTTGAATATCCCTCTCCCTAAATAAGCTTTTATATGTAAGCGTTATAAAAGGGCACTTTTAACATTATACATGCAACAAATCAATATTTCTAGTTTATGAAAATAATATCAATAATATTAATGCATCTAAATTTAATAATTATAAATAATTCTATTGTTATATTTTATAATTAAGAACAAGTTCAAAAAGAGGAGATGAATCAAAAAATATGATGGACAAAAAGAAAAACAATCAACCCATCCGCATGTTGACGGTACGATTGATTGACTTATAAGGAGATAGATTTCATTTTCATGATAGTAATCAATGAAAGATGGCATTTATTTCCAAGTATCTTCGGGAAACATACAATCTGATTTACGCATGCGAGACACAAATGGATTACCTTTCACTGTGTAACGTAAAGATTTATGTGTCCAATCACCTTTATTTGGAATACCGATTCGTGGACTAGCAATAATATCTTTAGGATATTTACGATTCTTAGTATCAATAGACAATCTACAGTCATTTAACGTAGCGCCATCGATAGCCCGTGGAATGTTAAATGCCTTAGTCCATTTTCCTGGGCCATTCGTTACCTCGTAGCCTTTCTTACCTCTGTTACGGAACATAGCGGATAAACCTTCTTCTGGTTCAATTGCGCGGATAAGTACGCCTTCAGGTATACCTTCAGATCTTGTTACAAAATTAATGAGTAAATGCGTATGCATGACATGTGCATAAATTGTACCACCACGTTTATATAATGACGTAACTTTAGGTGTTATTTTACCGCCATAGCCATGAGCCGCACGATCATTCAAACCTAAGTATGCTTCCGTTTCCACGATGTAGCCTGTATACGTTTGAGTGGTATCCTGATAAATCACTTTGACACCTAATAAGTTTTTAGCAATTTGTCTTGTATCATTATTAACGAAATCCATAATATTCTCCTTGCAATTATATGATTAATTTAAATAAAAATGAAAAAGATATTTTTATTGTGGTAAATGTTTGATAAAATAGTATTGTTAAGAATTATAAAAATGTAAAGTATATACTTTGTTATGGAATATTTTATTTGCAGAGATTGAGTCTCTTTTGAACGCGAACATTGCAGTGTGACATATTTTTAGTATAGTTAACGAAGCGTTGACTTTCAAATGAGTCTCCATATAGATGCGTACTTGTAGCGGGTTTTCATTTAACTAGTGATGAAATATAAAGTTCATTTTCCAAAGTGAATGACGATTGAAATGAAGTGGCTTGATAATGAATCTTGTAAATTATAACGGTAATAATAATTAAAAATATAAATATGATTAACGAAAGGGAGATTACAATGGAACAATTACCTCAAGTAGGTTTTATGAAATCATTCGTATTATTTTGGAAAAATTATGTTAATTTTAAGGGGAGATCAAGACGTAGTGAATATTGGTATATGATGTTGTGGCATTTAATATTTATGGTTCCAGCTGTGTGTGTGCTAATAATAAGCCTATTTCTATTCTTTATTTCTATAGCGGCAGATAACGAAACATTAATAGTTATGAGTATATTGATGATTATCCTTACATCTGTGTATACTTTTGTCTATAGTTTGGCAACGTTTATTCCAAATTTAGCGTTGTGCGTTCGAAGATTTCACGATATATCAAGAACAATGTTATTTCCAATGATTATGACAGCATTCAGTATTATATTTTATATAGTATTACAGATTATCGATAGTTATTATGACAGTGATTTTACCTTAATGCCGATGGGTCTTAATATTTTGTTAGTATTTCTTTATTTTGTTTATTTAAGCCTAACAATTGTTATGATAGTATTCCTATGCTTTGATAGTAAGCCGGCAAATAAATATGGCGAAAGCCCAAAATACCCATCTTCAATTAAAAATCAACCAGTGACATCTGAAACACCGAAAACACCGGGAGAAACAGATAATCAATTGTAATGATATAAATATCTCGGCACAATGATGCTGGGATATTTTTTTACCAATAAGGCAATAAAGGCATGGAAAAAAGCATATCCAACACTAATCATACTTAACATGCAAAGATGGTACTATTTAAATTTTTCGATTTCAGAAATTTTAAAAATAAATTCACTTTAAAAATATTGCATTTATAGAGAATAGAAATGTTATATTAAGATAAATACATATTGTTTTAGGAGGCGAAGTATGGGACTTGTAATTGAACATGTTACGAAACGTTTTGGCAAGATGACGGCAGTAAATGATATTTCATTAGAGTTAGAATCAGGCAAAATGTTAGGTTTTCTAGGAAGAAATGGTGCAGGTAAAACAACGACATTTCGTATGATTTTAGGCTTAAGTGAACCAACTGAAGGACACATTACGTATAACGGTAAAAAACTAGATAAAACAATGTACAATCGTATTGGTTATTTACCGGAAGAACGCGGTTTACATGGGAAATTGACAGTTGAAGAAGAATTGAAATATTTGGCAACTTTAAAGGGAATGTCAAAAACAGAAATACAACAGCAAATATCGTATTGGCTTGAGCGTTTTGATATTACTGAAAACCGCAAAAAACGAATTGATAGTCTATCAAAAGGGAATCAACAAAAAATTCAGCTGTTAGCAAGTATGTTACATAAACCAGAATTACTAATATTAGATGAGCCTTTCAGTGGTCTAGACCCAGTTAATGTTGAGTTATTAAAAGAAGCTGTTAAAGACTTAAATGATTGGGGCAGTACAATCGTTTATAGTTCTCACCGTATGGAGCATGTTGAAGAATTATGTGATGATGTTTGTATTTTAGATAAAGGTCAACTTGTTGTTTCTGGTGATATCAATCATGTACGTGCATCTAATGGTAACAAGAAAGTTGTCATTGAATCAGAAACAACACTACCAGATTTAACAAACATTAGAGGCATCATTCATAGTGAAAACATGAAGCAAGGTCTTCAGTTGACGATTGAGAATGAAGACGTAGCCAAAGATATTTATCAAGTTGTGGCACATCAAGGTTATGTTAAACGATTCCAAGTTGTAGAACCATCATTACAAGATATATTCATTGAGAAGGTTGGTGGCAAGGATGCATAAGTTTTGGGCGACATTTACTTTGACATATATCAAAAAAATTAAAGCTAAATCATTTGTAATTTTTATGATTATTATTGCTGCCTTAATGATTGGCCTATCTAACATTGATAAGATTATTAACATGTTTGATGATGGTCCAGATAAAATTGGTGTAGCAGCACCGAATGAACAAATCTATAAGGTTTTCAAGCAACAGGCGAATACATTTCATAGTGATGCTAAGTTTACTAAAGTTTCTATAGAAGATGCTGAAAAAGAAGTAAAAAAACATAAACTTGATAAAGCTTATATTATCAAGGTGAATCAAAATCGCACGTTACAAGGGACAATCATTAGTGAGAAGCGAGTAAGTCATGAAGATTCACAAAAAGTACAAGCACTGCTTACAGCTATTCAAACAAATATGGTAGCCGGAGAATTAAATATCAACAAAGAAGACTTACAAAAATTACAAGCACAAAGTAAAGTTGATAATAAGGTGATTTCTAATGATGAAGTCGATAAAGTATCAGAAGGACAAAAGATTTTCAACTATGCTTTAGCTTACGGCATTATCTTTCTAATGTTCTTTATTGTTTTAAATTATGCATCTCAAATAGCTATGGAAATTGCTAGTGAGAAAACATCGCGTGTCATTGAAATGATTATTACAAGTATTTCACCAATCCAACATATTTTTGCTAAAATTTTAGGCGTTATAGCAGTTGCCGTGACTCAGATTATTTTAATTGTATTGATGGCAGTTATATGCATTTTTGCCTTTGACTTAAAAGACTTGCTACAAGGTTTTAACGTGGAAATGAATCAATTGTCTTGGCAAATTATTATTGTCGGAATTATTAGTAGTATTGTTGGAATTATGGCGTATGTATTACTTGCAGCCATTCTCGGATCATTAACATCTAGAATAGAAGATTTAAATCAATCTTTGATGCCACTGACATTACTTGGTATGATTGCATTTTATATCGCGATATTCACGATAAATAATCCTGATGGGCAACTTGCTTTAATCACAAGTTATATTCCGTTTTTAGCGCCATTTCAATTAGTTGTACGCGCTCAAACTTCAGGGCTTCAAATACATGAGGTCATCTTAAGTTCATTAATCTCAATTGTAATGGTAGCTGTCTTGATATGGATTGCAATTAAAACATATAAAGATTCAGTACTTACATTTGAACGTGGCTTATTTAATTCAATGAAACGTGTATTTAAAAAATAAAATTGATGAGAGTGACACACATTTATCATATAAAATGATGATGAAAGCGTGTTACTCTTATTTTTTTATATTTAGCTATAGAATAATGTCTAAAAAAGTGTACAATATGAATGTGAAAACGAACTTTTTAAAATGGGAATGTGAAGTAAGAAGAAATGTAAACAAATGATATGTAGCCGATAGATTATTGGTAGCAAATGTGTGATGGAGTGATTTCATGTTATATCCGATTTTTATATTTATATTAGCTGGCTTATGTGAAATAGGTGGGGGATACCTGATTTGGCTGTGGCTTAGGGAAGGACAGTCTTCACTTGTTGGGCTAATAGGCGGTGCGATACTCATGTTATATGGTGTCATTGCGACATTTCAATCATTTCCATCATTCGGAAGAGTATATGCAGCATATGGTGGCGTATTTATCATCATGAGTTTGATTTTTGCGATGGTCGTAGATAAACAAATGCCAGATAAATATGATGTTATCGGTGCAATCATTTGTATTGTAGGTGTTTTAGTAATGTTGCTACCCAGCAGAGCTTGAACACTTGTGGTTAGAAGGGAGAAGTAAAAATGATAGTTGAAGTTGAGCACCAAAGACAAGGTGTAGATTTAATCAAAATTGATAATGATGAAACTAAAATTATTTTTACGAATTATGGAGCAAGAGTAGTGTCTTGGAAATATCATGATAATAATATTGTTCTTGGAAATGTTGTTGAAGCGGATGAATTTTATCATAGTAATCCTTTTAAATTTGGTGCTTCTATAGGAAGATATAGCGGTAGAATTGATAATGCTAAATTTAAGTTGAAAGGTAAAGAATATCAGTTAGAAAAAAACAACGGCGAACATCATTTACATGGTGGATGTCATGGTTTGGACAATAAGTTATTTGATTATGAAATTAGAAATGAAATTGCTCAAATTAAAGTGATATTTAAGACGGTGTTGAAATCAGCTGATGATCATTTCCCGGGTGATATCGATGTGACGATTACACATATTTATGATGCGGATCACCAATGGTCGATTGAATACGAAGCAGTTGCATCAGAAGACACATTGTTTAGTCCTACGAATCATGTGTACTTCAATTTGAATCGAGATAATAATGTCGTTGATAATCATCGCATTTCAAGTAATCAATTAGATATGTATGTATTAGATGAGCGAAATATTGTTACAGGTGATATTCTAGATTTACATGAAGTGTTTGAAGATAACAAGATAAAATTGAGTGATATTTTTACATCACAACATGCGCAATTAAGCCAACAAATGATACGTTTTGGTGGTCTCGATCACCCATTTACAGTTGGTGAACATAAAATGTATGTTGAAAATCATGAATTTATGTTAGAGGTCGATACAGATATGCCTCATGTTGTATTCTTTACTTTTAATCAGCCTGATGAGTGGGATAGTCCATTTAATATTTATAAACCACATTCTGGCTTTACATTAGAAACACAATTTTTACCAAATGATATTAATTTATATGGTGACAAAGCACCGTCAATTTTAAAAGCTGGTGAAGTGTTCAATTCGAAAACAAGTTTCCGTATCGAAGAAAAAGTAGAAAATGATTAAAAGTATCGGCATTTATATAATATATATGTTGTTTGGCGGAATTTTGAATAGGTTATCAAGAATCGAATCAAATGAAGTGACATCATTAATATACAGTTTGAAATAAAAAAATATATAACATAAAAAAGGAATCAATAGCATCAGTAGTTATAGATAAGACTATTATACAAACGATGTGTAAGTTGATTCCTTTTGTTTTGAAAAGTTCATTTAACACTTATAATGAAAGGTAATTATTTCAATGTTCTGTTATACATTTTTTGAAGTTTATCGCGTCTTGTTGGTGACAGAAATGGATTGTTTAGTGCATATCGTAACAGATCTTGATTTTGTCTATCATTATAATAAAGGTCATTAAGCTGTTGTACAGATAAACGATGTTCGATTGGTGCTTCTTGTATTAAGTAAAGCTGATCATTTGGAGATACATAGCCTTGTTTTAATACCCGGAAATAGAAACCTGTTTTACCAGATGTAGACATGCGCTTCACTAAATCAGGAATATTATATTTTGCTTGAATTTTCCAGCATGGTTCTCTAATTTCAGAAACCTCAATTAACGCATCACCTAAACGATATTGATTACCAAAGTAAACATCAGATTCGTCTAAATAATCAAATGTTAAATTCTCTCCAAACATCGCATGAGTAGGTAGTGAGGGTAAATCATCTTGATACAGTGCATAGTTGTGTTTACTAAACCCACAAACTGCTTTATGTGGCCCACCATGATCTTTATAAGCCTGTTCATCACCAGTGAAACCAGTTGAAGATAACCATGTTGTTTGCGAAATCTTAGTTTTATCTAAAGCAGAGCGCATCGGTCTTTTCGAGCTATAAGGCAAATCTTGGATTTTTCCTGTCGAAATCGCGTGAATTGATATCATATCATTCTCCTTAACGAGTATTATTTAAAATATATTGTACTATAAAACATTTTTAGAATTGTAAATTCTGATTGATATGTTTAAAAAAATGTTAGAAATAAGGGTATGTTAATTTATAAGAGTCATGTAAAATATGAATTGAATAGATTACATAAATATGGGAGGCTACCTTCATGAAAGATGTCAAAGCACTCAAGTTAATGACATTAAATGATGTTTTAAGTCAAATCAATGGTGACATGACGCTGGGAATTGGTACAGGAAGTACAATGGAATTACTCTTACCTCAAATGGCGCAACTAATTAAAGAACGTGGTTACAATATTACAGGTGTATGCACTTCTAATAAAATTGCATTTTTAGCAAAAGAATTAGGTATTAAAATATGTGAAATCAATGATGTTGATCATATCGACTTAGCAATTGATGGTGCTGATGAAGTAGATCCATCTTTAAATATAATTAAAGGTGGCGGTGGTGCGCTGTTCAGAGAGAAAGTTATAGATGAAATGGCATCGCGTTTTGTTGTGGTTGTTGATGAAACGAAAATGGTTCAATACTTAGGTGAGATGTTTAAGTTACCAGTAGAGGTGGATAAATTTAACTGGTATCACATATTACGTAAAATTGAATCATACGCTGATATAAAAGTAGAACGCCGTGTAAACGAAGATGTCGCATTTATAACTGATAATGGCAATTATATTTTAGATTGTAAGTTACCAAAAGGAATTGACCCATATAAGTTCCATGAGTATTTAATTCATCTGACAGGTGTGTTTGAGACAGGATACTTCTTAGATATGGCAGATCAAGTTATTGTAGGCACTCAAGAGGGTGTTAAAATTTTAGAAAAATAATATATAGTATAGAAAAGCGCTTGCTAGCATCATCTTTTTAAGAGGTACTAGCAAGCGCTTTGTTATTATTTGTTTTTATCTGAAGATTGTTCTTCAGTTTTTTCGATATGTTTTTCTGCATCGATTACAACTGATGAACGTCTGTCTTCTTTATAAGTCGCAGGTTCTTTTAATGATTGTTTTTCATCTTCATTTGAATCGTTTGTTAAATCGTCACTTTGTGGTGCATGTTTAACTGGTTCTGCTGATTCTACTGACTCCGAAGTGATGTCATGATCTTCATCATGATTAGATTCAGTTTGATTATCTATGTGATGTTGAGCTTCTGTTTTTTCAGTACCTTCATGAATGCTTGGTTCGTCAGCCACTGTATTTTCAGTATCATTTTTAGCAATACCGACCGTTGATGCAGTAGCTACACCTGTTTTTTCAGCATTTTTAATATTTGAAGAAGATTTTTCAGCCTCAGTATGATTAGTTTCTTTATCGTCATTGACATGGTCTAAATAATTATTAGGCTCAAGTTCTTCAAGGTTTCGTCTTGTTGTTAAATATGCAATACCTCGGATAATTAAGCTTAAACCAATGTATCCTACTGCAACGATTGCTGTTGAAATGGCGATGACTTTGATTGAAAATAGATCGCCGATTTCTTCGCTAAACAAGAAAATAAGTCCGAATGTCATTGAAGCATGAAATGTCGTTGCAATATAAATTGTACGTCCTTTAGTCGCTCTAATTAATTCACCAAGGATCATAGAGAATGAGAATGTATAAAGGAAGTTATAAGCAGCAAATTCTGTACCATAAGTTGTATTTGCTGAGAAAACTGAATACATCAAACCAACAACAATACTTGCAAAGAACGTGTTCATTTTCGTTTCAACAATATTTTGTAAGTATGAACGGAATCCGAATTCTACTACGAACGCCATTAGAATATGTCCAATCAGAATGTGTGTAATAGGTACTGATAAGCCTGTTGATTGTAATAAAATAAAGCTATCTGCAAATGTATTAAAGCTGTACATACCAATAATTAGAATAACTAAAGGTAAAATTAAAGCTAGCAATAGACGTTCAATTACTTTCAGGCTGATTGAGAATTTTAAACCTGCAAGTTGGACCTTTTTATATTTGAAAACGAGTATACAAATGATTGCAGCAATTAATGGTGCTAGATCTGTAACTTCAAATATAAAGTGTTTGACACCAATTATAGACTGGAAATCTCTGAGCATAATGGATAACGCCATTGTAATGACAAAGAAGACGAAAATCGTCATTGCCCATTGAAAACCAGAAATTTTATTGTTCTTCATTATATGTAACCTCCATTAGGTAACAAGCAAAATATCTTTTAGTAACAATTATACATATTACAAGCCGAGAGATAAATTGTCTATGTCAATATTAATGAAAATGTAATAGTCTTGACGTATTTTATTAACATAAATCAGCTAAGTATTCGTTATTACATAGAAAATAGGGGTAAAAGTAATGTAGATAAGTATTTTTAAGATACGGATTTAACTATGAATTGAATTCAAAATTTCCTATACGTTATACTTTAATTGTTAATAAGCCACATAAATAAGAGGGGGAAATGCTGTGTACAAGCAAGGTGAACCAAATTTATGGACTGGAAGGTTAGATAGTGAAACAGACCCGAAAAAATTTAGACATTTTCAAACAGTAACATTTGAAGATTTGTCTAAGCTGGAAAAGAGTAGTATGCCATCAGGGGTCGGTATATTAGGCTATGCTGTTGACAAAGGTGTTGCTTTAAACAAGGGGCGCATTGGTGCAAAAGAAGGACCAGATGCGATTAAACAAGCATTTGCAGGTTTGCCGGATTTGAATCAATGTGAAACTTTAGTCGATTACGGAAATGTTTATCATGATCATGAGGAATTAATTGATACTCAAAAAGAATTTGCTATGCTTGCAGCGAAGTCAATTGCTAATCATAGACAAACATTTTTATTAGGTGGTGGACATGATATTGCGTATGCTCAATATTTAGCAACACGTAAAGTCTATCCAACACAATCTATTGGTGTGATAAATATTGATGCGCATTTTGATACACGTGCTGAACAACAATCTACATCTGGAACGAGCTTTAGACAAATTTTGGAAGAAGATGAAAACACAGATTATTTAGTGCTTGGTATTGCTCAAGGTGGTAATACGCAAAGTTTATTTGATTATGCTAAAGAGAAAAAGATTGATTATGTCTTTGCAGATGAATTATTGAGTCACGTATCACCAACAATTAAAGATATGATTGAACGTTTTGTACATGAACATGATGTCATTATGTTTACGATTTGTATGGATGTCATTGATAGTGCGTTTGCACCTGGGGTAAGTGCGCCGGCAGTGTTAGGTTTGTATCCACATACTGTTCTTGAATTGGCAAAACGTATTATTCCAAGTGATAAGGTGTCTTCAGTTAGTATTGCTGAGATGAATCCAACATATGACGCTGACAATAGAACTGCGAAGCTCGTTGCTAATTTAGTGCATCATTTTTTAAAATAATTAAAAATATTTATATGTGACGAAATTTGCATTGCAGGGCAGAATGTGAGTATTTCGTAATAGAAGTTATATTAACGTTGATATATTTGAAAAATAATTGCAGTAAGAAGACTCTTAAGTTGTAGTCATCTTACTGCTTATTTATGTTCGTTGGTCTGAATGTAATGATTTATACATGGAAATCATAAAATTGGTTGTGAAGTTGTTTTACAGTTGACTACGCAACTGCATAAGAGGCTCTAATAACTTAAGTTAAAGTCAAAAGGTATACAGTTGACTACGCAACTGCATAAGAGGCACTAATAACTTAAGTTAAAGGCAAAAGGTATACAGTTGACTGAGCAACTGCATAAGAGGCACTAATAACTTAAGTTAAAGTCAAAAGGTATACAGTTGACTGCGCAACTGCATAAGAGGCTCTAATAACTTAAGTTAAAGTCAAAAGGTATACAGTTGACTGAGCAACTGCATAAGAGGCTCTAATAACTTAAGTTAAAGTCAAAAGGTATACAGTTGACTGAGCAACTGCATAAGAGGCTCTAATAACTTAAGTTAAAGTCAAAAGGTATACAGTTGACTGAGCAACTGCATAAGAGGCACTAATTACTTAAGTTAAAGGCAAAAGGTATACAGTTGACTGAGCAACTGCATAAGAGGCTCTAATTACTTAAGTTAAAGTCAAAAGGTGTACAGTTG
>OFLL01000025.1_pt1 | contig 127880 bp, 113 predicted proteins | sample 1540861 | NCBI WGS metagenome assembly OFLL01 (sample SAMEA4413039, study PRJEB24355) | metagenome | biome: human; feature: gut; material: faeces | place: United Kingdom | collected 2010 | reverse complement strand
TGAACGAAAATGCGCTTGTAACAAGCTTTTTTCAATTCTAGTCAACCTTGCCGGGGTGGGACGACGAAATAAATTTTGCGAAAATATCATTTCTGTCCCACTCCCTTAAAACTTATTCTATTATGTAGTAAGTGCGTTAATAACCTTGATCTAATTTATCAATCTTGCCTTTACGATAAAATGATTTAGCAATATATCCAAATGGTACATTGAAAACTGTTGAAGCTAATTTTAGTACGTACGTTGTAATAAATATTTCAAATACAACTGTACCAGGTAAACTTCCGATAAATGCGATAGCTACAAATAAAGCTGTATCAATTATTGAGCTTAAAAATGTACTACCATATGCACGGATGAAAAACGTTTTATCAGAACTAAATACTTTTTTAATTAGTGAAAAGATAAATACATCAATATGTTGACCAATAATATATGCGACGATTGAGCCTAAAGCAATGCGTGGCACAACATCAAAGATTGCGTGTAAAGCTTTTTGTGCCATATCTTCTGGTGCAGGAATAAAATGTAATGACAATTGCATAACAATAATCATAATTAATGTTGATGAAAAGCCTAACCAAACTGCTCTTTTTGCAACTCTACGCCCATAAATATCGTTTAATATATCTGTTGCTAAATAAATAGAAGCAAACATGACATTACCTAAAGTTGCTGAAATACCAAAGATTTCTACAGTTTTAATTACTTGTATGTTGGCAATGATTGTGCCAATTGCAACCCATGCAATTAAACCTTGTTTACCAAAAAAGCGATACATAAGTACCATAAGCACGAACGTTGCAATAAACGTAACTAGTCCTAAAATTTCATTATACATATTAAAATGTCCTCCTAAATTTTGATCATGCGGGTGTTTAGAAACCGCTCAATAAATAACTTACTCATTTTACTGAAAAATCGTTTGCGATGCAATAGCATTTGAATATAAATACATTTTACGTATAGAATTGTAAAAGGTTTCATTCAAATCTTAGGGTCAAAAATGTTATAATATTTTTATGTCAAATTTAAAGCAGTAACACTTATTTACAAGGTTGCAATATTTTGAAGTAATAAAGGAAGTGTCGCGTATTTTAACTTTTTCAGAGCAAAATGCACTCGCGAAAATAGATGATTTAATGAATACTTATTGCAATCAATGTCCAATCAAAACTCGTCTGCGTAAATTAGAGGGGAAAACGAAGTCGCATCATTTTTGTATCAATGAGTGTTCAATAGGGAAAGAAATAAAACAATTAGGAAATGAACTTCAATAGGAGGAAGTAAAATGCAAATTATATCTATATCAGAAACACCGAACCACAACACAATGAAGATTACACTTAGTGAAAGCAGAGAAGGTATGACATCAGATACGTATACTAAAGTTGATGATTCACAGCCAGCATTTATTAATGACATCTTAAAGGTTGAAGGCGTTAAATCAATTTTCCATGTTATGGACTTTATTTCAGTAGATAAAGAAAATGACGCAAATTGGGAAACAGTATTGCCAAAAGTAGAGGCTGTATTCGAATAAATTTTTCATCAACTAGTATTCGGGGGGAATAAAGTATATGGAAATTTTACGTATAGAGCCAACGCCAAGTCCAAATACAATGAAAGTTGTTTTGTCATATACAAGAGAAGACAAGTTATCTAATACTTATAAAAAAGTAGAAGAAAATCAACCAAGATTTATAAATCAGTTGTTATCTATAGATGGTATCACTTCCATTTTTCATGTCATGAACTTCTTAGCTGTTGATAAGGCACCAAAAGCTGATTGGGAAGTCATATTACCTGATATTAAAGCTGCTTTTTCTGGTGAAAGTCAGGTATTGGAATCTGGAAAAGACCCACAAATTGATAAACATTTTGGTGAAATTAAAGCTGAATTATTAACTTTTAAGGGTATACCGTATCAAATTAAGCTAACTTCTGCTGACCAGGAATTAAGAGAACAATTACCACAAACATACGTTGATCATATGACTCAAGCGCAAACAGAACATGACAATATTGTTTTTATGCGTAAATGGCTAGGTTTAGGAAATCGCTATGGAAATATTGAAGAAGTAATGGATGGTGTCCTAGAAGAAGTGTTAGCTACCTATCCAGAATCACAGTTGCCCGTATTGGTAAAACATGCTTTAGAAGAAAATCACGCAGCTAATAATTATCATTTCTATCGACATGTCTCTTTGGATGAATATCATGCGACTGATAATTGGAAGACTCGATTGCGAATGTTAAACCATTTTCCAAAGCCGACTTTTGAAGATATACCGCTGCTTGATTTAGCTTTATCTGATGAAAAAGTACCGGTTAGACGTCAAGCGATTGTATTATTAGGCATGATTGAAAGTAAAGAAATTTTACCGTATTTATATAAGGGACTTCGCGATAAAAGTCCTGCTGTAAGAAGGACAGCAGGGGATTGCATAAGTGATTTAGGGTATCCAGAGGCACTACCAGAAATGGTGCTACTTTTAGATGATTCACAGAAGATCGTTAGGTGGCGTGCTGCTATGTTTATCTTTGATGAAGGTAATGCAGAGCAGCTTCCCGCACTTAAAGCCCATATTAATGACAATGCGTTTGAAGTTAAATTACAAATTGAAATGGCCATATCTCGTATTGAAAACGGAGATGAAGCACTTGGTTCAGTATGGAAACAAATGGCAAACAGAACAATTTAATTGGAGGAATTAAATATGAATGCATATGATGCTTATATGAAAGAAATTGCGCAACAAATGCGTGGCGAATTAACTCAAAATGGTTTTACAAGTTTAGAAACGAGCGAAGCAGTATTAGAGTATATGAACCAAGTAAATGCTGATGACACAACTTTTGTAGTTATTAACTCTACATGCGGCTGTGCAGCTGGATTAGCAAGACCAGCTGCAGTAGCTGTTGCAACACAAAATGAACATAGACCAACAAATACAGTTACAGTTTTTGCAGGGCAAGATAAAGAAGCAACTGCTACTATGCGAGAATTCATTCAGCAGGTACCATCTAGTCCTTCGTATGCTTTATTCAAAGGTCAAGATTTAGTTTATTTTATGCCTAGAGAATTTATCGAAGGTAGAGATATTAATGACATTGCAATGGACTTAAAGGATGCCTTTGACGAAAATTGTAAATAGTACACATAAATAAATATAAAGGTTAACACATTCTATAATATTAAAAATGGTGTCTGTCATTGAAAATAGAGAATTTAGTTGTATTCTATTTGTTATATAAAGTCCGTACACTTCAACTATATTTTCTATAAATTTAACTGTTTTAATAGGACATCAAACATAATATTCAAATCATGTGTTAACCTCTTTTTTAAAATTTTTTAGCATTAAAGTTATAGATTTGGGTAAACAATTAGCAATTGGAAACATTTATCACTTTACGATGTGGTAGGTACTTAATCAGCATTTTATAAATTAAGTAACGGAATCCATGATATTAATATCACATTCCTAAAATGAGTGATAACAAAATGCTACATAAAGTTAAATTATATCAAACTAAATATACATACTATAAATAATGAAAATGAGGTGTTATCGCATATGTTGAATTCATTTGATGCAGCATATCACAGTCTTTGTGAAGAAGTTTTAGAAATAGGAAATACACGAAATGATCGCACAAATACAGGTACGATTTCGAAATTTGGTCATCAACTTCGCTTTGACTTATCTAAAGGATTTCCACTATTAACGACAAAGAAAGTTTCTTTTAAATTAGTAGCAACCGAATTATTATGGTTCATTAAAGGAGATACAAACATCCAATACTTATTAAAATATAATAATAATATTTGGAACGAATGGGCTTTTGAAAATTATATTAAATCAGACGAGTATAAAGGTCCAGATATGACAGATTTCGGACATCGTGCATTGAGTGATCCTGAATTTAACGAACAATATAAAGAACAAATGAAACAATTTAAGCAACGTATTCTTGAAGATGATACATTTGCGAAGCAATTCGGTGATTTAGGAAATGTTTATGGTAAACAATGGCGAGATTGGGTTGATAAAGATGGTAATCATTTTGATCAACTTAAAACAGTAATTGAACAAATTAAGCATAATCCAGATTCAAGACGACACATCGTATCTGCATGGAATCCAACAGAAATTGATACAATGGCACTTCCGCCTTGTCATACAATGTTCCAGTTTTATGTCCAAGATGGTAAGTTAAGTTGCCAGTTATACCAACGTAGCGCAGATATCTTTTTAGGTGTGCCATATAATATCGCAAGCTACGCTTTATTGACACACCTTATTGCCAAAGAATGTGGACTTGAAGTAGGTGAATTTGTGCATACATTTGGAGATGCACATATTTATTCAAATCATATTGATGCAATTCAAACTCAATTAGCGCGTGAAAGTTTCAATCCTCCAACATTAAAAATTAACAGTGACAAGTCTATTTTCGACATAAATTATGAAGATTTGGAAATTGTTGACTATGAATCGCATCCAGCAATAAAAGCTCCAATAGCAGTGTAGTCATTGCATAGTTAGCTAACCATATAGACATCAAAATGACATCATAGTATTTTCAAGTGCAAAAAAGTACTTTTTTGTGTTAAACGTTTTCATAAATTATGCAAAATCATTATTTCTATCACACTTTATGATAAAAATTGTGTTAAATTAAAGATAACTTAGTAATAAAAAATGAAATGATAGAAGAAGGAGGATAATTATGACTTTATCCATTCTAGTTGCACATGACTTGCAACGAGTAATTGGTTTTGAAAATCAATTACCTTGGCACCTACCAAATGATTTGAAGCATGTTAAAAAACTATCAACAGGTCATACTTTAGTAATGGGTCGTAAGACATTTGAATCGATTGGTAAACCACTACCGAATCGTCGAAATGTTGTACTTACTTCAGATACAAGTTTCAACGTAGAGGGCGTTGATGTGATTCATTCTATTGAAGATATTTACCAACTACCGGGACATGTTTTCATATTTGGAGGGCAAACATTATTTGAAGAAATGATTGATAAAGTGGACGACATGTATATTACTGTTATTGAAGGTAAATTCCGTGGTGATACGTTCTTCCCACCTTATACATTTGAAGACTGGGAAGTTACCTCTTCAGTTGAAGGTAAACTAGATGAGAAAAATACAATTCCACATACCTTTCTACATTTAATTCGTAAAAAATAAGGGGGAAAACGACCATGACAAAACAGATTATAGTAACAGACTCAACATCCGATTTATCTAAAGAATATTTAGAAGCAAACAACATTCATGTAATTCCTTTAAGTTTAACTATTGAAGGAGTTTCATACGTTGACCAAGTAGATATTACATCAGAAGAATTTATTAATCATATTGAAAATGATGAAGATGTAAAGACAAGTCAGCCAGCCATAGGTGAATTTATATCTGCTTATGAAGAACTAGGAAAAGATGGCTCCGAAATCATAAGTATTCATCTTTCTTCAGGATTAAGTGGTACATATAACACTGCTTACCAAGCAAGTCAAATGGTAGATGCTAATGTAACTGTTATTGATTCAAAATCTATTTCTTTTGGTTTAGGGTATCAAATACAACACCTAGTAGAGCTTGTAAAAGAAGGTGTCTCAACTTCTGAAATAGTTAAAAAGTTAAATCATTTAAGAGAAAACATTAAATTATTTGTAGTTATAGGGCAATTGAATCAATTAATTAAAGGTGGCAGAATTAGTAAAACAAAAGGTTTGATTGGTAATCTTATGAAAATCAAACCAATTGGTACACTAGATGATGGTCGCTTAGAGCTTGTGCACAATGCGAGAACTCAAAATTCTAGTATCCAATACTTGAAAAAGGAAATTGCTGAATTTATAGGAGATCATGAAATCAAATCCGTTGGTGTCGCACATGCTAACGTTATTGAATATGTTGATAAATTGAAGAAAGTTTTTAATGAAGCTTTTCATGTGAATAATTACGATATAAATGTAACTACACCAGTTATTTCTGCACATACTGGTCAAGGTGCGATTGGCCTCGTAGTCCTTAAGAAGTAAATTTAATCTTTTCAGTGTTAATTACTTCCATTTCAATCCTTTATAGACTAAATTTATAATTAGATAGATAGAGGAGGTAATTCATATGACAAAAGAATATGCAACATTAGCAGGAGGATGTTTCTGGTGCATGGTTAAACCATTTACATCATATCCAGGCATCAAGTCAGTCGTATCTGGTTATAGTGGCGGTCATGTTGACAACCCAACTTATGAACAGGTATGTACGAATCAAACCGGCCATGTCGAAGCAGTACAAATTACGTTTGATCCAGAGGTTACTTCCTTTGAAAATATATTAGACATATATTTCAAAACATTTGACCCAACCGATGATCAAGGGCAATTTTTCGATAGAGGCGAAAGCTATCAACCAGTCATTTTCTATCATGATGAGCATCAGAAAAAGGCTGCTGAGTTTAAAAAGCAACAATTAAATGAACAAGGTATTTTCAAGAAACCAGTGATTACACCTATTAAACCATATAAAAATTTCTATCCAGCTGAAGACTACCATCAAGATTATTACAAAAAGAACCCGGTACATTATTACCAATATCAACGTGGTTCAGGTAGAAAAGCGTTTATAGAATCACATTGGGGGAATCAAAATGCTTAAAAAAGATAAAAGCGAACTAACAGATATAGAATATATTGTTACACAAGAAAATGGTACTGAACCACCATTTATGAATGAATATTGGAATCATTTTGCTAAAGGGATTTACGTAGATAAGATTTCTGGTAAACCTTTATTTACATCTGAAGAAAAGTTTCATTCTGAGTGCGGATGGCCTAGCTTTTCCAAAGCGCTTGATGACGATGAAATTATAGAATTAGTCGACAAATCATTTGGTATGGTAAGAACTGAAGTCCGTTCAGAAGAATCAAATAGTCATTTAGGACACGTCTTTAATGATGGACCTAAAGAAAGTGGCGGCTTAAGATACTGTATCAATTCCGCTGCAATTCAATTTATTCCATATGAAAAATTAGAAGAATTGGGTTATGGCGATTTAATATCACATTTTGATAAGTAGGAGTGGAAAGTATGTTTAAAAAATTATTCGGAAAAGGCAAAGAAGTTCAGAAAGATATCGCAATTTATGCACCATTAACTGGAGAATACGTGAAAATTGAAGATATTCCAGATCCTGTATTCGCACAAAAAATGATGGGCGAAGGTTTTGGTATTAATCCAACTGAAGGAGAAGTTGTGTCTCCAATTGCAGGACGTGTTGACAATGTCTTTCCAACTAAGCATGCGATTGGGTTAAAAGCAGATAACGGATTAGAATTATTAGTTCATATCGGTTTAGACACAGTTCAATTAGACGGTGAAGGATTTGAAGTGTTAGTGTCTAGTGGTGACGAAGTTAACGTCGGAGATCCATTAGTAAGATTCAACCTTGAATTTATTAATAATAACGCTAAATCTGTTATTTCACCAATTATAATTACAAACACTGATCAAGCAGCTTCAATTAATATTTATGATGAAAATGCTGTGATTAAAGGTGAAACAAAAGTGATTGATGTGACAATGAACTAATGAAAAACTATTCGTTTTATCAATTTGTCATGACAGTTCGTGGTCGACACGACGATAAAGGTCGTCTAGCAGAAGAGATATTTGACGATCTTGCTTTCCCAAAACACGATGATGATTTTAACATACTGTCTGATTATATTGAGACACATGGTGATTTCACATTGCCAATGTCTGTATTTGATGATTTATATGAAGAATATACGGAATGGCTAAAATTTTAACATAATATTTAATAATAGTTAGAACCAGGGTGATGCAATTTGTTATCCTGGTTTTAATTTAAAATAAACTAAGTTGTGACTAAAAATTAATCAATTATAGTGAAATATGGTGCGCTATCTTGCATAAATTGATATGATTAACTACACAGAATTTAAAAGTACATAATACATAATAAGGAAGTGATACAATGGATGATAAGCAACACACATCTTCATCCGATGATGAACGCGCTGAAATTGCAACAAGCAATCAAGACCAACAAACTAATTCATCGAAACGCGTTCACTTAAAACGTTGGCAATTCATATCAATTTTAATTGGTACAATCCTAATAACAGCTGTCATCACAGTTGTTGCATATATTTTTATAAATCAAAAAATAAGTGGTTTAAACAAAACTGATCAAGCAAACTTAAATAAAATTGAAAATGTGTATAAAATCTTAAATAGTGATTATTACAAAAAACAGGACTCTGACAAGTTAAGTAAATCTGCAATTGATGGCATGGTCAAAGAATTAAAAGATCCTTATTCTGAATATTTAACAAAAGAACAAACGAAATCCTTTAATGAAGGTGTTTCAGGTGATTTTGTAGGTATTGGTGCAGAAATGCAAAAGAAAAATGATCAAATTATGGTTACTAGTCCTATGAAGGGATCTCCAGCAGAACGTGCTGGCATTCGTCCTAAAGATGTCATTACTAAAGTAAATGGAAAATCAATTAAAGGTAAAGCATTAGATGAAGTTGTCAAAGATGTTCGTGGTAAAGAAAACACTGAAGTAACTTTAACTGTTCAACGAGGCAGTGAAGAAAAAGACGTTAAGATTAAACGTGAAAAAATTCATGTTAAAAGTGTTGAGTATAAGAAAAAAGATAAGGTTGGAGTTATTACTATTAATAAATTCCAGAATGATACATCAGGTGAATTGAAAGATGCAGTTCTTAAAGCTCACAAAGATGGTTTGAAAAAGATTGTTTTAGATTTAAGAAATAATCCTGGTGGACTACTAGATGAAGCTGTTAAAATGGCAAATATTTTTATCGATAAAGGAAAAACTGTTGTTAAACTAGAAAAAGGTAAAGATACTGAAGCAATTCAAACTTCTAATGACTCGTTAAAAGAAGCGAAAGACATGGATATATCCATCTTAGTGAATGAAGGTTCAGCTAGCGCTTCTGAAGTATTTACTGGTGCGCTAAAGGACTATAATAAAGCTAAAGTTTATGGGTCAAAAACATTCGGTAAAGGTGTCGTACAAACTACAAGAGAGTTTAAGGACGGTTCATTGTTAAAATATACTGAAATGAAATGGTTAACGCCAGATGGTCATTATATTCACGGTAAAGGCATTAAACCAGACGTTACTATTGACACACCTAAATATCAATCTTTAAATGTCATTCCTAATACGAAAACATTTAAAGTTGGAGACGATGATAAAAATATTAAAACTATTAAAATTGGTTTATCAGCTTTAGGTTATAAAGTTGATAATGAATCAACGCAATTTGATCAAGCTTTAGAAAATCAAGTTAAAGCTTTCCAACAAACGAATAAACTCGAGGTAACTGGTGAATTTAATAAAGAAACGAATAATAAATTTACTGAGTTATTAGTTGAAAAAGCTAATAAACATGATGATGTTCTCGATAAATTGATTAATATTTTAAAATAAGTGATACACACTGCTAAAATTGTTTTATTATGTTAATGACACGCCTCCTAAATTTGCAAAGATAGCAATTTAGGAGGCGTGTTTATTTTTATTGACGTCTAACTCTAAAAGATATAAATTAGACATTTACAAATGATGTAAATAACGCAATTTCTATCATCGCTGTTAACAATTCATGCTTTAATATAGTATGAGCATATACTTTTTAAATAGTATTATTCACTAGTTTTAACAATCGATTAATTGGTATATGATACTTTTATTGGTTATTTTTATCCCATAGTGTGATAATTACTATTTTTCATTCATAATAAAGGTTTAAAGCATGTTAATAGTGTGTAAGATTAACATGTACTGAAAAACATGTTTAACATAACGATATAAGGAGTGACGTACATGATCCGTCTAGGTAAAATGTCAGATTTAGATCAAATCTTAAATCTAGTAGAAGAAGCAAAAGAATTAATGAAAGAACACGACAACGAGCAATGGGACGATCAGTACCCACTTTTAGAACATTTTGAAGAAGATATTGCTAAAGATTATTTGTACGTATTAGAGGAAAATAACAAAATATATGGTTTTATTGTTGTCGACCAAGACCAAGCAGAATGGTATGATGACATTGACTGGCCAGTAAATAGAGAAGGCGCCTTTGTTATTCATCGATTAACTGGTTCGAAAGAATATAAAGGAGCTGCTACAGAATTATTCAATTATGTTATTGATGTAGTTAAAGCACGTGGTGCAGAAGTTATTTTAACGGACACCTTTGCGTTAAACAAACCTGCACAAGGTTTATTTGCCAAATTTGGATTTCATAAGGTCGGTGAACAATTAATGGAATATCCGCCATATGATAAAGGTGAACCATTTTATGCATATTATAAAAATTTAAAAGAATAGAGGTAATATTAATGAAGAAAATCGCATTTACCGGAGGGGGAACAGTTGGACACGTATCAGTAAATTTAAGTTTAATTCCAACTGCATTATCACAAGGTTATGAAGCGCTTTATATTGGTTCTAAAAATGGTATTGAAAGAGAAATGATTGAATCACAACTACCAGAAATTAAGTATTATCCTATTTCAAGTGGTAAATTAAGAAGATATATTTCTTTAGAAAATGCCAAAGACGTATTTAAAGTATTGAAAGGTATTCTTGATGCTCGTAAAGTTTTGAAAAAAGAAAAACCTGATCTATTATTTTCAAAAGGTGGATTTGTATCTGTGCCAGTTGTTATTGCAGCCAAATCATTAAATATACCAACTATTATTCATGAATCTGACTTAACACCAGGATTAGCGAATAAGATAGCACTTAAATTTGCCAAGAAAATATATACAACATTTGAAGAAACGCTAAACTACCTACCTAAAGAGAAAGCTGATTTTATTGGAGCAACAATTCGAGAAGATTTAAAAAATGGTAATGCACATAATGGTTATCAATTAACAGGCTTTAATGAAAATAAAAAAGTGTTACTCGTTATGGGTGGAAGCTTAGGAAGTAAAAAATTAAATAGCATTATTCGCGAAAACTTAGATGCATTATTACAACAATATCAAGTGATACATTTAACTGGTAAAGGATTAAAAGATGCTCAAGTTAAAAAATCAGGATATATACAATATGAATTTGTTAAAGAGGAATTAACAGATTTATTAGCAATTACGGACACAGTAATAAGTAGAGCTGGATCAAATGCGATTTATGAGTTCTTAACATTACGTATACCAATGTTATTAGTACCATTAGGTTTAGATCAATCCCGAGGCGACCAAATTGACAATGCAAATCATTTTGCTGATAAAGGTTATGCTAAAGCGATTGATGAAGAACAATTAACAGCACAAATTTTATTACAAGAACTAAATGAAATGGAACAGGAAAGAACTCGAATTATCAATAATATGAAATCGTATGAACAAAGTTATACGAAAGAAGCTTTATTTGATAAGATGATTAAAGACGCATTGAATTAATGGGGGGTAATGCTTTATGAGTCAATGGAAACGTATCTCTTTGCTCATCGTTTTTACATTGGTTTTTGGAATTATCGCGTTTTTCCACGAATCAAGACTTGGGAAATGGATTGATAATGAAGTTTATGAGTTTATATATTCATCAGAGAGCTTTATTACGACATCTATCATGCTTGGAGCTACTAAAGTAGGTGAAGTCTGGGCAATGTTATGTATTTCATTACTTCTTGTGGCATATCTCATGTTAAAGCGCCACAAAATTGAAGCATTATTTTTTGCATTAACAATGGCACTATCTGGAATTTTGAATCCAGTACTAAAAAATATATTCGATAGAGAAAGACCTACATTGCTGCGTTTAATTGATATAACAGGATTTAGTTTTCCTAGCGGTCATGCTATGGGATCAACTGCATATTTTGGAAGTGGTATCTATCTATTAAAACGATTAAATCAAGGTAATTCAAAAGGTATTCTTATAGGGTTATGTGCAGCTATGATTTTATTGATTTCCATATCACGTGTATATCTAGGTGTGCATTATCCAACAGATATTATTGCCGGTATTATTGGTGGCGTATTTTGCATTATTTTATCAACGTTATTACTTAGAAATAAATTAATCAATTAAATAGTAAAAAAACAAAAGCAGTAAACCTAAAGTGTCGTAAGGGTTTACTGCTTTTATAAAACGTTGTTATAACGTATATTGTCTTTTACGGGCATATAAAAGGGGAATATTTGAAAATGACCAATCCAACAAGAACGAAACGTTGTGGGGGGGATGTTCTATGTGGTATTGATAATCATTTTCAACTACTATTATACATTAGTAAGAATCATTGTCAATTAGAAACTAAAACTTTTTTTGAATATTTTTTAAGAATAGTAAATAAAACGCATGATTACGCTATTTTAGAAAATAAAAAAATTTGTATTTCTCATTAGAATTAGAATATTTAAAAGTGATGAGGTTTAAAAATTATATTGTTTACATACTCCTTTTGAATTCATACATTAAGAAATGTTACTTGTAAGTTCAAAATCGCACATTGAAATGATGTGTGAAAATGTTTAAACTACGGTCATTTTGTGAAAATAAAGATAATAACTATTCATTTTACAATAGTGAAAAGTCAGTATATGACAACAATTAATATTGCGGTAAGGCCTTGTGTTACAGTATTCTATATTTAAGTACTGCAATCAGAATTAACAGAATTCCATTAACTGATCATTAAATATTTGAGTTAATAAATAATTAATGATTGTAGCTTGAAAAATTTAAAACATGGTTATTGATTTGTGATAAAATTTAAACGTAAACAAACTAATTTAAAAAGCAACTATTGTATAGAAAAATACAAAATTTAAAATATATTACCTTATTAGAAAAAGTCGTAATATGAGGTGTACAAATGACGCAAATTTTAATAGTAGAAGATGAACAAAACTTAGCAAGATTTCTTGAATTGGAACTCACACATGAAAATTACAATGTGGACACTGAGTATGATGGACAAGACGGTTTAGATAAAGCGCTTAGCCATTACTATGATTTAATCATATTAGATTTAATGTTGCCTTCAATTAATGGCTTAGAAATTTGTCGCAAAATTAGACAACAACAATCTACACCTATCATTATAATTACAGCGAAAAGTGACACGTATGACAAAGTTGCTGGGCTTGATTACGGTGCAGACGATTATATAGTTAAGCCATTTGATATTGAAGAACTTTTAGCAAGAATTCGTGCGATTTTACGTCGTCAGCCACAAAAGGATATTATCGATGTTAACGGTATTACAATTGATAAGAATGCTTTTAAAGTGACGGTAAATGGCGCAGAAATTGAATTAACAAAAACAGAGTATGATTTACTATATCTTCTAGCTGAAAATAAAAACCATGTTATGCAACGGGAACAAATTTTAAATCATGTATGGGGTTATAATAGTGAAGTAGAAACAAATGTCGTAGATGTTTATATAAGATATTTACGAAACAAATTAAAACCATACGATCGTGACAAAATGATTGAAACAGTTCGTGGCGTTGGGTATGTGATACGATGACAAAACGTAAATTGCGCAATAACTGGATTATTGTTACCACGATGATTACGTTTGTCACGATATTTTTGTTTTGTTTAATTATTATCTTTTTCTTGAAAGATACACTGCATAATAGTGAGCTTGATGATGCAGAACGAAGCTCAAGCGATATTAATAATTTATTTCATTCTAAGCCTGTTAAAGATATATCTGCATTAGACTTGAATGCATCTTTAGGTAATTTTCAAGAGATTATTATTTATGATGAACATAATAATAAATTATTTGAGACATCGAATGATAACACAGTGAGAGTTGAACCAGGTTATGAACACCGTTATTTTGACCGCGTAATAAAAAAACGCTATAAAGGCATTGAATATTTAATTATTAAAGAACCAATCACAACGCAAGATTTCAAAGGGTATAGCTTGTTAATTCATTCACTAGAAAATTATGATAACATCGTAAAATCATTGTATATCATTGCGCTCGCATTTGGAGTGATTGCAACAATTATAACTGCCACAATCAGTTATGTATTTTCAACTCAAATTACTAAACCGCTTGTCAGTTTATCAAATAAAATGATTGAGATTCGACGAGATGGATTTCAAAATAAATTGCAATTAAATACAAATTATGAAGAAATAGATAATCTAGCAAATACGTTTAATGAGATGATGAGCCAAATTGAAGAATCATTTAATCAACAAAGACAATTTGTTGAAGATGCATCACATGAATTACGAACACCATTACAAATTATTCAAGGTCATTTAAATTTGATTCAGCGATGGGGAAAAAAAGATCCAGCAGTATTAGAAGAATCGTTAAATATTTCTATTGAAGAAATGAATCGTATCATAAAATTAGTCGAAGAATTACTTGAATTGACTAAAGGAGATGTAAATGACATTTCTTCTGAAGCGCAGACCGTGCATATTAATGATGAAATTCGCTCGCGAATACACTCATTAAAACAATTACATCCTGATTATCAATTTGATACGGATCTGACATCTAAAAATTTAGAAATTAAAATGAAGCCTCATCAATTTGAACAATTATTTTTAATCTTTATTGATAATGCAATCAAATATGATGTGAAGAATAAGAAAATTAAAGTTAAGACAAGGTTAAAAAATAAGCAAAAAATAATTGAAATTACAGATCATGGAATTGGTATTCCAGAGGAAGATCAAGATTTCATTTTTGATCGCTTTTATCGAGTGGATAAATCTCGTTCAAGAAGTCAAGGCGGTAATGGACTCGGATTATCTATTGCTCAAAAAATCATTCAATTAAACGGTGGATCGATTAAAATTAAAAGTGAAATTAACAAAGGAACAACGTTTAAAATCATATTTTAATTATGTTTGAGCCGTCAATCAAAATCATAGGATCAATTTTTTAAGTGAGGCTGGGACATAAATCAATGTTCTATGCTTTACGAAGTTATATTGGCAGTAGTTGACTGAACGAAAATGCGCTTGTAACAAGCTTTTTTCAATTCTAGTCAGGGGCCCAACACAGAAGCTGACGAAAAGTCAGCTTACAATAATGTGCAAGTTGGGGATGGGCCCCAACACAGAGAATTTCGAAAAGAAATTCTACAGGCAATGCAAGTTGGGGTGGGACGACGAAATAAATTTTGCGAAAATATCATTTCTGTCCCACTCCCAAGAACGACTATAAAACAAATAAACAGTGGTTCTTTATCATTTCTGTTGTACGCCCAAAATTTACAATAAAATACATCTATAAACCTAGAAGAATCAACGCTTTTGTTGATTCTTCTTTTTAGCAGATAAATAGGTAAATCTACTTTAACAAATAACTAAATAGTGATATTATTACATTGTAAGCGTTTCAACATTTTTGTGGAGGGTGTAAAATGACTAACGAAAGAAAAGAAGTTTCAGAGGCTCCTGTAAACTTCGGTGCGAATTTAGGTCTAATGTTAGATCTATATGATGACTTTTTACAAGATCCATCATCTGTACCAGAAGATTTACAAGTCTTATTCAGCACAATTAAGAATGATGACTCAATTGTACCAGCTTTAAAAAGTACAAGTAGTCAAAATAGCGACGGCACAATTAAACGTGTCATGCGTTTAATTGATAATATTCGCCAATACGGGCATCTTAAAGCCGATATTTATCCTGTAAATCCTCCGAAAAGGAAACATGTACCTAAATTAGAGATTGAAGACTTTGATTTAGATCAACAGACTTTGGAAGGTATATCAGCAGGAATTGTTTCAGATCACTTTGCCGACATTTATGATAATGCTTATGAAGCAATTTTAAGAATGGAAAAACGTTACAAAGGACCAATTGCATTTGAGTATACACATATTAATAACAATACCGAACGTGGTTGGTTAAAAAGAAGAATTGAAACGCCATATAAAGTAACGTTAAATAACAACGAAAAAAGGGCACTATTTAAACAATTAGCGTATGTTGAAGGGTTCGAAAAATATCTTCATAAAAACTTCGTTGGTGCAAAGCGTTTTTCAATTGAAGGGGTAGACGCACTCGTACCGATGTTACAACGTACTATTACGATTGCTGCGAAAGAAGGTATTAAAAATATACAAATAGGCATGGCTCACCGTGGACGTTTAAACGTTTTAACGCATGTCTTAGAAAAACCGTACGAAATGATGATTTCAGAATTTATGCATACAGATCCAATGAAATTCTTACCTGAAGATGGTAGCTTGCAGTTAACTGCTGGATGGACTGGTGATGTGAAATATCACCTTGGTGGCATTAAAACTACTGATTCATACGGTACAATGCAGCGTATTGCACTGGCTAACAATCCAAGTCACTTGGAAATTGTTGCACCTGTTGTTGAGGGGCGTACGAGAGCAGCACAAGATGATACACAACGTGCTGGGGCTCCGACGACTGATCATCATAAAGCAATGCCAATTATTATACATGGCGATGCTGCTTATCCTGGTCAAGGAATTAACTTCGAAACAATGAACTTAGGAAACTTGAAAGGCTATTCTACGGGTGGTTCATTGCATATTATTACTAACAATAGAATTGGATTTACTACAGAACCAATTGATGCACGTTCAACAACTTATTCTACAGATGTGGCCAAAGGTTATGATGTGCCAATATTCCATGTCAATGCTGATGACGTTGAAGCTACTATTGAAGCAATTGATATTGCAATGGAATTTAGAAAAGAGTTTCATAAAGACGTCGTTATTGATTTAGTAGGTTATCGTCGTTTCGGTCATAACGAAATGGATGAACCATCAATTACTAATCCAGTTCCTTATCAGAATATTCGCAAACATGACTCTGTTGAATATGTGTTTGGTAAAAAGCTTGTTAATGAAGGTGTCATTTCAGAAGATGAAATGCATTCATTTATAGAACAAGTCCAAAAGGAACTAAGACAAGCACATGATAAAATTAATAAAGCTGATAAAATGGATAATCCAGATATGGAAAAACCTGCAGAACTTGCATTACCGTTACAAGCAGACGAACAATCATTTACGTTTGATCATTTGAAAGAAATAAATGATGCATTGTTAACATATCCGGATGGCTTTAACATTTTGAAAAAGTTAAACAAAGTTCTTGAGAAGCGTCATGAGCCGTTTAATAAAGAGGATGGCTTAGTTGATTGGGCACAAGCAGAACAACTTGCATTTGCGACAATTTTACAAGATGGTACACCGATTCGCTTAACTGGTCAAGATAGTGAACGTGGTACATTCAGTCATAGGCATGCCGTGTTACATGATGAGCAAACAGGTGAAACATATACACCTTTACATCATGTTCCTGATCAAAAAGCGACATTTGATATACACAATTCTCCGCTTTCAGAAGCAGCAGTAGTTGGTTTTGAATACGGCTATAATGTGGAAAACAAAAAAAGCTTCAATATTTGGGAAGCGCAATATGGTGATTTTGCAAATATGTCACAAATGATTTTTGACAACTTCTTATTCAGTTCTCGCTCAAAATGGGGAGAACGTTCAGGATTAACATTATTCTTACCTCATGCATATGAGGGTCAAGGTCCTGAACATTCATCAGCAAGATTAGAGCGATTTTTACAATTAGCTGCTGAAAATAATTGCACAGTTGTCAACTTATCTAGTTCAAGTAATTATTTCCACTTATTGCGTGCACAAGCAGCTAGTTTAGATTCTGAACAAATGCGACCATTGGTTGTTATGTCACCAAAAAGCTTACTGAGAAATAAAACAGTTGCAAAACCAATTGATGAATTTACTTCTGGTGGATTTGAGCCAATTTTGACAGAATCATATCAAGCGGATAAGGTTACAAAAGTTATTTTAGCAACTGGTAAAATGTTCATTGATTTAAAAGAAGCATTAGCTAAAAATCCAGACGAATCAGTGTTACTCGTTGCGATTGAAAGATTGTATCCATTCCCAGAGGAAGAGATTGAAGCATTACTAGCACAATTGCCAAACCTTGAAGAAGTGTCATGGGTACAAGAAGAACCTAAAAATCAAGGTGCATGGTTATATGTCTATCCATATGTTAAAGTGCTAGTTGCAGATAAATATGATTTAAGTTATCATGGCAGAATTCAAAGGGCTGCTCCAGCTGAAGGCGATGGAGAAATTCATAAACTTGTTCAAAATAAAATTATAGAAAATGCATTAAAAAATAACTAGGGGGAAATAAGTCATGCCAGAGGTTAAAGTTCCAGAATTAGCAGAATCTATTACAGAAGGTACCATTGCAGAATGGTTGAAAAACGTAGGGGATAGCGTAGAAAAAGGTGAAGCTATTCTTGAATTAGAAACTGATAAAGTTAATGTCGAAGTTGTATCTGAAGAAGCAGGTGTATTATCTGAACAACTTGCAAGTGAAGGCGACACTGTAGAAGTTGGGCAAGCAATTGCTATCATCGGCGAAGGTAGTGGCAATGCTTCTAAAGAAAATAGTAACGACAATACTCCACAACAAAATGAAGAAACAAATAATAAAAAAGAAGAAACAACAAATAATTCGGTAGATAAAGCTGAAGTCAATCAAGCAAATGATGACAATCAGCAACGTATTAATGCTACGCCTTCTGCGCGTCGATATGCTCGTGAAAATGGTGTCAATCTTGCTGAAGTAAGTCCAAAAACAAATGATGTGGTTCGTAAAGAAGATATTGATAAGAAACAACAGGCACCGGCATCAACACAAACAACACAACAAGCACCTGCAAAAGAAGAGAAAAAATACAATCAATATCCTACAAAACCAGTGATTCGTGAAAAAATGTCACGCAGAAAGAAAACAGCTGCCAAAAAATTATTAGAGGTATCTAATAATACAGCTATGTTAACAACATTTAACGAAGTTGACATGACAAATGTTATGGAATTGCGTAAACGTAAGAAAGAACAATTTATGAAAGATCATGATGGTACTAAATTAGGATTTATGTCATTCTTTACTAAAGCTTCAGTAGCAGCTTTGAAAAAGTATCCAGAAGTTAATGCAGAAATCGACGGCGACGACATGATTACGAAACAATATTATGATATTGGTGTAGCTGTTTCTACAGATGATGGATTATTAGTACCATTTGTAAGAGATTGTGATAAAAAGAATTTTGCAGAAATCGAAGCAGAAATTGCTAATTTAGCTGTTAAAGCACGAGAGAAAAAACTTGGCTTAGATGATATGGTTAATGGTTCATTTACGATTACAAATGGCGGTATTTTTGGATCAATGATGAGTACGCCAATTATCAATGGTAATCAAGCTGCAATCTTAGGCATGCATTCAATTATTACAAGACCAATTGCGATTGATCAAGATACAATCGAAAATCGTCCAATGATGTATATTGCATTAAGCTATGATCATAGAATTATTGACGGTAAAGAAGCAGTTGGATTCTTAAAAACAATTAAAGAATTAATTGAAAACCCAGAAGACTTATTATTAGAATCTTAATCCACAACACAAAATAGTTTACTATTCCTAAAAACGTAATCAAATCAATAACAAACAGCAGTAAGATTATTTTCTAGTCGAAATATCTTACTGCTGTACTTTATTTTTATAATGCTTCGTATTAAAATGTGAGTTTAATTTTGACAACTTAAAAAATATATCATTTTTATTGAAATAGACTCACAATAGAAATATAGGTGGAATGGCGTGTTTCAATATGCTAATGAAATCATTTTAGATAATAACAAGCGATGAAATTTATGAATTCTATAAGCGCCTTTAGTTAATTTAAAATCATCTGAACAAGATGTAAATTCACTTTATGGATACGACATGTATATGTTTTTTATGTACTACATAAAACGAAATATTCAATTGCTATATACAGATACTCATTAATGACATACTCAATAGCAACCATAACAATATTATGTTACCTATTTAAATGAAATAGTTCTTTTAAAGAAATACATTTTTCACATATTAATCTATAATCAAAATCAACTGACCGATATTCTATAATTTATGATTAAAATAAGTTATAATATAATAGTAAAGATAAAGATAGAGGTGGCTATAATGTGTGGACTTAGAAGTATAACATTAGGTACAACAAATATAGAACAGACAAAACATTTCATGGTTGACATATTAGGATTAAATTATGAAGAACTTCTTGAAAACTCAATTCGTTTCGGCGATGCAGATATAAGCCCAGGAACAAGACTTCAATTTATACAAGTTCCAAGTGAGCAATTAGAAGAATCTCACTTTGTGGGTATTGGATTACGTACACCAACTGACTCAGGTTTAGAGGAGTATGCGGAAATATTATCGAATAAGGATATTCCATTTACAACAGTTAAAGAATTAAATGGCAATAAATATTTCAGTCTAGAAGATAACAATGGTCATATTTTCTCAATATATTCAAACGAGAATAATTATGGCGTTGGTTTAGGTATGCCTTCTTTTGAGAGTGCGGTCAATCCGTTACATCAAGTGCAAGGTTTAGGACCAGTGATTCTTAAAGTGAATCATGTAGATATTACAGGTCAAATTTTAACAAATATATTCGGACTTGAAGTATTTGCAGAATACCAACCCTTCGACAATGCTGACTATCATGTCCAAGTATTCAAAGTTGGAACGGGTGGTCTAGGTGGCGAAATACATTTAATGCCTGTAGAAACCGAAATGACAATGCCGGAATATGGCGCAGTCGATCAAGTTGAGTTTGAAACGAAAGATGCAGATTTCTTTAATCAAGCGAAATCGCGCTTAGATGAAGTGGAAATACCATATCAAACGCTTGAGCAAGATGATATTGAATCAATTAGAATTACTGAAAACAGTGGATTATCGTTTATATTCACTTTACAAAAATAATTTTTTTACGATAGTGAGGACAAAATTTATGTTACATGAAACTTGGAAAGAACGTACACCAATCAAGAAAGTAGAAGTCATTAATACAGATGCAAAGAAATTTACAGTTTCTGACATGTTAACGGTTGGCAAACAATATGATGTTATCAACGAAACTGAAGAATATTATCAAATAATAGATAATTCTGGATTAGTTGGCGGTTACTATAAAACATATTTCAAAGAAGTTTAAACGCATAATTATTGAAATGAAGCCTAATATGAGATTTTCAATTAGTAAATTTGGTAAAATATAAACAATTCGCATACTAAGCATTGCGTTTTATATCAGAATAGAATAGTAAACTAAGGCATTTGGAGAACTTATTCCATGTCTTAGTTTTTTAATTTATTTAAAGGAGAACGTTTTAAAATGGCACTAAAACATTATAAGAATTCAGATTCAACAGTTTTCAATGATGCGAAGGCATTATTTGATTTAAATAAAAATATTTTACTTAAAGGTCCAACGGGTTCAGGGAAAACGAAGTTGGCAGAAACATTAAGTGAAGTTGTTGATACACCCATGCATCAAGTCAACTGTTCTGTTGATTTAGATACAGAAAGCTTATTAGGCTTTAAAACAATTAAAACAAATGCGGAAGGACAACAAGAAATTGTCTTTGTAGATGGTCCAGTTATTAAAGCTATGAAAGAGGGGCATATTTTATATATTGATGAAATAAATATGGCTAAACCTGAAACATTGCCTGTATTAAATGGGGTCTTAGATTATCGTCGTCAAATTACGAATCCATACACTGGTGAAGTAATCAAAGCTGTACCAGGATTTAACGTTATAGCAGCGATAAATGAAGGTTATGTTGGTACATTGCCAATGAATGAAGCACTAAAAAATCGCTTTGTTGTTATTCACGTTGACTATATTGATGGGGACATTTTAAAAAATGTGATTAAAGAGCAAAGTTTATTACAAGATGATAAACAAATCGAACAAATTATTAAGTTTAACGAAGATTTACGTACTATGTCTAAGCAGGGACAAATTTCTGAAGAAGCCGCTAGTATCCGTGCATTATTAGACTTGTGTGATTTAATCACTGTAATGCCAGTTGAACGTGCAATTAAACGTACAATAATTGATAAATTGGAAGATGAACGTGAACAACAAGCAATATATAATGCTGTAGAACTAAACTTTTAAAGAGGGATAAAACATGAGTGATCGTTTCATAAAATTTAACGACGAACAGTTAGATGCAAAGCAAGTAATGATGTTGCAAGACTTAGCTCGACTCTTATTAAAAAATGAACAAACACAAGTTAAAATCCAAAAATTCCCTTACTATAATCCTGTTCAAAATGTTTTGATTACGAGTTGGTTTTGGTCACATCGACCAAGCCATATCGAAATGGCTGGTTTAAAAACAGATGTTATGTTAGCTGCTTACGGTTATCATATGATGGATGTACAAATTGTAAATGAAGTAGTACAAGATAAAACTTTTAAACACCCTAAATTTTATCAACAACTTTTTAAATTGTTAGAAGATATGCGTGTATTAAATTCTATTAAAGTTGAGCGCCCAAGTACTGCTAAATTAATTGATCTTCGCTTAGATACACGGGTATCATATACGGAATCTCAAATTAAAGTGTATCGTACTAAAACACAATATACAGATTTATTATTTTTGTATTTAGAACATGCATTTTTAAGTCAAGATTTCTTTGATATACCATCTATACATTCAGATTTAGATGATATTTTAGTAAATATGTTCTTATATTTACCTAATTTTTTCCAAAATCAAAATTCTGAAGATAATATGTATCTGGCTCAAAGAATTATGTATCAAGTAGATGATATTTTAAAAGAAGATATGCTAAACGAATATTATTACTTACCTAAAACACTATATAATACATTAGCTAGTCCAGAGTTTGATGATTTAAAGAGAACTGATGCAAGTCAAGTCTATGGGCAAGATGATACTTCAGAAGATGATGATAACGAAAGTGAAAAAGCTGACTCTAAATCTGCAGATAGTGAGTCAAAAGGTGGCGCCTATTTAGAAATGGAGCTTCACGAAGGACAAAATAGTGAAACATTAGGTAATGATGAAGCACGTGAAGGCGATGCTACAGATGATATGACTGATATGATGACCAAAAAGGGCAAAGGATCAAACGATACGCTAAATCGTGAAGAAGGCGATGCTGTTGGTCAAAGCCAAGCATTTCAACTTGATGGTGTGAACAAAAATGTAGAAATAAAATGGCAAATTCCTGAAATTGAGCCACAATATGTTTTAGAATATCAAGAATCGAAACAAGACGTACAATATGAAATCAAAGACTTAATTCAAATTATAAAGAAAACGATTGAACGAGAACAACGAGATGCACGTTTTAATTTAACAAAAGGGCGATTACAAAAGGATTTAATTAATTGGTTTATCGACGATCAATATAAATTGTTTTACAAAAAACAAGATTTAAGTAAATCATTTGATGCGACATTTACATTGTTAATTGATGCGTCAGCAAGTATGCATGATAAAATGGCTGAAACGAAGAAAGGTGTAGTGTTATTCCACGAGACGTTAAAAGCATTGAACATTAAACATGAAATTTTATCATTCAGTGAGGATGCCTTTGATTCAGACGAGCATGCACAACCAAATATCATTAATGAAATTATTAACTATGATTACTCAACCTTTGAAAAAGATGGCCCACGTATTATGGCACTTGAACCTCAAGATGATAATCGTGATGGTGTTGCTATTAGAGTTGCAAGTGAACGATTAATGCGTCGAAATCAACATCAACGATTTTTAATCGTATTTTCAGACGGCGAACCGTCTGCATTTAATTATAGTCAAGATGGTATTATTGATACGTATGAAGCTGTAGAAATGTCACGTAAATTTGGTATTGAAGTATTTAATGTATTTTTGAGTCAAGATCCAATAACTGAAGATGTTGAACAAACAATTCATAATATTTATGGTCAATATGCTATTTTCGTTGAAGGTGTTGCGCATTTACCTGGACATCTCTCTCCATTATTAAAAAAATTACTACTTAAATCTTTATAAATAAATTTAAAATATGAGTTTATATGAAATTGTGAATAAAAGTCATCAGTTACTATTTAAAAAGTGGATTTGAAGAATTTTATTTTCTGACATAATTTGATTTAAACAACACATGTGTTTTGTTTCAGCTATGTACAACATATTTCATATAGACTCTTTATTATTTTTTGTGCTAAAATATTTACTTGTAAATTATTTCGTGTTTTAAAAAAAGGAGTAACTCTATGAATAAAAATACATGGGTCATTGGGTTTACGCTCTTCGCTATGTTTTTTGGCGCAGGCAATCTAATTTTTCCTCCTAATCTCGGATTGGATAGTGGTCAATTTTTCTGGCCCGCCATTTTAGCGTTTGTTCTAACTGGGATTGGTTTACCATTATTAGGTGTGATTGTAGGTGCACTTGATAAAGAAGGATATATTGGCGCATTAAATAAAATTTCACCTAAATTTTCAATATTGTTCTTAATCATCATTTATTTGACTATAGGACCACTTTTCGCAATACCTAGAACTGCATCTACATCTTTTGAAATGACAATTACACCAATTATACATAGCAATAGTAGTATCGCTTTATTTATATTTACGATTATCTACTTCATAGTCGTTTTGTATATTTGTTTAAATCCATCTAAGTTAATCGATCGTATTGGTTCATTATTAACACCATTATTATTGATTACTATTTTAGCGATGATTATTAAAGGATACTTAGACTTTAGCGGTAATAGTGCTGGAAAGGGCAATGAAGCACTATATCATTCTAATTTTTCAAGTTTTGCTGAAGGCTTTACACAAGGCTATTTAACAATGGATGCCATTGCAGCAATTGCTTTTTCAATGATTGTTGTTAATGCAGTAAAACTAACTGGTATTACTAAAACAAATCAAATATTCAAACAAACTTTGACTGCTGGTTTAATTGCAGCCGTAGCTTTAATTTTCATATATATTTCATTAGGTTATATTGGTAATCATATGCCAGTAAGTGACATGACGTTAGATCAATTGAAATCCAAAGATCGAAACATTGGGACATATTTATTAACGACAATGGCTTCAACAGGATTTGGTTCATTCGGAAAATATTTATTGGGCATCATTGTGGCGCTGGCATGTCTAACTACAGCATGTGGGCTTATTGTTGCAGTTTCTGAATATTTCCATAGAATCGTACCTAAAGTATCATACAAAGCATTTGTATTAGTTTTCATTTTAATGAGTTTTATTATTGCTAACCAAGGTTTAAATGCCGTTATCTCAATGTCAATTCCTGTATTAAGCATTGTATATCCAGTAGCAATAACTGTTGTATTATTAATTTTAATTGCCCAATTCATACCGACAAAACGCATTACACAACAAATTCCAGTTATTATCGTATTTATATTGTCGATTTTCAGTGTTATTAGTAAGTTAGGTTGGCTGAAAATTAACTTTATAGAATCATTGCCTCTAAGAGCGTATTCTTTAGAGTGGTTCCCAGTAGCAATTATTGCAACGATATTAGGCTATCTAGTCGGCATATTTGTAAAACAAGATCCAATTAAATATCAACAGGAATAACGAATAATATAAAAGGAAGCATCTCCAATTTAATCGTAGGATGCTTCCTTTTTGTTATATCTAATTCGTAATTTATGATTGTTTATTCGGTCCTTTGATGTTCACTAAATGTGACTTTAAATCTTGTTCTAATTGTTGTAATTCTTTTTCAGCTAATTGTCGTTCTTCGCGACCGTGTTGTTGAATAATTAATGTTTCTTCAATTGTCTCAATAATGTTACGCTGTGTACGTTTCAATGTATCAAGATCAACAATGCCACGCTCATTTTCTGTTGCAGTTTCAATCGCATTTTGTTTCAACATTTCAGCATTTGCTGTTAATAAATCATTAGTTGTATCAGTGACAGCTCGTTGTGTAGCAACTGCATTACGCTGTCTCATTAATGTAAGCGCAATGGCCATTTGATTTTTCCATAGTGGAATACTTGTCAAAATTGAACTTTGTATCTTCTCGGCAAGTGCTTGATTAACATTTTGAATCATACGAATTTGTGGCGCAGTTTGCAAAGCTATTTGTCTTGAAAGCTGTAAGTCATATATGCGTTTATCTAGTCTATCTATAAATTGCTGCATATCTGCAACTTGTTGAATATCCATTTGATTAGTGGGTTGCTGCGCTTGCTGTTGCAATTGTGGTAGCTTTTCATTTTCTAATTGCAACTTTTTTTGCTGTGCAGCAATGATATGCAATGATAAGTCATCAAAGTATTGTTTGTTTTTATCATATAGCGTATCTAATAATTCAATATCTCTTGTTAAATGCGTTTGATGTTTCTGCAGTTGAATTGTTATGCGATCGACTTGAGCACTAACTGATTGCATTCTTGAAAAGATTTCATTGATAGACGACTTTGCTCTGCTAAAAATTCTTTTTAACATAGATGGTTTATCAGTATTTAACTCATTTGGATTAACTGACTTTAGTTTTGACATTAAATCTGACAAAGTATCTCCAATAGGACCAACATCTTTACTTTGTACTTCATCCAACATTTGATGTGAAAATTGAGACATTTGTTTCTGTAAATCAGAACCAAACGCCAATAAACCTTCATTGTCTAAAGGGTTAATTTGTTTACTGATTGTGTCTACCTGTTTTTGTTGTTCAATTGTTAATTTTTCTTTTTGAATAGTATTATTCGATAATTCTTTATCGCTTATAAAATCATCTAGTGGATGACTTTCTTTGAAACTTTTATTTTCAGTCATCAATCATCTCTCCAATAGTTGCTATTTTACATCAATCTTGATGATGTTTTTGATGTAACTTATTTAATTCCATTTCAATATCTAAACGTTCATAATCATCTTCGTTGAGACGCTTTAAATCAGCGATTAATGTTCGTTTGACCTCATCCAAAGTAATTCGTGTTTGTTCTAACTTTTGCTGTTCATTAATTGATTTTTTGGGCATTTTTGCTAGACGTGTATATGCATCAACCAAATTTAAAGCATTATCAATATGAGAATAAAAAAAGCCTTCAACTTTATAAAATGATGCAGGTCTCTGTCTAACTGTCGTATAAATAGAACGTGAAATTTGGTATATATCATTAATCTGCCTAAAATCTTTAATTGATCTTATATTGACATACGTTTTTAAAATACCTCTAAGTTTTTGATGTGTATGATTTAACTGATTTCGAATATAGCGATAGTCTTTTCTAGTCAAACCAATTTCGTTTAAATATTTGCGTGAAGTGAGTTTTTGTATCGGTAGGTATGTCATTAAAAAGCCAACAATACCAATAGACATATCAATTAAAAAAGATACATCAAGTGCAATCATCCCAAATATGCTTGTTAAAAACGCTACAGGAATTCCCACTAACACCCCAAATATATGAGAAATATTATATCTCACTGTCATCTTCCTTTATTTAGCATTTTATATTGATCGAAAATCCGATAATTTTTGATTTAGTTCTAACTCTTCAAGTTGATGGCTTGTTACATTTGATGCTGGTGAGGCACCTTCAATTACACCTTGAATAAATCTCTCTATATCTGCGTCATCCCCTTGTGCATATATCTCTACATAGTCATCTACATTTTGAACAGTACCGACAATGTTATAGTTCATTGCAATGCGTTGTGTAAAATATCTAAATCCGACGCCTTGAACGCGTCCGAATACTTGTAAATGTATATGTCTCATTTTTACCACCTCATAATGTTATTATACGTAGTTTTACTTAAAAAAACTAATAATTACTATAGTTACTACTTTGTTTGTTTCAAGTCGTCAAACTTGATTTTCAGAGGATAAAGGTATAAAAATAAGTATAGAGTTTTTGAAGTATGGAAGGGGTCTTTAATAATGTGGACAGTTACCAAAATTAGAGCCGATTATGAGGGATGGTGGTTATTCAGTGACTGGCCAGAAAACATTGTTGAAAAATATCAATATCAAGATTTTGATGACATGTTTAAGCACTATCAACAATTGATTAATCAATGTAAAGTTCAGTTCGATAATTATGTCACAGGCAAATATAATATTTATGCATTTTATAATAATTGTGACATGAACTATTGCGAAGATTGTGAAGAGGATTTACAAATATTTTATAGTTTCATTGTTTTACAAAATAATGAAGTATATTATAAACTACCAATAATTGATTAAATGAATATTTTTTATTATTGTATTGCAATTTGGTAATAACTGCACTATAATACAAGTTAAGCAGATGATTATTCCATATTGCAAAGAATATTTGAGTGAAATTTGCATGTATTTTTTGTAATATGCGAATAAGCATATTGAATGAATTTTAGTCTTGGAGGTTTCAGATTATGAAACAAGGTACAGTTAAATGGTTTAACGCTGAAAAAGGATTCGGCTTTATCGAAGTTGAAGGAGAAAATGACGTATTCGTACATTTTTCAGCAATTAACCAAGATGGTTACAAATCATTAGAAGAAGGTCAAGCTGTTGAGTTTGAAGTAGTTGAAGGCGACCGCGGTCCACAAGCCGCAAACGTTGTTAAACTATAATTCTTAGATTTGAATCATTGATTTTAACTAACACCTTACCAAGAAGTAAGGTGTTTTTATATGCTTATTACAAATACTTAACGCGATGAGTTTCTCAACCAAATTGAGAACTCTTTTTTTATATCACCAACATTGTTTGCAATAGAAAATTATATTTATATAATATAATTATGGTGTACAACGACGAGGTGATTTTATGAAATATCTTATCCTTAGTTTAGTTGCTAATTTATTAGTTTTCGGTGTATTATCTGCAATTGGTTTAAATATTAATATTTTAGCAGCAATGATGATTGTATTAGTGATTCCGATAATGATTTCTGGGATATTATTTTTCAAAACTAATATTGATAAAACATACATATTTTTCAACATCATATTCATAGACTTTTATTATTATATTTACAATGTACATTTAATGACTTTGCCAAAGTTTAATAATTATATCAAAACAGAGATGATGGAATTAGAACATATTGATGTATTAATTACAAGTAAAGATTTTGGATTTGATGAAATTCTGTTTTATACATTATATTTGTTGTTAATTCTTATCGTTTTATATTATTTGAAAAAGCAAGTAAAGAATAAAAACTAATTTCATGATGCTTGTTTAAAGTGTGGTATGTAAATGATGCTTTAAATTAGTTGAATAGGGCTAACTAAATATAAAGGATTAATGACAAAAAGAAATAAATACTTTCTAACTAAAAAAGTGCTGTTCTTCCTTTTTTAGAGTATATGTCCAAGCATGTTATATACAGTCATCCTATAATGCATAAAAATTCCCCGAGTCACAGTATAATTTTCTGTGCTTCGGGGATTACTTTGTTTATTTTTATTTTATATCATTAATAATGAGTTGTCTTAACGATTGTCGCTTTATAACTTCACGTGCTTTGCCATCTTTTAAGAAAAACACAGAAGGCTTTTGCATTTGATTGTAATTGGATGCCATAGAGTAATGATATGCACCAGTTGATAATATAGCAAGATAGTCTCCACGTTTGACTGATGAAGGTAATTTAGCGTCTTTAATAATGATATCACCAGACTCGCATAATTTTCCAGCTATAGTTACACTGTCATCTGCTTTTTCATTTCTATTAACAAGCAATGCTTGATACTTTGCGTCATAAAGTGCAGTTCTGATATGATCACTCATACCGCCATCGATAGAAACATATTTATTAATCCCTGGAATTTCTTTAATGGTTCCAACTTCATATAAAGTAACGCCAGCTTCACCTACAATAGATCGGCCTGGTTCAATACCTATTTCTGGTGCATCTATACCTAGAACTTTAATTTCGGATTTTATTGCGTCTGTAATATCTTTAATACCACTTTCGATAGGGAAACTTTCATCACCTTCAACATATTTAATACCAAAGCCACCACCAAGGTTTAATAATTCAACTTGAATGCCTTGCTCTTTAAGCCAACGTAAAACAATTTTAGCAGTTTCAATAAATGCTTCTGTACCTTCAATCTGTGAACCAATATGACAATGTACACCTTTTAATTTTAAGTGTTTAGATTGTTGGACTTTGTCAATTGCTTTTTTAGCTAAGCCATATTGAATTGATAACCCAAACTTACTATCTTCTTGACCAGTTTGAATAAATTCGTGTGTATGTGCTTCAACACCTGGATTAACTCGTAATACAACTTGAACCGTATCATTAGCATAGCGGTCTATTAATTCAATTTCTTCTAATGAATCTATAACAAAATAACCGATGTTATTTTCTAAAGCATACCTAATTTCATGTTTCGTTTTATTGTTACCATGGAAATGGATGCGATTCGGTTCAAAACCTGCTTCTAAAGCTGTATATAATTCACCTTCAGAAACAACATCTAACTGTAAATCTTCCTCAGCTACAAGTTTGACCATTTGAATGCAAGTAAATGCCTTTGAGGCGTATGAAATATTGTATTTTAATCCACTATCTTTAAATGCGCGATGGTAACGGCGCATCTGTTCTCTAATTTGTAGTTCATCATAAACAATGGTAGGTGTACCAAAGCTTTGCGCAATCGTTTTTAAACTAATACCATCCATTGTTAATTCGCCATTTTGATTATATTTAACAGTCATTTGAAATGTACTCCTTTTTTAAAGAATCATGATTCATAGCACTTAATTGTTCAGAATTTGCACCAACACCTTTAAAGGTATATTCATCGATGCGGATATCATTATTATAAAGAATAACTTCATCTTGTGCATGTACATTGCCATCTACTTCAACAAACATATGGCTCATCATTAATGCACGTATCGGGTAGCGTTTACCATTGATAAGTGCTTCATGTTTAGCACGAGTTCTTAAAATTCCATCGCCATAACCGATATCAACTACAGCTAATTTTGTATTGTTTTTAGTCACTTCAAAGGCAAAGCTATAACCGCAATAATCACCAGCTTGTACTTCGCGCACTTGAATAACATGTGCTTTTACAGTTAATGACTGAACTATATCATGTTGATTCAGTGAACTATATGGTCTTGAACCGTATAACGCAATACCTACACGCGCATGTGTATGGTGGGGTAGTAATATTTGTCCTTCCCGATAAAAACTCGCACTATTTTGAGCATGGATTAGGTCGAACTGATAACCTTCAGATAAAAGTGCTTCAACAATTTCCATCCATTGTGAACGTTCAACATTATAATCTGACACATCGAATTCATCAGCATATCCAAAATGGGTCCATAAACCACTAATAATCATTTTTGCGTTTTGATTATGATGGTGATCTTTCAATACTTCTTTAATTTCGTTTAAATCTTTAAATCCAGACCGATGTAATAAATTTTCAAATTCTAAGTGAACATGAATACCTGCTAAATCATTTTTATGCTTATAGTAATATGTCAACGACGGCAAAGTCATGTGTATTTGATGTTCACGGACTAAATCAAACTCGTAAACTGCATTCATTAAAAAGATTGTTGCATCTGGAGCAAGTTGTCTAATTTGAATTGCTTCTCGTAGTGATGTTGTGCTAAATGTATCTATACCTGCATGGATAAACTGAGTTACAGCAAATTCTAGGTCATAGTGATATGCATTATTTTTAACAACTGCCATTAATGGCTGATTGTTTTTGACTGTGATTGCATTTTGTAAAAATATTTTCTTATTTACAGACCATGTTGCTGTCAATGTATTACACCTCTTTGTAATTATTTAATAAATTTTCGTAAAAATTAACCACGTTTATTAACACTTTTTCATCAAAATTTAAATGTGATGTGTGCAAACCAGTTACAAAACCTTTATCTTCATTTCGTGTTCCTATAAAAACAAAGTAAGCTGGAGCTAGTTGTTGACCATAAAAACTAAAATCTTCCCCAAATAAGAATGGCGTTGGTTTGTCATAGACATTTAAATCAGCTTTTATTAAGGCGTCCTCTATTTGAGTACGTAATTTCGGACTATTGATTGTAGGGGGATAACCTTCTGCAAATTTAACTTCACAATCTACATTAAACAGAAGCTTGACACTTTCTGCTATCTTGTGCATTTGATTTTTAACGATTGTTAAATCATCAATATCATATGTACGAATAGTACCTTCTAAATAACCATTACTTGGTACAGTGTTAATCGCTTCACCAGCTTTAAAATGACCAATATGAACAATATTTCGTTTCAAACCGTTAAGGTGAAATTGTTGAATTTGTGATATTTGAGTTAATACATGTTGTAATGCTTCACCACAAGAATGACCTTGTTCTTTATCAGCAACATGACTTGACAGGCCTGTTAAGAAAAAGCGATACTCTGTTGCGCTGGCCGTAATTTCTTCATCTCTTATCACTGCAATGCCTTCATCAGCAAATGGGTTAACATGAATACCAAATACCGCTTCAATTGGATACTTATCAAAGGCACCGGCTTTTATTAATCGATTTGCACCGCCACCAGTTTCTTCTGCAGGTTGGAAAATGAAAACGACATTTTGCGGTAATTGACTTGCATCTTGCATGTCTTTGCAACGTTGTACAAAAAGCATTAATGCAGTTGTATGACCATCATGTCCACAAGCATGCATCACATGATCAGATTGACTGCGATAAGGCACATCATTTTCCTCTAAAATAGGTAACGCATCAATATCAGCTCTATACGCTATCGTATGTGAGCCATTACCTTCTAAGTATGCAATGACGCCAGTTTCCAATGGGCAATCGTATTTAATATTTAAACTATCTAAAAACGCTTTAATATAAGCAGTTGTTTCAAATTCATGTAAGCTTAATTCAGGATGTTGATGTAAATGACGGCGATGTTTCGTAACAAATTCTAATTCATTCATAATTATCAATCCTTTGTGTTAAATTACTATATAAATAGTGTAACGTATTTCGAAATTTGTGATCATAAGTTTATTCAATGATAAACAATAAGGTTGAGACATAATCGTATCTCAACCTTGAAATTATTATACGTTGACGTCACTAGTCATTTAGTTTTCTTAATGCTGCTACAATTTCTTTTTTAGTATCTTGTACTTCAGAAGCTTGCTTAATCACTTTTGCAGGTGTACCAGCAACAACTGCACCAGCTGGTACATCTTGTGTCACAATCGCACCAGCTGCAACAATAGCACCTTTACCAACACGTACACCTTCTAAAATAACTGCATTTGCACCGATTAAAACATCATCCTCGATTATAACTGGTGAAGCACTAGGGGGTTCAATCACACCTGCTAATACTGCGCCAGCCCCTACATGTACATTTTTACCAGTTGTAGCACGACCACCGAGAGTAGCATTCATATCAATCATTGTACCTTCGCCAACGACTGCGCCAATATTAATTGTTGCGCCCATCATAACGACAGCACCATCTTCAATAATGGCTTGTTCTCTAATAAACGCACCTGGTTCAATTCGTGCATTCGTATTTGTTAAGTCTTTTAATGGAATGGCAGAATTGCGACGATCCATTTCAATTTCTATATCTTCGAATTGACTACCATATGCTTCGTAAAAAGGTTTCCAATCATCTGCTTCACAAAAGATTACTTTTGATTGTTCTGAACCAAATACTTTAAAACTTTCTGGATATGTGATGCCTTCAAAATTCCCATTTAAATATACTTTAATTGGTGTAGATTTTTTAGCATCACTTATATATTGAATAATTTCTTCAGCTGTTAAATGTTGTACCATAAAATAATCGATCTCCTTTAATATGTTTATAGGTTGTCAAACGTATATAAGCCGTTTGGTTTATTAACTAAGCGTTCTGCTGCTTGTATTGCACCATTCGCAAAAATATCTTTTGATTGTGCACGATGCGTGATTTGAATCGTTTCATCAGTGCCGGCAAATAGAACTTCATGTTCACCGACAATCGTACCTCCACGAATAGAATGTATACCAATATCTTGTGGCTGGCGTTTTTCATTTAATTCATGTCTATCATACACAGGTGTTACATTTTCTTTCAAAGATACAATCACGTCATATAATTTTTCTAACGTACCACTTGGTGCATCTACTTTTTTATTATGATGTGCCTCAGTCAATTCGATATCGAAATCATCAAGTAGGGGAACAGCAGCTGCTAAAATTTTAGTCAATGCATAAACGCCATAACTCATGTTCGCGCTGAAAAATACAGGCATATTTTGACTCAATTCATCTAACTTATTAAGTAGTTTTTCTTTCTCGCCAGTTGTTGCTACCACTAATGGCAAATGAAACTCTTCATCTAATAATGGGAATAATAGATTCGGATTTGAAAAATCTATTGCAACATCGGCATCTTTAACATCTGCAATATGTTGATATTGTTGATATGGCGTTGTTGCTTTCGGTGTATTTTCAATGACCCCAACAATTTCATGGCCTTTTTCTTCTGCTAATCTAGCAACGCGTTGATTCATTGCGCCATAGCCAATTAGTAATATCTTCACTCATTTTCACCCGCCTTAAATGTGTCATATGCTTCACGAAGCACTTTAGTATCTGTATCTTCTAGGCTAACCAATGGTAAACGTAATTCATAGTTTCCAAATCCTAAATAACTTGTTAAAGCTTTAATAGGAATTGGGTTAATATCAACTGATAGGGCTGATAACAGTGTGCCGATTGGTTTAAATTGATCTTGAATATCTAATCCGCTTTGTTGAGCATCGTATAACGCTTGAAATTCTTTAGGAATGACATTAGCAATGACAGAAATAACGCCTTGACCACCACGTTGATAGTATTCTACAACATTGTCATCATTGCCACTATATAAAGCAAATACATTGGTATCAATGCGCTTTTTCACTTCTTCTAAATACTCAAAATCATTCGTAGCATCTTTTAAAGCAACTATATAAGGATGTTGACTTAATGTTTCGACTGTTTCTGGTTCAATCGTCATATTTGTTCTTGATGGCACATTGTACAGCACGACTGGTAATTTCACAGCATCTGCAATCGCTTCAAAGTGTTTGACTAAACCACGTTGGTTCGTTTTGTTGTAGTAGGGCGTAATTAACATAATTGCATCAGCACCTAAGGCTTTAGCTTGGATTGAAGTTTGGATTGACTTTTCAGTATCATTAGTGCCAGTTCCTGCTATGACAGGAACACGTTTATCTACAAGATCAATAACTGCTTTTAGAATGCGTTCTTTTTCATCTGTTGTTAAAGTAGGGCTCTCAGCAGTAGTTCCATTAACGATGATTGCTTGGGCATTATTTTCTAGTAAAAAATTAACGTGTGCTTTCAAAGCTTCAAGATTAACTTTGTTATTTGTAAAAGGGGTTGTAAGTGCAACGCCAACACCCTCAAATAAATGTGTCATTTTAATTCGCTCCTTTTAAACGCATAACTTGTTCCAATACTTGTACAGCATTTAATGCAGCACCTTTTAATAAATTGTCTGATGTACACCATACATGGAAAGTATTTTCTAATGAATCATCTCTACGTATACGGCCAACAAACACTTCATCTTTATTAGTAGAATTGATTGCCATTGGATATTCATTGTTCTCTGGATTGTCTACTAAAACAACGCGGTCATCTTGATCAAATAATGCTTTAATATCTTCTGCAGTCGCTTCTTTGTCAAGCGTTACATCAATTTCAACACTATGACTATCTTGAACAGGCACACGTGCGCATGTTGCTGTTACTTTTAAGTCTGGCGCATTTAAAATTTTTCTCGTCTCATCAATCATTTTTTGTTCTTCTTTTGTATATCCATTTTCTAAAAACACATCAATATGCGGTAACACATTATTATAAATTGGATGTGGATATGCTTCTGGTGCTTTACCATTTACACCTTCAGCTAAATCTTTCTTACCTTTCATCCCTGAACCTGATACAGCTTGATATGTTGTATATGCCACTCGTTTTAAACCATAAGCATCTTGCAATACTTTTAATGGCACAACAGATTGAATCGTAGAGCAGTTTGGATTGGCAATGATACCTCTTGTAAATGTAGGTTCATTGACTTCCGGAACGATTAAATCAATATCTTCTGCCATACGCCATTGACTTGAATTGTCTATAACGATTGCACCAGCTTTTTCAAAGAGTGGGGCAAAGTGTTCGCTTGTACCGCCACCAGCACTCATTAATACATAATCGAAATGTTCACTTGCACGAGCATCAGTTAATTCTTGTACTGTATATGTTTTTTCTTGAAATTCAACTTCTTGCCCTGCAGAACGTGCTGATGAAAATAATACTAATTCATCGAAAGGAATATTTTTACGATTTAATGTCTCCAACATTTTTGTACCTACTAATCCTGTTGCACCCACAACTGCTAACTTTGTCATAACTTGTCACTCCATTTTATAATAATTTCCAATTTTTAGAATATTTTAACAATCATTTTACCATTAAATGTTAAATGCGTCATATAGTTTTTCTACCGCTTGTTGCCCATTAAAATCATCAATGACGTATGAAATACTTATTTCAGATGTTGTTGTTTGGTAGAAAGGTATATTATTTTCAATTAATGTCAAAAATGCTTTTGATGCCACACCTGACATATCACGCATGCCTGAGCCAATTAATGAAATTTTGACATAATGCTCATTGATTTTATAAGCTAATGCTTCATATTGATTCTTTAATGTTTCAAGAATCATAGAAATTTGATGAAAATCACTATCTTTAATCGTGAAGGATAGTTGTAGCCCATCCAAGTTGACGATTTGTGAAATCATATCAACATTTACAGCACCTTCTTCAAGTTCCGTAAATAGTTGGGTAAGTAGCTGATTGTCAGGTAGGGGATAACTAATTGTTACATGCATCATATGTTTATCCAAAGCCACACCAGTAACTGCTTTTTTCTCTAATATTTCTTCATTTGACATAATCCATGTTCCTTTCACGTTCGATAAAGTTTTTCCTAAATATAAAGGGATATTATAGTTTTTAGCTAATTCAACACTTCTTGTTTCAAGTACACCAGCACCTAAAGCGCTCATTTCCATCATTTCTTCATATGAGACGATGTCTAGTCGTTTAGCTTTTGGTAAAAGTCTTGGGTCAGTGGCATACACACCATCAACGTCGGTATAAATTTCACAAGGTATTTGATTACTAACAGCAAGTGCCACAGCGGTCGTATCAGAACCGCCTCTGCCTAAAGTTGTTAATTCCTGATGTTCATTGATGCCTTGAAATCCAGCAACTACTAAAATATCGTTTTCTTGAAAGGCTTGTTCAAATGTTTGAGGATTAATTTGAGCAATTTTACTTTTTAAATGATGGCCAATGGTTTTAATACCTGCTTGATAGCCAGTCATTGCTTTGGCATTCACACCGATATCATTTAATACCATTGATAAATAAGATACAGTTTGTTGCTCTCCGGTTGTCAATAATAATGCCAGTTCTTGTTGTTTTGGTGCTTTAGTCAAGGTCGATACATTCGTCATTAATTGATCTGTTGTGTTACCCATAGCACTTACAACGACAATTAATTGTTCATCTTGATTGACTCGCTCCTTTAACATTTCAGCGATCCTTTTTATTTTTGTAAAATCACTGACGGATGATCCGCCAAATTTCAACACACTTCTTGTTACCATATAATCCTCCTAATTGTTAGGAAGGGCACACAATAATAAAAAAAGAGCAAGTTCGGAATGCGAACTTGCTCTTAATCTATATACAAGTGATGCACTCCATTATTTTTAAATAATGACAAACTCTCAGCTCTTAACCAAAAAGTCCAACAAATTATAACTGCTATTATAATTGCTTCGGCATCGCACCCTTTCAAATTTAGCTGTTAGCAGACAGTAATCTAAACTTTACTCATGATTGATGCGCCTCATCAAAATATTATTAAATTGGTATGTGTTCATTATACATATGACAAATATGAATGTAAACCGATAATTTAGATTTTTTGGAATAACCTGAAAATTCAAGTTATAGCGTTGCTTATATTTTAAAAGGTGGTGATAATGAGACTTTTTGAAAAATAAAATTCAAAATACTTATAGCATACTCAATATGCACATTAAATAAATGTACTCTTTTAATGCGGTGATAACTGTATTTGTAATTTAGAGAAGGGGTGTTCACTGTGCTGATGTGTTAAAAAATAAAATAAAAAGGACACCTCGATGCTATAAATATTAGCATCGAGACGCCCAGTTAATGTCTATTAAATTGAATATAGTCTCGGATATGAATCAATGCCCTAGGCCCTGCAATGTTATATTGACAGTAGTTGACTGAATGAAAATGACTTTGTAGCTAGCTTTTTTCAATCCTTGTCGGTGCCACACATAGAGAAATTGGATTCCTAATTTCTACAAACAATACAAGTTGCGGAATAAGTCCCAATATAGAAGGTGACAGTAAGCCAACTTACAATAATGTGCAAGTTGGTCGGGCCTCAACACAGAGATTTTCGAAAAGAAATTCTACATATTATGTTTATTTTAAAACGCCGATTTCTTGCAAGTATTCTTCATATGGAATTTCTTTTGAAACGCCGCCTTGTTTATTTAAATCGATAACACGGTTTGCAATCGTGTTGATAAATTCGAAGTCATAAGAAGTAAAGATGATAGAACCTTTAAATGATTTAAGACCATCATTGACAGCAGTAATACTTTCTAAGTCTAAGTGGTTAGTAGGTTCGTCAAGTAAAAGTACATTCGCACTTGATAACATCATTTTACTTAACATACAACGTACTTTTTCTCCACCTGAAAGCACACTAGCTTTTTTCTTAACTTCTTCACCACTAAATAACATACGACCTAAGAAACCACGTAAAAATGTTTCTGTTTGTTCATCTTCAGGAGCATATTGTCTTAACCAATCAACGAGATTCATATTTACACCCTCAAAGAACTCTGAGTTATCTTTAGGGAAGTAACTTAATGATGTAGTAACACCCCATTTAAATGAACCTTCGTCTGGTTCCATTTCGCCAGCTAATATTTTAAGTAATGTTGTTTTTGCAATTTCACTATCTCCAATTAAAATCGCTTTATCATTTGGATTCATTGTGAATGATACATTATCTAATACTTTTTCGCCGTCAATTGTTTTAGAAAGATTTTGAACGATTAATAAGTCGTTACCAATCTCACGCTCAGGCGTGAATTTAACGAAAGGATATCTTCTTGATGATGGTTGAATATCATCTAATTCAATTTTCTCAAGTTGTTTTTTACGACTTGTTGCTTGTTTAGATTTAGAAGCGTTAGCTGAGAAACGAGCAATAAAGTCTTGTAACTCTTTCATTTTTTCTTCTTTTTTCTTGTTTTGTTCTTGAGCCATCTTTTGAGCTAACTGACTAGATTGATACCAAAAATCATAGTTACCAACATAAACTTTAATTTTACCAAAGTCTAAATCAGCGATATGAGTACATACATTATTTAAGAAATGGCGGTCATGTGATACTACGATAACAGTATTATCAAAGTTAATTAAGAAATCTTCTAACCAACTGATTGCTGGAATATCCAGACCGTTAGTAGGCTCATCCAGTAATAGTACGTCTGGTTCACCGAATAAACTTTGCGCTAATAATACTTTAATTTTTTGGTTGTTTTCTAATTCAGCCATTTTTTTATCGTGTAAAGTTGGATCGATACCTAAACCAGATAAAAGGTTAGCTGCATCAGCCTCAGCATTCCAACCATTCATTTCTGCAAATTCACCTTCAAGTTCAGCAGCACGGATACCATCTTCATCACTGAAATCTGGCTTCATATAGATTTCATCTTTTTCTTTCATAACCTCATAAAGACGTTCGTGACCTTTAATTACAACATCAAGCACACGTTCATCTTCATAAGCATAGTGGTCCTGTTTTAAAACAGCTAGACGTTCATTTTTACCTAATGAAACATGTCCTGTTTGAGAATCTAATTCACCAGATAATATTTTTAAGAATGTTGATTTACCTGCACCATTCGCACCAATTAATCCATAACAATTACCTTCTGTAAATTTAATATTTACATCTTCAAATAGTTTACGATCTCCAAAACGTAAACTCACATCAGTTACTTGTAACATGCATTTTCTCCTTTTTTTCATTCGATATTCTAACGGAAGAATTATATCATATTATCGTCACAGTTTCGACCTCATATAAGTTGTAATGATAGAATGACTCACACATGTTATAATAATAAAGAATACAAGAATCGAAGGAGAATAACATGGCATTAGACAAAGATATAGTAGGTTCTATAGAATTCCTTGAAGTAGTAGGGTTACAAGGTTCAACTTACCTTTTAAAAGGACCAAACGGTGAAAACGTAAAGTTAAACCAATCAGAAATGAACGATGATGATGAATTAGAAGTAGGTGAAGAATATAGTTTCTTCATTTATCCAAACCGTTCAGGTGAATTATTTGCAACTCAAAATATGCCTGATATTACGAAAGATAAATATGACTTTGCTAAAGTACTTAAAACGGATCGCGATGGGGCACGTATAGATGTTGGATTACCCCGTGAAGTGTTAGTACCATGGGAAGATTTACCAAAAGTGAAATCACTATGGCCACAACTAGGTGATCATTTGCTAGTCACATTACGAATTGACCGTGAGAATCATATGTATGGACGATTAGCGAGTGAATCTGTTGTAGAAAATATGTTTACACCTGTACACGACGATAATTTAAAAAACGAAGTCATTGAAGCCAAACCTTACCGCGTATTACGAATTGGTAGCTTTTTATTAAGCGAATCAGGTTACAAAATTTTCGTACATGAATCAGAACGTAAAGCTGAACCAAGATTAGGTGAATCTGTTCAAGTTAGAATTATCGGGCATAATGATAAAGGTGAGTTAAATGGTTCATTTTTACCACTTGCACATGAACGTTTAGACGATGACGGCCAAGTCATCTTTGATTTACTAGTTGAATATGATGGTGAATTACCATTCTGGGACAAATCAAGCCCTGAAGCGATTAAAGAAGTATTCAATATGAGTAAAGGTTCATTCAAACGTGCAATCGGTCACTTATATAAACAGAAGATTATTAATATAGAAACAGGCAAAATCACTTTAACTAAAAAAGGTTGGAGTCGAATTGACTCAAAAGAATAATCATTTTTACACGTATCGTAGGATGCGTGTTTTTTATATTCAATATTAAATCGGATAGATGAAGTAGTTTTTTAATTTCATCTGTCCATTTTTTTGTGTACATATTTAAATTTCGATAATTTTTCAGGAAGCATTTTAATTTTACTAATGAAGCAATATTTTTTAGATTAACAAAAATTAATATTTACATTTTCTTAACAAATTTTTATGTAACATTTACAGTTTCTAAAAATGAGGTTAATAATTCAAGGTTAAGATAAAGATGTAATCAATACAAATACTATTTGTTGTTCATACAGGGAGGATATTTCAATGAAAAAATGGCAATTTGTTGGTACTACAGCTTTAGGTGCAACACTATTATTAGGTGCTTGTGGTGGCGGTAATGGTGGCAGTGGTAATAGTGATTTAAAAGGGGAAGCTAAAGGTGATGGCTCATCAACAGTAGCACCAATTGTGGAGAAATTAAATGAAAAATGGGCTCAAGATCACTCGGATGCTAAAATCTCAGCAGGACAAGCTGGTACAGGTGCTGGTTTCCAAAAATTCATTGCAGGAGATATCGACTTCGCTGATGCTTCTAGACCAATTAAAGATGAAGAGAAGCAAAAATTACAAGATAAGAATATTAAATACAAAGAATTCAAAATTGCGCAAGATGGTGTAACGGTTGCTGTAAATAAAGAAAATGATTTTGTAGATGAATTAGACAAACAGCAATTAAAAGCAATTTATTCTGGAAAAGCTAAAACATGGAAAGATGTTAATAGTAAATGGCCAGATAAAAAAATAAATGCTGTATCACCAAACTCAAGTCATGGTACTTATGACTTCTTTGAAAATGAAGTAATGAATAAAGAAGATATTAAAGCAGAAAAAAATGCTGATACAAATGCTATCGTTTCTTCTGTAACGAAAAACAAAGAGGGAATCGGATACTTTGGATATAACTTCTACGTTCAAAATAAAGATAAATTAAAAGAAGTTAAAATCAAAGATGAAAATGGTAAAGCAACAGAGCCTACGAAAAAAACAATTCAAGATAACTCTTATGCATTAAGTAGACCATTATTCATTTATGTAAATGAAAAAGCATTAAAAGATAATAAAGTAATGTCAGAATTTATCAAATTCGTCTTAGAAGATAAAGGTAAAGCAGCTGAAGAAGCTGGATATGTAGCAGCACCAGAGAAAACATACAAATCACAACTAGATGATTTAAAAGCATTTATTGATAAAAATCAAAAATCTGACGACAAGAAATCTGATGATAAAAAGTCTGAAGACAAAAAATAATAAGACGCAATTTCAAATGTGTCTTGAAACATGATTTTGATGGTGAATCATTATTTAGAGTACAAAGCTTGATTTATCGAGACGCTGATTTTGACATTCAGTAAGTCTACAAGCTTATCAACTTAAAATAGTGGTTCATCATTATTTTACAAATCTAATTATTTTGGGAGTAATAGAAAGAGGTTTGATTATGACTTCATCTACTAATGTTAAAGCTTTAATCGAAAAAAATAATAATAAAAAAGGGAAGCATAATGACAAAATTATACCAGTTATTTTAGCCGCAATTTCAGCGATTTCCATTTTAACAACACTAGGTATATTAATCACATTGCTTTTAGAAACCATCACTTTTTTCACCAGAATTCCAATAACTGAATTTCTATTTTCTACTACTTGGAATCCTACCGGTTCAGACTCTAAGTTTGGTATCTGGGCATTGATAATAGGGACTTTAAAAATCACAGTTATTGCGACTATATTTGCAGTTCCAGTCGGGCTTGGTGCAGCAATTTATTTAAGTGAATATGCAAGTGACCGTGCACGACGCATAATTAAACCGATATTAGAAATTTTAGCAGGAATACCAACAATTGTGTTTGGTTTCTTTGCATTAACCTTTGTTACACCAGTATTAAGATCTTTCATACCAGGTCTTGGAGAGTTTAATGCTATAAGTCCCGGCTTAGTTGTCGGTATTATGATTGTCCCTCTCATCACAAGTTTGAGTGAGGATGCAATGGCATCTGTACCAAATAAAATTCGAGAAGGTGCCTATGGACTTGGAGCAACTAAATTAGAAGTAGCAACTAAAGTCGTACTTCCTGCAGCAACATCAGGTATTGTAGCTTCAATCGTTCTCGCGATTTCAAGAGCAATTGGAGAAACGATGATTGTATCATTAGCGGCAGGTAGTTCGCCAACAGCTTCATTAAGTTTAACAAGTTCGATTCAAACAATGACTGGATATATTGTTGAGATAGCGACAGGTGATGCAACATTTGGATCAAATATTTATTACAGTATTTATGCTGTAGGATTCACATTATTTATCTTTACCTTAATCATGAATTTACTTTCTCAATGGATTTCTAAGCGTTTTAGGGAGGAGTATTAATATGGAAATGACAGATAATAATAGACAATCACTCGTCGATCAACAACTTGTCCAAAAACATTTATCATCCAGAACGGTTAAAAATAAAGTGTTCAAACTCATATTTTTAGCATGTACATTATTAGGACTTGTCGTACTTATTGCGTTGTTAACTCAAACATTGATTAAGGGGGTAAGTCATTTAAATTTACAGTTTTTCACTAATTTTTCTTCTTCAACACCATCTATGGCTGGCGTTAAAGGCGCGTTAATCGGTTCACTTTGGTTAATGTTAAGTATCATTCCATTATCAATCATCCTAGGAATAGGTACAGCTATATACTTAGAAGAATATGCGAAAAACAACAAATTTACTCAGTTTGTTAAAATCAGTATTTCCAATTTAGCTGGTGTACCATCAGTTGTATTTGGGTTATTAGGTTACACTTTGTTCGTTGGTGGCGCGGGGATTGAAGCCTTGAAAATGGGTAACAGTATATTGGCAGCAGCGCTAACAATGACCTTACTGATATTACCAATTATTATTGTTTCAAGTCAGGAAGCAATTAGAGCTGTACCTAACTCAGTACGCGAAGCTTCTTACGGTTTAGGTGCTAATAAATGGCAAACGATAAGACGTGTTGTCTTACCAGCAGCGTTACCTGGTATTTTAACTGGATTCATTTTGTCTCTTTCAAGAGCACTGGGAGAAACAGCGCCACTTGTGCTTATCGGTATACCGACTATATTATTGGCAACACCTAGGAGTATATTGGATCAATTTTCAGCATTACCTATCCAAATATATACTTGGGCGAAAATGCCTCAAGAAGAATTCCAGAATGTTGCATCGGCAGGCATTATCGTTTTACTAGTTATCTTAATATTAATGAATGGCGTTGCGATTATTTTACGTAACAAATTTAGTAAAAAATTCTAATTTAAACAATCAATCTCATTTATCTATTAAAAAGGGAGTTTTAAACATGGCGCAAACACTTGCACAAACTAAACAAATATCTCAAAGTCATACGTTTGATGTCTCACAAAGTCATCATAAAACACCAGATGATACAAACTCACATTCTGTTATATATTCAACACAAAATTTAGACTTATGGTATGGCGAAAATCATGCATTGCAAAATATTAATTTAGATATTTATGAAAATGAAATAACTGCCATTATAGGTCCATCTGGTTGTGGCAAATCAACATATATTAAAACTTTGAATCGAATGGTTGAGTTAGTACCCACAGTCAAAACAGCTGGTAAAATACTATATCGCGATCAAGACATATTTGATCAAAAATATTCTAAAGAACAATTACGTACAAATGTGGGCATGGTCTTTCAACAACCTAATCCATTTCCAAAATCAATATACGATAATATTACTTACGGTCCAAAGATTCACGGTATTAAAAATAAAAAAGTTCTTGATGAAATCGTTGAGAAATCATTACGTGGCGCGGCAATTTGGGATGAACTAAAGGATAGGTTGCACACAAATGCATATAGTTTATCCGGCGGGCAACAACAGCGTGTTTGTATCGCGCGTTGTTTAGCAATTGAACCTGAAGTCATTTTAATGGATGAACCGACATCAGCATTAGACCCAATCTCAACATTAAGAGTAGAAGAGTTGGTTCAAGAACTAAAAGAAAAGTATACAATTATTATGGTTACACATAATATGCAACAAGCAGCTCGTGTATCAGATAAAACTGCATTTTTCTTAAATGGTTATGTCAATGAATATGATGATACTGATAAAATTTTCTCTAACCCATCAAACAAGAAAACAGAAGATTATATTTCAGGAAGGTTTGGTTGATATATAATGGCAATAATTAGACAACGATATCAGGAGCAACTTGATGATTTAATAAAAGAATTACGTCGGTTAGGTGCAAATGTCTATGTGAGTATTGAAAATGGTATAAAATCATTAAGTATTGACGATAGAGGCTTTGCACGACAAACAGTTAAAAACGATAAACATATCAATCAATTAAATTATAATATTAATGAGCGAGTTATCATGTTAATTACAAAGCAACAGCCCATTGCGAGTGATTTGCGTATGATGATTTCTTCATTAAAAATCGCCTCCGATTTAGAAAGAATAGGAGATAATGCATCGAGTATTGCCAATATTCGATTGCGTACGAAGATTACAGATGATTATGTGTTAACCCGTTTAAAGACAATGGGTAAATTAGCTATGTTAATGTTAAAGGACTTAGATCAAGCATTTAAAAAGAAAGATACCGTATTAATAAGAGAAATAATTGAGCGTGATGAAGATATCGATGACTTATATAGTCATATTATTAACGCAACGTATCTTATTGATAACGATCCATTTGTCGCTGCACAAGCTCATTTAGCAGCAAGACATTTAGAACGTATTGGTGATCATATTATTAACATCGCTGAAAGTGTTTATTTTTATTTAACAGGTACACATTACGAACAATAACTTAAAGTTATTACTATAAAATCCCTTACGATAAATATATATTTCTATTATTCATAAACCCTCAAAAAAAAAACCAAGATTCTCACAATTAGTAATGTGAAAATCTTGGTTTATATTGTTCTACTATAAATTGTCTCGCATCTTAGTTATTTGCTTGCTCAATTTCATCTGTTAATTTTTCAACTTCATCGACTAAATCAGAAATATATTGAATTGTAGATTTAAGTGGCTGTTCTGTAGTAATGTCCACACCTGCAATGTTTGCAAGTTCGACAGGTGATACACTACCACCTTTTTTCAATGTTTCTAACCAAGCATCAACAGCTTGTTGGCCTTCATTTTTAATCTTTTGAGAAACGACAGTTCCGATTGTTAAGCCAGCAGAATACGTATACGAATATAATCCCATATAGTAATGAGGTTGACGCATCCATGTTAATTCAGCACCCTCAGTCATGTCTACTACATCTCCAAAAAATTGTTTATAAACATTTAGCATTATTTCATTTAATGTCGGCGCATTTAAAGATTCACCTTGATCTACTTTGTGATACACTTCACGTTGATAAGCAGCTTCTAATAAATGGGTAACCATATTATGATAATATGTTCTAGATAAAATTGAGCCAATAACCCAACGCTTAAATCTTGGATTATCACTTGTGTTAAATAAATAATTGGCCATCAACATTTCATTCATTGTAGAAGGGGCTTCAACAAAGTACATTGATGCTTCTGATTCAAGATATGGTTGATGTTTTTGAGCTGATGTAAAATGACCTGCATGACCTAATTCATGTGCTAGGACAAATGCTTCAGCCATTTTACCAGTCCAAGAAATGAACACATACGAATGTGTAAAGTATGGACTTGCACAAAATGCGCCTGTATCTTTACCTTTATTTTGTGCAAAATCAATCCATCGCTGATCGTATGCTTCACGTAACATGTTTGTATAGTCATCACCTAAAACACTTAACGCACCGAAAATATAATTTTTTGAGTCTTCAATTGAAATCTCTGGTTCATAATCAGGGTCTACAGAAATTTTCAAGTCTTCAAAACGCATGTTATCTAATTCGTGAATACGTTGTAAAAGTTTAGCATATTTCTGCATAACTGGTGCCAAGTCACGCATAATCATATCGATTTGACGGTCAAACATATCACGCGTTACTTCTTGACTATGTAGTAAATAATCGATGACCGATTCAAATCCACGTAAATCAGCTTCAATTTTTTCTTGTTGTACTTGCATATTATATGTAGCCGCGGTAGTATGCTGATATTTTCGAATCCCATCGCTAAACGATTTGAAACTTTTACGTCTAAACTCAGGATCTTTATTATCTTCATAATCATTTTCAAACGTAGCATAGTCGACAGGGTACGTTGTACCATCATGTTCAAATGAATCGAATGTAATATCTAGCATTTTTGTCGTGCCGTATAAATCGTAAGGACTGTTTAGCGTAGGTGATAAAGTTGCTAATACTTGTTCTACCGACGCAGATAATTGGAATGGCTTTTGTTTTATTAACTGTTTAATATAGTGTTGATATGGACATGATTCTTCTAATTGTTGAAGTATTTCTTCTGGTAATTCAAGTATTTCTGACTCTACAAATGATAATTGGCTAACAATTTTACCATATGTAGTAGATAATTTAGCGCTCAATACTTGCGCCTCAATATTACTAGTATCTACACTTAAACGTAGTTCTGCATAATTACTTAAGCGATCTAAGGCAATTAAAATATTTTCTAATTCAGCTAAAGCAGTATTAATTTGTTCGATTGAATTTAATGTTGTTGCATATGTATGATGAAATTGATTTGCTTGTTGTACTAGAGCGTCAATACTTTCATAATATTGTTGATCATCTTTAAATAAGTCTACTAAATCCCATGTTTCTGAAACAGGAACATCTTCTCTTAAAAGTAAACCTTGAGACATATAATCACTCCTTTGGTATAATACATTCATTATACATAATTTTGTCTCCTAAACGATAATGTTACGATTTCCATGTCGCAAGGAACAATGATTTTTCTAATAGTAGATAGAATATTGCTTGAAACTGACTGCTATTGTTTAAGTTTTTAAAAATTTATAATAAAATGTATACAAGGAAAGTAATGAAATAAAAGGAGAATGAATATGACATTATTCGATATGCCTAATTATTTATGGATTACAACATTAATAATGATTTTATTAACAATATTCTGTTGCTTAGTTTTAAATAAATGGTTTGTATCTGCAGTAATTACATTTGTTATATTAGGTGTGCTTGCATTTTTTATTCCAAATTTTCAAGATATAAAATATCAACCATTATTAGGATACGCTGCATTTTTAGCGATTATGAGTTTATTAATTAGTTTTCTATTATGGTATTTTACTAGAAATTGGCGTAAAGAAAGAAAAGCGCGTAAATTAGAAAAGCAAATTGAAAAATACGGCTATGAGGGCGCTGAACTTCGCCGTAAAGATAAAAAATAATATTCGACAACTATATGCACAAAATCATCGACTTTTAAGTTACACTGCAGTAACAATTATTTCGAAAGAGATGGAATACAGTGCTATAGTTGTTTTTGTTTTGACTTTTTTATATTTTACATGGTTGACTTGATTCAAAATATTATATTTTATAATGATTTTGTTAAAAAATTAAATATACTTCAATTTCTTTTGGGATAATACTATAATGAACGTTGGTTCTTAATATGTAAGTTGCATATACACGCGCCATTCTCATGTAACAAGAAAGTGTTGGTAACTTACACAAGGAGGGGGACTATTATGTTCATAATAAAGTCTATGATGTATAGACTGATACAAATGATAGTTGTTTTATTTGTTATTTCTACACTTACATTCATTTTAATGAAATTATCACCAGGAAATCCTGTTGATAAAATATTACATCTTGATGTAGCACAAGTGTCGACGGAACAAATAAATGCAACCAAAGATAAATTGGGATTAAATGATTCTTTATTGGTACAGTGGTGGCATTGGATGAATCATTTATTACATTTTAATTTAGGAAAAAGTTTTGAATCAAAAGAACCGGTAACACAGATATTATTCAACTATGCACCCATAACATTACTCATATCATTTTCAACATTAGTAGTGTCGTTATGCATATCTATACCGCTCGGCATTATAGCAGCCAAACGATTTCATAAGTGGACGGATAAAGTGATTAGAGTGATCTCAACACTATCAATTAGTTTACCAGCGTTCTTTATCGGTATTATTTTATTATTTATTGTCACAAATTTAATGAATATAGATAGCGTTATACTAAGTCAGTTTATATTACCTGTACTCACACTATCTTTAGGTATGTGTGCATACATCATTCGTTTAGTGCGCTCTAATTTATTGATGTTATTGCAAAGTAATATCGTACAAGCATCAAGATTACGCGGTATGAATGAACGTTATATTTTAATTCATGATTTACTAAAACCAACAATTTTTCCGATTATCCCATTATTAGGGATTTCACTTGGTAGTCTAATAGGTGGTACTGTAGTGATTGAAAATTTATTTGATATACCTGGTATTGGTTATCTATTAATGGATAGTATTAAATCTCGAGATTATCCTGTTATTCAAGGATGCGTGTTATTTATTGGCTTCTTCGTTGTTATTATTAATACGATTGCTGATTTATTAACGTTATTACTTGATCCGAAGCAGCGTCTACAATTAGGAAATCCAAAAAACAAAACCAATACACCATTGATATCAGAAGGTAGTGACCGTCATGCATAAAATATTTTCAAAGAATAACCTGATATTTTTTGTATTCGTTGCATTTATTTTTGTGGTAATTGTACTGCAATTCTTTGTAAGTAGTGAAAATACAACCAAAGTCAATTTATCACAAACTTTTGAACCTATTAGTTGGTTGCATTTATTAGGAACTGATGATTATGGGAGAGATTTATTTACCCGAATTATTATCGGTGCACGTTCAACATTGTTTGTTACTGTTTTAACATTAATAGCTATCGTTGTCATAGGTGTTACACTAGGTCTATTTGCCGGATATAAAAAGGGGTGGATTGAACGATTAGTGTTAAGGTTTATTGATGTTGGTCTAAGTATTCCAGAATTTATCATCATGATTGCTTTAGCAAGCTTTTTCCAACCATCGTTATGGAATTTAGTTATTTCAATTGCAGTAATAAAATGGATGAATTACACAAGGTTGACTAGAAGTATAGTTAATAGCGAAATGAATAAGCCTTATATAAAAATGGCACAATTATTTCATGTACCTACAAGAACAATATTAATACGTCATTTAACACCTAAAATTATACCGGCTATTATCGTTTTGATGGTCGTTGATTTCGGTAAAATCATTCTATATATAAGTTCACTATCATTTATTGGGTTAGGTGCACAACCGCCAACACCAGAGTGGGGCGCTATGTTGCAACAAGGTCGTGATTTTATTTCGTCTCATCCAATTATGTTGATTGCACCTGCTTCAGTCATTGCTATAACTATTTTAATTTTTAATTTAACCGGTGATACGCTAAGAGATAGATTGCTGAAACAACGAGGTGAATATGATGAGTCTCATTGATATACAAAATTTAACAATAAAGAATACTAGTGAGAAATCACTTATTAAAGGGATTGATTTGAAAATTTTTAGTCAACGGATTAATGCCTTGATTGGAGAGAGCGGCGCTGGAAAAAGTTTGATTGCTAAAGCCTTACTTGAATATTTACCATTCGATTTAACCTGCACGTATGATTCGTACCAATTTGATGGGGAAAATGTTAGTAAATTGAGTCAATATTATGGTCATACAATTGGCTATATTTCTCAAAATTATGCAGAAAGTTTTAACGACCATACTAAATTAGGTAAACAGTTAACTGCGATTTATCGTAAGCATTATAAAAATAGTAAAGAAGAGGCTTTGTCCAAAATTGATAAGGCTTTGTCGTGGGTTAATTTACAAAGCAAAGATATATTAAATAAATATAGTTTCCAACTTTCTGGGGGCCAACTTGAACGCGTATACATAGCAAGCGTTCTCATGTTGGAGCCTAAATTAATCATTGCAGACGAACCAGTTGCATCATTGGATGCTTTGAACGGTAATCAAGTGATGGATTTATTACAGCATATTGTATTAGAACATGGTCAAACATTATTTATTATCACACATAACTTAAGTCATGTATTGAAATATTGTCAGTACATTAATGTTTTAAAAGAAGGTCAAATCATTGAACGAGGTAATATTAATCATTTCAAGTATGAGCATTTGCATCCGTATACTGAACGTCTAATTAAATATAGAACACAATTAAAGAGGGATTACTATGATTGAGTTAAAACATGTGACTTTTGGTTATAATAAAAAGCAGATGGTGCTACAAGATATCAATATTACTATACCTGATGGAGAAAATGTTGGTATTTTAGGCGAAAGTGGCTGTGGTAAAAGTACGCTCGCTTCATTGGTTCTTGGCTTGTTTAAACCTGTTAAAGGAGAAATTTACTTAAGTGATAATGCTGTGTTACCGATTTTCCAACACCCTTTAACTAGCTTTAACCCTGATTGGACGATTGAGACCTCATTAAAAGAAGCGTTATATTATTACAGAGGCCTAACTGATAATACTGCTCAGGATCAATTATTAATACAACATTTATCTACTTTTGAGTTGAACGCGCAATTATTGACTAAATTACCAAGCGAAGTGAGTGGTGGACAATTACAAAGATTTAATGTCATGCGTTCGTTATTAGTACAACCTCGCGTTTTAATATGTGATGAGATAACTTCAAATTTAGATGTTATAGCTGAACAAAATGTAATAAATATATTAAAAGCGCAAACGATTACGAACTTAAATCATTTTATCGTTATTTCTCATGATTTATCCGTGTTACAACGCTTAGTTAATAGAATTATCGTTCTTAAGGATGGCATGATAGTCGATGATTTTGCAATAGAGGAATTATTTAATGTTGATAGACACCCTTATACAAAAGAATTAGTGCAAGCATTTTCATATTAGTTATTTAAGAATGCGATAATTCTAGACTTGTTATAAAATATAGATAAATCAAGTATATTAATCTAGACACTTATCGATTTTATTTTCTGTATTTAAAAATAATAATAAAAAGGAGTATCATTAATGGGATTACTTGATATTGCAAGTATTCGTTCTATAGAAAGAGGCTTTAATTATTATCAAAGTGAATGCGTCATTAACTTAAAATCATTTTCAGAAACGCAGCATGAGGCTGAAGTAAAAGGCAGTGGTAACAAAGTATATCGTTGTTATATTGATATGGAACATCCTAGAAAATCCAAATGTAATTGTCCTCATGCTGATGGAAGACGAGTGATATGTAAACATATGATTGCATTACTCTTTACAGCTAGTCCAGAAGCAGCAAATAAACATATAATCATGTTAAACGAAGTTGAATAAGACTATCACTTACGCAGAAATATGTGGATTGATTCTCTTAAAGAAATGATTAATGATATGAGTGAAGAAGAACTCCGCGATGCATATTTAAACATGTTAATTGAACATGGAGAAATGGCAGAATTATTTGGATTAGATGAAGAGGACGAAATGTTCGAGGACGAATTTTATTAAAATAGCCCCTATCGATTGATAATGATTATCATTTGATAGGGGTGTTTTTTATTTATATGATTTTAAGACTTTGCAAATAGCTTGTGCATTATTATTGATGTGTTTGATTTTATCAAGTTTCAATATTGCGTGTGTGTATGCTTCTGATGGTCCTATAATATAGCCACTACTAGCATGTTGTAACATGACAATATCATTGTGGTCATTACCAAATGCTATATATTTAACATCTGCATCAAATATATATTGTAATGCAGTATATTTATTAATATTTTGCGCTGTTATATCAATGTTATACTCATTTGAATGGTGAATCATTTCCAATTCTTGATGGTATTTATTTAGCTCGTCTAATATAGTTGTAATTTGTGCCGGGTCTATATTTAATAAAATAACTTTGATTGGCGTGTCGATATTTGCAACATCAATACAACTGGCCAGCTTATGTGGATCTAAACGCTCAAAAATCGCGTTCTCAGCGTCAAGTTGTGCAGCATAATTCCAATCATCATCAATAATAAAATCTAACTCATACTTTTGAATTATTTTTAAGATATGGTGATATGTATCAGTATGAATTGGTTTGATAACAGAAATCTTTGATTGCTGTGAAATCATAGCACCATTTGCGCCAATTAATGTGTGCCGATGAAATACTGATGGTAAAACTGGCAACAAATCACGAATTGGACGTGCTGATGCAAATATAAGTTCATGACCATCATGTTGTAATTGTAACAATGTATCAATAATAGTCTGATCAATTAATCGGCCGTCAAAACAAAGCGTACCATCAATATCAAAGACAAATCTCATCAAATCACTCCAAACAATATAATACCATGATTATAGCATAAGTAAGTTATGTGACGATATTAGATAATGATTATGATGTAGGGTACCTTTTGCGTCACACACATTACTTCCTATAATATATATTATGTAAACTAGAATGTGAAATTCCATAAGGGGACTTATATAACTGTATGTTTGTGTAACTCGTTTTGATTATTAGTAAAGTATGTTTGTAGTTACTATTAACTTTTTATTTAACACATGCTATTTTATCAATACTTCTATTATTAGGATTAGTACATAAATAAACTAAAATTAACGCGACAAAATTTAGAAAATCTATAAAAACAAATAAGATTTGTGCAGATTGAGTTTGATATATGACCAAAAGTATTGAAAGTAAAAATAGTAGAATTAATATTAATTTTAAACAAGATATAATTAATGGTAAACATCTGACAACTGGTTTTCTTTCTTTTAATAAAGAACACGAAAATAATAACCACATTATTATGCAAAAGTTACACACTAGATATGTACTAAAAGAAATACCACCTTCTTGTATGACATATCTAAATAAGTTCACAGCAAATTCATGATTATTATGAATATTTGCCTTACTAATTAAACTAATTGTAAATTCTGCAGTGAATCCTTGAATAATCAATGAAATTCCATTAACTAAAAAGTATAATAATAGGAATAACGTACTTATAATATTATTATAGTTATTATCTTTTTTGATGTCATTGAATCTAAAAAAGAAATTGAGTGGAATTAACACACAGGCAATGTATGCTATTCCTTTTGATATATGATCCAAACCGTAATATCCCTTTAAATGTGTATAATATTTCAATGCTTCATATGTAGTTAAATTATTTTTCGAAGGTGGAAATAATAATTTCTGGAAAATAAAACTCATAAAAATCCAAAATAACATAATGAGCATCAGAATAATAAAAGTGTTTTTAGCATGTTTTTCAATTCGATTCATTTTTTTAACTACCTCACTTACTTGCATTTCATACTCAGATAACCATTATTTTATATTATATATTATAAAAATATTATCATTAAAACTCAAATATGACGCTATATATTTTATGTTTTGCATAATATTTTAATCATAAAATTAAATCAATAAAACAGCATTATAATGAAAAACATTAGATTGACAAATACATACTAGTTTTTCTTAGTGTGAAATAATTAAAATTTCGCTAAAAAACATATAAAAAAGAGCCTATAGCATCAATAACTATAAGCCCTAACATCATTTACATCTATTTCTTTAATTTTTTACGTAATTTATCCAATGTTGTGAACAACCAATATTTCACTTTATGAATTGGTTTATAGAAATCCCCTATTAATTCTTCGATTTGTACATTAAATCCACGTTTAAAGCGGTATACGCCATAATCTTCACTGTTTTCTGTGAAATCACCTGATAAACCATAGAAATTATAACGATCATAACCATTATCGAAGCAATAGTTAATCATAAACCAATGCATCATGTATGGTCCCATAAATTGATTATATTTTTCTGATGAACCACCAGAGAAATAATTCACTTCATATGCATTTGCAAAATAAACGCCAGAAGCAAGGTTTAGAATTGGGCCGTCCGTTTTGCTCAATTCACTTGCATTCAATAATTCATGCTGATCATGATCAATTTGCTTATCTAATTCTGCAATTTTCTTCATTTGCTTATCTGATTTGTTTTCTTTCGCCATCATTTGATCACGACGATTTTCTTTGTCATTCAATTCCTGTTGCAACTTTAACACATATTCATCAAGGTCAATATATGCTAATGGTACTAATACTTTATCTCCATATGTGTCAATAAAGTTATAAAAATAATCATCTGTTTTTGATACAAATCCAGCACGCTCTTCAGTTTCACGATATAAATCTAAGAAAAGATTGAACTCATCACGTTCAAGGAATCTGACTTTAACACCATAGTTTATCGCTTTATTAATATTACGTTTACGTTGACTATCAAATGTCTTTTTCAATGTTTCGGGTGTTTTACCTTCAAGGTTTAATACGCCCATCCATCGTACTTGGCTCGATGTATCATACTCAGTTGTAAAGCCATGATGCTCGTAACCATGTGATTTAAACAAGTTTACTAAGGCATCATTTTTCTCGCGACCTTCAAATGGCACGATATCTTTATCATATAGATGATATAACCAATACGGATCTAATTTAACATATAAACATTGATGTTGCTGTAAATATTTATCTAACTCTTTTAAATAATAATCAACTAATCCTAAATCTGAAAAATCCATTACTGGACCACGATTCGAATAGTAAACATAACTTCCCATAGTAGGAATTTTAGAGAAAAGGCTTGCTGCAATTACTTTGTTATTGTCGTCTTTAATACCTAATAAAACTACTTCAAAGCCATCATTCTCACGGGTAACTATATTTTCTTTTACTTGGAAATAATGACTTTCCAATGATGGATTTTGTACAAAGTTGTCAAATTCGGTAACAGTTAACTCTGTAAATTTCATGTTTTGATAATTCCCTTCCTAAAAAATTCTGTCTTTAACTTTTTTAAGTGCGGTATATGCTGCGTAAACAGGTTTATTAATTGGTTTAATAAAGTCACCAACATATTCAATAATTTCAGCATTGTAACCTTTTTTGAATTTAACTACACCAGCATCTTCAGCATCTTCTGTAAATTTACCACTAACACCATAGAAATTATAACGGTCAATGCCATGATTTAATGCATAATTAATCATTTCCCATTGCACTGCATAACTTCCGGCAAAATGACGGAATGCATTTGATGTACCACCAGCATAATAAACAACTTCAAATGGATTGATAAAGAAGAAACCAGCAGAGATAGGTAATTCATTACCATGTTCTTCTTGTAGACGTTTACCTTCTTCAATCTTTTGCTCATTTGCATCAAGTTGTTGTTGTAAGTTATCTCGCTTGTTATGCGCTTTTTTATTTTCAGGACGTTTTTCAATATCCTTTAATGCTTTATTTAAATCTTTATTTAAAATATCACGCTCTTCATTTAGTTCTTTAATATATTCATCAAAGTTGATATACGCTAAAGGCACTAACACACGGTCTTTGTAGTATTTTAAGCGATTGTAGTAAAATTTGTCATCACGATCAGCAAAAGCTTTTGATTCTGACGTATCTTCCATAAATGATCTAAAAATTGGCAGTTCTTCTTCAGATAAATATCTTACTTTAACACCATTCTTTTTAACTTTTTTCGTGTTTCTTTTTCTAAGTCCATCCATATTTTTAATGATGTCATCTGCTGTTTTATCTTTTAAATCTAACACTGAGTGATAACGAATTTGTAGCACAGGATCAAATCCTTTATGGAATCCAGTATGTTCAAATCCTAAGTTACTCATTTTATCAAAGAACCAATCATTACCAGCATTACCTGTAATCTCGCCATCATGATTCAAGTATTGATATGGTAAATATGGATCGATATGTAGGTATAGACAACGATGTTTTTTAACATATTTTGATAATTCATTAAAGAAAAAGTGTACGAGTTCTTGATTTTCATAATCGATCACTGGACCGCGATTTGAATAAAAATACTTGAACACTTTCATAACAGGTACAGCAGTAAGTAAGCAAGCTGCAATAACCTCGTTATTATTGTTTTTTATTCCCACTAAATGTGTTTCATAACCTTCAGCAAGTTTTAACTCATAGTGGCCAACAGTTTGCGTGAAATGACTGTATGGCATGCTATCTGTAAAGGCACCAAACTCTTTAGCTGTTAAATTTGTAAACTTCATTATCATTACTCCTATTTGTCTCTCGTTAATTAATTTCATTTCCGTATTTGCAGTTTTTCTATTTCCCCTCTGCAAATGTCAAAAATAATAAATCTAATCTAAATAAGTATACAATAGTTAATGTTAAAACTAAAACATAAACGCTTTAATTGCGTATACTTTTATAGTAATATTTAGATTTTTGCATACAATTTCAAAAAAAGTAATATGAACGTTTGGGTTTGCTCATATTACTTTTGTATCATTTCTATTCAATTTTATAATTCACCGTTTTTCACTTTTTCAAACAGTATTCGACTAATTTTTTTAAATCAAGTAAACTTAATTATTCAATGTTTGTTGGATAGATTGTAAATATTTAATGATTTCTTCACGCGTGTTAGATTTAAATCGCTTAACGATTTCGCTACCAATGACGATGCCATCTGCAACCTCTTTTATATCTGCAACATGTTGAGGTGTTCTTATACCAAATCCTGCGACAACTGGCACATTGGCTATCGCTTTAATTGACTCAATTTTTCGTTTTAATTCTGGATGAAACGCACCGTTTTGCCCTGTTGTCGCATTCATCGTCACAGTATAAATAAAGCCTTCCGCATGGGATACGATATCTTTCATACGTTTGTCATCAGTAGTCATCGCAACTAACGATATGATTTTGACGCCATAGTGACTAAATTGTTCTTTTAAACGCTGCGATAATTCATATGGTAAATCAGGAATAATTAAGCCGTAGACACCAGTATCTCGACATTTTTCAAAAAACGCTTGTTCTCCATAATGACAAATAATATTATAATACGTCATTAATACATAGTTACACTTAATTTGATCACCATGTTTTTCTAATTGATTGAAAATATAATCTATCGTGATGCCTTGTTTAATCGCCTGTTGACCTGCTTCCATGATAACTGGACCATCAGCAACCGGATCAGAGAAAGGTACACCAATTTCAATTATATCTGCACCATTTTCACTCAACAATGTTGCATTTTCAATCAAATCTTTATTGCCCATAATATAAGGTATAAATAATTTAGTCATTTGCAAGACCTCGCTCTGCCATATATTGTCTAATTGTTTCCATATCTTTATCGCCACGTCCAGAAATAGTTACTACAATAATATCTTCTTTCGACATCGTAGGCGCTAGTCTTTCAACATAACTCAGTGCATGTGCACTTTCAATTGCAGGTATAATACCTTCATGTTTTGTAAAGTTGATTAAAGCATTCATTGCTTGTGTATCACTTGCATTTTCAAAAGTTACTCTACCAATGTCGTGGTAATAAGAATGTTCTGGCCCAATACCAGGATAATCAAGTCCTGCTGAAATAGAATGTGCTAGTTGCACTTGCCCACCTTCATCTTGAATTAAATACATTTTAGTACCATGTAATACGCCAGGTGATCCTTTGCCAATTGCAAGTGCATGTTTATCAGTATCCTCGCCTTGACCTGCGGCTTCAACACCGTATAATGCAACATCATCTTTAATAAATGGATAAAATGTACCGATTGCATTTGAGCCACCACCGATACATGCTACAATTGCATCCGGAAGTCGACCTTCTTTCTTCAATATCTGTGATTTTATTTCTTTACCAATCACACTCTGAAAATCTCTAACAATCGTTGGGAACGGGTCTGGACCTAATGCAGAACCTAATAAATAATGTGTATCATCTACATGACTTACCCAATATTGCAATGCTTTATTAACTGCATCCGATAAAGTCCCTTGACCATCTTCAACTGCCACAACCTTTGCACCAAGTAATCCCATTCTAAATACATTAAGTTGTTGTCTTTTAATATCTTCACTTCCCATAAAGACAACAAGTTCCATATCAAATAATGCAGCAACCGTAGCACTAGCTACACCATGTTGACCCGCACCAGTTTCAGCAACAAGCTTCTTCTTGCCCATTCTTTTAGCAAGCAACGCTTGACCTAACGCATTATTAATTTTATGGGCGCCTGTATGATTTAGATCCTCTCGTTTCAAATATATTTTAGCGCCACCTAGGCTTTCAGTATATGATGCAGCATATGTAAGTGGCGTCGCGCGTCCTACATACTCTGATAAATAGTATTCCAGTTCTCTTTGAAACTCTGGGTCTGCTTTTGCCTCTTTATAAGCTTTTTTCAACTCAATAATTGCTGGCATTAATGTTTCTGGAACATATTGCCCTCCGTATTCACCAAAGAAACCTAATTCATCTGCTTCTGTTTGTATTTGTTTATTCATTTTCTCTATCTCCTTTCACAATATTTACAATTGCTGTCATTTTTTCTATATCTTTTCGCCCATTTACTTCTATACCTGATGCAAGATCATAACCTTGATGTGATAATTTAAGTTGATTAACTTTTTGAATATTTTCAGAGTTAATGCCTCCTGCTATCAAGTAAGGTATGTCTTTTATGTGCTTCAAAATAGTCCAGTCATATGTTTGACCGGTACCACCATACGACACTGAGGGTGTGTCGATAATAAATAAATCTACGAACTCTTTATATTTATTTATGTTTTGGATTATGTTTTCATCTGCAGCTAAAGCTTTAGTGATTTTAATGCTTGAATATTTCTTTTTAATTTCCTGTATAAAATCAATAGATTCTGTGCCGTGTAACTGTATTGTGTTAATTGACGTATTGCTTAATACGTGTTCAATTGTTGTTAAATCAGGATTTACCATGACACATACTTTATCGATATGATTTGGAACAGCAGACGCTAACTTTTTTATTTGGGTAATTGTTTGATGCCTTTTACTTTTTTCATAATGGATGAAACCTATCGCATCAATAGGTAATTGACTGGCCGCTGTAACATCCTTTATTGATGTAAAGCCACAAAATTTCAATTTCATCATGACTTCACCTTTTGCATTTTCAGTTGTGGTAAAAATTCAGATATATTGTCACAACGCATAAGCGCCTCACCTATTAGTAAGCCATCGATACCACTATGCAAGATTTTTCTTACATCAGATGCATCGTGAATACCACTTTCAGAAATATAATGATGATTTGGTTTTTTATTTTCTAAAATAGTATTTGTATGTTCCACATTTGTGACAAATCGTTTTAAGTCCCTGTTATTCACACCAATCAATTTAGCATTAACCTTATAGGCACGTTCTAATTCATGGCGATCATGTACTTCAACTAACACTTCTAGATTTTGCGATATAGCGTAGTTATATAAATCTTTCAATTGTTTATCAGATAAGATGTTAACGATCAATAAAATCATAGATGCACCAGCTTGTTTAGCAACATCAATTTGAAGCGGGTCTATAATAAAGTCTTTGCATAATACGGGTAATGTTGTTTTTGTCGTCAATGCTTGTAATCTTTCAAAACTACCATCAAAGTACTTTTCATCAGTTAAAATAGACACGGCATTTGCACCATATTGGTCATAATCTGAGATTTGTTGCGATAAATCTCGTTCAGGTAAGTCATTAACTGTAGGACTCTTCGATTTGATTTCTGCAATAATTGCTAGCTTTGGTTCTTTCTCAATTGCGTTTATAAAAGATTTTTTATTCTGAATCTTCACACTTTTCAAGGTATTAAGTTTGTCTTGATAATAGCCATTTTGTAAAAGTGACTGTTTATATTTAACAATTTCTGATAAAATCGTCATATTATTCACCTCTCATTTGATGGTATTTTTTCAATGCTTCACCATTATCAATCAATGTAGTTGCAAGTTCTATGCCTTCTGCGATGGTATCCACTTTCTCTGCAACATAAAGGCTTAAACCCGCATTTAGTAAGACAACATCACGTCGACTTGACTGATCTTTACCATTCAAGATATTCAGTGTGATTGCTAAATTTTCTTCAGGTGAACCGCCTTTAAAATCACTATTCGGCGCATGTTTCAAACCATAATCAGTCGCATTTAATGTGTAATTTTTGATTTCTCCATCTTCAGTCAATTCATATATCAAATTATCACCAGATAGTGTTGCTTCATCCATACCATTTGCACCATGTAAAACGATTGCACGTTTTCTACCTAAATCTTTAATCGTTTTAGCAACTAACTTTAACTTTGTAGGATCAAAGACGCCTACCATTTGATACGTTAAGTGATATGGATTAATTAATGGACCCACAAGGTTTAATATTGTAGGCTTTCCAATCATTTTTCTAACTGGTTGCATATACTTCATGATTGGATATGATTCAGTTGCACCAATGAATACAAGGTCTTTTTCATTTAATTGGTTAGGTGTATCATCAACAGTTGTTGTTTGTATGTTCATTTGATTTAACAAATCCGTACTACCTGAATTTGAGGTAATACTTTTATTACCATGTTTTATAACTTTTACGCCAGCACTTGCTACAACAAAAGCAACAGTCGTTGAAATGTTGAAACTATTTGACTTGTCACCACCTGTGCCGCACACACACATAGCCCCTTCATAACATGGTTGATGTGGATACATTGTATTAATTAAGCTACGTACAATATATGTTAATTCTTGTTGTTGGATTTCTCGCTCCGAATAGGAACTAAGTAATTCATATTTAATATCAGTTCCAATACTAGGAGAAATAAGTATATCGATTAGCTCTTTAATGTCGCTTTCAAGTAATATAGTTTCAGTTTTTATTCTTGTTAGTAATGTCATGGTTTTCATCCTTCCTTCACTAGATTAATAAAATTTGTAATTATTTTGACACCATAGTCTGTAGCAAATGATTCAGGATGGTACTGAATACCGTAATGCGGTCTTTCTTTATGCTCAAATGACTGTATACAATCTTTGGTACGTCCAGTAATTTTCAATTCTTCTGGAAAATTGTCAGGGTTACTTATTAATGAATGATATCTCATAATTGAAAACTGTTCTGGAACATCTTGATATAACACTTTGTGAGTATTTGAAGTGATACTTATAGTATCAACTTTGCCGTGCATAACCTTGTCGCCTTTAATGACTTCTCCACCGTAGTAACAAGTCAGTGCCTGAGCCCCTAAACATATACCTAAAATGGGTTTGTGTTGATAGGTTGATATGATTTTCATCAACTGTTGATCGTCTAATGGATGCCCTGGACCAGGAGATATAATAACAGCGTCCACCGATTGATTCAGCACATTATCATCATCAGGGTATTGAACAATGACGTCAGTATGTTGAGCAACAATATCCACTAGGTTATATGTAAAGGAATCATAATTATCTACAACTAAGATCATGGGCTCACCTCCAATAAGCTTTTAGCTTTCAATTTCGTTTCATTTAGTTCTTTTTCAGGAATAGAATCATATACAACGCCACAACCAGCTTCTACGTTGATATACTGCTCATCTATCATCATCGTTCGAATTGCTAAAGCAAAATCTAAGTTATGATTACAATTTATGTATCCAACACCACCACTATAAACGCCTCGTTTATGTGGATATTGTTCATATATTCTTTCAATTGCACGTAATTTTGGTGCACCTGAAACGGTACCTGTTGGTAATAAATTCGCAATAACTGTCATTGGTGATAAATTTTGATTTATTTTACCTGTGATTTCACTTACGATATGCATAACATGTTCATATTTTTCAATAACCATTAATTTAGTAATTTTTGAGGTACCGATTTTACTTACTCTATGAATATCATTACGTCCTAAATCAACTAGCATACGATGTTCGCTGCATTCTTTTGGATCATTAAGTAGTTGTTTCATATTCTCATTATCTATTTGTGTCGTCTCACCACGTTGAATCGTACCTGCAATAGGATTAGTTGTTACAATTTGATCTTTGACACTTACGAAACTTTCGGGAGAACTACCGACAATATAGGGTTTATCGATATTAAGATAATACATATATGGACTTGGGTTTTGTCGTTTTAAATTTTGATACAGTTGAAACGAAAGTTGATTTAAATGCTGACTAGCATGATGCGCATATTTGTAAATTCTTGATGGCACAACTTGGAACATATCCCCTTCTGTTATTTTCTCTTTGAAATACTGAATCATTTCGATAAATCTTTCTTCAGAAATATTTGATTGAATTTCTTTAGTTTTAAAATCAAAATCTTGTGTAGGCATGAATGGTTGGATTTTAGTTAAGTCTTCGATAGACTTATTAACTCGATTCTCAAGATCTGATTTTGTTGAATTTGAAAATTGATTCGTCGCGATGATATATAACTCATCTTTGTAATGGTCAAATACATAAACTTGTTCAACCATATATAACCTTACATCGTGCTGCTTGTGATCTTCTAATTGTATTGATTGCAATTTAGGAAATTCATGTCTTACTAAATCAAAGCTACACGTCCCAACATATCCAGATATAAACGGTAATGACTTAAGTTGCTCATCTTGAATATTATGGTAGTCTTCATTTATTTTAGTCGTTAAATAATGGTACGGTCTTTCAATGATTTGATACGATTCTTTTAAAGTGCTTACTGATAATACATCATTATCTAAAGTTAAAGTGCCATAAATATCAAAAATAACAACTGAATAGCGACCTTTAGTTTGTTGTTGATTTGTACTTTCCAAAATGATCTTCTTGGAATGAAGTTGTGCTAAAACTTCTGGCGTTACATTTGCTTTTATTTTTTTATAAAATATATCCATTCTATACGCTCCTTTCAAAAAAGCGCCAGCATCCTTATCAATATAAAGGACGCTGACGCGTGGTACCACCTAAATTAACCGAATATTCGAAATATTCATAGTTCACTCTTTACTATATATAATTTTTCTGTTGCAGACAAAACCCAATTTCATTAATCTCGGTGTTAGTTCACATCATCCACTAACTTTCTGTTGCTACCTTTAATTAACTACTACATTTTGTCTAAATAAAAAGACACCACATAACGCATATACCTGTAAGGACGCGTTACCGTGGTGCCACCTTAGTTAACATAATTCATGTTCACTTTCAAAACTCATTCAATTGTTTTCCAAAGTCCAATTCACAAGATATGGCGTGCTAATTCCCATCACCCATTAGCTTTCTATTTGCTACGTTTCATATCTGCTACTATTTCTTTAGAAAATTCTAATTATTTTTATAGTTCATTATATTACATAGGTCGTTCACATTTGTCAACACTAATTGTTTACTCAATTGGTGATAAGCAATATGCATATAGTAATTTCTCTGTCGCTTTAATAGAATCAATATGTGTTCGTTCCATTGCATGAGATGATTCAATGCCAGCGCCAAATAAACCATGTCTGATATCCGCACCAGCATGTAAAGCTGCTGAAGCATCTGAACCATAATATGGATATATGTCGACTTTATATGGAATGTTATTTATTTTGCAAAGATTAACTAGGTGCGATTTCAATTGCTTATGATATGGACCTGAAGCATCTTTGGCACAAATAGAAACTGTATATTCATCCGATGCTTGACCGTCTCCCAACGCGCCCATATCTAATGCAATATATTCTTTGATTTTCGAATCAATTGATGCATTTGCACCGTAACCTATTTCTTCGTTATTAGAAATATAAAATTGCGTTGTATGTGGTAATATTATTTGCTCTTCTTTTAATTTCTTTAGTAATTGTAGTATCATCGCTACGCTAGCTTTATCATCTAAATGGCGAGATTTAATGAAACCTGATGACGTGATAACTGTACGTGGATCAAAGCTAACAAAATCACCTACTGAAATACCTAAACTCTTTGTATCTTCTTCTGATGTAGTTACTTCATCAACTCTTATTTCCATATGCTTTTGGTCTCTAGTTATTTCATGATTATTTTTATATACATGAACACTTGTTTCATGCAGACAAATTGTTCCTGTATATATTTGACCAGCATCAGTTTTAATTTGGCAATATTCACCCTCAATCGCGTTATACGTGAATCCTCCAATTAATTCTATTGCTAAGCGCCCATCTTCTTTAATTTCTTTAACCATTGCACCTAAAGTATCAACATGAGCAGTAATACAGCGTTGTACTTCATCATTTTTGCCTGGCACTGTTATTAATAACGCACCTTTATTTGTTAGTGTTGTTTGATAACCCAAGTCTTTTGCATATTTTTCGACAAATTGAATTGCTTCTTCTGTGTCTCCTGAAGGACTATTAATACCTGTTAATGTTTTAATCATTTCTAATATTGGTTCCATTGATTTACCCCTCCGTTGCCATTGTGTTACTATACTCTTTATTGTAGATGATTTATCTCCGTTTATCTATTAATGCTATTATCGATTTTTATTTACTATTGCACTGTGTCAACAGCTCATTTACAATGTTATTATTCTGAAAATTTCGAAATAAGGTGATTTATATGACAACAGTTTTATTTGTTGGGCTTGGATTAATTGGTGGAAGTCTTGCTAGCAATATAAAATACCATAACCCTAATACTAATATTATTGCATACGATGCAGATACTTCTCAGTTAGATAAAGCTAAATCAATCGGTATTATTAATGAAAAATGTTTAAATTATAGTGAAGCTATTAAAAAAGCCGATGTAATTATTTATGCAACACCTGTTGCTATCACAAATAAATATCTTAGCAAGCTTATAGATATGCCAACTAAACCTGGTGTTATTGTTTCTGATACTGGTAGTACTAAAGCAATGATACAGCAACACGAATGCAATTTATTAAAGCATAATATTCATCTAGTCAGTGGTCATCCAATGGCTGGTAGTCATAAATCTGGTGTACTAAATGCTAAAAAGCACTTATTTGAAAACGCTTATTATATTTTAGTCTACAATGAGGCAAGAAATGAGCAAGCAGCAAACACGTTAAAAGAACTGTTATCACCTACTCTTGCTAAATTTATTGTAACTACTGCTGAAGAACACGACTACGTAACAAGCGTCGTAAGTCATTTACCTCATATCGTTGCATCTAGTTTAGTTCATGTTAGTCAAAAGAACGGTCAAGAACATCATTTAGTCAATAAACTTGCAGCTGGTGGTTTTCGTGATATCACTCGTATAGCTAGTAGTAATGCACAAATGTGGAAAGATATCACCTTGAGTAATAAAACGTATATTTTAGAAATGATTCGACAGCTAAAAAGTCAGTTTCAAGATTTAGAAAGACTAATTGAAAGCAATGATTCTGAAAAATTGTTATCATTTTTTGCCGAAGCTAAATCGTATCGTGACGCACTGCCCGCTAAACAACTAGGTGGACTAAATACTGCGTATGATCTATATGTGGATATTCCGGATGAATCAGGTATGATAAGTAAAGTGACTTATATCCTGAGTTTACATAACATATCTATAAGCAACTTAAGAATCTTAGAAGTACGCGAAGATATATACGGTGCTTTAAAAATTAGTTTCAAAAATCCTACTGACCGAGAACGCGGTATGCAAGCATTGAGTGATTTTGATTGTTATATCCAATAATTATTAAGTCTCTTTTGATAAATTCCCATGTATTCTTAGATATTATTGTGAAATCTATTGTGATATATGAAATATTTATCTTTAGAGACTTATTTTATACGAATCACAGTTATATATTCCTTAAACCGTATAATCATTACATTTTATGTCCAGCCATTAAACCTAATCTGCCGTGTTTTGTACCTGCTTCTGTAAACGATACTGCTTTGGACACAATACCTTTGCCGTATTTCAAATGTAATTGGTCTATCGTTTTAGCTAGACATTCGTCACGTTTGCGTTGGTATTCATCTTCAAACAGACTTAACTGTCGCTCATCCTCATTAATAAATTGACTCAAAGATATACTTAGCGTACGATATAGTGCTTGTTTATTACATAATTTATCTGCGAAATGCATTACTACTTTATAAATATCTTTTTCTAAGTTTGTTGGATCTTTCAAAGTATATTGCTTATGTACACCGCCTTCATCACTATAGCCAAAGGCAAAATGTATCGTTCTTGCCACTTTTTTTCTTGCTCGAACTCTGCTAGCAACATCTTCAATTAACTCTTGCATTACTACTTTTGCTTCATCAAAATGATAATCTCTCATTAATATTTGACTTTTGCATATCGATGGATTGCTGATCTTGTGCTTTTCACGTACTTTACTCTGATCTATCCCATTCGCATGTAGATGCATATCAACACCTAAAATACCGAACTCTTTTTTTAAAAATTTATATGGATATTTCGCTAAATCTCCTATAGTAAAAATTCCTCTTTTATTCAATTTGGCTTCTGTTCGACGATTAATACCCCAAAAATCTCGCAAGGGCTGAATTGGCCATAATTTCGTTGGTACATCTTGATATCGCCATTCAGCTATACCATTTTGACTATGCTTCGCTTCAACATCCATAGCAATTTTACTTAATAACATATTAGAACCAATGCCCACAGTACAATAAATGCCTGTTTCTTCATAAATTTCACGTTTAAGTCTTTCGCAAAATGCATGTACTGTAGAACTAAATCTATGATAGCTATCAGTAACATCCATAAAAAATTCGTCAATACTATATTGGTGTAAATCTTCAGGTGGAATATAACGCAATGCAATCTTAGAAATAGCAACTGAAACATTAAGATATTTACGCATACTTGGATTGATAATGTAAATATCATTTCTATGTGGTATTTCAAACAATCGCGACCCTGTCTTGATGCCTAATTCTTTTAATTTAGGTGTCGCAGCCAATACTACAGAACCCTGACGCTTAGTATCTGCAACAACAGCTAACTTTGTTTCTAATGGATCTAGCCCTTTTTCAATACAAGAAACACTCGCAAAAAAACTTTTTTGGTCAATACATAGAACATCCCTATCTTCTAATAAATGATAATTATACACTGTTATTCCTCCCTTACTTGAATTCTATTATATACGAACACGTGTTCTATTTCAACTATTTTAGAACAAGTGTTCTGTTAATTTGCAAATGAATTTTTAAGTATTACATGATATACTCAAATTAATAATGATTAGGAGGTTTGGATGATGCCAATCGTCAATGTAAAATTATTAGAAGGTCGTTCGGATGAACAATTAAAAAATTTAGTTAGCGAAGTTACTGACGCCGTAGAAAAAACAACGGGAGCAAATAGACAAGCAATTCACGTTGTTATAGAAGAAATGAAACCAAACCATTATGGTGTGGCTGGCGTAAGAAAGTCAGATCAATAGTTCTTCATAAGATGCATGCCAAATAATTCTTTGAAAACGAACAAGGCGACTTCTATCTGAGTATGATAGAAATCGCCTTGTTTATTTTTAATCTTCATCTAAAAAGTCTTTAATAGCTTGTTTATTTGTGTTTTTATTAATCTGTAATGCACTACCATCAGTATTTGTATTGACATCTTCGTATGAGTTCTTGATTGGCACAGTCAATGACTTAACATCTTTTTCACCTCGGATACCAAAACTCAAACCTGTTTGGAAAATCCCTGAATCAGGAATGTTTGTATTCACATAGCCTCTTAAAATACCTGCGACTTTTGGTAATTTAACAACTGTTCTAAAATTAACCATTTCTTTTTTCAATGTTTGCATCACTTGTTGCTGACGTCGCACGCGTCCGAAGTCACCTTCAGGGTCGTGACGGAATCTTGCATAACCAAGTAATTCTTTACCATTCAACCTATGGTTACCCTTTTTCAAAGATACACCAATATTTTTCGACATATCTTTTTCGACATTAATTGGTACACCTTCTGGCATTAATTCATCAATCATTTTCTCAAATCCAGTAAAATCAACTACTGCATAATATTCAGGATTAATTCCTAAATTTTTATCAAGTGTTTTTCTAAGTAGCTCTGGACCACCTAAAGCGTATGCTGAATTAATTTTGTGTTTTCCATATCCTGGAATATCTGCATAAATATCACGCATGACAGACATCATTTTCATCTTTTTATTGATAAAGTCATATTGAACAACCATGATAGAATCTGTTCTTGATTGTCCACCTTGTGCTTTATCTGCACCGAGTACAAGAATAGAAATTTTACCATCATTTTTTACTGGTCCATTAAATTGATGTACTTTAACATCTTTCGCATGTTTCTTGGCATATTCTACACCGCTATTGTAACTATGCACAATATATACAACTAATGCGATAAGTAAAATTACAACAATCAGAAGAATGATAGGTAATTTCCTAATTTTCTTCTTCTTTTTTCGCTTAGGCGCCGAAGTGCGATGTTCACTTTGACGTCTATATTCGTTGTCATTAGTTTCTTTATCCATATTTACCTACCTTATATCTTCAAAAATAGATTTTTGTGTACTATAATAATCACATATTAACGTTATATAAAAACAATTCAAAAAGCAAGTGATTTCTTAATAAATCGTACTAAGGTCTAATGAAAGGATGTCAAAAATGAATATTAATACAGCTTATTTTGCCGGAGGTTGCTTTTGGTGTATGACGAAACCATTTGACACCTTTGACGGCATAGAAAAAGTAACTTCTGGATATATGGGCGGACATATTGAAAATCCTACTTACGAACAAGTAAAATCAGGTACGAGTGGTCATTTAGAAACTGTTGAAATTCAATATGATGTTGCATTATTCTCATACAATAAGTTATTAGAAATATTTTTCTCAGTCATTGACCCATTAGATACAGGTGGTCAATATCAAGACCGTGGCCCTCAATATCAAACAGCTATTTTCTACACTAATGATCATCAAAAAGAACTCGCTGAGACTTATATCGAGCAGCTTAAAAATACGATTAATGCTGATAAGGCAATTGCAACAAAAATATTACCAGCGTCACAATTTTACAAAGCCGAAGACTATCACCAAGATTTTTATAAGAAAAATCCAGAGCGCTATGCAGAAGAACAAAAAATACGCCAAGAATACAAAAATAAGCAATAACATTTATACTTGATGAAACTGATTGGACTGATAATAAAAGTTAGGCGACTTAACTTAAGCTCATTTCAATATTAAAATACGGTACAGATAGGAAACTTAAATATTCTTATCTGTACCGTTTTTTATAAATCATTCTTTATAGAAACCAAAAAATCCAAGCGCTTCAGGCATAACTGTATACCTCTTAGCACTTGGATTTTAATTATTTGTGACGTATTACACGCATTACTTTAGAAAGTGATTCCCAAAGCGAATTATCTTTACGATAAACTAAAAAGCGTGGTTCCCAATTCGGATTATATTTAGATTTATAACGACGTAATCCTTGGAAACGATATAGACCGTTGAAATGTTCAAAGACACGGCCTGCAAGTCGTTCTCTTAAATATGAATAATGCAATTGACCAACGTTTGATAACGTTGCCATACCCATATTAAATTTTGTATAACCTTGTTCTTTACTCCAAAGTAACATGTGCAAGTATAATCCATCCATTAATGGTAAATCTAACTCTGGCAACCATCTAATTAAATCGACTGAAATGGCATCATTAAAGTATGTTGGCATTAAACTACAGAATGCAATTACTTCATTTTCTTCATTTCGCATTACACCAATTGGCGCTTTAGATAAGTATTCTTCATTAAATTGACCAACAGAGAAATGCATTTCCTGACGATTATCTAGCCATAAATCACTTACATGTTGAAGTTCATTTATAAATTCAGTTGAAAACGGTGGTTCAATAATTTCGAACGAAATATTAAGTTCATCGAATTTATTTAAAGTCGCTCTAAATCCACGGCGTTTTTTACCTGAAGTTGAAAATTGCGTTAAATCAATAATTGCTTCTTCACCTAATTTGAAAAATTGGTTACCGAAATTATGATATAAAGGCATGTGTTGATCTGTAACTTGATAGAATATAACATCATAGCCTAAATACTCAGCGTAATTATAGAATGCTTCTAACAATTCATCAAAGGCATTTTCATCACCTAACGGATCTCCAAGAACCACTAATGAACTTGCTTTATAACGATACATTAAAAATGCTGTTTTATTTTCATTAGTGAAAAACTGCTTGTCACCACTATATATCAAGTGACTCAAATAATTACCGCCGTACTGATTAATAATCTCCTCGCAATCTTCAATTTTAGAAGAAATACGTACTTTGCTAAATTGATAATCAAACAACCATGCAATCATACCTATGATGATAGCGATGATTAAAATCGTAAGCCAGAAGTAATAGCGCAATACAGATGTATGCATTTCAATCGTATAAATATCTAATGCATATAACGTTCCAGCAATAAATATATGGTTAACATATAAAATAAATAAACTGAATAAAAGCATTGCAACTATATTTCTCATTCTTACTGGGCGTTTCAACCTACGTGCTCTACGGAAAGCTACAATAAGCAGAACAAAAATAATAGCTAACCATGTTATTAAAATATATGAAGCGTAAGTGAAGAATGTCGCCACTGTGATTAATAAAATTGAAATCATAGCAAAGATAATGGCACGTCTACTTTGCTTATAAATACCAACTACATTCAGTAAAAGTAATAAACAAGCACTAGTATGAATTGCCAATAGAATATAATACGTTAAGTGATTTCCATCATATAAAGCATCGTAAACAATCGTTAAGTTATTTACAAAAAAGATCATACTTGTAAAGAATACTAAAATTGCTAATGATAATGATGGAATTTTAGCAATAATATCCTTTTGATAAGACATTAAAAATGACGTAACATCTTTAGCAGGAATAAAGTATTTAGATCCCTCAATGTACTTCTTAGCTGATGTACCAAATTCAAATGATGATAAAATTAATGCAATAATTACCGGTACAAAATAGTACGCAAAACGATATAGAAGTAGCATTAATAATACTTTTTCCTCAGGGACACCTAAAGTTTTAAATCCTAGTAATACAACTAAATCGAAAGCGCCGAAACCACCAGGAATAAAGCTGACTAAACCTGATAATGCAGCAATGATAAATATTGCAATAAAGGACATGAATGATACATGAGCGTCAACAATTACACCACAGAAATATAATACAACTGCAGCTGCTAACCATTCAACACACGACACTAAAGTGCAGTACAATCCTACAAAACGATTGTTTTTATCGGGTGGTCTAACCATTGAATAAATAATGAATAATGGTAAGAAAAATGACACTACATATAATACCCATCTTACCCATGTAATCTTATCTAAGATTAAAGATGCATCGAAAACATGGAATACAATTAGCAATGATAATAAGCTTAAACCTGTCAACATTGAAATCAGTATTAATGAAATAAAGTGAACCAATTTCTTTTTATCATGCGTATAGTTTTTGTAAACCATTGCTCTTACACCGGCACCAATAAAGCCACCAAAGCCTACAATCGCATTTAATGCATTAATGATATAACTTACTCTTAAAACTTTTCCTAATGAAATATCCATTTTTAAAGCTCTAGATAAAATCACATCATACATTGAGAGAATAACAAGCGATGCCCCACCACCAATAAATAATAAGACAAGGGACATACGGTTGATTTTACTAAATTCAACCAAAGTATCTTTAAAGTTAATTCCAGATAACTCTCGATACAACGTGATTACTACAAAAATAAATAAAGCTGTAGCAAACGTAATTTTTAAGATTGAAAATACTTTGTTTTTAACTTCCTGATTCATTTTTTCACATCAATTCTAATTATTTCTGTTATAAATCAAAATATATCATATAAACCATAAAAATAGCATATCATTTACCTTTGATTTATATAACACTTTTGTCATATTGACATCTGTATTAAGAAGTAAATAGAAAATATTTCTATCTCAAACAGAACAATATGGTTATCTATACTGATTCATATTTAACATAAAGAAAATGATGAATCAATACTTATGAAAAATATTATTAATTAACAGCTGATTATGAGTGCTTCTTAATATATTAAAAATACCACTTGTTTTTATTTTCGACATAATAATGAAGTACTAATCAAGTGGCAAATACTCGTTTTATTATTATGTACTTTAGAAACGGCTAAACTTTCGTAAAAATTTATAAGCTAAACATGTGCTGATAATCATAAATGTGAGTGCCCAACATTATAAGCACCATAAAAAATACCAACAAACGTATAGTCTATTGGTATTTTTAATTACTTATTCAACTATTTTATTACTTTCTTTAATATCATATTCACCTACATCATTACCATAGAAACGATTGTATCGACGTTTAAATAATTGGAATAAATGAGTAACTAATACTTTTAAAATAGCATATCCCGGAATACCTAAAATAACGCCTACAATACCAAGCAATTTGCCTGCACAAAGTAAAATGAAAATGATTGTAAGTGGATGAATCTTAAGTGTTTTACCCATGATATTTGGTGAAATGAAGTGCCCTTCAACAAATTGTACTAAAGTCCATACTACTGCTAATTTTAAGAGCATCCACGGCGAAGTTATAGCAGCTATTACAATAGCTGGTGAAATCGCTATTGTAGGCCCTAAATATGGTACAACACTTGTAACTGCCGCAATACTAGCTAATACTAAGCTATATTTCAACCCGATAACCGAATAACCGATAAACAACAATATACCGATACAGAATGAAACAATAATTTGTCCTTGAATGTATGAACCAACTTGAACACTCATTTTTTCAAGTAGATCATGAAAATCTTTTCGGAATTTCGGTGGCATAATATTCGTTGAAAATTCTTTGAAGTGATGTCCATCTTTAAGCATAAAGAATAGTACAAATGGTGTTGTTACAATCACAACGCCAATATTAGCAATCGTTTCTGCAAACGTTGCAATTTTAGACCCAAAGCCATCTGTAAATTCACTTAACATAGATGGTATTTTCTTAGGTAAAGAATTTAACCAATCATTAATTTGACTATAATACGAAGAGAAAAACGTATTATTTGCTATTTTATCAATAGAATTAATTAATTTTTCTAGATATTGCGGTGAATTTTTAACTAAACTATCTACTTGCGAACCAATAATAGGTATCAATAAATTAACAATTAACGTAATAACACCTACTACAGCTAGATAAATAATAGAAATACCTGCAACTCTTGGTATTCTATAACGTTCCATCATATTTACGATTGGGTTAAATAGATAGAATAGAATTAAAGAGACGATGATAGGTGCTGCTATCGTCTTAAAAACGATGATAAAAGGATCAAAAACGTATGATACTTTTTCGAAAATAAAAATAACAATACCCAACAATACTAGAGCTATTAATGAGAAGACTAAATCATTCCCACCAACAAACTTCATATACCGTGATTCGGTAAATTTTAAAAAGTTCTTTCTTATATTCTTTTCATTTTCATTCAATTATAGATTCACCACCACTTAAAATATTCATAAGATGTTGTATAAAAACAGTCCACTTATGTAAAATTACTAACATCAATGATACCATACAAATACCCTTTACAGTAACGAAACGCCCGTATAATGCACTTAATTTAGGAATGATTAATCCTTTCTTCAAAATGATGAATGTGTAATGTTAAATATATAATTTCAGACTCACTGATAGTAACATCAAATTGTTTTTGTATCATAGTTAAAATTTTATATGCTGTGTTATAGCAAATCGGATAGTGATTTTTAATCATAGACACAAAATCATCTTGTGCATGTATATATTCTTTTCTTCTTAATCGGCGAATTAAAAATTGTACATGTCTTATAAAACGTTGGTATTGTAATGATTCCTTATCAACAGTTGTCACAAGGTCTGATTCAATGATATCTATACCTTTTTTAATAACATTATTGATCAAAGTCATCTCATGCATAGATAAATCTTCTGTGTTAGATGCAATATGTAATGCAATAAATCCTATCTCATCTTCAGGAAAATGTACATCTAATGCTGCATTTAACTGATCAATTACCTGTTTAGCAATATGATATGCATCACTATATAACTGCATAGTTTCCATAACAAATGGATTGCTAATAACTTGATTTTGTTTTAAGCGTTTATATGCAAATATAATATGATCCGTTAATGAAACTACAAGTTGTTTTGAATCAACATTCATCGCAGTATTAGAAATAAAATTTAACGAATCAATAATTACTTGTAATACATTATCATCAGCGATTTCAACTAAACTTTTATAATGTGCTTTTTGTTGCTCACTCTCTAATTTATAAATTTTCTCTATTGTAATAGTTTGGTCGTTTAACGTCATTCCCTCTTTTTTGTTAAAACCAATACCTTTACCGATTAAAATAACTTCTTGATCATTATTAGTACATACTACGACATTGTTGTTCAATGTTTTAGTAACAATATATTCTCCCATTATCATCACCTATTTTTCTATTATTAAGATTATATATCGGAAATGCCTAACTTGAAAGTATAATAAATTAAATACTTGTGTTCTATTACACGCCTATCCTATATGATACATCTTAATTTAATTTCGATGCCTCTCAAAGTGGAATAACTATAATAAAAAAATCTGACTCCCATATTTACAAATAATTCTATTTATTTATATATTATCTGAATTAATACTCAATACAAACTAAAACGTACTATTAAATTGTGCAAAGCTAAAATAAATTTATATTCATCTATCCAACAATATGTCTTATCAATGGTATAGTCTTTGCACACCAATGGAGGAAATAAATCTCAACCTTACTATATTAATATATAATCAAATCTTGGATTAACTAGTGTAATGATACAGATGATTATTGAGTACAAATTTAAAACCCTGAGATTTTCGCTTTAATTTGAAAACCTCAGGGTTTATTTGATTTTTATATAATGAATCGTTACATTAAAAATATTTATTTATCAGAGTTCTTATATTTGTTAGCGCCCCAAGCACTAATTCCAAATAAGTTAATTTCTAAGTTTTCAGGTTTAAAGACAGGATTCTTGCCTTCTTTTTTCTGCTTTTGATAATCTTTCATCAATGCAAAAGCTACATTGGACAGTCCTATAATGGAAATAATGTTTACAATTGCCATTAAGCCCATAAATAAGTCTGCCGTATTCCATACTGTTTCTGTTTTTACAACTGCACCGACAAAGACAAGTACTACAACAAGACATCTAAAGATAAATAATATTACACGGTTTGTTGATAAAAATTCAATATTAGATTGACCGTAATAGTAATTACCTACAACAGATGAAAATGCAAACAGTGTAACTGCTATTGTTAAGAAAATACCTCCAGCAGAACCTAAATGCTCATTAAGTGCTGATTGAGTAACTGCAACACCTTGAGGTGCGTTATCACCAAATTTCAATCCTGAATATAGTAAAATCATGATTGCAGTTGCTGTACAAACCAACATTGTATCAAAGAACACACCTAATGATTGGATTAAACCTTGCTTAACAGGGTGTGGCACGGCAGCAGTTGCCGCTGCATTCGGCGCAGAACCCATACCAGCTTCGTTAGAGAATAAACCACGTTTGATACCTTGAAGAACCGCAGCACCTACAGCGCCACCAGTTACTTGTTCGATACCAAATGCACTTTTAATAATCGTACCTATCATAGGAACAATTTGATCTAAATTAAATAGCAATATTACTAAAACCATACCAATGTAAATGATAGCCATAATCGGTACAATTAACGAAGATAACGTAGCAATACTACGTACACCACCAAATATAATAATAGCTGTTACGATTGCTAAAATAATACCTGTGATTACTGGACTAATATTATATTGCGTATTTAACGACTCCGCAATTGTATTAGATTGCACTGTGTTAAATACAAATGCAAATGTAATTGTAATTAAAATCGCAAATACGATACCTAGCCATTTTTGATTTAAACCTTTAGTAATATAGTAAGCTGGACCACCACGGAATCCACCATCTTTATCATGTACTTTATAAACCTGAGCCAAAGTCGCTTCTATAAATGCACTCGCTGCACCTATAAATGCAATAACCCACATCCAAAACACTGCACCTGGACCGCCTAAAACAATCGCAGTCGCAACACCAGCAATATTACCAGTACCAACTCTCGAACCAGCACTAATAGCAAATGCTTGGAATGGCGAAATACCCTTCTTACCATCTTCTAAAGTTTCTGGACGTTCTACTAAAGCTCTAAACATTTCAGGTAACATTCGTAATTGAACGAATTTAGAACTAATTGTAAAGAAGAATCCAGCTGTCAATAATAGACCAATTAAATATTGAGACCATATTAAATCGGTACCAACATGGACAAATTCTTTAAACCATCCAGGAATTAAACTATCGAAATCTTTCAAAATAAACCCCTCGCATCCTCTACATGAATCATGCACCTTCTATAAAATTAGACCGAATTGAAACTTCAGTAAATATAGAGATACATCATCATTTCTTATACAATACAAGAGATTTATATTAGTTTGGTCAAAGTATATCGCTAATTTAACGATAAGTACTTGGTCAGCATTTAATATAAATCCCTTGAATTTAGTCAAAATTTAACATTACTGTATTTTATCATTTAATTTCGTGATTGCATATAGTTTTTAGCTAATATACATGTCTATTACTTCACCAAAATCATCTGTATCTACAATGAATGAGCCATTTGTATATTGTTCAGATTTATGAATATCATTAATTAAACCATGTTCTTCATTTGATTTTGAATATAATGTATATTGACTATGTTCACCTGTCACTACATGTGCAGCTACAATACGATGTGGATTTTTCTTTAATTCTTTTAATAAAGTTATTCCACGTTGCGCTCTTTTAGCAACTTGTAAGATTTTAAAACTAATACGTTTTAACGAGCCGCGTTGTGTGGCCATCAATATAGTATCATTTTCAGAAACACCTTCTGTCATAACAACGAAATCTTCAGCTTTAAGATTTATTGATTTAACACCAGCTGCCCTTAATCCGGTATCTGATAGTTCACTTGTATTATACGTTAATGACATACCTTTATTAGTAATGACGGTAATTAATTGATCTCTTTCAAAGCGCATAACACTAATCAAATCATCATTTTCTTTAACTTTAGTAGCAATTAAAGGTTTATTAAAACGCGTTGTTTTAAATAGAGGCACTGTACTTTTCTTAATCATGCCATTTTGAGTCGCAAAAACATAAAATGCATCTGTATTAAAGTCCTTTTCATTAAAGACATTAATAACCACTTCATCTTCTTCGATAGGAACTATTTGTGATACATGTTGCCCCAATTCTTTCCAACGAATATCTGCTAATTTATGAACCGGTATAAATAGATAACGACCTTTATTTGTAAATACTAGTACGGTATCTTGCGTATTTACTTCTTGATGTTTAAGTAAACTGTCACCATCTTTTAAACCAATATCTTCAACACCGCTAGCATTAAAGCTACGAATAGAAGTACGTTTAATATATCCATGACGTGTCATACTTAAAATAACTTCTTCACTAGGCACCATAACTTCTTTGTCAATTTTAATTTCTTCAATTTCTGCTTCAATTAAAGACAGTCGTTCAGATTTGAATTTCTTTTTAATTTCATTCAATTCTTCTTTTATGACATTCAATAATGCATCATGGTTATCAAGAATATGACGTAATTGTTTGATTAATGCTTCAAGTTCTTTATGTTCACCTTCAAGCGCAACTATGTCAGTGTTTGTTAAACGATATAACTGTAACATTACAATTGCTTCAGCCTGTTCTTCTGTGAACTCGAATACTTCGATAAGGTTTCCTTTAGCGTCACGCTTGTTTTTAGAGCTACGAATCAATTCGATTACTTTATCTAAAATTGACAACGCTTTAATCAAACCTTCAACGATATGCATTCGTTTTTCAGCATTATCTAATTCAAACTTCGTTCTATTTGCAACAACCTCAATTTGATGATTCAAATAACTATCAATAATTTGACGAATACCCATCAATTTTGGACGACCATCACTAATAGCGACCATGTTGAAATTATATGAAATCTGTAAATCAGAGTTTTTATAAAGATAATTTTTGATTGATTCACTGTTCACATCTTTTTTCAATTCAATTGCTATTCGTAAACCAGTTCTATCAGTTTCATCACGTACTTCAACGATACCATCGACTTTTTTGTCAGCACGTAATTCATCGATACGTTTTACTAAACTACTTTTGTTCACTTCATATGGAATTTCAGTAATAATTAACTGTTTACGTCCATTGCGTAAAGTTTCTTCTTCAACTTTAGAACGAACTATAATTCTACCTTTACCTGATTCATAAGCTTTTTTAATACCATCAATACCTTGAATAATACCACCAGTTGGAAAATCAGGACCTTTAATATATTTCATTAATTGATTGACTGTAATATCCGGATTATCAATATATTTAAGTGTTGCTTGAATCACTTCAGCTAAATTATGTGGTGGTATATCTGTCGCGTAACCTGCAGATATACCTGTAGAACCATTCACTAGTAAGTTAGGAAATCTTGATGGCAATACCATTGGTTCGAGTGTCGTATCATCATAGTTTGGAATGAAAGAAACTGTCTCTTTATTAATATCACGTAATAACTCTTCAGCTAGTAAGCTTAACTTAGCTTCAGTGTAACGCATTGCCGCTGGCGGATCATTATCGATACTACCATTATTACCATGCATTTCTATTAAGACATGTCGTAACTTCCAGTCTTGACTTAAACGGACCATTGCTTCGTACACTGAGGAGTCTCCATGTGGATGATATTGACCAATAACATCACCGACTGTTTTCGCACTTTTACGGAAATTTTTATCGTGTGTATTACCACTTGAATACATTGCATATAAAATACGACGTTGTACTGGTTTTAAACCATCACGAACATCTGGCAATGCACGCTCTTGAATAATATATTTACTATATCTTCCAAAGCGATCACCTAAAACATCTTCAAGTGATAAATCTTGAATTATTTCACTCACTAGATTTCCTCCTCATCAAATTGATCATTTTCAAGTACTTGTACTTCAGAATTATCTAAAATACTTTGGTCCTCTTGCATACCAAACTCAACGTGCTTTTCAATCCATTCACGTCTAGGTTGTACTTTGTCACCCATTAATGTTGTTACACGTTTAGATGAACGCACTTCATCTTCAACTTGTACACGAATTAAAGTTCGTGTTTCTGGGTTCATCGTCGTTTCCCATAATTGTTCAGGGTTCATCTCACCCAAACCTTTGTAACGTTGTAACGTGAAGCCCTTACCAAGTTCTTTTTGCAATTTATTAAGCTCTTCGTCTGTCCAAGCGTATTCAACTCGCTTTGTTTTGCCTTTACCTTTTTCCAATTTATAAAGTGGAGGTAAAGCTATAAATACACGACCTGCTTGAACAAGCGGTTTCATATATTTGAAGAAGAATGTTAACAATAGCACTTGAATATGCGCACCATCAGTATCAGCATCAGTCATAATAATTACACGATTATAATTACTATCTTCAATTTTAAAGTCAGTACCAACGCCTGCCCCGATTGTGTGGATAATTGTATTAATTTCTTCATTTTTAAAAATATCTTCTAGACGTGCTTTCTCTGTATTAATTACCTTACCACGTAATGGTAATATCGCTTGGAATTTGCGGTCTCGTCCAAGTTTTGCTGAACCTCCCGCAGAATCACCTTCGACTAAATACAATTCATTTTTTTCAGTGTTTTTACTTTGTGCAGGTGTTAATTTACCAGATAGCAAAGTGTCTTTACGCTTGTTTTTCTTACCTGAACGAGCATCTTCACGAGCTTTACGTGCAGCTTCCCTTGCTTGTTGTGCTTTAATCGCTTTTTTCACAAGTGATTTAGACAATTGTCCTTTTTCTTCTAAATAGAATGGCAATTTGTCTGCAACAACTGAATCAACAGCACTTCTAGCTTCAGAAGTACCCAATTTAGATTTCGTTTGTCCTTCAAATTGTAATAATTCTTCTGGAATACGTACAGACACAACAGCTGTTAAACCTTCACGAATATCATTACCATCTAAGTTTTTATCTTTTGTTTTAAGTTCATTAATACGACGTGCATAATCATTAAATACACGTGTCATTGCTGTTTTAAAACCAACTTCATGTGTACCACCATCTTTAGTACGTACATTATTTACAAAACTTAAAATACTTTCTGAATATTGATCATTATATTGGAAAGCTACGTCTACCTCTATACCATTTGCTTCACCTGAAAATGTAGCCACGTCATGCAAAACTTCTTTTCCTTCATTGACATAACTAACAAACTCTTTGATTCCTTCTTCATAATGGTAATGCTCTTGACGCTCTTTACCACTGCGTAAATCATTAAGCGTTATTTTTAAATTTTTCAATAAGAACGCAGACTCTTGTAGTCGTTCGCTTAAAACATCAAAATTAAATGATGTAGATGCTTTAAAAATTGTGTCATCAGGTTTAAATGTTACTTTGGTACCTGTTTTCTTAGTTTTACCTTTTTTCACTAAACCAGAAGATGGCGAACCACCGTTTTTAAAACTTTGATGATATATATTACCATCTCGATGGATTTCAACTTCAAGCCATTCACTCAATGCATTTACAACTGAAGCACCAACACCGTGAAGACCACCTGAAGTTTTATAGCCGCCTTGTCCAAATTTACCTCCTGCATGTAAAACAGTAAAGATAACTTCGACTGTCGGTTTACCTGATTTATGTATACCTGTTGGCATACCACGTCCATTATCTTCTATAGAAATACTACCATCTTTATTAATTGTTACATCTATTTCGTTACCGTAACCATTCAATACTTCATCGACGGAGTTATCGACAATTTCATATACTAGATGATGTAATCCCCGTTTATCAGTTGATCCAATATACATACCAGGTCTTTTACGAACTGCTTCTAACCCCTCTAAAACCTGTATTGAATCATCTGAATAATTATTTTGTTTATTCATTGCCAATGATTTCGCCTCCTGCAAACGTACGTTCGTTTTTAAAACTATACAATAGTTATTCTTATATAAATCAGCGTAAAATGCAAGTATCAATTAACTTTCATAGCTTAATTCCATATATTAATCCCCGTTTTTAAAAATTTTAGCCGTAATTTAAACGAATATGATAAAATAGTCCTAAGATATTAAAGGATGTGTAATATTTATGATGATAATCGTCATGTTACTACTAAGTTATCTTATCGGCGCTTTCCCAAGTGGATTCGTAATTGGAAAATTATTTTTCAAAAAAGATATTAGACAATTTGGTAGTGGTAATACTGGCGCTACTAATAGCTTTAGAGTATTAGGTCGTCCTGCAGGATTCTTGGTAACATTTCTAGATATTTTCAAAGGGTTCATAACTGTTTTCTTCCCTTTATGGTTACCAGTTCACGCAGATGGCCCTATTAGTACTTTTTTTACAAATGGTTTAATTGTTGGCTTATGCGCTATACTTGGACATGTTTATCCTGTTTATTTAAAATTCCAAGGTGGCAAAGCTGTTGCAACTAGTGCAGGTGTCGTCTTGGGAGTCAATCCGATACTTTTACTAATACTTGCAATTATCTTCTTTGTTGTATTGAAGATTTTTAAATATGTTTCTTTAGCAAGTATCGTTGCAGCAATTTGCTGTGTGATTGGCTCGCTTATCATTCAAGACTATATTTTATTAGTCGTTAGTTTCTTAGTTTCAATCATATTGATAATTAGACATCGCTCTAATATCGCAAGGATTTTTAGAGGCGAAGAACCTAAAATAAAATGGATGTAACAATTTTTTGACATTAGTCCATCATTGCATATTTTTTTGCAGTTGATGGATTATTTTATTTTTGCAAAAACAATTTTTTTAACTTAAAATCCAACTATACTTAGTTTTTTACAAGAACATTTGAGACCGAGACATAAATCAATGTCATAGGCTCCACAATGTTATATTAGCTGAAGTTGACAGAACGAAATGCGCTTATAACTAGGTTTTTTCAATTCTGGTCGGGGGTCCCAACATAGAAGCTTATGGAAATTCAGCTTACAATAATGTGCAGGTTGGGGCGGGCTCCAACACAGAGAATTTCGAAAAGAAATTCCACAAACAATACGAGTTGGCCCACTACCATTCTGTAATAAATATAGGAGGTCATTGTTATGCAAATAGAACTTACTGATGCAGCAGTAACTTGGTTTAAAAATGAACTTGAGTTACCTGAAAATAATAAAGTGCTCGTGTTTTTTGTAAGATATGGTGGCGAATTCCAACTCAAGCAAGGATTTAGTCCTGCTTTTACAGTTGAACCAAAGGAAGATGTTGATATTGGCTATGAACAACAATATGACGATTTAAATGTTGTCGTAGCGGAAAAAGATTTGTGGTACTTTGAAGATGACCACATTATTGTAAATGTAGTTGATCACGAAGATGAAATTTCTTATTCCACAAAATAACTAAATTAAAACGAACTTGTTTACACATTCTGATGTGTACTGAACCTCGGAAGTTGCACTTTGGTTTATCACATCTGATGTTGTATGAACAAGTTCGTTTTTGCTATATATTAGCTTATCTTCACGCTAATTGCGTTAATGCTAACGTATTGACTATTTAACATAGATTAATTGTTAATATTGCCTCTCCAAACATTTATAGTAACTTATAAAGAATCAATATCATCCATTATCTCTACTGTTTTCCCTTCATTATTGAGCGTTTGCACTTTACTATAGGCTTCATGCCAATCTGGGAAATAACGATCCAACCGTATAGGCTTAAAAGTATCTTCTTTAATGCAAATCAATTCTGTGGAACCTGTAGTTGCAAGTTCACCTTTTTCATTAAAAATCTCATATTTATACACTGAACGTAATCTCGAATATTTTTCAACCCAAGTTTTAACTTTAACTTTTTCTGGATAAAAAATAGACTTTTTATAATTGACATTGAGGTCAGTCACGGGTGAAATGATTCCTTGTTTTTCCATATCAGCATAACTAAAACCTAACTTCGATATATAATCCAACCGCGCAACTTCAAACCAAGTTGCATAATTCCCGTGATAAATTACACCCATCTTATCAGTTTCAGCATAACGCGCTTCTATTTCTGTAATACTATATATCATTTTAAGCCTTCTTTCAGTTTAACTTTATATCTCATTCTAACATAAAATACAAGAAGAGGCCGGCCAAGAACACAATGAACTGCACCCAGTCTAGTAGACAATTAAATAATTAAAATTAATGGTTGGTTTTGTTGTTATACAGAATCAGCCATTTTTAATGTAATTCTTTCATAATTAAAGAAATGGATAAAATCATGAATTGTTTTTGTAGCTTCTTCTACACTATTAAATTTAAAGTGCTTATTTCCTCTAAAAATTTCACTTTTTATTGTACCCCACACACCTTCCATAGGACCATTATCGATACATTTGCTAACACGTGACATACTTTGAATCATGCCACATTCATCCAACATATGTTTAAATGTTTTCGATGTGTATTGAAAACCTCGGTCACTATGAAATAAAATACCTTTGGTATTTTCTACTTTTTCTATCGCTTGATTGAATGTTTTAAATACTAATTGATTATTGTTAGAAGGGCCTAGCTCATAACTAACAATACGTTTAGCACCTAAGTCATAAATGGCACTCAAATATATCTTACTACCATCTTTGATTTTAAATTCTGTTACATCTGTTAACCAAACTTTATTTGGCGTATCAATGTCAAATTGTCGATTAAGCTTATTTTCTGATGTGATTTGTGGCGTTGAACGTCGATAAGGTTTTCGCTTTTGACGTATTACCGCTTTTAAATTAAGTTCTTTCATCAAACAATAAATTCGCTTTCGGTTTACTTGTTTACCTAGTTTTAATCGAATATAGATATAAATGCGACGATAGCCATAAATACCATTATACTTATGATAGATTGATTCTATTTCTCGCTTAAGCTGTTCATTCTCTAATTCAAGTTCACTCGGTTGATAATGTACCCACTTATAATAACTCGCTCTAGAAATGCCTAAAATACGACACAAGCGTTGGATAGGGTATTGATGCTTTAACGCTTCGATCGTTTTGTATGCCGTGATTTGTTTTCTCTTTGAATCATTTCTCTTTCCAATGCTTGAAACTTTTTTAAAACGTCATTTTCCATTTCTAATAATCGATTTTGTGCTTTTAATGCTTGAATTTCAGCTTCCTTTTGTTCTTCTGGCGTCATCATAGATTTGGGTTTTCCTTTGCCCCTGCCATCTACTAACCCATTTTTACCATGGGCTTGATACTTTTGGACCCACTGGTAAATTTGACCGTATGAGATATTAAAGTGTTCTGCAACTTCTCTATAAGATTGTTTATGATTCAAGTAATATTCAACAATTGTGACACGTTCTTCAAATGTGGTTTTTCTTGCTTTCATGATATACACCCCAGTTTTCGGAGATTGATTCTTAATCTCTTTTCCTACAGTATACATTTTTATCCAATTTTTGACTTGTGTCGAACTACGAATATTGTATTTAATGGCGAGATCTTGTGTTGATTGATTTGAATTCAAATATTCATTTACAACTTTTAATTTTAGTTCCTTTGAATAGCGATTGTATTGTTTTTGTGTAAGTAGTGTTTCAATACCATGGGTTTTATAATATTTATACTTAGGATACAAAGTATTGACATTAATATCTAATTGTAATGTATCGATTAAGTATTGAAACGACACGCCTTTTTCATATTCTTGAAACATATATAGCAGTACATCTATGTCTACTTTAGGTTTTATTGGCATAAATATAGCTCCCTTCAAAGTTTTCATTTTTTCAATGTCTACTTTGAAGGGAGCATTTCACAAAGGTTTTGAACCGACCTATTATATCATAAAGTTTATAGAAGTATTTTTGAGCACTATCAAAGTGCCTCAAATACCGATTAAAATTTTGCTGTGATATCTATTTTTATTGCGCTAATTTATTTCTTAAAACCATTTGTAAAATACCACCGTGACGATAGTAATCCATTTCAACAAGTGAGTCAAAACGAACCATAGCGTCAAATTCTACCAAATCACCATCATGCTTCTTAGCAGTAACTTTGACGTAGTCATGTGGTTGAACATTTTCATCAATATTAACAGAAATTTCTTCTGTACCATCTAGACCAAGAGAATCAGCTGATTCACCTTTTTTAAACTCTAATGGTAATACACCCATCATAACTAAATTTGAACGATGGATACGTTCATAACTTTGTGCAATAACTGTTTTAACACCTAATAAGTTTGTACCTTTTGCTGCCCAGTCACGAGATGAACCCATACCATAATCGTTACCGGCTAATACAACTAAACCTGTACCATCTTCTTTATATTTCATTGCAGCATCAAAGATAGGCATTACTTCATTTGTTGGCCAATAAGTTGTAAAACCACCTTCAGTGCCTGGCGCTAATTGGTTTTTAATACGTATATTAGCAAACGTACCTCGAACCATTACTTCGTGATTACCACGTCTTGAACCATAAGAATTAAATTCACGAATAGGCACTTGGTGATCTTGTAAATATTTACCAGCTGGCGTATCTTTACCAATTGCACCTGCTGGAGAGATGTGGTCAGTTGTCACAGAATCACCGAATTTACCCATAACACGTAAACCATTTAATGGAACAATCGTACCCGGTTCTTTAGATAATCCTTGGAAGAATGATGGATTTTGAATGTATGTTGAATTAGGATCAAAGTCATATAGAGGTTGATCAGTTACATCAATCTCATTCCATAATTCGTTGTTATTGTATACGTTATTATATTCTTCAATAAATAATTCAGGTGTTACAACACTATCAACGGTATCTGAAACTTCTTTAATTGATGGCCAAATATCTTTCAAATATACATCTTCACCGTCATTACCTTTACCAATAGGTTCATTCTGTAAATCAATATCAACCGTTCCAGCTAATGCATAAGCAACAACTAACTGTGGTGAAGCTAGGTAATTGGCTTTAACAAGAGGATGGATACGACCTTCAAAGTTACGGTTACCAGATAATACAGATGTCACTAATAGGTCCTCATCAGCAATCGCTTTTTCAATTTCTGGTAATAAAGGACCTGAATTACCGATACAAGTTGTACATCCATAACCAACCAAGTTGAAGCCTAAATCATCTAAATAAGGTTGTAAGCCAGCATCTCTTAAATATCCGGTAACAACTTTTGATCCTGGTGCTAGAGAAGTTTTAACGTATTCAGGAACTTTCAAGCCTTTTTCAACTGCTTTTTTAGCAACTAAACCTGCACCTAACATTACATAAGGGTTAGATGTATTTGTACATGATGTAATTGCTGCTATTGCAATATCACCTGTTTTCATTGTAGCTTTTGATCCATCTTTAAAGTTAATTTCAGCTTTCTTATCAAATTCACTTTTATCTAAACCGTGTCCTTGGTTGCCTGCTGGAGCTGTTACAGAATTTTCAAATGATGATTTCATATCACTTAAGAAAATTAAATCTTGAGGACGTTTTGGTCCTGAAAGCGATGCTTCAACTGTTGATAAATCCAATTCGATAACATCTGTATAATTAGGATCTTCTTTCTCAACATCAAAGAACATATGGTTTTGTTTCAAATATTCTTTTACTAGCGCGATATGTTCGTCTGATCTACCAGTTAACTTCATATATTTAAGAGATTCATCATCAACTGGGAAGAATCCGCAAGTTGCTCCATACTCTGGTGCCATGTTTGCAATTGTAGCACGGTCTGCTAGTGGTAAATGTTGTACACCTGGACCAAAGAACTCCACAAATTTACCAACAACACCTTTTTTACGTAGCTCTTGAGTTACTCTTAACGCTAAATCAGTTGCTGTTGCGCCTTGTGGTAATGAATTTACTAGTCGTACACCAATAACCTCTGGAATTGGGAAATAAGAAGGTTGTCCAAGCATTCCAGCTTCAGCTTCAATACCACCAACACCCCATCCTAGTACGCCAATACCATTTATCATTGTTGTATGTGAATCAGTACCAACTAATGTATCTGGAAATGCAGTTTTTTCACCATCTACATCACGAACATGTACAACACTTGCTAAATATTCTAAGTTAACTTGGTGAACTATTCCAGTTGCAGGAGGAACTGCATTGTAATTATCAAATGCTTTCGTTGCCCAATTTAAAAACTGATAACGTTCATAGTTACGTTCAAATTCTAATTTCATATTACGTTCAAGAGCTTCTGGATTTGCATAGCTATCCACTTGAACTGAGTGGTCAATAACTAAATCCACCGGTACTTCTGGATTAATTTTAGTAATATCTCCCCCAACGTCATCCATTGCTTTACGTAAAGAAGCTAAATCAACTACGGCTGGTACACCTGTGAAATCTTGTAAAATAACACGAGAAGGTTTAAATGGTACCTCGCCTTCATTTCCATCTTTTCCAAACTGACTTAAAGCTTTAATATGATCGTCTGTAATTACAAAATCATCTTCTTGACGAAGTAAAGATTCTAACAAAACACGAATTGAATAAGGTAAATTGGAAACTTTAGTAATACCTTGCTCTTCTACAGCTTTTAAATCATAGTAAGTATAACTTTGGCCATTCAAGTCAAAATGTTTTTTTGATTGCTCTTTAAAATTTGCAGCCATTTAATGATCCCCCTTGATACATTTTTATATTTATATGCCTTGATTAAATTGTATTATTATATTTATTGATAAACAACTCATCATGCTTAGAAAACGCTTAATTTAGGTTTTGACTTTTTAATCAGAGTATATAAGCAAAACTTATCATACAAGTAAGGTGTAATAAGTATTTTTTATTAATTGAGAATAATTATCAATTTCGCGAATGATTCAATTCAATTTTCAAACGTATTATTTCATTGAGCAGAAAGAAAATTATAGCGCCAAACTTTAATATTTCTTTTCAATGTCATTCTTTTGATGGGAGTGGGACAGAAATGATATTTTCGCAAAATTTATTTCGTCGTCCCACCCCAACTTGCACATTATTGTAAGCTGACTTTTCGTCAGCTTCTGTGTTGGGGCCCTCACCCCAACTCGCATTGCCTGTAGAATTTCTTTTCGAAATTCTCTGTGTTGGGGCCCCTGACTAGAATTGAAAAAAGCTTGTTACAAGCGCATTTTCGTTCAGTCAACTACTGCCAATATAACTTCGTAGAGTATAGAATATTGATTTATGTCCCAGCCTGAGTTAATTTTTTATAAAAGTATAGTTAATTTGCGTTTATACCGTCAAACTTCACTTTAGCTTTGTCAAACCCCTTTCTATTAAGTTGTCAGAAATAAACCTATCTTAAAATATAAAAAAATCGAGAATTCGTAGTTTAATAACGAAATTCTCGTTCTTATCCTTTTGAATATACTCAATTTTCCACAAAAACAAACAAGTAGTATATCTGTTCTAGCTACTAGAATGACATACTACTTGTTATTTAAATACTTAACTAAATTTTATTAGTTATCTTTTTTCTCTATATTTCTACGTGACTGACGCTTTTCAAGAATGTCAGATTCATAATCTTCTTGTTGACTCTTGATATATTCTTGTAAGCGATGTTTATTCGGAGTCAATGTTAAACCTAGGAATTTACGTTCCTGGTTCGCATCCTTGTAGAAACTTACCATCATGAGTATGACGACAAAGGAGAATGGGAATGCACTTATAATTGCAGCACTTTGAATCGCATTTAAAGCTTCAGCGCCGTTACCGCCACCAGCTAATAAAAGTACAAATGCTATTAAGGCCTGTGAAATTCCCCAAACAACTTTTACCATACTAGATGGATTTAATGAACCAAATGTTGTTTGCATTCCTAATACAAATGTTGCTGAGTCAGCAGATGTAATAAAGAATGATGCAATTAATAATAATGCAATCAACGATAAAACAATGCCAAATGGCACATGATTAAACACTCCAAATAGCTGTGTTTCAGGAGTCATATCAAAAATTTCTTTGTGTTTCTTACCTGTCTCGATGCCTAATACACCAAAGACACTAAACCAAACAAAACTAACAATTGCTGGAACTAGCAAGACACCAGAAATGAACTCTCTAATTGAACGTCCTTTTGAAACTCGTGCAATAAACACTCCAACGAATGGGCTCCAACTTAACCACCAACCCCAGTAATAAAGTGTCCATGAAGACATCCATTCACGTTTTTGAGGATTTAAAGCTGCTGTATCAAAACTATTAAACAAGAATGTGTTTAGTAAACTACCCGTAGAGCTAGTTAACATATTTAAAATAAGAACAGTTGGTCCAACAATTAAAGCAGCTACCATTAAAATAGTACCTAAACCAATGTTCAAGTTACTTAAGTATTGAATACCTTTACTTAATCCAGACCATGCACTTGCTATAAATAAGATAGTAACAACAATGATGATAATCGCTTGTACAAACGTATTGTTTGGAACATTGAACAAGTAATGTAAACCACCATTAATTTGTAGAGCACCCATACCTAACGAAACGGCTACCCCAACGATTGTCGCAAATACAGATAAAACGTCAATAAAAATCCCAATAGGACCTTCTACTTTATCACCTAAAAGAGGACGTAAAGTTCTAGATAATAAACCTGGTTCACCTTTACGGAATTGCGAATATGCCAACGCTAACGCAACAACACCATAAACAGCCCAAGCATGGAATCCCCAATGGAAAAATGTTGAACGTAGAGCTTCAGTATAAGCTTCAGTAGTTTTGGGATCTGCTGTAGGTGGCGTAGCAAAGTGCGCCATCGGTTCAGCTGCACCATAAAACACCAAACCTATCCCCATACCAGCACTAAACAACATAGCAAACCATGAAATTGTATTAAACTCAGGTTTGTCATTTGGTTTACCTAGTTTAAGTTTTCCAATAGGACTAAAAATAAGGAATATACAGAAGAAAACGATAATCGTAGTAAGAATAAGATAATACCAACCTAACTTTTCTGTAATCCACATTTTAATATTATTGGTAACATAGTTGAATTGTTCAGGTAAAAATGCACCAAGTAATACGACTATAGCAACAACAATTGCACTATAGATGAAGACTGGTGAACACTTCTTTCCATTTGGATTCTCTGGTGAAGAAGAATTCATAATTAATTACTCCCTTCAATTCTATATTTAATTTTATGTAGTAGAATAAAAATATTATCTAAACATTTTATTCAATAACTCACGCACCTTTATAGGATAACAAAGGTCTTTGCGATAATCAAATTTTCTTGAATAATCTATTTTCTAATTTTTTTATTTGTTGTATAATTGAGGTTACATTTAAAAAAGAGAGGTTGAGTGTAATGTTAAAAGAATTCAAAGAGTTCGCCTTAAAAGGTAACGTCTTAGATTTAGCAATTGCTGTTGTGATGGGTGCAGCTTTCAACAAGATTATATCTTCATTAGTAGAAAATATCATTATGCCATTAATTGGTAAAATTTTCGGATCAGTTGATTTTGCTAAAGAATGGTCATTCTGGGGTATTAAATACGGTTTATTTATCCAATCTGTTATCGACTTTATTATCATCGCGTTTGCTTTATTCATCTTTGTTAAGATTGCAAATACATTAATGAAGAAAGAAGAAGCCGAAGAAGAAGCAGTTGTGGAAGAAAATGTTGTGTTATTAACTGAAATCAGAGATTTATTACGTGAGAAAAAATAATTTTTAAATAAAAAGAGATGGGCTAAGGTTGTTCTATACATTCCAAAGTACCATCTCTATTTTTTATGTTTTAATTTCTTTTGAATCTTGTTGAACTCTGATATTGATCTGATTTCACTTCTAAAACTAAAGGTATTCTATTTTTCAATTCGCTCACATGTGAAATAATCCCAACCATTCTACCAGTTGATTTAAGATTTAATAAAGTGTCTAACGCTGTTTCAAGCGTTTCTTGATCTAATGTACCGAATCCTTCATCAATAAATATTGATTCTAGTGAAATACCTCCTGATTGCTGCTGTACAATTTCGCTTAACCCTAAAGCTAATGCAAGCGACGATTGGAAAGTTTCTCCACCTGATAACGAGCTAATATGTCTAGACTTATTTGAATGCAAATCAAATACATCAATTTCTAGGCCACTAAGACCATGAGAAACCGCTTCTCGCCTAATTAGTTGGTATCGATTATCTGACATTGTTGCTAATCTCAGATTTGCTTGAGCAATAATTTGATCTAAATAGTAAATTAAGACAAAGTTTTCCAATGTAAGATTTTTGTTATTCTTACCACTGACAATTTCAGCCAATTGAAATATTTCTTGTTGATCCTTTAATTCTTGATTTAAGTAATTAATATGCGAAACTATAGATTGTGTTTTATTAATATTATTTTGACATTGATAATGAACAGCAGAGTATTCATCTATCAGTGTATTCATCTTTCCTTTTTTTAGCTCATATTCATCTTTTAATTTATCAGAGTCCAATAACTCTTTATCCTTAGTTAATGATTCTAACCTAGCTATTTCCATTTCAAATTCATGATAACGTTTTTTATAAGTATCCCTTTTCTGCTCTAATTCCTCTTGCTCGCCCCTCCAGGCTATTATTTCATCTATATCATTGTCATCAGTTAAATTCAGCCTCGACATTTCCATTTCAATAGACTGTTCATTCAATTCTAAGTCATTATTGTAAGTTTCTAGTTGATTTTCATAATGATTTAGATTATTTTGCTCAATTGACTTTCTTTGAGACAATTGCATTAACTTATCTTCAATCTCCTTTGAGAGTTCTTGATGCTGATTCACATCTTGAACATACTTCTTATAATCCACCTCAAAATTAGTGATATTATTATATTTCGAGAGTGTTTCAAATTCAGTGATGAGATCTCGACATAATTTCAACTCAGATTCATTTTTATTTAGACGCAATTGTTTATTATGAATTTGCAACGTTAGATTATCTTTTTCTTCTTTCATTTGTTCTATAAATTTATTAAGATCTCTTTGATTATTCAATGCATTTTCATTTTCTAGCAGACGCTTATTCAATACTTCAAGTGAAAAATCACTTTGCGTTTTAATATTAATATTCGATATTTTTTCATTAACAAATTTAATTTCAGAATTATGCACAGCAATATTCGATTTTATAGCGTGGATATTTGCTTCAATTTCTTTAATTTCATTTTGACGTTTAGCAATACTGTCAAAATCAATATGATGCCCTAAATCCTGAATTTCATTACCACATATCGGACATTGATCTCCAATATTTACAGCAGATTTAATTTCACTTATAAAGCTTTCTTTATCATTTAAGTCCAATTTTGTTTTATCGTAGCGATCTAATTTTATTTCGAGATTCTTCAATATAGATGTTTCTTCATTAATTTGATTCTCTAACTCTTGCTTACTACCTAATAGTTTATCTAATTCAGCTTTAGCTTTTTCATTTTCTTTAATTATATTAATTTCATTATTTATGTTCGTTATCGTATTATTTAGTTCGATAATTTTCTCGTAATCACTTTCGTTATTACCTATTGAATCTTCGACCGTTTCTAAACCTTTAATTAGATCATTTAATTCATCACCTAATTGTTCACCCTCAGTTCTCAAGCGTTCAATATTGAGATAACTTTGTTGATACTTATTAATATCGTTAAATAATACTCTAGTTTTATCAATAAAAGAGATTTTACTTTCAATTAAATCTCCATTTTCTTCTAACATTTTTTTCTCTTTGTCTATGTTTCGCTTATCACAATCAAGATTCAATATTTTATTATTGGTTTTAGAAATATCTTTTTTGCTATTAGCAATTTTAGTTTCAATTTTTTCTCTATTTTCAATATAATTCAATAGGTTTGTAATATCTTGTAACAACTTTAACTTAGCTTCAATTCCCTCTATTTCAGGTTGTTGTTCTTTCAATTGAACGAAATCAATTTTATTTTTGTTGAGTTGATTAATATTATCTTTTAATATATTATTTTCTAATGTTTTCTTTTCTATTATTTCAAATTCTTTAATAGCAGTTTCTTTACTTTCATTTACAGATGCTAGTATTTCTTTCGACCTAGCTTGTAAAAGTGGTATATTTTCAATCAATTTGTCTATCTGTTGAGTGGCAACCTCTAATAAGCCTTTTATATTGTCATCATCAAATGATTCAATTTCTTGCCATAAAAGGTCAATTTGTTGATATCTATTATCGATTTGAGCTTTTTCTTTTTTTACTTCTTCTTTTAATATTTCTCGTATAGCTTCAAATTTTTCACTGTCAAACAGTGTTCTTAATATCCCTTGCTTTTCACGACTGTTTGATATTAAAAAGCGTTTGAATTCACCTTGAGGCAAAATAAACAATTGTCGGAATTGATCTGCATTTACTCCTAATAATTCAATAATGAATTGGGTACCTGAAATTACTTTACTTTCTCTAATTTCATACTTGCCATCCACCATCTCAAATACATCAAATTTAGCGTTCGTTTTTGTTGTATTACCTTCTTTGATATAAGGGCCTTGTCTATGCACTTTATAAATTCGATGATTTAATTGAAATTCAAATGTTACTGACATCGGCTGTTTACCATCAGCGAAATGACTTCTCAAATCATTTTCTTCTCTTTGTTCAGTTGATGCTTTACCAAACAAGGCATAAGTCATTGCATCAAAAATCATTGTTTTACCCGATCCAGTCTTACCACTTATTAAAAACAATTCATTATTATCAATTTTAGAAAAATCAATTTCTTCTTTTAAAAAGGGGCCGAAATTATTCAACTTTAAATGTAATGGTTTCATTCATTAATCCTCCTTTCTCAATTCGTTTTCTAAAATATTTTTTATCTTTTTAGATTGGATATCCGATAATTCTTTATCAGTTATATGTTTATAAAACATTTCGATAATTGACATGTCATCTTTTTCACTTATTTCTATAGCATTATTTTCTTCATTGTAATTAAAAGTTTCATTCGTCAGCGCTAAAGTATTAGGATAAATTTGTTTTAAACTCATCATTGGATCAGTAATATGAGACATATTTTTAAGTTTAAAATGTAAATAATTATCTTTATTTTTCACATGAACTTTTTCATTAATAACATCATTATATTCGCCTGAGATAATTTCCAATTGTCTAAGTGGCTTAAGAGGAATAAATACATCGTTAATAATGCCATCATTAATTGTTACACGTCTATACCCTTTAGCTTGACCCGCTTCCGAAAATGAATACTGCAATAAGGAGCCACTATATTTAATTTTGTCGTCTTCTATACTAAATGGATGATGCAAGTGACCTAGCATGACATAATCAAATATATCAAAAACACCTTTCTGAACTGATTCAACCGTTCCAATAGTTAATGGTCTTTCAGAATCAGATGTCTTTCCACCTTGAACAGTCAGATGACTAATTAAAATATTGACGGCATCTTCATCAATTTCCGGTGCTATTGTTTCAATACAGCGCGTAATTCCCTGTTGATGTGTTTCAATGGTGTCATCTTCAAAGTAGTGTTTCATTTCGCTCACAGTAGCATAAGGGAGTGTATAAAAATTAACCCCATTTATCTCTATTGGTGAATTAATCGATGTAAAATCTGTTCTTATAAATAACTGATTATGTTCAAACCAACTCGCCCCATAGTTTAACCTCTCTTTACCATCGTGATTTCCACTAATAATAATTATTGGTATACGCAGTTCTAAATTTAACTTTCCAATCGCTTGTTCTAATAACATGATTGCATCTTTACTTGGATATGTTGTGTCATATAAATCTCCAGCTATCACAATGATATCAGGTTCTTCTTCTTTCATTTTTTCTACGAACATATCTAAAATATACGCTTGATCTTCTAAAAGCTGTTTGCCATTTAATATTTTCCCTAAGTGCCAGTCTGCTGTATGTATAATTTTCATTACTGCCTCCATATAGAACATTTGTTCGCTTTTATTTTAATATAATCATTTCACCTTTTCAAGTAAAATTAAAACCACTCATTGACTGATTTAGAAGTCGATCACAAGTGGTTTTAAAAGTAATTAATTGATTAATGTTTTCTTTAGTTTTTTGTATTTATATAGCATTGCTGCTCTCCAAGGAACAATCATACAGAATGCTAATAAAAAGAACATGCCGCCTAATTCTCCAGGATCTATTTCATTACTAATGAATATTTTCATCACAGTACGAATGATAAGTAATGAAATCAAAATAACTGGAAATGCTTTAGATCGTTTCATATAAATTTCTGTACCTTTGACTTCAAATCGAGAAGTCCAAATTAGAACTGTAGAAAAAAGCAAACCAATTATAAAGGCTTCTAGCATTTCCGATCCTGTTAGCCTAAAATATGGAACGACGTACATCAATGCACCGGTCGCCATAAAAAACGGTGGCAAAACTATTTTTTTCTCATTTACCGGATAATTTTGAGCTTTCATACGAATAACTATAACTATAGTTCCCATAAATAAAGCTACAATGATTGAAAATATTAAATAGAGCACGCAGACACCTTCTCGTTAAATAAACTCTCTGTAAATCATACAAAATGAATTATAGCATTTCTCAGTCTATTCGTCATTTTGTTAACTTTAATTTTAATAAACATATTTATTCTTATTAATTTGATTATAAAAAGAGGCCATTTCCATATCTGGAAAATAGCCTCTATCAATTGCGAATTTACTTTTTCGCACTCTTCATATTTTGATCCATATTTTTATTCATCATCGTCATCATTTGATTAATTTTCTTCTGAGAAGGTTTTTGACCCATTTGCATCATCATCATACGAAGCATTTCTTCGTTGATTGGTGGGTTTTTCTTCAAGTAGTCCATCATATATTTTCTAGCTAAAAGGAAACCTCCAATTAAACCTAAAATTAATGCAGCTACTATAAAAATAATTGCTAACCAAGTTGCCATTGTTTCACCCGCTTTCTTTATCCTACTGAATTTTACTAAATTCATCACATTATTTCAAGAACTAGTTTATTCAAGTATTTTAATATCGATACTAAAAATAATATCAAAAATCATGCTGTTATAACAGAGCTTTTAAAGATTAATCTGAAATAGTATACTTTCATAACTTATCACTTATGATGTAGTTTAAGTGCTATACTCTAAATTTCAACACTTTAAAAGAAGCCTAAGATTATGCATCCTAGACTTCTAAACATACTCGCTTTATAAATTATTCTTATAAGCTCATAACTTGGTTTAAGATATTTTCTTTTGTATATCCATATTTTTCAACTACTAAATCGCCAGGTGCACTTGCGCCAAAGCCGTCAATAGCAATAACTTTACCTGCAGTACCTACATATTTATGCCATCCAAGCGGTGAAGCCATTTCAATCGCAACACGTTTTGTTACGCTTGATGGAATAACTGATTCTTTATATTCTTCAGATTGTTGTTCAAATGCATTCCAGTTAGGCATTGAAACAACACGTACTGATTTACCTTGTTTTTCAAGATCTTTAGCAGCTTCAACTGCAAGACTAACTTCTGAACCTGAAGCTAATAATAGGAATTCTGGTGTCTCTTCAGAGCCATAAACTGTATAGGCACCTTTTCGAACGCCTTCTTCAACTACATCTTCTGGTACATCTAATACCGGTAAGTTTTGACGTGTCAATACTAATGAAGTAGGTGTAGATTCAGATTCTAAGGCAACTTCCCATGCTACTCTTGTTTCATTACCATCAGCAGGACGGATAACATTCATATTTGGAATGGCTCTTAATCCAGCTAATTGCTCAATTGGTTCATGAGTAGGACCATCTTCACCTACTGCAATTGAATCATGTGTGAAGATGAACGTTGCATTTAATCCCATAATTGATGATAAACGTAACGCTGGTTTTAAATAATCACTAAATACGAAGAATGTTGCACCATATGGATGTAAACCTCCATGTGCAGCCATACCATTTACAGCAGCACCCATAGCAAATTCACGTACACCAAACCACACATTTTTACCTTCAGGTGTTTCAGAACTATAATCAGTTGCATCATTTACATTGGATTTGTTTGAACCAGCAAGGTCTGCTGATCCACCAAAGAATGAAGGGACAGTTTTACTGATTGCTTGAATAACAGTACCAGAATCAGCACGAGATGCACCATTATGACCCAGTTCAAAACGTGGTAATTCATCCTTATAATTTTTAGGCAATTTACCACTAATCGCTAATTTAAATTCTTCTGCTAATTCAGGATATGTTTCTGCATATTTTTCTAATAATGAATTCCATTGAGATTCATCTTCATTAGCACGTTTTAACATAGTATTTTGGAAAATTTCGTATACCTCTTCTGAAACATTAAAACGTTTTTCAGGATCTAAACCGTAATTTTCGAATGTTAATTTTCTTTCAACTTCACCTAAAGGTGCCCCATGAACACCATTAGTTCCTGCTTTATTCGGTGAACCAAATCCGATTGTTGTTTTAACTTCAATAATCGTTGGTCCTTCTTGAGATTTAGCTGTAGTAATCGCTTTATCAATTTCTTCTAAATCATTACCATCTTTAACTAGTAAGTAATTCCAACCATATGCTTCAAAACGAGCTTTTGTGTTTTCAGAAAAAGCTTTGTTTAATTCGCCATCTAATGAAATATCATTTGAATCGTATAAAACAACTAATTTACTTAATTTATTATGTCCAGCAAATGAAGCTGCTTCATGCGATATACCTTCCATTAAATCACCGTCAGAAGCTAATACATATGTGTAATGATCTACAACATTATATCCTTCTTTATTAAATTTCCCTGCTAGGTGATCTTCTGCTAAAGCTAATCCTACTGACATAGCAAAACCTTGTCCAAGTGGTCCGGTAGTAACTTCTACACCATCTGTATGTCTGTATTCAGGATGACCTGGTGTTTTAGAACCCCATTGTCTAAATTGCTTTAATTCTTCTAATTCTAAACTACCAGAAACATGTAACAAGCTATACAATAATGCTGAACCATGCCCTGCAGATAATACGAAACGGTCTCTATTGAAGTAATCTTTAGATTGTGGATTAAAATTCAGATGACGTGTCCACAAAGTGTAAGCCATTGGGGCAGCTCCCATAGGTAATCCTGGATGACCAGAATTCGCTTTTTCGATTGTGTCGATACTTAGTGCACGTAGCGTATCAACAGCTAATTGATCTTTTTCATTAAACATCTTGTGTATCTTCCCTTCTTCAATTTTATCAAATACATTATAACTTATTTTAAAATAAAAAGATAAGTAAAATACTTATTTCAAGTTATAATGTCAGAAAATTCTTTACAGATTTGTGATTTAATTTTTATTATCTCTTTTTTGTTGTATCTCTTTAATTTTTTCAGGTGTTACATCATTACCTTCTGGATCAATTACTTTAGTATTTTCAATTTGTTGTTTAAACCCTTTTCTAAAACTCTCAAGATAAGCTTTTCTTAAGGCTGTTTGCTCCTTTGCTTCTTCTTGAGTTAATCCTACTTCTTTTTTCTTTTTAGCTAACTCGTTAATTCTTTCGATATTCAAATCAGAATTACTCAATTAAAAAACCTACCTTCAATTTGTTTATTCAATCATTATAATACTTTAACAAAATATAACAAATTTAAGATCAGCAAAAAAGTAATAAAAAACGCTATTTCGCAAAAATAGGCAAAATAACGTTGTGACAATGTATCAATTTATTAAAGCGAACACTTTCCCATCTCTTTGTTCGCTATTGTTTGTAGGGTCTTTATGTTCGTATGCTTTATTTATCGTATTGTTCTTAATTTGATGGCCAGTCATTTCGTACACTTGTTCCGAGTGAGCACTAATGTTCGCACTTAACAAGAATATTGCAAAGGCTGCACTTGAAACTAAAAATATGATGATATATGTTGATACGTTTTTATATTTATTGTAAAACATCATTTTCACTCCTAGAACATTTGTTTGTATTAGTAATTTATCAGAACTTATGTTCTCTGTCAATATTTTAACGAACAAATGTTTGTTTTGGTTGTGAATTAATGATATACTGTATATAAATTAATTTAGGGAGTGCCTATATATGAGAGAATTAACAAAACGACAAAGCGAAATATATAACTATATTAAACAAGTTGTTCAAATGAAAGGTTATCCGCCTAGTGTTCGCGAAATTGGTGAAGCAGTTGGCTTAGCATCCAGTTCAACTGTTCATGGTCACCTTTCACGTCTTGAAGAAAAAGGCTATATAAGAAGAGATCCGACGAAACCACGTGCTATAGAAATTGTAAGTGATCAAACAAGTGATAATATTAATATGGAAGAAACGATTCATGTGCCAGTTATTGGTAAAGTCACAGCAGGTGTTCCTATTACCGCAGTAGAAAATATTGAAGAATATTTTCCATTACCTGAACACTTAACATCGACACACAATAGCGACATATTCATATTAAACGTCGTAGGCGACAGTATGATTGAGGCTGGTATATTAGACGGAGACAAAGTAATTGTTCGCAGTCAAACCATAGCAGAAAATGGAGACATTATTGTTGCTATGACCGAGGAAGATGAAGCAACTGTCAAACGCTTCTATAAAGAAAAAAATCGTTATCGATTACAACCTGAAAATAGTACAATGGAGCCAATTTACCTAGACAATGTTGCTGTAATTGGGAAAGTAATTGGTTTGTACCGCGAAATGTAATATTTTAAACCGTTATATATTATCGTAATTGTTAAGCCCTCATTTTTATAAATTTTGGACCTCTTGAAAAAGTTACGTTTTCAAGAGGTTTTATTTATTCTAATCTAAATTCAGTTCAAACAGAAATTGCGAATTGTTAGATAATCTCATTCTTTAATATAAATTTTGAATTACAGATTTCTGCAAAATGTTACACAAATTAAAACTCGCCCCCGTAATAATTTACAGGAGCGAGCCATTATTATTTTTTCTTTCTTTTTTATTAAGTATATCTTTGACGCGTTCAACTATATCCGCATCTTTTGGTTTATCTGTTGTCATCATGTTTATCTACTTCCTTACAGACAAACATTACCCTTTAATCTCATGCCAAAAACATTAACCAGTATAATTTTCTGTCCAAAAAGGTTGTTTTTCATCATTAAAATCAACACCAACACCTAATATTTTAAACGTATCATTTAAAATATTTTTTCTGTGACCAATAGAATTCATTAATCCTTGATGTGCATAGATACTACTAACTTGACCATATGCTAAATTCTCTCCGGCTGAGTTAAATGTAATACCATCTTTTTTCAATCGATCAAATGGTGATTGACCTTTTAAATTTGTATGATCAAAATAATGATTGTTGGCCATATCTTTACTATGCTTACGAGCAGTTTCAGAATTCTGTTTAGAATACTTCAATGTAGATAATTGATGTTGTTTTCTTTCAGCATTAACTAAATCAAAATTTTGTAGTTCAAAACTATCTGCAAGCGATTTCGAAGGTGCTCCATATTGTTCTTTTAATCTATTTTCCATAGCATCACTTACTTGTAAAACAGCTGTTACATTATTACGTCGATGCTTATCATAAAATACCGTCGTATAAATGTGATTTTTATGGAAAACATCATATTCTTTATTATTTTGTTCGTAACGCACTCTACCTTTAACAATCTCTGTCTCTGGTTCGCCTAATCTTTGTATTACAACCGATTTCGGTGTATTGTATTTAATTTTTGATTTTGAAGTAATGATATTTTGATTTGTATATAACGCATTTACTTTATCTTTAATATAGCTTACCATGATAAAATTATTGTAATCGTCATCATAATACGTATACCACTTCGTGCCATATTCATTAAATGTAACTCTTTTTGGTTTATTCAATGTTTTCTCAACATCTGACTTTGACATATTCATCTGAATATTATTAAAGGCAAATTGTTGTTTCTTAGGCGTATCCAATTTATTTTCCGCAGAAATTGTTTCTTTATTGATGTGAATGTCAATATATTGTCTTACTTCATTTTGTAAATGAATGAATGGTTTAAATTCTGTTATTGGCGCAATAATAATAATTGATAAAAACGCAACAACAGTTACTATGAATTTTTTAATTTACATCACCTACTATAAATATTAATCTCTATCACCGTTGAAAATAGAGTTTCTAACAATAACATAATCTACAGTACGTAATGATTTCAAGTCTTTTCCACCGGCATATGAAATTGAGCTTTGTAAATCTTGTTGCATTTCTTTTAAGGTATCCATTAATGAACCCTTATGTTCTACAAACATTTTTTTACCTTCTACATTTTTATGTTCGCCTTTTTGAAATTCAGATGCACTACCAAAATATTCTTTATACTGTTTACCATCAAGTTCTACAGTTTCACCAGGTGATTCTTCGTGTGCCGCAAATAATGAACCAATCATGACCATTGATGCACCAAATCTAATTGATTTAGCAATGTCGCCATGCGTTCTTATACCACCATCGGCAATCAAAGGTTTACGAGCTGCTTTACTACATATGTTTAATGCCGCTAACTGCCAACCACCAGTACCAAAACCTGTTTTAATCTTTGTAATACAAACTCTACCAGGACCTATACCGACTTTGGTAGCATCAGCACCAGCATTTTCTAATTCTCTAACACCTTTTGGCGTACCAACATTACCAGCAATAACAAAACTATCAGGTATATGGTTTTTTATATGTTTAATCATGTTTATCACTGAATCTGAGTGACCATGCGCAATATCTATTGTAATATATTCGGGGATTAATTTTTCTTGAGCTAACTTTTCAATAAAATCAAATTCCGCTTTCTTTACACCAACTGAAATAGATGCAAATAAGCCTGAATTTTGCATATGTTTTATAAAAGGTATTCTTGCTTCTTCATCAAAACGATGCATGATATAAAAGTAATCATTTTCAGCAAACCATTTCGCTAATTTCTCATTCATAACTGTTTGCATATTTGCAGGAACTACAGGTAGCTTGAATTTTTTCGGACCAAATTGGATTGTTGTATCACATTCAGACCTACTTTCAACTATGCATTTATTAGGTATTAATTGAATATCTTCGTAATCAAATATTTTCACTTTAAATAGCCCCTTTAAAAACTAATTATTTTTAAATGCAAATTAAAAACCGAATGTTTCCTTATTAATATGAGAAAACATTCAGTTTATAGCATTCGTATATACTGTACATTGTTTTATTGATATTGTAAATGGGCTAAAGTACGAAATTTGATTTTACCAACTTGATTTTTTAACACCTGGAATTTGCCCTTTGTGCGCATGTTCTCTAAACGCAATACGAGACATTTCAAATTTACGTAATACACCTCTAGGTCTTCCAGTTACTTTACATCTTCTAGTTAAACGTGTAGGTGATGAATCTCTTGGTAATTTTCTTAACGCTTCGTAATCACCTTTTGCTTTTAACTCTTTACGTAATTCGTAATATTTATTTACTAACTCTTCTCTTTTTCTCTCTTTTGCTATTTTAGATTTCTTAGCCATATATAGTTACCTCACTTTTTATCAAATCGTAATTATTACGATTTATATAATAACACAATCCTCACATAATTCAACAGTAAAGTTTCATTTCTTTGTTAAATCATTTTCTAAACCATCATATTTAAGATTAAAGTGTATTATCGAACATTTATAAAACATATCCACAATTACTTCGTACTTATTAAATTCCGCTTTGAAATTTTAAATTCTAATATATTAAATATTCTTTCAAGCATTCGCTAACAAAGTGACTTTATAAAATCAGCAATCTATTTCCTTCTATAAAAATTCTCAAATTTTAATAAAGTAACAACTAATACAATCATATATTGTTCTACCGATGAAACTCAATTCATTAATCACTCTTTACAAAAATTTCATAAAAAAGCGAGCTCCCCAATATAATAGGTAAGCCCGCTTTATTTTCAAATCGTCGTATTTGAATGATAAGAATTACTTAGTTTCACGATGTAACGTATATTTGTTTAATCTTGGGCAATATTTTTTCATTTCAATACGCTCAGGATTATTACGTTTATTTTTAGTAGTGATATAGTTACGATCGCCACATTCTGTGCATGCTAATGTTACGTTTACGCGCACGTTAAACACCCTCTCTTGTTAGGAATCTTTACGATTTATTATGATATCATAAACTGCTCAACTACGCAATATAGAAACTACATATCAAATTTATTTTTCAAAGTTTTCGTATGTTTCATCATTTTCAGTTTCAAGATCAATAGAATTTATATCAATACCTAATGCTTTTGCAACACCTTTACCATATTCTGGGTCAGCTTTGTAACAATGACGAATATGACGTCGTTTAACATCATCCGTTACGCCTTCCATTGCATTTGCTGTATTTGTAAAAATTCTTTCTTTAGCGTCCTCTGATTGTAATCTAAACAATTTACCTGGTTGTTCAAAATAATTATCATCATCTTGACGTTGATTATATTCATAGCCGTATCCATCAGTTGGGAATGGTGGCTTTTTATATTCAGGTTGAGAATCAAATTTACCATGGTTATTTGGATAATAATGTGTTCCTCCACCTTGGTTATTGTCAACTACACGCATTTGACCATCTCTACTAAAAGGACAAATATTTTCAATACCAACACCTTTAGGTTGGTTTACAGGAATCTGCCAATGATTAACTCCTAATCGATATCTTTGCGCATCGCCATATGAGAATAAACGCCCTTGCAACATTTTGTCTGGAGAAAAATCTAATCCTGGAATAATATTAGTTGGTGCAAACGCAGCTTGTTCAACATCCATAAAGTAATTATCTGGATTTCTATTTAATTCAAACTCTCCAACTTCAATTAGAGGATACTCATCGTGATACCATACTTTTGTTAAATCAAATGGATTATCTTTATGGTTTTTAGCTTGTTCCTCAGTCATTACTTGAATATACATTGTCCATTTTGGATAATCACCTTTTTCAATGGCTTCGAATAAATCGCGTTGAGATGAATCACGATCTGTTGCTATAATTTCAGCAGCTTCTTCATCAGTTAAGTTTTCAATACCTTGTTGCGTTCTAAAATGGAATTTAACCCAAACACGTTCACCAGAATCATTATACATAGAGTATGTGTGTGAACCGAACCCATGCATGTGACGTAAATCTTTAGGAATCCCTCTATCTGACATTAAGATCGTTACTTGGTGCAATGCTTCTGGAAGCCCCGTCCAGAAATCCCAGTTATTTTGTGCATCTCTCATATTTGTTCTAGGATCTCGTTTCACCGCGCGATTTAAACTAACAAATAGCTTTGGATCTCTAAAGAAGAATACTGGTGTGTTATTCCCTACTAAATCCCAGTTTCCTTCTTCTGTGTAGAACTTTAACGCAAATCCTCGAATGTCACGCTCCGCATCAGCAGCACCACGTTCTCCTGCTACAGTAGAGAAACGGGCAAACATTTCGGTTTGCTTACCTATTTCAGAGAATATTTTAGCATTCGTATATTTTGTTATATCTTTAGTTACAGTAAATGTCCCAAATGCACCAGAACCTTTGGCATGCATTCGACGTTCTGGTATTACTTCTCTATCAAATTGGGACATTTGCTCTAAAAAGTAAATATCTTGCATTAAAAGAGGTCCCCTAGGCCCTGCTGTCATACTATTTTCTCGATCTGATACTGGATGCCCAAAAACACCAGTTAACTTTTTGTCTTGTTGTGACATAGTCATCCCTCCACAATTTATAATAATTATAATTTAATACATATTATAATTTAACCCCATCAAAATTACAATTAAACATGCTCAAAATGATTAAAAAATCAGAAAATTTTAATTTTTTCGCTTTACAGCACTAAATAGTTATTGAATAGTACACTTAAAAAGCTTACAATAATGGGTATATTTAAATAGATGGGAGACTAAATATGGAAGATAATAAAATGAACCGTAGTCTTAACTCAAGACACATTTCCATGATTGCTATAGGCGGTGCAATTGGGACTGGTCTATTTGTAGCTACTGGTAATATCATTTCTCAAGCTGGTCCTGGAGGCGCTATACTCGCTTATCTTGTTATTGGTGTCATGCTATATTTCTTAATGTCATCAATTGGAGAGTTGGCAACATTTTATCCAGTATCAGGTTCATTCAGCTCTTATTCAACACGCTTTATTGACTCATCTCTAGGCTTTACCATGGGATGGTTGTATTGGGCATTGTGGTCATTAGTTACAAGTGTTGATGTCATAGTAGCGTCAAATGTGCTTTATTTCTGGGACACATTTAAATTTTTCCACCCCATTACTTGGAGCTTAATCTTTATTACAATTTTACTATTATTAAACATTTTTTCTGTAAAATCATTTGGAGAAACTGAGTTTTGGTTATCATTGATTAAAGTGTTAACAATTATCGTATTCGTTATTTTTGGCTTTTTAATGATTTTCGGTATCTTAGGTGGTCATGCATATGGATTTGAAAACTATACAAAAGGCCAAGCACCGTTTGTTGGTGGTATCTCTGGTTTCTTAGGCGTATTATTAGTCGCCGGATTTTCGGTTGGTGGTACAGAAGTAGTTGCAGTAACTGCTGGTGAATCAGATGACCCTAAAAAGTCTATGCCTAAGGCAATTAAACAAGTATTTTGGCGTATTCTTTTATTCTATGTCTTATCAATTGCAGTAATTGGTGCAATTATTCCGTACACAGATCCATCATTATTAAGAGCAAGTAGTTCAATAAGTCAAAGCCCATTTACAATTGTATTCGATAGAGTAGGCATAGCCTTTGCAGCATCAGTAATCAACGCGGTTATTTTAACTTCATTATTATCCGCTGCAAATTCAGGTGTTTATACAACAGGAAGAATGTTGTATTCCTTAAGTTCAGACAAAAAAGCACCCCAATTTTTAAGTAAATTAAACAAGACAACAAAGTTACCTTTAAGAGCATTATTAACTACTTATGCAGTCGTTGTTATTGTTATTATTTATGCAAACTTTAATTCAAATGCCGTTTTTAATTTACTTGAAATTATTGGTTCAATGATTATAGTTGTTTGGGGATCAAGCATTTGGTCACAAATACGATTGCGACAAGCTATTAAAAAACAAGGTCAAGATCCTAATAAGGTCCTACCATATAAAGCACCTTTTTATCCATTAGGACCAATCATTGTCATCACTACGCTATTATTCTTGCTATTTGGTGGCTCAGTTGAATATATTTTAAAAGATCAATGGTTAAATGCTTTTAAAAACTTTTTACCTTTAATCATTCTAGTGTCGATTTACTTTATTCATAAAATCATTCACAAAACAAAATTTGTAAAGCTAGAAACAATTAATTTAAAACCACACGATTATGACAATCAAAAATAAATAAATTCTCACACGGCAGATGCTTTAGATTATCTATAGCATTTGCCGCTTTTTAATGGTGTAAAGCAAGATATACTTTAATATCTTTTTCTAGTATAAAGTGTATTAACTAGTATTCTGTTTATATTTTATTATGACCATGTTACCATTCTTTATTTTAGATATTTTGCATATCGTGTATAATATAGATAACAATAACTTTTCAGGGGTGAAATTCAATGATTGGACAAACAAATTTATTTGATGATGTACTAAAGCAAGATGAGAGATTTGTTATTGTAGTTCAAGCATTAGAAGAAAAGAACGGACAATTATTAAAAAGAACTTTAAGGGAATATCCCGGTTTAAACCATAAACAAATGAATGATTTATTTACGCACTTAAAGGAATTATTTTCCGAAGAATCATTTGCTGAAAACCAATCAGCGTTCAGTATTACAGTTTATACAAATTTAGATTATACTGCTGACCAAATATATGCTCATGTAAAACGCTTCAGAGGGAAGCATGACTGGACACAAACAGCTAAATAAAATCAAGATGCTTGCAGTGATTTTAACAATTAATGTTAGATTGTCACTGCATTTTTTAATACATTCGTCATTATTCAGAATGATTCAAATTTATTTATCTACCTTCCGTGACTAATTAATACTTGATTTATTAAAAAAATATACATCTACTATATTCGTTTGATATCATTACTAATCTAAAATATGTATTTCAAATACTCTATAGTATAACTGAAGTCATTTTCACATAAATAAAGCTCCCTTCAAAGCTTTCATTTTTTCAATGTCTACTTTGAAAGGAGCATTTCAATCTTATTCAAATATCATGTGTTAAGGCTTATTTTAAAATTTATAACAATTTTTTGAGCGCATGCGGAATACCATTTTCATTATGATCCAACGTAACTTCATCTGCATATTGCTTAAGTTCATCTGATGCATTCCCCATAGCAATAGCTAGACCTGCGACTTCAAACATTGATTTATCATTCATACTATCACCAAAAGCAATGACTTGATCCACCGAATATCCCAATTTGTGACATAACGCTTTAATTGCATTACCTTTTGAAACATCTTTGGCCATAAATTCTAAGAAGAATGGCTTACTTGTCGTAGCATCTACATTATCATTGAACACACCATTCAAATCAATTCTAGCTTCTGTAATATTCGCTACATAATCTACACCCATGACCTTGGGTACATCGCCTTGAATATATGCTTTGATATCATCAACACGTTTCATCGGTAAACCAGTTAATTCCGCTTCAATATTCATATATTCATGTTCGCTGTCGTATATAATTTGACCATCATGATATGTAAGAACGAAAAATCCTCTATCTCGACAATAATCTACAATTTCATCGAAATCCTGCTTACCAATCGATTTACTTACTTCTACTTCTTCATTAGTCATGTTAATCGTTTTACTGCCGTTATAACTAATAATATAGCTATGATGTTCAGGTAATTTTAAATCTCTAGCAGTTGGAATCATACCTTCAGTAGGTCTACCAGATGCTAAAACAACATAATAACCTTCATCTTGAATTGCTGTTAAATAATTTGCAGTTTCTTCTGATATCACATTATCTGAATTTAGCAATGTGTCATCCATATCTAAAACGACAACTTTATAATTTGTCATATCGCATTAAATCTCCTCTCTATTTCACATTCAATACTATTTTACAATATAAAGTGTCTATTGGTATACAATTCGTTCTTTAACACCACTAACATTAATATCTACTAATTCAGAATGACATGTAACTACATTTCTATTTAAAGCGCGAACTAATTCGCCACTATTTTCTTTGCGACTAAATATTAAAATAGTTGGTCCAGCACCACTAATTACAGTTGCATAGGCATTATGTTGACTAGCAATTGTTTTCACTTCATCAAATTCAGCAATTAAATGCTGACGATACGGTTCATGAAAGCCATCTTGTTGCATGAGTTTACCTGCTAATTCATAATTGTGCTGTGCTAATGCACAAATCATTGTATTACTAATTGCACTACTTTTAACCGCTTCACTATGTGTTAATTTTTGTGGTAAAGCACGTCTTGATGCTTCTGTTTTAAGTTCATAAGTTGGTATCGTTACAATCACATCCACGTCTGGTATGTCGATATGTGCAACTGACGTTTCTTTCGAGACATCATTATAATATCCAGCGATTAAACCACCATAAATGGTCGGCGCAACATTATCAGGATGTCCTTCGATTTCAGTCGCTAATTGTAATACCTCATGTTTAGACAGTTGGATGTCACCAAAATAATTTGCGATATATATAGCTCCTACTAAAGCAGAAGCTGACGAACCTAACCCTCTTGCCAATGGAATATCACTTCTCATTTCGATACATAAATTAGGCAAGTCAACACTATATTTAGAAGCAACTTGTTGTGCTACATGATAAATAAAGTTTGTTTCGTCAGTAGGCAATTGCTTCGATGCATCATCATGGAAAATATATTTCCATTTTGTCCCTGATGTTTCCTTTACAGACAGATGCAAAAATTTATCTAAAGCCATACCTATAGAATCAAAGCCAACTCCAAGGTTGGCTGTTGATGCAGGAATTGTTAACTCCAAAACATTCGACATGTTATAAAGCTCCTTTAATATAATCGATAATGCTATCTTTATCATTTGGCAATGGCTTTATCGGATTATCTAGTAGTGAAATAGCAGTATCAGGATCTTTTAATCCATTACCAGTTAAAATAGCAACTACTTTTTTACCTTGAGGTAATTTACCTTGTCTATGCAATTTAATTAAACCTGCAATAGAAGCATTACTTGCTGGTTCACTAAAGACACCTTCTTTAGTTGTCATTAACTGATATGCTTCTAGAATTTCATCATCAGTAACACTATCTATTAATCCATTTGATTCTTTAAGAGCATTAGTCGCCTTATCCCAACTAGCAGGATTACCAATTCGAATAGCAGTTGCAATCGTTTCAGGATTTTTAATGACTTTATTTTGAACAATTGGTGATGCGCCTTCAGCTTGGAAGCCAAACATTTTCGGCAATTGTGATCCTTTAGCTTCATGATATTCTTTAAAGCCTTTCCAATATGCAGTAATATTACCTGCATTACCTACAGGAATCGCTAAAATATCAGGTGCTTCACCGTCTAATTGTTGTACAATTTCAAATGAGCCTGTCTTTTGTCCTTCGATTCTAAATGGATTGACAGAGTTTACAAGCTCGATTTCGCCACTTTTTGCAATTTCTTTTACAATTTCTAAAGCTTCATCAAAGTTTCCTTCAATAGAAACGATTTCTGCACCATACATTACTGCTTGCGACAATTTACCTAATGCAATTTTACCTTCTGGTATTACGACGATAGCTTTTAAACCTGCTCTCGCTGCATATGCTGCTGCAGACGCTGATGTATTTCCAGTCGAAGCGCATATTACAATTTTCTTACCTTGCTCTTTTGCTTTTGTCACAGCCATTACCATACCGCGATCTTTAAATGAACCTGTCGGATTGGCACCTTCATACTTCACATATAAATCTATACCTAGTATTTTAGACATATTTTCACAATGAATGAGTGGTGTATTTCCCTCGTTCAATGTTAATTTTGGTGTATTTTCATTTACTGGTAAATGTGCTTTAAACTCTTCTACTAATCCTTGCCATCTTCTCATTATAATTAAACTCCTTCTACTGGGTATACTTTGTCAACTTCGTATCCATGCTTAGTGATTAATTCTTCCGGTGATGATTCCAATCCAACTATAACAGCGGCATATGATTGATTATCGTAATTTGCAACTCTTAATGATCGGTGAAATGGTAATATTGCCTTTAACTCATTTTCAAAATTTTCAATTGAACCTTTGACATGATTCACTACTACAAAGAAATTGGATTTTTCTTTAATATTAATTTCTGCATCTGAATCCATCATTTCCCTTGTTTTATCTGTCTTTAATTCAAAATGTGGTGGCAATGTGTGTAAATCTGATTCAAAGAATAATGCTACATTCAATAAATCACTGACAACGGCACTACCTGTTGCTAAACTGCCTGCTCCTTTTCCATAAAACATCGTGTCACCAACGGCATCACCAATGACATAAATCGCGTTATATTCATCCTCTACAGCTGCTAATTGATGCTTTTTATCAATTAACGTTGGTTCTACCGATGCATTAACTTTGCCATTTTCATATATTCCCTTACCAATCAATTTAATTTTATACCCCAGTTGATCGGCTACATTAATATCAGTTAAAGTTACGCCACTAATTCCTCTTCGTTTAACGTCGTTTAATTTAATGACTTGGTTAAATGATAAATATGATGTAATGACAACTTTACGCGCTGCATCTACCCCTTCTACATCATCAGTTGGATCCGCTTCAGCAAAACCAAGTCTTTTCGCTTCATCAAGTGCTTCCTCAAATGTCGTTTGCTCTTTAGTCATTTTAGATAAAATAAAATTAGAGGTACCATTTAAAATTCCCATAAATTTTGAAATATTATTCGCATTCAAACCATTATTTATGGCATTTACGATCGGAATACCACCTGCTACACTCGCTTCAAACTTTAAAGCTACACCATTTTCTTCTGCTAAATCTTCTAAAAGTTTAAGATGTACTGCTAATAAATCTTTATTTGCGGTAATAACATGTTTTTTATTTTTAAGTGCTGTTCTTAACCAATCTACAGTTGGTTCAATTCCTCCCATGACTTCAACGATAATATCTAATGAATCATCATTTAAAATTTCATTAACATCTTCAGTTAAATGATATTGGCTAATATTTAGCGGTCTCTTTTTAGATTTATCTCGAACAAGAATATGCTTTATGACAATATCTTTATTTAATGTATCTTGAATTTGCTGTCGGTTCTCTTCGATGATTTTAACAACACCAGATCCGACAGTACCTAATCCTAATAATGCTATATTTAATTTTTTCATTTTATGTACCTCCGTTTGTGCTTTTGAGAAAAACAAATGTATTATTGAAAAACACTAGATGATAGTATAGTATAGAATTATTCTTTATTTTTGTAAAGTTCGTAATATTCAAAATATAAATACATAATATCATTCTTACTTACAAAACTGAATACAATTTTCTGATTTTTTAGAAAGGTTGGCATGCACTATGAAAGTTTCTAAATTCGGTGGTAGCTCCGTCTCCAATGCTACTCAAATTAAAAAGGTTTTAAATATTGTTAATTCTGATCCAGAGCGAAAGATTGTTATCGTTTCTGCTCCAGGTAAAAGACATGATAATGATATTAAAACAACTGATTTGTTAATCAGATTATATGAAAAGGTCATTAATCATCTTGATTATCATGATAAAAAAAGAGAAATTATTCAGCGTTATGATGATATTGTAAAAGAATTGCAAATGGATGAAAGTATTTTACGGACGATAGATGTGACTTTGGAACATTATATTAATCAATTAAAAAATGAACCAAAGAGACTATTAGATGCATTACTTTCTTGTGGTGAAGATTTTAATGCGCAATTGATAGCTTTATATAATAATAGTCAAGGTATACCAACAAAATATATATCACCGAAGGAAGCGGGTATTTTTGTTACTGACGTCCCACAAGAAGCACAAATATTAGATAGTGCTTACTCTGAAATTAAAAAATTAAGAGATTATGAGGAGAAACTAATTATCCCAGGATTTTTTGGCGTATCTCATGAAGGATATATAGTTACATTTCCACGTGGCGGATCAGATATAACTGGCGCCATCATATCAAGTGGTGTTAGAGCTACAATTTATGAAAATTTCACCGATGTGTCTGGTATTTATAAAGCTAATCCAAATATCATCAAAGATCCTGAATTAATCGAAGAAATCACTTATCGAGAAATGCGTGAATTATCTTATGCTGGTTTTAGTGTTTTCCATGATGAAGCCTTACAACCACTTTATAAAGATCGCATCCCTGTGGTGATTAAAAATACGAACCGCCCTCAAGATAAAGGTACATTTATAGTGCATGATAGAGAAATAAATGCGAAAAATGTGATTAGCGGTATAAGTTGTGATAAAGATTTTACTGTTATTAATATCAAGAAGTATTTAATGAATAGACAAGTCGGCTTTACTAGAAAGATATTAGGTGTCTTAGAGGATAATAATATTTCATTTGATCATATGCCTTCAGGTATTGATACTATCAGTATCGTTATGCGTTCAAAACAAATTCAAAATAAAGAAACAAAAGTATTAAATGAAATTCGTCAAAAATGTGATGTTGATGAGCTAAGTATTGAGCATGATTTAGCAATTTTAATGATTGTCGGCGAAGGTATGAATAAAGTCATCGGTACTGCAAATAAAATTACACATGCCTTAGCTGAATCAAAAATTAACTTAAAAATGATTAACCAAGGTGCTTCGGAAATCTCGATGATGTTTGGAATTCATGTAGATGATGCTGAAAAAGCTGTATTATCTACATATGAGTTTTGCTATCACGGGGTTGCATTAAAAAACTTGTGTGATAAAAACTAATATAAAAGCAATTCGTAACACATGTATTCAACTGCGTTATGAATTGCTTTTTCTTAATTATTTATTGTTCTCTGGATTGCATCCTTAATACGTTGCTCACCTACTACAAATTTTAAAATAAAAAATTGATAGTAGCTTAATGCATCTATGACACGTTTATAATTGGAATAATGATGATACTGATGGTGTTGCATTAAATCATACATTAGAACGATTTCCGGTTTAATATAATCCACATCCCAATTTAAACTATGGAAGTAAATGTTACTCTTAGGTATACGTATATTCGGATCCAATCTAAAAATCCATTCATCGTTTACTACATCATAAACGAAAATACTCATTATTGTTGTATCATCATATTGCACATAAACTTTTGCAATTTTTGAAAGTGATAAATCTTCTTTAGCTATTGCTTGATCTTGCTTATCTATGTATAGTAACGCATATGATTGCGGAATAACTTTCACAATATCACTTAAACGCTTACGTTCCACGCATATTTCAACAATAGAAGGTAATTTTAATTCATCATTTAAGAAAAGCTGCATGGCAACTTCACCGTGAAATTTAAATAATTGCGATGATGTTTTCATTAAATTGTCCACTAATTGTTCTTTAGCATTCATTTCATTCACTCTCAAATACACCTCCTAAGCAAGCGCTTTCACAAATATCATTATACATTTTAAAATTAATGAATTCAATCTTCAAAATACTATGAGTGACCTAATTCTGTCATTTAAATGACCGTTATAACATAAATTCGACATAAACTTGAATTCACGAATCTTTCACGTCATATTCATTGAACATCAATATCTGTCAGTTTATAATTTGATTATAACAATGATGAACTAAAATCAACTAATAAAAATGTGGGAAATTGAATAACAATTAATCTTTATTAATTATTATTGTATACAAAGTTAAAGAAGTCAAAAAGGATTGGTGAAAAAATGTCTTTTTATGTTGTACTTATCATTATCATTGTAGCATTAATTGGTATATTAGTTTTAAATCAAAGGTATAGTAATAGTAAAATAGATACCGAAGTTTATGCAAGAAAGCAACTTATTAAAAAGAACAAAGCATTAAGTGCAGAAAATGCTGAATTAAGAAGTCAAATGCTGAGTTCTAATAATGATGTTGGCCACCATGCATACAAAAATGCTAAAAGAGAATTACGCAAGATTTTAGATAGCTATCTCGAAAATGGTAAATTAAAATATTACGATATTATCGTTACAAGCAATTTAGCTACTAAACATCCGTTTTTCGAGTATGCACGTTCATTTGATTTTATCATTGTTTCAGATATCGGTTTAATAAACGTTGATGTAAAAAGCTGGGGTGAAAAAACATTTTATCACTTTGATGTACCTGATGAGCATGATACAGAAATGAGCAATAGTAATATTGAAAAAGTTGTCGGTCATTACATTAGCCAGCAATATCATGATCAGTTTAATTCATCAAGAAAGTCTATCTATACTTTTACAGAAACAGTTCAACCAAATCGTGTTATTTATGATTTTTATGATTATGATCCGTATCAATTAGCAGCAAATAATGCTAAAGCATTAAAGGATCATATTGAACAAAAATTTAACTTTAAAGTCCAAAGTACCGGTGTTATTTACTTTAGTGATGGTACAGTTAATATCATTCAAGGTTCTGAAGAAAGAGATAAATATGTTGATACAGTTTCAACAAAATCTTCGTTACGACGTATTATTAGCGAAGCCATAGAGCTATCTAAACACCCTTTAAATAAAGAACAGGTTGATCAAATCACTGCTATATTCAAGTAAAATCAAAGGCATAATAATCCATTACGCTCGATACGCACTATGGTTATTATGCCTTTAAATTATTTCTATATATAAATTTATGGTAATAATAAATCGATGCTTCAAGTATATTTTACTTTAATATATATAATCACCTATTTAATTATTTACTCCAAATATTTAATTTCTGTTGTTTAGCTTTATTTTGTGCTTCTATAAATACATTTCTATATTTGCCATTTGGTGAAAAATACTTCTCTCTAGCAAGTCCCTTTTCCACTAATTCCTTATTGTACATACGATCTTTACTTATCCATACATACGCCAATGTTCTACCATAGCGATCTTGTTTTTCTTTATCATATTCTAAATAAACATCTTGATTTGTTAATGTCTTCTTACTATAATTTGATGCTTCTTTGCCAAATGGTTGTACAGGCGTATTCGGTTTCACCGTTTCTGGCGTATCAACCCCTATAAGCCTAACTTTAATTTCTTTACCATTTTGATTTGCAATAAATGTATCACCATCCACAACTCTTTGAACATGTACTTTATCTTTACCATTTAAATCTTGTACAGTTTCATGATTCGTCCCCTTTTTGAAAGGACCCGTATGATTCATAAATTGAAATGCTAATACACCTACAATAATGATGGCTACCACAATCATAGCAAGCGATTTATTTGACTTCATATTGCCACCTACTTCTCTTTTTTCATTCCGATTAATCATATAAAAGTTAAGAAATATCGTCAATAGCCATATCTACATATTTCAATATTTTGGAAAGCTATAGCATGATATAATGTTATTGTTAAGGAGTGAAAATAAATGAACATTTCAAATGAAAATACAGTCACATTAATTGCAGTAATTATCGCAATTATCATTGGTATTTTCCTACAAATATTTTTCAAATTACCATTAATAGTGACGGCAGTACTATCTATTTTATTGGGTATCTTTGTAGGCTTTATCGTTTACTTGATTGTTTCGTTTTATAATAAGCGAAAAAATTAGTTAACAAATCTAAATTGCGAGTACCAAAATAAAAGTATTGAGTAAGATTTTGATTATTGACTCACTTTCCAAGTCTCTTAAATCAAAACACTCAATACTTTTTTGTTTGTATTTAGATCCAGCCTTTTTCATTTGCCTTTTTCCAAGCATCAAAACGATTATCTGCAAATAATTTATCAATTATAACAGATGTATAATTTCTAACTGTTCCATCTGTCAAAAATAATTTTTCACTTATTTCTTTACTACTTAAACCATTGCCAATTTCCCTTAATACAATTTGTTCTTTGGGCGTTAATGGGTTTTTATCTACAAAAAATGAAGTCATCAATGTGGCGCTATATTCTTTCTCTCCGTTATTTACTTTATTAATGGTTTCCACCAATTCTTCTATAGAACGTTCTTTTAAAACATATGCATCCACATCATTCACAACTGCTTTTTCAAAGTATCCCGGTCTTTTAAAAGTTGTTACAATAATCACTTTAATATTCAAATGCTTTTTTCTAATTTCCGCTAAAACTTCAAGTCCAGTCATGCCTGGCATTTCTATATCTAAAATAACAACGTTAGGATTATATTCTTCAATAAGTTTCATTGCATCGAGACCATTATCAGTATCTGCTAAAATTTCAAAATCACCATGTAGTTTAATTAATTGAACCATTGCCTGTCGTAACATATTTTGATCTTCTGCAATAATTAAAGATGTCATGCTATTCCTCCTGTTGAGATTTCAATGATTATTTTAGTTCCATTTGTTGAGTCGACTGCTAAAGTTCCATTTAAATGTTGTACACGCTGTGAAATACTTTTCACCTCACAATCACTATCGATACCTTTGCCATCATCTTCAATCATAAGCAGTAATTTATGATTGTTTACAGTTTTTAATTTACCATGAACTTTTGAAGCATTTGCATGTTTAATAACATTATTTATCGCTTCACGCGTAATCATAACTAACATAGATTGTTTAGTAGGACTTAATACTTGCGCTAATTCTTTATTTTCAAATGTAAAATCAATATCAGCATCTTTTAAAACTTTACGTATACTATCAATCTCTTCAATAAATGATGGTAATTTTACATCATCAATAATTTCTCGAACTTTGTTCAATGATTCACGAGATAATTTATTAATTGCTAATAATTCAGCTTTTACTTTTTCTACATCAGCATCTATTAGTTTATAAGCTAATTCTGATTTTAATGATAAACTTGCAAACACATGCCCTAACGTATCATGTAAGTCTTGACCAATTCTATGTCGCTCTTGTTCAGCAATTAATGTATTAATATGTCTATTTTTTTCTGCTATTTCTTTTTGATATTCACGGTTTTTCATTTTTTTAAAATTATCTAGCATTATTAACGATATAACGACATAATAAACCATCATTGCAACAAAATAGTTGTTATAAAATAAGTACGTTATTATTGTACATATAATCATTGTTAGTATGAAAAAATTAGTTGCCGTTTTTTTAACATTATTTTTAAAAGTAAATGGAACGGCAAAAGCACTATAAAAGAAAAACAAACTTAGCATTGGATGTACACTGAAAACAAAATAACAAATAATAAAATAATGAATAATCAACAAAATGTAAAACATTAATGTATTAAGTCTATTATTTACTATAACTAATATAAGATACGACAACGAAAAGACAATGACTGATATAATATACAACCATTTGGGACCATATACTTCATTAAAAAATATACCGGCAATAGGAAAAATCAGATAAAGTATAGACGATATTTCAGCAATTGAAGTATCTTTTAAAAATTTCATATTTTATTCCGCCCTTTTAAAATGACTAATACAATATACTGCTAATATACTCCCTAAAGCATACAAGAGTATTATAGCAAATGATATTAAATTGATATGATGATTTGAAGCAATATCTACACCTAGTTTACGCAAATGATAGCTCGGTAAAACATGAGCAACATGTTGAAGCCAATTTGGAAATGTGTTTATCGGAAACCACAATCCACCTAATACTGCTAAACCAATTGTTACGATATTAGCTAAAGCACTTGTTTTTTGAATATCATTTAACAAAGAAAATAATATGCCAAAAGTTATTAATAGAGACGCACCTAACCATAAAAATATTCCTGACTCTAACCATTGAACTGCACTCATTGCAACACCTTTATAAAAATGTCCAACCATAAAAATAACTAATATCGCTATTGCAAATTGCAGCATAGTTTTCACTACTTTTGAAATATAATAACTAGTAAAAGTAAATGGTGTTACCATTAATCTTTGGCGCCATTCATTTTGTTTTTCATTAATAATATCTAATGGAAAAGTTAGTAAACTAAAACTTAACAAACTATAAACCGTCATACTATACATATACTCTTTATAAAATTTAGGTTTAACATCTTCCGGCAATTCCAATATCGAAGTAAATAATATATAGAATATAACAGGAAATAAAATAGATAATATTAATGTTGTTTTTTTACGCATTATAACTTTAAATTCGATTTTCAAGTAACTTAGTATCATAATTAGATCCCCTTTGCTTTTTATTGTTGAAGTATGAATCAACAATTGAGACTTTTTGTATTTCAATATCATCCAAATTAATATGAAGTTGTTGAAGATATAAAATCGTATCATTTACATTTGAAGTAATAATTTTGATAGTGCCATTATGATTTTTTTGAATAACTAAATCATCTTTATCTAGTTTTAACTTTCTTATATATTCATCGGATAACGTAATCTGAGATTGCTGATTGGTTCTAATATGTGACGTTGAATCATTAAGTATTATTTCTCCATTTTCAATGAGAATAATTTTGTCTGACATACGTTCGACTTCTTCAATATAGTGCGATGTATAGAGTATCGTTCGATTATCTTCTTTTAAATTTTCAATAATTGACCAAAAATATTCTCTAATTTCTATATCCATAGTCGATGTTGGTTCATCTAATAAGATCAATTGTGGTTGTCCGATTAAAGATAATACAAAATCGAGTAATCGTTGTTGACCACCAGAAAGTTTATTTACAAATTGGTTCAGTTGACTAGAATCAAATTTCGTCAGTTCTATTATTTCTTCCAATGGTAATGGATTTTCGTAAAATGATTGATATAAGTTGATAATCTCAATAACTTTTAATTGATCTGGAAACATCGTTTTTTGGAACATTATACTGCGATTTTCACTTTGTAATAACTTGTCTTTATCAAATATCTCACCAGAATTAGCATTAACATTACCAATTAATATATCAATTAACGTTGATTTTCCAGCACCATTTTTTCCGATTAATGCGATACAGGTACCTTTTTCAATATCAAATGAAATGTTTTTTAAAACACGCTTTTTCTTAAATGATTTATTAATATTAGATATTTGAATCAAATGAATCACCTCTTAATATTTTATTAATTTAAGATTAGTAAATTTATTCGATTTAAAATAGGATACTTTGTCATTGGTTCAAAATGACATTTGTCACTTTTACGGTTTACATAATACAATTATAGTCATTAATTGCAGAAATAAAAAGAGCCTCTATAATCGAGACTCCTTACAAATAAATTATAAAATTGGCGAAACTAATTTAGCTAACGATTCTTTAAACTTAACAGACAATGGTCTATTAGCATAAGATTCTTCAGTAAGTTGTTTTGATTTTGTAATATCATGTTCATAAGCCGCTCTTAAATCTTTAGCAAGATTTTCATCATATACAAAGGCATTTACTTCAAAATTTAATTCAAAACTTCTAAAGTCCATATTTGCTGTGCCGACTGATACGATTTCATCATCAATTAAGCACATTTTAGAATGTATAAATCCATTTTCATACGTATAAATTTTAACACCACTTGATAATAAGTCAGAGGCATTTGAAAATGTCGCCCAATAAACTAAAGGATGATCTGGCTTACATGGAATCATCAGATGAACATCTACCCCTGATTTAGCTGCAATTTTAATGGCATTTATATATGAGTTATCCGGAATGAAATAAGGCGATTGCAAATATACCGACTTCTTAGCGCTCATAATCATTTTTGTATAACCATATTCAATTTGATGCCAGTCACTGGCAGGACCACTTGCAGCAATCTGGATTGGCGCATTACCGAATGATTTATTCTTTTTAGGAAAATATTTTTCATCATATTCAAATTGAGGTCGATGTGCTTGCGAATTCCAGTCTAAAATAAATCGCAACTGCAGTGCATCAACCGCATCGCCTTGTATACGTAAATGCGTATCTCTCCAATACCCTAATTTTCCTAAACCTAGATATTCATCACCAATGTTAAATCCTCCGACATAACCTAGTTGACCATCGATTACGATGATTTTTCTATGATTTCTATTATTCATTCTGAAATTCAATAACGGTAATTTAGAAGCAAAAAATGCTTCAACTTCTCCACCTAACGATTTAAAATGATCAAAATTAGCCATCTTAACTTTCTTTGAACCAACGTCATCATATAAAATTTTCACTTCTAGACCTTGTTTCAATTTCTCTTCTAACGCTTTTAAAATTCTTTGGCCTAAGCCATCTAGAGCGAATGTATAATACTCTAAATGGATGTATTCTTTAGCATTTTTAATATCTTGTAAAACTTGATCATATAAATCATTTCCGTCAATAAAATGATCAATTTTATTATTTTCAGTTAAAAAGCCATCTTGATCCATTAACAACATACGTACCAAATCATGGTGCTTTTGAACTTGTTTATTATCTGTACCATAATTACCTTTATCAAAGCTTTCAATCTGCTGCTTTAAAAGCGCATCAAAATCTGTTAACACGTTCCCATTATTTTTATTTAGTTTACGCGCAGAAACCGTTCTTCCAAAAAATAAATAAAGGATAAAACCAATCAATGGTAAGACAAAAAGTACAAATAACCACGCCCATGTTGAACTGGCTGTACGTCTATTTCTTTCTAAAAAAATAATAATAAACGCTAGAACTAAATTAATGATAAAGGCAATTGCTAAAATGATGGTAAAAAGTGTTCCTAAATCATTTGAAAATGAAAATTGCATAGTTTATTTCTCCTATAAAGAAAGGCACAAAAAACTTTTGTACCTTTCTTTCCAGATTATTTATTTACAGATAGAGTTAATATTGCATTAAACTCTTCTTCATTATTTGGAAATGTTCTTTCTTCAATTTCTTTTATTGTAATATTTACTAATTTCAAATTTGTAGCTTCTTCAGAACCTAAAAATTCGTTGATATTTGATTCTAATAATTCTAAAGTCTCAGCTGTAAAAGTTTTAAGTTTAATTTGTTCCATTTAAATCCCCTCTTTTCTCTATTTCCTAAATCATAGAACTTTTAACAGTAAAATTCAATCATTAATATATGTGTTCCAGCACGAAAAGTCGCTATGATTAAAAATTAATTAATTTTATTAATGTATTGTTTGATGTATAATATATTTATTCAACTTCGCGATAATGCGATACAAACTTTAACCATTCATAATACATTTTAAATATCGAACTAGTTTTGAAATTGGTTTATCTTATTAAAATGTTGATATTAGTTTTAGGGGGAAATGTAGTGATTTCATTTGAAAATGATTATTTAGAAGGCGCTCATGAAAAAGTATTAAAAAGATTAGTAGATACAAATCTTGTACAAGCTTCGGGATATGGCTTTGATCAATTCACAAATCAGGCAATTGAAAAGATTAAGGATACAATTGACTGTCCAAATGCTACTATCCGTTTTTTAGTAGGTGGAACGCAAACCAATCAGGTTGTTATTAATTCAATGTTAGAAAGTTACGAAGGGGTTATTTCAGCAGACACTGGTCATGTTGCTGTGCATGAGGGCGGTGCAATTGAATATAGTGGACATAAAGTAATTACTATACCCTCTAAGGAAGGAAAAGTTAGTGCTTCAGATGTTGAAACTTACATGGAGACATTTAAAAGTGATTTTAAAAAGGACCATATGGTATTCCCAGGAATGGTATATATTTCTCATCCTACAGAATATGGCACATTATACTCTAAATCAGAATTGGAAGAGTTATGCAAAGTATGTAAGCAATATCAGCTTCCATTATTTATGGATGGTGCACGATTAGGGTATGGATTGATGAGTGACCAATCAGATATGACTATTAAAGACATCGCTAAATATTGTGATGTATTTTATATAGGTGGTACGAAGATAGGTGCATTATGCGGGGAAGCCATTGTTTTTACGAAAAATAATGAACCGAAACAATTTACCACTCGAATCAAGCATCACGGTGCCCTTTTAGCAAAAGGACGGTTAACAGGCATACAATTTTTAGAATTATTTACGGACAATTTATATTTTAATATAAGCAGACATGCTATCGAAATGGCAAATAAGATGAAAGACGGGTTTAAAAATAAAGGCTATCGTCTTTACTTTGATTCTCCAACCAATCAACAATTTTTTATTTTAAGTAACGAGAAAATAGCAGAGTTAGAACAAAAAGTTAAATTTGCTGTTTGGGAAAAATACGATGATCAACATCGTGTTGTTAGATTCGCAACCAGCTGGGCGACAACCGAAGAAAATTTAAATAAACTATTAGAATTAATCTAATAATGCTGTTATATGTCATCTGGCAAATCATTTATTAATTAATCAAGTTCAGTTGAGTAGTTGTGTTTATTTATATATGAAACTGCTCATTTGAAGCCGTTGATGATATAAAATTACATTATTCCAAAACAAGATACTACAGATTATTGAGTATCTTGTTTTATTTTATAAATTTAAAAATGTTAATTTGTGCTGTATTTACTTTAATTTGACGAGATTTGAAAAGTATTATGATGGTTGTAGTTATTTTATGAAAGTGATGTAATATCATTTGAATTACTAAATCTATTTTGGTAGGAATATCGATGTTTAGTTTAAATGGAATGCACTATTTAAGTTTTTAATATGGAGATGTTTGTGACATTTCGATGATTAAGATTTTTATAGGTGTGCATCTTTACAAATAAACTTTGTGTTTAAAATTGAACTTAGGAAATCAATAGGTTTAGATGAGGATATTGTTGAAGTTATGTGTCTTGTATCCTTAGTTGTTATAAAAGCGCAAAAAATAGCACCGCTTTCTCTTTATCTGTGTAGAAAGGATGCTATTATTGTAAAACAATAGTTTTAATTTTATTTTCTGATATATCATATGTAATTCTACCTGTATCAATTTCTATCGAATTATAACCATCAAAATTATCAACTTTATCATCAAAGTCTATCACTTTTCCAATTAATATTTTATTATTAGTAAGCGTTAATTTGACTAATTTGCCTATGTATGACTGTAAATTCATATTTAATCACTCCTTTTTAATATACGGAACTACATGAAAACCAGTTTTAGAATAATGAACCTTACCTAATTTCGTTTCAATATATTTACCATTCACATAAGATTTACCTATTATCTTTTTATAATCTATAACTTGTTTTATTCTAAAATTCCCTTCATCATCAAACAAAACTGGAATATCAATAAATTCTTTTTTAGTCATCTTTTCACTTTCATTAGAATCTATTATAGTATAACTTGGTAATAAAGATGAATTATTTTTCTTATTATTATATTCATTTGTGCATAAAATATGACGCTTTTGCTTAACATTATTCAATTTCATCGTCATTTTACCATTACTTATCATTTCAAGCATTTCTTTTTTAGCTTTTTGTAGAAAGGATGCTATTTTGTAATTATTTTAATAATCTAATACTTTTTATCTCAGTTTCATCAAACGAATAAACAGCAAAATCAGTCTGTATATCTACAACAAGATTTCCTGTTTCGCTCTCGAATTCATTTTCATAGTCAGTTACAAACCCTTCGTATTCTTCATTATTCAAAAGCGTGATAATAACATCTTTACGATATGCATCTTCAATTCTCAATACTTTTCACCTACTTATCAATATAAGGTACTATATGAGCACCTGTCTTCGAATAATGCACTTTTCCCTTTCTGGTTTCAATATACACATTTTCGATATGTATTTTTCCAATAATTTGATTAAAATTAATAATCTCTTTCAAATCAAATCGCTCATCACTTAATATTAGATTGCCTGTTGACATTTTTTCTCTTAACAATTCATTCAATAAATCTATAGAAAGTATTGTATAGCTAGGCAATTTCTTATTATTTAAAATGGCTCTTTTTTTATTTTCATTATATAGGTGATGACCTAACATATATCTATTTTATTTTCCGCAATTTATTTCTATTTTTATTTTACCATTTTTAATCATTTCTTTCATCTGGTTTTTAGCTTTTTCCTGTAATTATGCTTCTTTTACTTCTACTTGATATTTACCTTCACGCTCTTTAAAGAACTTGTCCCGCCAATTGCCAACATGTGGCACTGTGGTACTTCTACACCAAGGATGCATAGGTGGCGCATTCACACCTGGTATCATATCTTTAACTTTAAATATTTTTCCGTTAAGTGAATGACATAATTTAGATGTTTTACTATCTATTTTGGCAACATATTTATATTCGCCATCTTCACCAAGTTCTTTTAAATATGTTAACTTTTGTGCTTCTGCATTTTCAGTAAATAGTTAAAAAAGCGTATAAAAATAGCACCACTTTCTCTTTATCTGTCTAAAAAGGATGCTATTTATCTTTTGAATTTGAATTCTTTTTCGCTTTTTCTATACTTTCAAATTCTTCAACTAATTCTTTAAAAGATTCACTCAATTCTTTTGCAGTTACATTTCCATCTAATTGTGAATCTAACATAATTAAAATCATCTCACTTTATATTTAATCATATTTATACTATAAAGTTTTTTCAATAATTTTTCAATATGGCTATCATTAATGATATTAATATGCGTAAAATATTTAGCACAAAATTTACTCACTATTTTACCATGAAACCTATTTGACTTGGTAATAAATTTTACTTGTCCCTTATTAGTAACGATTGTCATTGATTTTATTGATGGATGCTTAAAAAATGTAAATAAATCATATTCTGAAAATCCTGACTGTCCAGGATGGTTATGTAACATAACAATTGAATTCGGTTTACTGTTAAATAATAATTCGGTTGCTTGTTACCCTGGCACAAAAGATACACTATCTTGATTGACATATACTTTTGTAAATTTACCATCTTTTAACAAATAAGCTACTTCATTGCTATCATTGTTTTCCATGAGATATACCTCCGTTTATAGTCTGTCGACTGATATTCCATACTTGCTTTTAAAATGTCATCAGCACGTTTTGGACAAATCGAGTAGGAGAATAATCATTACTTGATTATTCGTCCTCTCACACCACCGAGCGTACGGTTCCGTACTCGGCGGTTCAATATCTTGCGTAAGCCGTCTCTGCGAGTTGGGTTAGTGATAATAACCCCCACTTGCGGAGACGTTTTGTTGTAAGTGCACGATGAACCTCATGCGTAGATGATAAACGCCAGTATTTCTTTCTTGAGCTCGCGATTCTCATTGCGCTATCGTGGTCTAGACCATACTTGCGCAACATCTTATATTTTGTTTTAATCTTCTTCCATCTTTTGAGTATGAGTTGCCTAATGCGGCGATTTAGCCAAGGTTCTAATTCTTTAAGAAATCTTTTTATGAATCCTTTTCCAAAATAGTTAATCCATCCTCGTGTCACACGATTAATTTCTGTTATAATATCTTGGAATGAACCTGGTCTACTTCGTCTGGTTAACCACTTTAAGTTGCGTTTTAAATTTCTTTTTGCTTCCGTAGTGGGTCTGAAACGATAAGTGCCATTTACTTTGCTCATTAGACAACTCAAGAACTTTAAACGGGTAGGAGAACCCACCTTACTTTTATCATTATTGACTTCAAGTTTGAGGGTTTTGTGTATGAATGTTTTAATACTATCCATCACACGTTCACCTGCACGTTTCGTCTTGACAAAGATGACGAAGTCATCTGCATATCTCACAAAACGATGATTACGTTTTTCGAGCTCTTTATCCAGTTCATGTAGATATATGTTACAGAGTAATGGTGATATCACACCACCTTGCGGTGCACCTATCTTTCTTTCTGCGACTTCGCCAGATAGGTCAATGGCACCAACTTGTAACCTTCTACGGATAAATGTCGATACCGCTTTATCTTTAATGTGGCGCTCAAATAAATACATGAGTTTATCATGATTTATGTTGTCAAAGCATTGTTTTAAATCACAATCTACGGCTATCGTGTAACCTGCTTCATAGTAAGACGCACATTCTTTCAGTGCTGTTCCTGTACTACGATTAGGTCTAAAGCCATGACTGTGTTTAGAGAAGGTACGATCGATACTAGGTTCAATCACTTGTTTAATTGCTTGTTGTATCACTCTGTCTCTTACGACAGGTATACCAAGCACACGCTTTTTCCCATTTGCTTTGGGAATTTCAACTTTCTTAACTGCTTGAGGTTTGTATGTACCTTCAAGCAGTTTTTGTTTTATTTTTGGAAAGTATTGCGCAAAGTGACCTTGTATTTCACTCACTTTCATGCCATCAATGCCAGGGGCACCTTTATTCTTTTTAACTTTCTTAATTGCCTTTTGAATGTTGTGTTCTCTTACAACAAGCTCCATCATCGATGGAAACTCACGATACATTTCTTTCATTTCACCTAAGATTTACCATGCGCACTTATTTACCCTTTTTCGTTCCACTACTTATCTCTCTATATGTTGCCAACTAGTTCGTTGTTTTCTGCATGATGTAAATCTATAACCTCCATTCTTTACTTTGTATGAATATTGTTCC